>Ga0335082_10004510_pt1 | contig 15192 bp, 13 predicted proteins | sample Lox_Sample_41_FD_206718 | JGI IMG/M metagenome (GOLD analysis project Ga0335082, IMG submission 206718) | Soil microbial communities from Loxahatchee National Wildlife Refuge, Florida, United States - Lox_Sample_4.1 | ecosystem: Environmental > Terrestrial > Soil > Wetlands | place: USA...
AGCGCTCGGGGAGAGACGCTCTTCTCGGCCATCAGGGCCAGGCTTTCGGTGAGGTCGCGCAGCGCATCGGTGACGGCTTTGCGCACCGATTGCAGAATCACGGGTCGCACGGCCTCGGCCACCAGGTCGGCGTCGCGCTTCAGGATCGACCGGAGCACCTGCTCCAGGGACTTCCTGATTTTTGCGTTGGGAAGCAGGCGGCCGATCTCTTCGGCGCGGATATCCGGGTTGTCGAGGCGTTCCTCAAGCCGACCGATTTGCGCCTGTTCCTTGCCGACAAGTAAGCGGCGAAGCTCTTCGAGTTTGCGGCGATCGGAATCGGCTCCGTTGGAGCCTGGCGCGGGTGGCGGGCGAGTGGACGCCGGCTCCTTCATCTATTTTTCCGTGCCGGGTATGTGGAACTCGTCGTTGATGCGCATGGCGACTTCGGTCAAGAGCGACGAGAGGGCCGCTCGATCCGTCTTGCCGTGCTGGAGCGCCTGGAAACGCTTTTCGAGCAGCGCCGAGGTTTCTTCATGGCGCGAACGGAGTTCGTCCATCAAGTTGTGTGCTTGATTGAGAATTTCCTGCCGCAGGCTGCTCGCGACGGCAGCGCCTTGGTCGTCCAGATCGCGGATTTTCTTGGCCAATGTGTCGGCAATTTCCTTCATCTCGCGCGCGTGCAGGCTAGCCGCATCGGAACGCTCTTCCCGCTCGGCTTTAACGCGGGTCTGCAGCGACTCGAGTTCTTTCTTCACGTAGGTCTCAAGAGTTTCAAATCTGCGGCGGGTGCTTTCGCGGAGATCGGAGGCTTCCTTGAGGAGCGTCTCTTCCAATCTTGCGAAACGCGCCTCGTACTCGCGCATGTTCGCGCCGAAAAGGATGTCGCGGATCTTGTCGATGTTGCCGCCGGCGGGTTCAAGCTGGGCGGCCGGGGGAGTGTGCGATTCGGAGGCAGGCTGGCTGCCGTCTGGCGCACCGTGAGCCTGTTCCGGCTGTTCCGTCCAAGTCATATCGTTCCTCTCAGTGTTTCGTGCCGCCGCCCAAGGCGCGGGCAAAGGAAGCGCGCACCCTCGCATCGAGCTGCGGGGGTGAAAACGGTTTGTTCAAGAAATCGGTGGCGCCGAGTTCGAAGCTCAGGCGCGTTGTTGTTTCGTCACCTTCCGCGGTCAGGATGATTACCGGGAGGTCCGCGGTTGCTGGGACGGAGCGTAAGGTCCGCAGTACTTCGATACCGTCCGGTTGCGGCATGTTCAGATCCAACACAACCAAATCCGGCGGATTTGCCTTGATCATCTCGAGCGCTTCGGCTCCGCCCGGGGCTTGCAGGACCACGTGGCCGCTTTGGGTGAGAACCCTTCCAGCGAGCAGCCGGAGATCCTCGTCGTCATCGACGACCAGCACGTTCAAGCCGCACGCTTCGATCCACGGCGCTTCAGCCGGCGCACCTGCAACAGCGGCGACACTCCAAGGACGCTGTTTTCCACGCGGTTTCAGCGTTTCTTCACAGCCCTCGTACGCGCAAAAGACTTCCATCTTCGAGCCCGCTTGCTTCACGATCTCACGCGACTTCCGCTGGATGTCATCAATAAATGCGTCGTCATGAAGCGGATCGTGATGCGTCAGGTACAGCTTGTGTACGCCCGCGGCCGCCGCCAACTTAACCACGTAATCATAGGTGCTGTGGCCCCAGTTCTTCTTTGATGGGTATTCTTCGGGCGTGTACTGCGCATCGTGAACCACGACGTCTGCGCCTTGCATGAAGAGCGCGTGCTGGCGATCGTTGGCGTGCAGAATGGAGTCGAGCTTTCCCGGATCGGCGTCGGCGCGCCACAGAGTGTTGGAATATTGCTCGTGATCGCAGAGATAACACATCGTGACGTTGTCGGCCTCGATCTTGTAGCCGAGTGCGACGGTCGGATGATTCAAGAATTGTGCGCTGAGGTGTACACCTTCGATGTCGTAGGAGCCTTCCGTCAACTTGATGTACGTGATCGCCGCGCCGAGTTGGCCGAGTTCCACGGGAAAATACGTGTACTGCATTTGTCCAGCCAGGGCCTGCGGCAAGGAACTGTTGCAACCTTCCGGGCCGCAAACGGTGAAGTGATTGCCGGGAACAAAGGCCGGGGCGAAAAATGGGAATCCTTGGATATGGTCCCAGTGCATGTGGCCAAACAGCATGAGCGCGCTGACCGGCTTGGGGGCGTTGGCCATCAGGTCCAAACCCAGCAGGCGTCCACCCGTACCGCAGTCGAAAATAATTCGTTGGCCTGCGGAGGTGACTAACTCCAGGCAGGACGTATTGCCACCGTAGCGTATGGTGGCGGGACCCGGTGTGGCGATCGATCCTCGAGTACCCCAGAAATGTAAGCGCACGTCATCCCTCCGCCGGCCCGCTCGCCGCACTCCACTCAACTTGTTCCAGATAACGCATCAACTCGTCCAACTTATATTGAATCATCTCTTGGTCGTGAGTCTTCGCCCCGTCCTCAATCGCAGCGCCCATCTCGGTCAACGCGGGGAAACCGTAACCCGCGCCAGTGCCTTTTAGATTATGGCCGAACCTGCGGACGGTATCGTAGTCGCCGGCGGCAAGCGCCTCCGCAGCTCTCGCAGCATCGGCAGTTCGCTTGGCCAGATAACCGGGAATTAAGTCCTGCAGCGACGCGTCCACGGTAACGTGTATCTTTGCTGGACGAGACTCAGCACGCGCTTCGGGAGCATGCCGTGCGATCGCTTCTAACAGGGTCGCCTTGCGGATCGGTTTCGTAAGATGCGCCGTGAATCCGGCATCGAGACTTCGGCGAACTGCTTCCGCGAACGCATGTGCGGTCAGAGCAAGAATGGGCGTTGGTTTGGCGTCTTCCGCTCGCTCACGCTCGCGAATCAGTCTGGTGGCCGTGTAGCCATCCATCTCCGGCATCTCGACGTCCATCAGTACAAGGTCGTACTTGGCTGCCTCAAATTTCTCGGTGGCTAAGCGTCCGTTCTCGGCGATATCGACAGAGCAGTCCGTTCCTTTTAGATAGGAGAGGATCAGGAAACGATTATCCTCGGAGTCGTCCGCCAGCAGAATTTGCAAGCCGCGTGCGAGTTGTGAGTTAAGCTGAGACGCGGCGGCCTTTGTCGACTCGGCCGGTGCTTGCAACAGTGCGGCCTGCTGAGAGGGCACCGCGAATGACGCCGTGAAATAAAACGTACTGCCAACGCCAACGGTGCTCTCCACCCAGATTCGACCGTGCATCAGTGTGACGAGCTGGCGTGAGATGGAGAGCCCCAGGCCGGTCCCGCCGTACTTCCGCGTCGTGGAACTGTCCGCCTGCACGAAGTTTTCGAAGATCACATCGAGCTTGTCCGCTGGAATGCCGATGCCGGTGTCGGCGACAGCGAAGCGAAGGCGCCCGGATTCATTGGATTGCGGATCGGGGTCAACTGTGACTTCAAGTCCGCCCTTCTCGGTGAACTTCATGGAATTCCCGAGCAAATTGATGAGCACCTGCTGGAGCCGGCCGGGATCGCCGGTGAGTCGCGCAGGTACACCGGCAAGAATCCTGTACCGGACAGTTAAGCCCTTTGGCGCCGCCTTTACTTGAATGATCTCCGTCGCCCTTGCCACGACCTCCGCGAGATCAAACTCCACCACCTCGAGGACAATTTGCCCGGCCTCGACCTTCGACAGATCGAGGATGTCATTGATCAAGTTCAAGAGATTCTCTCCGGCGCGTTGAAAGACCTCGACGTATTTCCGCTGATCCGGCGTGAGTGGGGTTTGCGAGAGCAAATCGGCCATTCCGATGATTGCGTTCATCGGTGTTCGGATCTCATGGCTCATGGCCGCGAGAAAGTCGCTCTTGGCTCTCGTCGCCCGTTCTACTTCGGCATTGCGCGCCTTGAGTTCTTCGTTCAAACGCGCGAGTTCGCGGCGCAAGCGCTCGATGCGCTCGGATTCGAGCGCTCTGTCGTGGGCACGTTGCAGCGCGGTATACGCGCCAGTCGACGGCTCGAAGATCAGCAACGATTGACCGGCGATGTTCATTGCCAACGCCTGCAAATGCCGATACTGGCCATCGCGATCGCGTTCCGTCCAAATATCCGACTGAGAACAGCCCGTTTCACGTACTGCGGATTCGCATTCCGCGAGGAAACTTTCGAGGAACGGGAACGCATCCATCAGGTCGATTGCCGCGGGGTCCGCGCTTTCGTCAAGCATGCTCGCGAACCACTGGGGAAGCGGTGCAACATTGCGGAAAAAACCGTCCGTCCGGCGCTCGAAGACCGCGAGGTCGAGTGCACTGAGAATCTCCGGCACTGCCCTATCGCTAGCTGCGTTCCTCGGGGATGCCATCGCCACCTGCCTCTTGCGCCGCCAGGATCATACCGGCGAGGGTTAGAAAAGCCTCTTCTACTTTGTCGCCCGTCTTCGCGCTGGTTTCGAATAGCGGACCGCCGAGCGTAGCCAGTTCGCGGAGTTGCGACTCCTGAATCTCCCAATTTTCGCGCTGGTCGGTCTTATTGATTGCCACCACGAATGGCAGCGGGCCAATATTGGTTCGTACGCGGTCCTGAATGCTTTGGGCGACATTGAAAGTCGCGCCACGCGTTCCGTCAATGACGAGCAAGTATCCGGCCGCATCGCGGACGTAGTTCAATTTGATTGGTGCGTCCTCCTCTTCGCCTGCCATATCCCACAACATCAAGGTGAGGTCAGTGCCGTTGATCTGGAGTACCTTCTTGTCGACTTTGACGCCGAGCGTGGTGTGGTATTTCTCGTCGAACATACTGAGGACGAATCGAGCAGTCAGGCTGGTCTTGCCGACGCCGAACGAACCAAGCATGCAGATTTTTTTCTTCAGCATCCGGCTTCGACAGTATATCGCGAGCGTGTCTCGGATATCCGAGGAACAGGTTCGGCTATCCTAGTGACAATGTCGAGTCCCCATACGCTACTCGTCGTCGACGACGACCCTGCGATTCGCGTGCTCATTCCTGTGCTGCTCGAAGGCACAAGGTGGGAGGTGGACAGCGTGGAGAGCGGCGAGGAAGCGCTTGAGCGGCTGCAGTCCCACAGCTACGACCTCATTCTGAGCGACATCCTCATGCCCGGCATGGATGGCCTCACGCTGCTGGGACGCATCCGCACTCAATATCCGGACGCTCGAGTGGTGATGATGACCGTGAAGAATACGCCGGATCACATCGTGGGTTCCCTGCAGCGCGATGCCACGGGTTATCTGAGCAAGCCGTTTTTCCGGGAGTCGCTCATCGATGCGCTGCAAAATGCACTTTCGACTCCGCACGTTGCTGACGACATCAAGGTACTTTCAGACCGGCCCACTTGGATTTCGCTGCAACTCCGCTGCAAACTTGAAACAGCGGATCGGTTAACGCAGTTTGTCCGGCAGTTGCCCAGCGATCTGGAACCGGACGAACGCGAGCACATAGCCATCGCATTCCGCGAGTTGCTCCTGAACGCGGTGGAACATGGTGGTCACCTGGATCCCGAAAAAACTGTTGAGATCAGCTACATCCGGACGGCCCGCTCGATTCTTTACTACATCCGCGACCCTGGCGAAGGTTTCTCGATTGACCATTTGGAACATGCAGCGGTTGCCAACAATTCCGATGAGCCGTTCCGTCACGTGGCATTGCGTGAAGAGCAGGGAATCCGTCCTGGTGGCTTCGGTATGCTAATGACGAAAAATTTTGCCGACGAAGTAATCTACAGCGGCAAAGGCAACGAAGTGATCATCATCAAGTATCTTTGATCGCGCCTAGGCGCCAGCAATGGATGACTGACGCCCGGCTGCGTTGACCGCATCGGCCACCTGCTGGATCGCGTCGAATGCCTGTGGGATAACGCCTGAAAGCGAGAAGAACGGATGAATCATGCCCGGGTATCGCTTGCATGTGAGCGGCACTCCGGCCTGCTCGAGCCGCTTGGCATATGCCTCGCCTTCGTCGCGTAACGGATCGCACTCTGCTGTGATGATCAGCGCCGGCGGCAAGCCCTTCAGATCAGTAGCCAGCAACGGTGAGGCGTAAGGATTCTCGCGGTCGTCAATTCGGGAGAGATAGTGATCGCGAAACCATTCCATTTCGCTTCGGGTGAGCGAGTATCCGTCGGCGAATTCGCTGTAGGAACAGGTGTCGAACGAAGAGAGGTCGGTGACGGGGTAAACCATCGCTTGCAGCGCAATCGCGGGACCTTTTTCGTTGCGGCCCTTGAGGGAAATGACGGTCGCAAGATTGCCGCCGGCACTGTCGCCGCCCACGCAAATCCTTTTCGGGTCGATCCCCAGCCGCTCGGCGTTCGTTGCCACCCAGACCGTTGCTGCATAACAGTCGGTGACCGCAGTTGGAAATTTGTGCTCGGGCGCCAGACGATAGTCGACCGACACGACCGTGGCTCCGGCGCGATGCGCGATAGCGGTGCAAACTACGTCGTGCGTATCGAGGTTGCAGACGACCCAACCGCCACCGTGGAAATAAACCAGCGCCGGCCGCCCCGCCGCGGCGTCAGGTGTGTAGACGCGGATTCCGATCTCGCCGCCCGGGACGGGAATGCGGAGATTCTCGACGGATCGTACGGATTCAGGTGTGCCGGCGACAGGCTTGAATCTCTCTAGCACCAGTGCGCGCGCTTGGGCGACCGGCAGAGTCTCCAGCGGAGGATCGCCCTGGGCCTCGATCATTTCCAGAATGGAGCGAACGTTGGGATCAAGTTTCGCACTTAGCATGATGATTAGTCCTGATCGAAGGAATGCGCTGATGGGGCAAGCTCCGCCTCCGTAATCAGCAAGTCGTAATCGGATAGTTGGAGTTGCGCCGTCTCCGCCTTGTAGTCTTCCACACTCCCGCACCAGTTGTTGGTGATGCGGCCGTCTGCTGTCTTATACCAGTTTGTGCAGCCTGCCAGCCAGGCGCTTCCGTGTAGTCGTTCCTGCAAATCGCAGTTGAACCTCTCCATCGCGTCTGCGCGCACTTCCAGCGCGGTTGTTCGCTTTTCTTCGAGCACATGGAGGGCTTGCAGAACGTAGCTGAACTGGCATTCGAGCATCGCGATGATGGAATTGTGACCGAGGTTCGTGTTCGGACCGTAGAGCATGAACATGTTTGGAAAGCCAGCCACCGTCATGCCCAGGTACGCTTGCGGGACGCCACCCCACTCGTTACGGAGGGATCGCCTCGCGCGTCCGGTAATGTCGGTGACACCGAGGAACGACGTGGTCTCAAATCCAGTTGCGTAGATAATCACATCCAACTGATGTAGGCGCCCGTCCGCGGTTCGCACGCCACCGGACTCGATGTGGGCGATCCGCTCCGTTACGAGTATGACGTTCGACCGGGTCATCGCAGGGTAGAAATCGTCGGAGAGTAGCACTCGCTTGCAGCCCAGCGGATAATCGGGCCAAAGCTTCTCACGCAGAACCGGATCGCTGATCTGTGCCTCAAGATTGGTCCGTGCAATGGTGGTGAACTCTTCTGCTTTCGCAGAGCCGGGACGCATGGCGTGGAAGCGGCTTTCGAAATCCAGGTAGACTGCTTCACGGTCCGCGAGAAGACTAGAGAGGTCGTGCGTGAACGTTCTTCTCTCTTCTTCGGTGTAAGCCCGGTCCTGACGCGGAACAACGTGGCTGGCAGAGCGCTGAAAAACCGTCAGATGTTCTGCTTGCTGAGCGATTTCCGGGATGATCTGCACGGCGCTCGCACCGTTGCCAATGCATCCGACGCGTTTCCCGCCGAGTGACGTGTCGTGTTGCCAGCGGGCTGAATGAAAACTTATTCCAGTGAAAATCTCGCGTCCGTCAATGTCCGGCAGTTTTGGCCGGTTCAACTGTCCCCAAGCCGTGACAAGAACAGTCGCAACGATTTCCCCACAGTTGGCGGTGCGAATATGCCACGCGCACTCGTGGTCGTCCCACTGTGCCGCCGTAACTTCAGTATTGAGCCGGATATCCTCGTTCAGCCCACGCCGCGCGGCGAATGATTCGAGGCCGCGCAGGATTTCGCTCTGCGGCGAGAACACATGGCTCCAATCGGGCTGCGTATCGAACGAGTACCAGTAAAGATGCGATGGAACGTCGCAGGCACATCCGGGGTAAGTGTTATCACGCCAAGTACCACCAATCCGGCCGGCCTTCTCGAGAACGACGAACGAGCTCTCGCCCGATTCTTTGAGCCGGGCAGCCATTCCCAAGCCACCGAAGCCTGCGCCGAGAATTGCGACTTTGTATCTTTGGCGCGCCATCCGCTAGTCTTTCCCGGCCGATTGCGCTATCGCGAGGGCTGTCTCACGGAGATCGAATGATTCGAGCGCCTTCCGCGCCGCTTCCCGCGCCAGAGCGGCATTGAACCGCTTTTCTGCCTCGGCAAACATTGTTTCTGCTTCCTTCGTTACCCGTGCGGCTTGGTCGTCAGCTTCCTTGATTAAGTGAGCGTCGGCGCCCTCCGCGTATGCCCGTTTGAAATCGTCGCTCCAGGAATTTCGCGCCTCGCGATTCGCCGACTCGAACGTTTCGGCAGCGAGATCGGCTGCCTCGCGTACCTTAGCCTTCTCGAAAAGCCACATCCAGTCCGGCCACTCCATCGCCTCAGTCATCACTGCCCTGGCCCTTTCTACCGCGTCCAGTTTCTGCATTGTTCCGACCGAGTTCCTTCAGGATACTATGTGGGACTCGTCTGCGCTTCGATATAATGCATGGCACCATGGGCAACTGGAAGCTTTCGATTCTTTTCGCGGCGTTCACCACCGTGGCGCTCTTCGGCCAATCAGATAAAACTCTACAGATCACCTCGAAACTCGGCCGAACGTTTTATTCCCTGCCCGACGACAAAGGCGTTGTGCCGGCCGCGGAGAGGGCGCTGGCCGCCGATCCGAAGAATGTCCAGCTCATTCTCAAACTCGCGCAGGCGCAGGCGACCGTATGGCAGGACAAGGAAGCAGCTGCCACCTGTACGCGCGGTCTGGCGATCGATCCAAATAATGCCGCGCTACTTACTGAGCGGGGCCATCGCGAGTTGCCATTGCGTCAATTCGAAAAGGCGCGCGCGGATCTGAAGCGATCGGTCGAGCTCGATTCGAAGCAACCTGAGGCCTACTATCATCTGGGCCTGTCCCATTACTTCCTCGGCGAGTTCGCACCTGCCGCGGATGCTTTCTGCAAAGGTCGCGATTTCGCGCCAAGTCAGGATAGCCTGGTAAACTTCACCAACTGGTGCTACGCGGCGCTTCGTCGTGCCGGAAAAAAGGATGAAGCGGCGAAAGCCCTGGAAAAGGTGCCGCTCGGTATGAAATCGAATGCCGGCCACACCGAGTTCTATTTCAATCTCGTGCGCTTCTACCAGGGGCAAAAGAGGGAAGATGAGATTCTCCCGCCCGCGCCCAAAGATCCGGCTGATACCGAAGCCGAGTTGGCTTATGATACCGTCACGTACCAAGTCGGCAATTGGCACCTATATAATGGCGAAGCTGCCAAGGCGAGGGAATACTTCCAACGCGTATCGAAAGGCAACGTTTGGATTACCTGGGGCTATATAGGATCGGAGCTCGAAGTCAGCAAGCAACGCCAATAGCGCTATTTCTTCTCCGCGCCTTCAATCGGAGCGACGCCGGGCTTGTCTTTCTGCTGCGCGACGCCCAGATTTACCTGTGCGCCTAACTTGAGAATCTGAGCTTCGCTCGGGGCCTGGAAGAAATTGAATCCGGGACGTCCCTTCCAAGCCTGCGGCCCTCCGAGAGCGATCTTGTGTTGCAGAGTTACGTCGTGAATTCTCTTGACCATCGCTTCGTACCCCGGGTCGCCTTGTTTGAGGCCGGAAAAATTGCCGAGATCCGTGCTGGCGGCGAAGATGACGTCAATGCCCGGAACGGATGCAATCTTCTCGGCGTTATCCACGCCGATCGGTGTTTCGATCATGATCACCACCATCATGTTGTCGTTTATGGTCTGGTGATAGTTGCTGCCATAGAGCGCGCCGTACTGGCCCATTCCCTGGCTGCGGCGTCCTTGCGGTGGATATCTCGACCATTTCACAGCCGCTTCCGCCTTCTCAACGGTGTCGACCGTGGGCACAATGATACCGAGTGCACCGATGTCTGTCGCTTTCTGGATATCGCTCTCGGTAGCGTCCGGTACGCGAACAAAGGGCATCGCCGCAGCCCCACGGCAGGCCCAAATCATCTTCGCAACGTCTCCATAAGTCAGCGGGCTGTGCTGCATCTCGATCCACAGGAAATCGTACCCGGCGTTGGCCATGGCGCAATAGATATTGGGGTCGGGCGACGCGATGGTTGCGCCGACGATCTGTTTGCCCGCCGCGAGCTTCTGCTTCGCGGTATTGTAAATCGGAGCCTGGTCCTGTGCCGGCGCGCTTAAGCACGCCACCATCGCGCAGCCTACGGCGAAGGCAGTCGCTCGGTGAATGGATGTCATATTGCGTCTAGCATAACTCTACGAGCGGATCAGCGTAGCGCCTTCAAAAACTCAGGCAGGCTCTGAAACTGATCCACGTGGTCGGGCGCGGAATTTCCAGCGTAGCCCGCCAGGAAGAATTTCCCAACACGAACTTCACTCAACTGTTGAGTACCCGTCGGACCCCAACGAAGGACGGCACGCCGCTTCAATCCGAGCTTTAACAGCAGCCAGTCTGCCGTTTCGGTTGTGCTGGCGTATGTCCCTGGAAAGATTTCGGTGTGCGTAATTACTAATGTCTTTCGCCCGGCAACCGCGTCCTGTGCAAATTTCAGGAAGATCTCCAGAGGATCGGGATTGAGTTCGGACTCGAGCGGTCCCGGTCTTCCTTTTGCATAATCCGTGTGGAGGCCGTCGATGAGTAAAACCTCCTGAACACGTTGATAGTATTCTGGGACCTTCAGAATCTCGCGGATTGCACCGTAGCCTGCGCTCCACGCTGTGAGTGCGATTCGGCTGAAGGAAACGCCGGTCTTTTGTGATGCTTCACGGAGCATGTCGCCAAACAGGGCTGGGTCGGAGAATGGTTTCGCGTATGCGGAGGATCCCGCGCCCGACTGCACCGAAATCACCGCCCAACCGCCGTCCCTTGCAGCTGCAACCTCGGGCAACCAGCCGGCGCCGTGAAAATGCACGAACAGACGCAGGTGCTTAGCAGTCCGAAGCTTAGCTGGGACAAACAAAGTGCCCAAGGTGAGTTTCTCGCGGAGTCCCGCCGGCGTCTCCTGCGCTAAACGGGCATGAGCGCGCGTGTGCTCCACCATCGGCGATGGATTTTGCTGCTGCGCGAAAGCCGCTAGTCCGGTCAGTAGGTAAGAAAAAACGGGTCGCACGAGAAAGGCACAGACCATCAAGGATAGCGCTATCCTCAATCTATAGGAGGTGTGCGAAGCATGATCCGATTGACAATCAACGGGTCCGCCCGACAGTTCGATGGCGACCCTGACATGCCGCTCCTGTGGTACGTGCGCGACTTACTGGAGTTGACGGGAACGAAATACGGCTGTGGTATGGGACTCTGCGGCGCGTGTACGGTCCACATCGATGGACAGGCCGTGCGGAGTTGCGTCACTACGATGAAAGATGCAGCCGGCAAGAAAGTCACGACCATCGAAGGCTTGAGCACTGCTGGCGATCATCCGGTGCAGAAGGCATGGAAGGCCGTGAACGTGCCGCAATGCGGTTACTGCCAGAGCGGTCAGATCATGCAAGCCGTGGCGTTGCTCAAGGATAAGCCGAAGCCCACCGATCACGATATCGATCAGGCCATGCAGGGCAATATCTGCCGCTGCGGTACCTACCAGCGCATCCGCCAGGCGATCAAGATGGCGGCGGGGGTGAAGGCATGAGTACCGTTCAAGTCGTAAGCCGCCGCGGATTTCTCGGTAACGTGTTTTCAGCCGGCGCACTTGTGCTCGGCGTACGCGTGCTGCCCGTGGGCATGCTGGCCGCTACTGACGCGGCTGGTTCCGCTTGGCATCCCAGCGTGTACCTCGGTCTCAACCCCGACGGCACCGTAATTATCGTTGCTCACCGCTCGGAAATGGGTACTGGAATCCGAACCGCTTTGCCCATGGTCGTGGCCGACGAGTTGGAAGCGGATTGGAAGAAGGTCAAGATCGAGCAGGCGATCGGCGATGCGAAATTCGGCAATCAGAACACCGACGGTTCAAACTCCATCCGCAGTTTCTATGAGGCGATGCGACAGGCGGGTGCAACCGCGCGCACGATGCTTGAGAGCGCCGCAGCTTCGAAGTGGAATGTTCCGGCATCGGAATGCCAGGCGCAGAACCACGAAGTCGTCCACGCGAAAACCAACCGGAAGATCGCATATGCGGATCTGGTGACGGTCGCGTCGCAGCAGCCAGTTCCCAAGAAGGAGGAATTGCGCTTCAAATCGCCATCTGACTATCGCTACGTCGGCAAGAACGTTCCGATTGCCGATCTCGGCGACATTTGCGCCGGCCATGGGACTTTCGGCATCGACGCGCGCATGCCTGGCATGGTCTATGCCTCCATCGAGCGGTCGCCCGTATTCGGCGGAAAGGTGAAGAGCTGTGATGATGCAGAGACGCGCAAGGTTCATGGTGTTTCGCAAACGGTCACGATCGATCCTTTCAAACCGCCGTACGGTTTTCAGCCGCTGGGAGGAGTGGCGGTGATCGCCGACAATAGCTGGGCGGCGCTGCAGGGTCGCAAAAAGCTTCAGATCGACTGGGACTTGGGTGCAAACGCAACTCACGATTCCGCTGACTATAAGAAGTCTTTGCAGGAGACCGCGCGAAAGCCGGCCAAAGTCGAGCGCAACGTCGGCGACGTCGATGCTGCTTTCGCTAGCGCAACGAAAGTTCACGAAGCGGAATACTATGCTCCGTACCTGTCGCACGCGCCTATGGAGCCTCCAGCCGCTGTGGCCGAGTTCAAGGACGGCAAGGTCTTGGCCTGGGCCGCGACGCAAAATCCTCAAGCCGTGCAGGACACCGTCGCAAAAGCTGTGGGTATCGACAAGAAAGATGTCACGTGTCACGTAACCTTGCTCGGCGGCGGCTTCGGAAGAAAATCGAAGCCCGATTACGTCGCCGAAGCAGCGGTCCTTTCGAAGCAATTGGGCAAGCCGGTGAAGGTGGTCTGGAGCCGCGAGGACGACATTCGCTTCGACTTCTATCATTCCGTAGCGGCCATGTACGTGAAGGCCGCGACCGACGACCGCGGCCGGCCGACCGCGTGGCTGCAACGTAGCGTGTTCCCGCCCATCGGATCGCAGGGCGATGTGAATGCGCGTTACGGCGGTCCAGGCGCGATGAGCATGGGCTGGATCGACGTTCCGTTCGACATTCCCAATTTCCGCGCTGAGAATGGGCCGGCGGAGGCGCACGTCCGCATCGGCTGGCTGCGTTCGGTGGCCAACATTTATCACGCCTTCGCTGTGCAATCGTTCACCGATGAACTCGCTGCCGCGGCGAATCGGGATCGCGTCGAGTATCTGCTCGATATTCTGGGCGCCCCGCGAATTATCGACCTTCGCCCAGCGAACGCGCGTAGCGCGCCCAATCCCTATCCGCTCGACACAGCCCGCATCCGGCGTGTCATTGAACTCGCCGCCGAGCGCTCCGGTTGGGCGAATAAGAAATCAGGCAATGGCCATGGCTTCGGGATCGCCGTGCATCGCAGTTTCCTGAGTTACGTCGCCACCGTTGTTGAAGTGGAGGTCGACAACCAGGGACACATCCGCATTCCCCGTGTCGATATTGCCGTCGATGCGGGAAAGATCGTGCATCCCGACCGCGTGCAGGCGCAGTTCGAAGGAGCCGCAGTCTTCGGCACCAGCGTGGCGCTGATGGGCGAGATAACCGCAGCTAACGGCCGAATCCAGCAATCGAATTTTCACAACTACCCGGTTGCCCGCATCAACGAAGCACCCTACGAGACTCACGTTCACATCGTTCAAAGCGACGCTCCGCCGGCTGGTGTCGGTGAGCCCGGTGTGCCGCCGATGTCTCCAGCGATCTGTAACGCCGTATTCGCGGCAACCGGCAAGCGCATCCGCGAGCTTCCGCTCAAAAAGCAGAAACTAGCATAGACATGTTGGCGCGATGGGCCGTGCTAGCGGGCATGGCTCTTTCCATCCACGGCCAAACTGATTGGCCAGCCTTTGGCCACGACCCAGGTGGCACGCGATATTCGCCCCTTCACCAGATAAACGTACAGAACGTCTCGAAGCTAGAGCGGGCCTGGACTTTTCACAGCGGCCAGCCTGGATCCGAAGCCGTGCCGCTGGCCGTTGGCGGCGTCCTCTACCTGGTTCAGCCGAACGGCGTTTTCGCGATCGTACCTGAGACAGGAAAGCTTCTCTGGAAGTACGAAGGCACTAAATTCAGCCTTCGCGGTCTGAGCTACTGGCCCGGCGACAAGACCACTCATCCGCGCGTATTCACCGGCATGGGAAGCAACATGATTGCCATCGACGTTACTACCGGCAAACCCGCGCCCGGCTTCGGTAAGGAGGGCATGGTCGATCTGCGCGAAGCGGTTTCCGACGGCTATCCCAATGCCCCGATGGCCATGCAATCGCCGCCCGCTATCTACAAAGACATCGTGATTACCGGCGGCAACAACAACGAAGGACTCCCGAGCCTCGGAGCGTACGGCGACATCCGCGGCTGGGATGCTCGCAGCGGGAAACTCCTCTGGTCCTTCCATACGGTTCCGCGCCCTGGCGAGCCAGGCAACGAAACCTGGGAAGGCGATAGTTGGAAAGGCCGTTCCGGAGTCAACGCCTGGGGCTTCATGACCGTCGACATCGAGCGTGGACTCGTGTTCGTGCCCACCGGCTGTCCCACGTCCGATTTTTACGGCGGTGACCGTCACGGTCAGGGGCTCTACGGTAATTCGCTCATCGCTCTCGATGCCGCGACCGGGAAGCTCCGCTGGTATCAGCAGCTCGTGCATCACGATCTATGGGACTATGACCTCGCCGCCGCTCCAGCTTTGATCGAAGTCAATCTGAACGGCCGCAAGGTCCCCGCCGTCGCACAAATCACCAAGATGAGCACGCTGTTCATCTTTGATCGGCTCACCGGCGAGCCGATCTTCGGCATGGAGGAGCGCGCCGTCCCCCAAAGCAAAGTTCCTGGCGAAGCTTCCTGGCCCACGCAGCCATTCCCCTTGAAGCCGCCGCCGCTCGCACGCAACACGATCTCAAAAGACGAAATGTACAACCTCACTCCCGAGCACGCCGCCT
>Ga0335082_10004511_pt1 | contig 15190 bp, 12 predicted proteins | sample Lox_Sample_41_FD_206718 | JGI IMG/M metagenome (GOLD analysis project Ga0335082, IMG submission 206718) | Soil microbial communities from Loxahatchee National Wildlife Refuge, Florida, United States - Lox_Sample_4.1 | ecosystem: Environmental > Terrestrial > Soil > Wetlands | place: USA...
CCCGTCGTTAGGGAAACTCCGGCTGCGCCGCGGGCAGGGGGTAGACGCGGCGCTGGCCGTCGATTCCGTCCACGATCCTTCCCCAGGGCACGTCGGGGTCGTGCTCGAACAGGCAGAGCCACCCTTCCCGCGCGGCCTGGTCGATCCAACGTTTCTTGTTCTGGATGAGTTCGATCGGGTAGAGGGGCTCCTCCATGAGCCACGGGATCGGAACGTGCGCCGAGGTCGGCACGGCATCCGCGAAGAAGAATGCGGTCCGCCCCTCCGAGTCGATCCGGACTCCCTGCATCCCCGCCGCTTGGCCAGCCAGGGGAGTCACACGCACGCCCGGGCGGATCTCCCGCTCTCCGTCGACCGTCTCGAGCCGTCCCGCCTCGGCATACGGCTCCCAGTTCTCCGGCTCATAGGAGGCGCGCTCGCGCTCGCCTGGGGCGCGCGCGCGGTCGAGCTCGCTCGACTGGACGTAGAGCGTCGCGCGGGGGAAGAGCCGCACCGCGCAGCCTTCGCCGCGGACAGTCGCGCCGCCCGCGTGATCGGATTGGAGGCGAGAAAGGACGAGGGCATCGACTTGGTCGGGCCGCACCCCGATTCGCGCGAGCTGCTCCGCCAGGGACGGTCCGGCGGCGATCGAGCGGCGCTCGCGGGTCTCCTCGTCCCACTTGTCGCCCACTCCGGCCTCGACCAGCGCCGTGAAATCGGCGCCGCGCACCAGAAGGCAATGGGCGGCCACGCGAATTCGGTTCCGATCGTCCGCCGGAAACCGCCGTTCCCAGAGAACCTTCGGGATGACGCCGAACAGGGCGCTGCCGTCGAGCCGGAGGTCGCCGCCGTGGAGCAGGTCGAGCCGAAGCGAGCCGAAATTCATATATTCAATATGCCATGCGCCTTCACTTCTACGGCACGAAGGGCTACGTCGAGGAGCAGTCCCGCCTCCACCGGGGCCACTCCGCCTGGACGCTCGAGGTGGGAGGCTTCCGGCTTCTGTGCGACTTCGGCCAAAACCGCAAGGGGCTGCTCTCGAAGATCGCTCCGGACGCGATCTTCGTCTCGCACGCCCATCCGGACCACGCCTGGGGGCTCGAGGAGGGCACGTCGGTTCCGGTCTGGGCCTCGGCGGTGACCCACGAGATCACCAAGGACTTGCCGGTCGCGCAGCGCGTCGTGCTGGAGCCCGGCCGCGGGGTCCGCGTCGGGCCCCTGACGCTGACCGCCTTTCCCGTCGTGCACTCGGTGCGCTGTCCCGGGGTCGCGGCCCGTATCGAAACGCCGGAGGGTGTGGTGGTCTACTCGGGTGACGTCGTCTCGATCGAGGACGCGGCCTCCGCCTTGGCCGGTGCTTCCCTCTACGTCGGCGACGGCTCGACGCTCAAGGGGACGCTCGTGCGGCGGCATCAAAGCGGAACGCTCATCGGCCACACGACGGTGAGGGCGCAGCTCGGGTGGCTTGGAAAATACGACGTACCGCGCGCGATCTTCTCCCACTTCGGAAAGGGGCCGATCGAAATGGGGGAGAAGGCCCTTCGCGACGCCCTCCGGGATCTCGCGGCGGACAAGGCGCCGGGCTGTGAGGTCTCTCCCGCGCGCGACGGTCTGGAGCTCGAGCGCTAGGAGGCGCGGAGAGGGCAGGGCGACTCCGCTTGCCGCCCGAAGGACGGCTAGGGCTTCGCCGGCTCTGCCGGCTTTGCCGCCGCCGCGGGCTCCTCGGACTTGGCCTTCTTTGGCGCGGGGTACTTCTTCAGGAAGGCCCGGACCGAAGGACCGATGGGATCGGAGAGCGGCGCCGGTTCCGGCTTATCGAGCACGACCTTCGGCTTGCTATTCAATTCGACGTGCGCCGAGACCGCCGAGGTGGGCGCACCCTGAGACCAGGGCCCCGCGATCAGGGGATCCGGGTTGTACTCGAGGCCGAAGGGTTGGTTGCACGGGTAGGCGCCGTGGCAGCGCGTCAACTGCACGAACTGCGCGGAGGCCGGGGCCGCGCAAAGGCCGCCGGCGATGAGAAAAGCCGCGAGACCGCGCCGCGTCTTCACCGGCGCGATTCTACACCCGCGCCCGTCGCGGGGAGGCCGCCGACCCTGCTCAGAGGCGAGACCGCGTGTGCGCCGGAAGAGCGGGGCCGGTCGGCGCGGGCGCGGCTTCACGCTCGGGGATGCGGTCCGGTGTCTCGGCCAGGACCGCGCGGCGCGCCTCGCGGGAACGCTTCACGAGGGCGAGCATCGCCCCGGCCATCAGCACATAGAAGCCGCCCCAGACCAGGTTGATGAGCGGCTTGTGCGTCACGTCCACGGACAGGGATTCCGTCGTGGCGGCCTGGTGCTCCGCGGCGGGATCCTTCGAGACGCCGCGCAGGCGCAGCACGACCGCGCCGTCGTTGGGGGAGACGGCGAGGACCGTCATCTTGCCGCCCGGCACGCCCGGGATGTCCAGCTCCTCCGCGTCGGCTTCGCGGGTCGCCAGGTTCCAGGTGTAGCGGATCGTCGCTTCGTGCTTGGATCCATCGGGCGGCGTGATGGTGACGTCGGTCAGAACGAGGAGCTTCTGCTCGCCCTTCATCATCGCCGAGCGGTCGGCGTTGAAGTCGCGGAAGGTGAAGCCGATTCCGTCGATCGACTGGGTCGTGCCCTTGGTCAGGCGCACCTCGCGGCCGAACTGCTCGGGCTGGCCGGGGTCGTAGGACTGCGGCGCCACGTAGAAGTCCGCGACCGCCCCGTTGCGGATCGACGGATTGACCATGAGCTGATTCGTCCGGGAGTTCACGTACATCTTGGGGTAGGCGTAGAAGCTCTTGCCCTCCGGCGTGTCGACCCGCACTTCCATGGCCTGCTTCTCGTTGGGAGTTGGCGGCATGACGCGCAGGAACGTGAGCGTGTTGCCGGCGACCTTGACCGGTCGATTGACCGGGAGGGTGACGCGCGTCGACTTGGCGTAGACGCCCGAGATGACGATCCCGGCCAGCATGATGCCGAGCCCGACGTGCGCCAGGTAGCCGCCGGCGCCCGCGAATTTGGCGTTTCGGGCCTTGCGCACGACGGCTCGCAGGTTCATGTCCGCGGCGAAGACCGCGACGAAGAGAATCACCAGAGAGCCGGGCTCTCGGGCGTTCAGGAGAAACGCGACGACGACGCCCGCCGCGGCGATGAGCAGCGACCGCCGCGCGCTCGCGAGCAGGGCGGAGAGCGGCTCGCCCTTCCACGTCACGAAGGGCACCAGCGCGGCGAGCAATGCAATCAGGATCGCCGCCGGCGCGGTGGTCCGGTTGTAGAAGGCCGTCTGAACCTGAGAGGGGTTTCCGGTCAAGCGGGTCAGCAGGGGAGCCGACGTGCCGAGCAGAATCACGAAGGCGAGCGCGCAGAAGGCGGCGATGCCCAGGATGAAGAGGACGCTGCGCGAGAGGGCGGGCGGTTCCTGTTCCGTCGAGACCGGGACCGCGCGCCAGCGCCAGGCGAGCAGCACGAGCGACAGCCCCAGGAAGCCGAGCAGGATCGCGACGAGCCAGCCCGTGATCCCGAGGTCGATGAAGGAGTGGACCGAGAAATCGGCGAGGATGCCGGAGCGTGTGAGGAACGTGCCGTAGAGAATGGTCACGTAGGCGAGGCACGCCAGAAGCAGGTTGACCTTGCGGTGGCGCTTCTTCGAGCGCTGCAGGAACATGCCGTGGACGAGCGCCGCCGTGCAGAGCCAGGGGACGAGGCTCGTGTTCTCGACCGGGTCCCATCCCCAGTAACCGCCCCACCCGAGCGTCTTGTACGCCCAGTAGCCGCCCATCAGGATCGCGGTGCCGAGCGACACGAACGTGAACAGGGCCCACGGGAGCGCCCGAACGACCCAGCCGTCCCACTTCTTCTTCCAGAGCGCCGCGATCGCGAACGCGAACGGAACCGAGAGGGACGCGAATCCCGAGAACATGACGGGCGGGTGAATGACCATCCACGGATCCTGAAGCAGCGGGTTCAGTCCGACGCCGTCCTCCGGGGGAGGCGGGGGGAGCAGCTTGAACGGGCTCTGCTTGCAGAGGATCGCGATGATGCCGAGAAAGCTCGCCAGGTACACGACCATCACGGGCGCCTCGAGCTCCTTGGCGCTTCTCCAGACGACGAGCCCGATCAGCGCGCCCCAGAAGCACCAGAGCAGGAACGATCCCTCCTGTCCTCCCCAGAAGGAGGAGATCAGGAAATGGAAGGGCAGGTCACGGCTGGAATAGGCGTTGACGTAGGAGACGTCGAAGCGGTGCTGGAGAATCAACGCCATCAGCACGGCCGCGGCCGCGACCACGCAGGTCGCAAACGCGGCATAGAGGCTGCGAGCCAGAGGCAAGAGGTCCGGGCGCCGGTCGGCCCGCCAGTAGGTCGCGGCCGACGCGATTCCGGCGAACAGAGCTCCCCAGATCGCGGCCACGCCCGGCCAGAAGTAGGTGGCGCTCATGAGGCGAGGTTACGACCGAGGCGCCGCGGCGGCACCGGAGACCGCGCCGGGCTTGCCCGGTGCCGACGACGTGTAGGACTTTTCGACCTCCGCCCCCTGGTACTTGGAGGGGCACTTGACGAGCAGTTTCTCCGCCTCGACCCGGCCGTTCTGGTAGCGCCCGATCGCGACGATCGAGATCGCGTCTTTAAAGTTCCCGGGCCGGACTCCGCGGTAGGCGACGGGCATCGAGCGGCCGTGCTCGTCGAGCAGGCTGAAGGAGAGCTCCTGGTTGCCCGTGTCGTATCGGTCGCTCGTCTTGTCGAGGGCCCCCATGACCTGGATGACGCCCTTGGACTTTCGCGCCTCGTCGAACGTCACGTACGGCGTCAGCGTCCTCTGGAAGGCCGTCAGCCCCAGGCCGATGAAGGCGAGAGCGAGGACCGCGGCGATCCAATACCCTTTTCTCACGGTTCGCGCTCCTTTCCCGAAATTCGGCGGTCTAGCCGCCAGAGATAGAAGAAGAGACCCACCCAGATCACGACATTGACCCCCGCCAGATAGGCAAGACTGCTCACGATTTGGATTGTTTCCCGAGGGGCCGGAAAAATCAACCGACGACCCCGATGCAAACGCATCATTTTGGTGGCAGAGGGGCCCCGGGGCAAGCATGGCCGAGCGGGCAGAGAAGGCATGGCTGCACGGTCAGGCTCGCCTCGCTCGATCGTTTACGAGACGCGCCGGGCCGACACGGCGCCCTCGCGCCGCAGCCGAGCCGCCTTGGTGTCGAGCTCGAGCATCCAGAAGAAGAGCGCCGAAAACCCGATCAGGCCGCCGAAGAACACGGCCCGTGTGGGCGTGTCCATCAGGATCTTGCCCTGAGGGTTGATGACGGTCTGGGGATGAAGCGACTGCGTGATTCGAGGCGCCACGAAGACGAGAAACGGCATCAGGACGGCGGCAAACAGGGCGTAGGCCGCCGCAACCGTCGCACGGCGCTCCCGGTCCTCGATGGCATTGCGCAGAAAGAGGTACGCCGCGTACAGGAAGATCAGGAGCAGGAAGGAGGACTCGCGCGGATCCCAGTTCCAGTAGGAGCCCCACATGATCCGTGCAAAGAGGGAGCCGGTGACCAGCGCCAGGACGGCAAAGAGCAGACCCAGACGGACGGCGGCCGCCGCCGTGTCGTCGTGGCGGGCATTTCGGCGGACGAGATACGCCAGCGAATAACCGGCCGCGACGAGGAAAGCGAGGCTCGCCACCCAGGCGCAGGGGACGTGAAAGAAGACGATGCGGGAGGACTCCCCGATGAAGCCCTGGGCGGGCTTCGGCCAGAGGAACGCCGCGCCGGTGAAAACGGCCATGTAGAGGCCCAGGAGAGCCTTTGTCGCCTTCATGGGCGGCAAGCCTATCGCAGCCGATCGGCGGGCACGGCGGCCGTTCGCGTCATTTTCTCTTGCGCCGCCCCTCGGCGTCGATATGCTCCGCCCCTTGAGGGAGGTGCCCGTGCGCTCGATCGTTCGAACCCTCGCGGCTCTCGCCTTCACCCCCGCGCTCCTCGCGGCTCCGCCACCGACCCCGACCCCGACGCCCCCCGAGACACCGAGCCCCACGGCGACGGCGACTCCTCCCAAGAAGGACGTCGCCGCCGACATCAACGCGCCGCGCGCCGACGCCCGGCGCCTCAACTTCGACACTCGCGAAGGCACCTGGATGTCGGTCGACGTCTCGCCAGACGGAGGCACGCTCGTCTTCGATCTCTTGGGAGACATCTACTCCCTGCCGATCGCCGGAGGAACCGCCCGGGCGCTGACCCGGGGGCCCGCCTACGACACGCAGCCGCGCTTTTCGCCCGACGGCAAAACGATCGCCTTCACGAGCGACCGCGGCGGGATCGAGAACATCTGGCTGATGGACGCCGACGGCGCCAACCCGCGCGCGCTGACCGAGGAGAAGGACGCCTACGTCCGCTCCGCGGCCTGGACGCCCGACGGCAACTACCTGGTCGCCCGCAAGGAGGACGCCAAGCGCGCGGGCATCCCGCCGGTCGAGCTGTGGCTGTACAACCGCTACGGCGGAGGCGGCATCAAGCTCATCTCCTCCGACGACGCCAACAACGCCGCCGGCCCGGTCGCCTCGCGCGACGGGCGCTTCCTCTTCTTCTCGGTGCGCGAGAAGCGGTTCAATTACGTCCCGGACCTCTCCGGCGGCCTCTGGCAGATCCAGCGCCTCGACCGCGCGACGGGAGAGGTTTCTCCGGTCACGACCGGCTTCGGGGGCGCCGTGCGCCCGGCCGTTTCGCCTGACGGCAAGACCCTCGTCTTCGTCAGCCGGCGGGATAGCGACTCGATCCTCGTGGCGAGAAATCTCGAATCGGGAGCGGAGCGGATTCTCGCCAAGGGCGTGACCCGCGACGAGCAGGAGGGGTTCGCCCAGCTCGACACCTGGCCGGGCTACGCCTTCACGCCGGACGGGAAGGCCCTCGTCTACTCCGACCGCGGCAAGCTCGAGCGCCTCGATCTCACCTCGCGGGCGGTGGCGGAGATCCCGTTTTCCGTGGGCGTCGAGCAGTGGCTGGCGCCGCGCGTCGCCTGGCAGGAGAAGGTCGCGACCGGGCCGGTCGAGGGGCGCATCCTGCGCTGGCCCGCCCAGTCTGCCGACGGGCGCTGGGTCGCCTTCGACGCCTTCGGCCGCGTCTGGCTCCAGCAGATCGACGGGTCGCGCGCGGTCGGATCGCCTCGGCGCCTGACGGCGGACTCGTCGTCGGGGCCCCACCGCGAGTACGCGCCTGCCTTCTCGCCGGACGGGCGCTGGATCGCCTACGTGACCTGGTCCGACGCCGATGGCGGCGCGGTGTGGAAGGCGCCGGTCCCGAGCGGCACGCCGCAGCGGCTGACGAAGGTCCCGGCGCATTACACCAACCCGGAGTGGTCTCCGGCCGGCGACCGGATGGTCGTCATCCGCGGCTCCGGTCTCGAGTTCCGCGGCCAGCAGCCGGAAGAGGAGGAGCTCTTCGACATCGACTGGCTGCCGGCCGCGGGCGGCGAGCCGCAGCGGATCACCTCCGTCAAGATCGCCGACACGCTGAAGTTCCACCCACAGGCCTTCTTCTCGCGCGACGGGGCCCGGATCTACTTCCGCGACCCGATCCCGCCGAAGAAGCCGACCGACAATCCGAAGAACGACCTGGTTTCCGTGCGGTTGGACGGAACCGACCGGAAGGCGCACCTGCGCTTCCCGGCGGTCGGAGACGTGGTGCCATCGCCCGATGAGCAGTGGGTCGTCTTCACCTCGCGGGACAACGTTTACGTGACCGCTCTCCCCGCGGTGCAGTTGAAGGAGCCGCCGGAGGTCGGGCTGAAGGATGGCTCGGTGCCGGTGTGGCGGCTTTCCGGCGAGGCCGGGGGCTACGTCGGCTGGGCCGACGGCGGCAAGACGATCACCTGGGGGCTCGCCAACACGTTCTACCGGCTGCCGCTCGCCTCTGCGATCCGCTTCGTCGAGGAGGAGAGGAAGAAGGCCGAGGCGAAGAAGGCGGGCGCGCCCGGCAAGGCCCCCGAGGCCGCCGAAAAGAAAGAGGACGAGCCGAAGCTTCGCGTGCCTGAGTCCGAGAAGATCGTGCTGCGGCTGACGGTTCCGCGCGCCGTCCCCGTCGGGTCGTTTCTGATCCAGGGGGCGCGCGTCGTCACGATGAAGGGGGACGAGGTTCTTGCGAGCGCCGACGTCCTCGTCACCGGAGACCGAATCGCCGCCGTCGGCCCCTCGGGCTCGCTCTCCTTGCCCGCGGGCGCGCGGACCTACGACGCCCGCGGCAAGACGGTAATTCCGGGCTTGATCGACACGCACGCGCACCTGCACTATTCGGGCTTCGAGCTCTTCCCGGACACGAAGTGGGAGTACGTCGCCAACCTGGCGTACGGCGTCACGACCGTGTATGACCCGTCGGCCCCTTCGCTCGACGTCTTCGCCCAGGCCGAGATGGTCGAGGCGGGCCTGATGACGGGTCCGCGCGTCTACTCTTCGGGGGACGTCCTGTACGGCGGGCAGCAGACCGACATCTTCGCGGAGGTCAACGATCTGGAGGACGCCCGGCGTCAGGTACGCCGCATGAAGGCGTACGGCGCCCGGATGATCAAGGTCTACCAGCAGCCGAGGCGATCGCAGCGGATCTGGTTCGCCGAGGCCTGCCGGGACGAGCACATGCTGCTGACGGCCGAGGGGGCGGGGGAGCTGCAGACGGACCTCTCGATGGTCCTCGACGGCTTCACGGCCTTCGAGCATTCGCTGCCGGTTGTGCTGCAGCGGGACGTGGTCGACCTCGTGGCGAAGTCGGGGACCTTCTACACGCCGACGCTGATCGTCTCCTACGGCGGGCCCTGGGGAGAGCTGTACTTCTGGCAGACCCGGAACCCGCACGACGACGCAAAGTTGAACCGCTTCACGCCCCACCGCATCCTCGATGCGAAGGCGCGGCGGCATCCGTGGATCGATCCCTCGGAGTACCAGTTTCCGAACGTCGCGCGCGGCGCCGCCGAGGTTCTGCGGGCCGGGGGGAACGTCTCGCTCGGCGCGCACGGGCAGGTCCAGGGGCTCGGGCCCCACTGGGAGCTCTGGATGATGGCGGGGGAGGGGCAGCCGAAGGGCTCCTCCGCGATGACTCCGATGGAGGCGTTGCGGGCTTCCACGATCCTCGCGGCCGAGAAGATCGGCTTCGCTCCGGACCTGGGCTCGATCGAGGCCGGCAAGCTCGCGGACATGGTCGTCCTCGACGCGGACCCGCTTTCCGACATCCACAACTCGACCAAGATCCGCTGGGTCGTAAAGAACGGCGAGATCTACGACGGCGAGACAATGCGTCGCGAGTGGCCGACACCCGCCCCGCCGCCCACGTTCTTCTGGAAGACGGAACCGTAGACGGGAGATGCGAGATGCGAGATGCGAAGTGCGAGGTGCGAGGTGCGAGGTGCGAGGTGTGAGGGAAGGCAACGGAGTCCCCCGTGTTTCGTTCGCCCTAACCCCTAACCCCTAACCCCTAACCCCTAACCCCTAACCCCTAACCTTGCGCTATTCCTCCCAGGCGGCGGCGGCCAGCAGATACGCCGCGCAGGTAGCGGCGCCGTCGTAGGCGAGGATGACCCTCATCGGCGGGCCGGCCAGCTCTCCGGCCGCGGCGGCCACCGTGGCGGCGATTGAAGAGAGCAGCAGCGGCACCAGGAGGGGGAAGCACACGAGGACGAAGAGCACGTTCTTCTGACCCGCGCGCGCGACGAGCGCCGAGAGAAACGTCGAGACGACCGTCAGTCCGTAGCCCGAGGCCGCCAGCACGAGCGCCATCGCCGCCGGCGAAGCGACTTCCCAGCCGAGGAGGACTCCGAGTCCCGGGACCGTCACCGCGGCGATCGCGACGAACAGGAAGTAGTTGAAGAGCGTCTTGCCGGCGAGCACGAGGGTCCCGGGAGCGGTCTTGCGCAACGCGAGGGCCGTGCCCGTCTCCTCCTCCCTCACGAAGGCGCGCGGCAGGCCCGTGGCGCTCGAGAAGAAGAGGAGCACCCAGAGCATCGCCGCGTGGAGCTGCCCGCGCTCTTCCTTGGCGAAGCCGGCCGGGCCGATCGCAAAGGAGACGAGGGTCAGGGCCGTCGCGGCAAAGAAAAGGACCGAGGCGAGCGCGATCCGCCGGCGGGCTTCCTGCGCCGCGTCTTTGGCGCAGACGGCCCAGATCCGCGCGAGCGCGTTCGAACCGCTCATCGACCGAGCCGGATCGTCTGATCGGGCGCCACGAAATCGCGCACGTCGTTGGAGGCGAGAAGCAGGGGGCCCGCCGCGCGGCGCTCGGCCACGACGGCGGCGAGGATCTCGCGCCCCTCGTCGTCGAGGCCGGCGGTCGGCTCATCCAGAAGCAGCACCGGCGGATCCATCAGCAACGCGAAGGCGAGGCGCAGGCGCTGCTTCATGCCGGTCGAGAAGGCGCCCACGCGTCGGCCCCCGACGGCGGCCAGTCCCACCCGCGCGAGCCGGGCGTCGATCTCGGCCTCCGCGGCCGGCAACCCCGCGGCTCTCCGGAAGAAGCGCAGGTTCTCCCTTGCCGTGAAGTCCTCGTAGAAGGCGAGGTCCGGCCCGGCCCAGCCGACCGCGCGCCGGCGCTCCTCTCCGAGGAGCTCCCGATCTCCGGCCGCCACGCGCACGCTGCCGTTCTCCGGACGCAGGAGCCGCGCGAGGATCTTCAAGAGGGTGGTCTTGCCGCTGCCGTTTCTTCCGGCGACCGCGACCAGGCCGGCGCCGGCGAGGAAGGAAAGCCCGGAGAAGAGAGGAGGTCCGGAGAAGGATTTCGAGAGTTCGCGGGCCTCCAGAGTGGTCGCGAGCACGCTGACGCCGGAAGATAGCAGATCCGCAGCGCGAACCCGGAATCGAGAGCGCTTGAAAAGGGGAGGGAGCCTCTATATGATCCGGCGCGCTTTGGAAATCTGCGCGACCGCGGTCTTCGGCCCGAACCGAACGAACCCGAGCGGCCGCGGCGCCACCGAACGGAAATGCATTCGCCAAGGAGTACTTTGATGTTTCAACGCACGCTCGTTCTGCTTCTGGCCGGCGCGGCCGCCACCACGCTTCTCGCCTGCGGCGGCGGTAAGGAGGAGGACACCCTCGAAAAGGAAGAGGCGGCCGCTCCGGCGAGCGCGCCCGCCTCGGCGGCGGCTCCGGCCGCGGCGCCCGCGGCGGCGGCAGCAGCCCCGGCCGCCGGCAGCGCGACGCTGACCGGCAAGGTCACCTTCACCGGCTCCGCTCCCGCCAAGGAAGCCATCAAGATGGACGCCGACGCCTACTGCAAGGCGGCGCATAGCGGTCCGGTCTACACGCAAGAGGTGGAGGTCAACGGAAACGGGACCCTGAAGGACGTCTTCGTCTACGTGAAGGAAGGCGTGACGGGAACCTACCCGGCTCCCACCACTCCGGTCGTGATCGACCAGCAGGGATGCCAGTACCACCCGCACGTCTTCGGGATTCAGGCCGGCCAGCCCCTGAAGATCGTCAACAGCGACGGCACCCTGCACAACATCCACGCCCTCCCGAAGCAAAACGCCGAGTTCAACATCGGCCAGCCCTTCAAGGGGATGGAGACGATCAAGAAGTTCGACAAGCCGGAGGTGCCGGTGCGCTTCAAGTGCGACGTGCACAAGTGGATGGGTGCCTACGCCGGTGTGCTGAACCATCCCTTCTTCGCGGTCACCAACGATCAGGGGACATTCGAGATCAAGAATCTGCCGCCGGGAACCTACGTGATCGAGGCGTGGCAGGAGAAGTATGGACCGCAGACTCAGACCGTCACGATCTCCGGCAGCGAGTCGAAGACCGTTGACTTCTCGTTCAAAGGCTAGGGAGGCAAGCTCGCCGGACGTGCGGACCGGATCCTCGCGGATGAGGCGCTTCGTGGCGGTCGGGCTTTGGCTCTCGGCCGCGGCGGCCTTCCCGGCGGCCGCCTCGGCGCTTCCCTTCTGGCTGAAGCTTCCCGAAGGGGTTTCGACCTACAGCGGCCGGATCGACGGCATCTTCCGGCTGATCCTCTGGATCACGGGGATCATCTTCGTGGTCGTCGAGGTTCTGCTGGTCACCTTCCTCATCCGATACCGGTACCGGGAAGGGCGCCGGCCGCGCTACACGCATGGATCCAATCGCGTCGAGGTCGTTTGGACCATCGTGCCGGCCGTGATCTGCGTCGTGCTGGCGCTCTTGTCGCGGGCAACCTGGGCGGACATCAAGCAACACCTGCCCAAGGAGGGCGTGCAGATCGAGGTGACAGCGGAGCAGTTCGCATGGAACATCCGCTATGCGGGGCCGGACAACAAGTTCGGCACGGCCGATGACGTCCTGACCTTGAATCAGCTCCACTTTCCCGTCGGTCAGCCCGTCATCGTGACGCTGCAGTCCAAGGACGTCATTCATTCGTTCTTCCTTCCGGAGTTTCGGGTCAAGCAGGACGCGGTGCCAGGGCTGCCCTCGCGAATCTGGTTCGAGGGCACGCGCACCGGTCACTGGGAGATCGCCTGCGCCGAGCTCTGCGGGCTCGGCCATTATCGGATGAAGGGCTTCGTGACCGTGGAAACTCCCGAGGAATTCGGCAAGTGGCTGGCCGATCAGGCGGCTCAAGCGGCCGCGGAGGCGGCTCCCGCGGCGGCGGCCCCGGCGGCCGCCCCGCCAGCCGCGCCCGCGGCACAGGAGGAGAAGAAGAGCTGATGAGCACGAGCACGGTCGCCGTCGCGCACGAGCTGGCCCCCGGGGTTCACCCCGCGCCGACCTCCTTCTGGCGCAAGTACATCTTTTCGCTCGACCACAAGGTCATCGGCAAGCAGTACATGTTCTATGCGCTCTTCATGCTGGTGATCGGGGGGCTGCTGGCGACCCTCGTGCGCTACCAGCTCGCGTGGCCCGGGCGTCCGCTCGCCTTCATGGGCAAGCTCGCCCCCGAGGGAATGCCGGGCGGCCAGATGCTGCCCGAGTTCTACAACTCCCTCTTCACGATGCACGCGACGATCATGATCTTCTTCGCGATCATGCCGATCTTAATCGGCGCCTTCGGGAACTTCGTCGTCCCGATCCAGATCGGGGCGCGGGACATGGCCTTCCCGACGCTCAATATGCTGTCCTTCTGGACGGCGGTGCCCGCGGCCGTGATCATCATCTGGTCATTCTTCGTGACCGGCGGCGCGGCACAGGGGGGCTGGACCTCCTATGCGCCGCTTTCGGCGATCCTGCCCAAGGGGCAGACACTGTGGCTTCTGTCGCTCGGGATCCTGGGGATTTCCTCTCTTCTGACCTCGGTCAACTTCATCACGACGATCATCAACATGCGGGCGCCGGGGATGACGTTCTTCCGGCTCCCCCTGACCGTGTGGGCGCTCTTCATCACTGCGGTCCTGCTGCTGCTCGCGCTCCCCGTGCTGACGGGCGCGATGATCATGCTGCTCTTCGACCGCGTGCTCGGGACGACGTTCTTTCTGCCGAAGGGCCTGATCGTCTCCGGGCAGCCGTGGACCAATGCGGGAGGGGGCCAGCCGCTCCTCTGGCAGCACCTGTTCTGGTTCTTCGGGCACCCCGAGGTGTACATCATGATCCTGCCCGCGATGGGCATCACCTCGGAGATCCTGCCCGTCTTCTCGCGCAAGCCCATCTTCGGGTACCGCGCGATGGCGTACTCGATCATGGGCATCGCCGGCCTGGGATTCATCGTCTGGGGCCACCACATGTTCCAGAGCGGCATGAATCCCTATCTCGGAACCACCTTCATGATCTCGACGATGGTCATCGCGGTCCCCTCGGCCATCAAGACGTTCAACTGGCTGGGCACCTTGTGGGGCGGCAACATCCGGTTCACGACCCCGATGCTCCATGCCCTCTCCTTCGTTTCGATGTTCGTCATCGGCGGGCTCTCGGGGATCTTCATGGCCGCGACACCGGTCGACATCTTCATCCACGACACCTACTTCATCGTCGGGCACATCCACTACGTGCTCTTCGGCGGCTCGCTCTTCGGGGCGTTCGCGGGGTTGTACTTCTGGTACCCGAAGATGTTCGGGCGGCTGATGAGCGAGCGCTGGGGGAAGATCCACTGGGCGATCACGTTCGTCACGTTCAACCTGGTCTTCTTCCCGATGCACTTTCTCGGAATGCGCGGGATGCAGCGGCGCATCTACGACTACACGCAGTACACGCACCTGAAGGGCCTGCAGCCCATGAACCAGTTCATGACGATCTCGCTCTTCGTTCTGGGCATCGCGCAGATCATCCTGGTCTTCAACTTCTTCCTGTCGATGCGCCGCGGCAAGCTCGCGGGCGCCAACCCCTGGCATGCCAACACCCTGGAGTGGCAGACGACCTCTCCTCCGCCGCACGAAAACTTCACGGGGGCGCTGCCCGTCGTCTATCGCGGTCCCTACGAGTTCAGCGCCCCCGATCACGCCGAGGACTACTGGCCGCAAAACGAGCCGCCCTCGGGAGTCGGCCAGCGGCCGGCGGGGGCGCATGCCCACTAATCGGGGCTTGCACGCCTTCGCGGTCGCGCTGGCGGCGGCGACCGTCTGTTTGATCGTGGCAGGCGGGCTCGTCACCTCGACCGAGTCGGGCCTCTCGGTGCCCGACTGGCCCACCACGTACGGGCAGAACCCCTTCACGTTCCCGATCTCGAAGTGGGTCGGCGGCATCCGTTACGAGCACTCGCACCGATTGATCGCCTCGACCGTCGGCGCCCTGACGATCGTGCTGGCCGTCTGGCTCGCACGGCGGGAGCCGCGTCCCTGGGTTCGCCGCCTTGGGTATCTCGCGGTCGGCGCCGTTGTCGCGCAAGGAGTCTTGGGCGGCCTGACGGTCCTCTTCCTGCTGCCGACGGCCATTTCGGTTGCGCACGCCTGCCTGGCGCAGACCTTCTTCTGCCTCGTCGTGACCCTGGCGGTCGTCACCTCACCCTGGTGGCGCCGTGCGAGCCCGGTCGGCGCCAGTCCCGCCGGTCGCGTCGCGGCGATCACGGCGGGCCTGATCTTCGTGCAACTCTTGGTCGGCGCCGTGATGCGGCACACGAAGGCGGGCCTGGCGATTCCGGACTTCCCGTTGGCGTTCGGTCGCCTCGTTCCGGTCCTCTCGACCTTTCCGGTCGCGATCCACTTCGCGCATCGGGTGCTGGCGCTCGCCGTTGCCGGAGCGGTAGCCGTTTGCGTCGTCCGGTCCTGGCGTTCCGGGCGGCCGGATCTGCGGCGGACCGCGCTCGCGGTGGCCGGTCTGGTCCTTCTCCAGATCGCGCTCGGCG
>Ga0335082_10004512_pt1 | contig 15189 bp, 20 predicted proteins | sample Lox_Sample_41_FD_206718 | JGI IMG/M metagenome (GOLD analysis project Ga0335082, IMG submission 206718) | Soil microbial communities from Loxahatchee National Wildlife Refuge, Florida, United States - Lox_Sample_4.1 | ecosystem: Environmental > Terrestrial > Soil > Wetlands | place: USA...
AGGACGGACCCGATCCACTCGTGGTGGATGCGTTCGGTCCAACGTGCGCGAAACAGATCCGTAAGGGCAAGATGAAGCAGGAGGTCGCGCAGAGGTGCGGGGTAGAGCACGCACGCGTCATACACCGCGACAAAGCTCGCCACGAATCAGTAGCCCATTCTGAGTTCCTGTGCCTGCTCGGCCAATTCTGCGAGCGCTTGTTTGCTGCGAATCTGGGTGCGCTCGCGATAGGCGAGCAGATCCTTGAACTGAAGTCGCCGATGGGTTCCGACTTTGCGGTAGGGCAGTTCGTTCGTCTCCAGCAAGCTGACGAGATGCGGGCGGGAAACGTTGAGAAAGTCTGCTGCCTGTTGGGTCGTCAACTCGGCGTGGATCGGAACAATGGTGACTGCATTGCCCTCGGCCATCTGGGCGAGAATATCCACGAGCATACGAAGCGCCGATACTGGCACCTCGATCTCTTGCTTGCCGTCGATGATGCGTAGCCGAGCGGTCTTGCCCCGACCGATACAGGCGGCCAAGAGCCTGCTGCTTTCGCGGGCGATCTGGGCTTCCCGCTCTGTCGGCAAGGCCGGCGGAGACGGTAGGGTGCGTAGAGTGGATTTGCTCATGGTGGCGCGCTCGTTGAGCATTCGATTCGGGGCATTATAGCAGCAAACGAAATAATCGAAACAATCGAAAAGGGCAAGAAATGCTCAAAAGAGGTTTCGTGTCTGTATCATTGGCGAAAGGTGATCCTCACTAAATCAAGCGTTTAACTACGAACCTGTGGGTGGCGAATTGATAGTTACGTCGCGATCGAGGTTTTGGAACAGACCGCGGCAATGTTGCTGCCAAGCGTGACGATCAGGCCAGGCAGGAGCAGTTGAGGGTGCGCCGGCGCGTTGCGCGCGCGTCGTGCGATCGAGCGCGAGGCTCAAGCCGATGGGGCGCTCTGGGCCCTTTGCATTTCCGGAGGTTGGAAGAGCCGAATCGCGGGAATTCAACGTCTGTCCGCGTGGAGCGCCTCCCAGAACTGGCGAGGCGACACGAGCTTCAGCCCCTCGAGGGCCGCAAGTTTCAGCAGCGCGGCATCCCCGGTGACAAACAGCTCCGCCTGACCCGCAAGCGCTTCCGCGAGCACCGGCGCGTCGTCGGAATCGACCGTCGCGGTTGCGGGCTCGACCTTGTCCACGACCACGGCTGCTTCGCCTGAGACAAATTCGGCAATTTCGGTGGAGCGGGCGGCAGGAAGCTTGACCTTGTCACGCAAGGCCCTGACAAGCTCGCGGAGGACGTTCTCACCGACGATCAAGTCGTGCTCGAGCAGCACCAGCTCGAGCAGGTCTGCGCACAAGCCGCGTGACGCGAAGGCGCTGACTAGGACGTTCGTGTCGAGAAAGACCCTCACGAGAGGGCCCGGAACACGTCCTCGTCAGTCACTAGCCCCTGTGCCTCCGCAAACGGCAGTGTCTTCCGCCGAAGTTCTCGGAAGCGCGCAACCGCGATCTGCCGTTTGAGCGCCTCGCGGGCAATCTCACTCTTCGTCCGGCCAGTACTCCTCGCGATCCGGTCCAAAGCTTTCTCGAGCTTTGAGTCGAGGCGGATGGTCAAGGTCGTCATCTTCAATCTCCACGGTGTACGACATTGTCGCACAGACTGACGTAGGAGATCGGGTCCTGCCTCGGACTGCCGCTGAGCGATGAAGCAGCCGTATCACTCGCGAACGGCAATCCTCGCTCATTCAGGCACTTGCAAGCATCGACCGTGCGATTGAATGATACAGGTTGTGGCGTCCATCTAACTGATTTGTAAGGGGCAATAGCCAATCGCACTATCGCCTACGAACCATTAGGGGGTCGTGGGTTCAAATCCTGCCGGGCGCGCCAGAATTCAACCACTTACAGCGTCAAGAAAACCGGCGCTGTATCATTGGGTATTATTCGCGGCCGCCGGAGTGCTTCAACGCGCCGCAGCTCAGGCGTGCAGCGCCTCGATTGCCGACTTCGGATTCGACGCCACGATCTTGAGCAGCGCGCGCGCCGGACCCGTTGGCCGCGTTCGATGCTGTTCCCAGTTCTGCAACGTGCGCAGGTTCACGCCGATCAGCTTCGCGAACTGAGACTGGCTGATCTTCGCGGCTTCGCGGATGGCACGCACATCGGGCTCGGCAAGCTCCGTCGCACGCGCGCCGCGCACCGCCTTGCCGGTCATGTGGCGCTTCATCTCACGCATACCCTTCACTAGCTGATCGAAATGCCGCTTATCCATCCTTCAGATCCTTCATTAGTTCGGCGAGCACCTTGACCTGACGCGGGGTCAGGTCCTCGCGCTTGCTCTTCACGTACCCGTAGATCAGGCAAATGTGGTGCTTGGGGACATGGCAGTAGTAGATTACCCTCGCCCCGCCCGCGTTTTCCGCGTCCTTGCGCTGACCAGCGCAGTTTTCGCAGCCCAGCTCCGCCACGGATCAGCGCGCCGGCCTCAGGCGACACGAGCAGGAAGCTCTGCAACGCGCGCAGGTCGTCGTCGGTTCAGTATTCGTCGCGGAAGGCCCCGAAGGGCGGCAGTTCGACGAAGACCATCGGTGGACTATACGCGAATCGCGTATACGCTACAAGCGGAGTCGTCCCGACGGTGGCTCCGGTATCCGGTCGTCGAGAGCGCTGGGCGGGCGCGAGGCTCCGATCAAGCGATTAGGTCTCGCTCGGCATAGGTCGATCAGATCACCGGCTTCTGGGTCTCTGACCAGGGCCTCCTGGAGCCGAGCGTATTCCTCTTAACGCCGGACAGTGGCGAACGCCGCGCCCGAACTTGCGAGGTGCTTGCTCATCGGATAGGAGACTTCCGGCTTGCGTCGAGGCAGCTGGCGCTTGCCGCACTGCGGTAAGATCTTGCTCATCAGGGTTCCCCGATGCCCACCCCTCCTGCCGCCGACGCCTCCGCCAGCGCCAGCCTCAAGGAGCAGCTGGCAACGGCCGCAGCGGTCACGCTTGGCGCATGGCCGGGTGTCGCGGCGCGGGCGATACTCGCCATGGCGCTGTGCGTGAGCTCCGCGGCGGTCCTCGCCGCGCCGCCCCAGAACCTCCTCGTGCTCTACTCGAACAGTCGACTGTTGCCGGGAATCGTGGCAGTCGACCGCGGCCTGCGCGATGTCCTGGCCGACGCCTCCGCGCCACCGATTCGCCTGTTCTCCGAATTTCTCGATTCGCCTGAATTCGGTGGTGAAGCATACGAGCGCACCATCGTCGCCTATCTGAAGAGCAAGTATTCGGACCAGCGGCCGCAGGCGCTGCTTGCGGTCTCCGACGCCGCGTTCGTGTTCCTCGTCCGCCACCGCCAGGAGCTGTTTCCGGGAGCGCCCCTGCTGTACGCCTCCGTCGCGCCGTCGGTGCTGCGCGAGTTCGCGGCGTCGACGCAGGATCTCGTCGGCGTGCCTGTGAGCTACGATTTCGCCGGCACGATCGAGCAGGCGCTGCGCTGGCACCCCAAGGCGCGTCGGCTCGTCATCATCAGCGGCACCGCGCCGCGCGACCGCGGATGGGAAGCGCGGCTGCGCCGCGAGGCGCCTCCGGTCGCGGACGGGCGCGAGATCGAATTCTGGGCCGGGCTGCCCACCGCTACGCTCCTGCAGCGGCTTGCCGCGCTCGACGACCGCACCGTCGTCTTCACGATCGGATACTACGTGGACGGCGCAGGCGCGCGATCCAATCCGCACGAGGCGGCGGCCCGCCTGGCGAAAGCCAGCGCCGCGCCCGTCTACGGCCCCCTGGACACGTTCATCGGCACCGGCGTCGTCGGTGGCCGCATGCCGAGCTTCGAAGCCGTCGGCCGACAGGCGGGCATGATCGTCGTGAAGCTCCTCGCAGGCGTTCCGCCGGCCGCGATGGAACGTCCCGCTCCGGCTCCCACTCCACTGCACGTCGATTGGCGTCAGGTCAGGCGCTTCGGCATCGACGAGGCCGCGATCCCGGCCGATACGATCGTGCACTATCGCGAGCCGACGTTCTGGGAGCAGTACCGGCTGGTCGCGATTGTCACGACCGCGATCATCCTGCTCCAGGCCGGATTGATCGGCGCGCTGCTCCTCGAACGCCGGCGTCGCCGAACGGCGGAGGTCGCCGCGCAGAAGCACCGGGTCGAGCTCGCGCATGCGTCGCGCCTCGCCGTGGCGGGTGAACTGACGGCCTCGATCGCCCACGAGATCAACCAGCCGCTCGGCGCGGTCCAGACCAGTGCCGACGCGGCCGATCTCCTGCTCCAGTCGGACGACGACCGTCGCGACGATCTGCGCCGCATCGTGACGCGGATCCGTCGCGACAGCGTGCGGGCGAGCGATGTCATCCGGAGGCTGCGGACGCTGCTTGCGCGGCACGAGCCCGAGCGACGCCCCTTCGATGTCGGCGCCGCGATGAAGGAGGTGGCGACGCTGATGGACGCCGAAGCGCGCCGGCGTGGCGTGACCCTGGACTTCCGGAGCGGCGCCTCCCCCTGCCGTGTGCTGGGGGACCAGACGCAGATCCAGCAGGTGCTGATCAACCTCGTGCTGAACGCCATGGACGCCGTCGCCCACCTGGAACCCGTTCAGCGCCTTGTCGTGATCGCGGCGGAGGAGGCCGGCGGGCGCGCTCGCGTCACCGTGCGCGACCGGGGGAAGGGGGTCGCCGCCGAAGACCTGTCGAAGATCTTCGATTCGTTCTACAGCACCAAGCCGCACGGCATGGGACTGGGGCTGTCGATCGCCCGGACGATCGTTGAAGCGCATGGCGGACGCATCTTCGCCGAGAGCAACGTGGGCGAGGGCGGGACCTTCGCTTTCGAGCTCCCGGTCTGGACCGGCGCGACGCTTGAAGCCCCGAGCACGGCATGAGCGTGAGAGCCCTCATCCATATCGTGGACGATGATGCACCGCTGCGCGAAAGCCTCGTCGACCTGCTGCGTGCTGGGGGGTTCGATGCGAAGGGCTACGGCTCGACGGGCGAGTTCCTGCTGCAGCCGATTCCGGATCGCCATGGTTGCCTGCTGCTCGACGTCAAGCTGCCCGGGCCGTCGGGGCTCGACCTCCAGGCGGCACTTCGGAGTCGCGGATTCACGCTGCCGATCGTCTTCCTGACGGGACACGCCGACGTGCCGACCAGCGTACGCGCGATGAAGGCCGGCGCCGTCGATTTTCTCGAGAAGCCCGTCGTGCGGGAGAAGCTCTTCGAGGCGCTCGAGAACGCTCTCGCCCGCGACGCCGCGGCGCGCGCCACGCGCGAGGTGGCGCTGCGGCACGACGCGCGGCTGGCAGCCCTGACGACGCGCGAGCGGGAAGTTTTCGACCGGATCGTCGCGGGCCGGCGCAACCAAGAGATCGGCGACGAGCTCGGCATCAGCCTGCGCACGGTCAAGGCGTATCGCGCGCAGCTGATGGACAAGCTCGGCGTGCACACGGCGGCCGAGCTCGGCCGCCTCGCCGGCGCGCCGCACGACCCGCCGGACTGAGCGTGACCGCCGGCGCGATGCCGGCTCCCCTGTCCTTTGGTGCAACGCCGACGCACCTTCGGCCAATTGTCGCCCGGTGACCGGCGTGGAACCATCGCCCGAAGTCCACCAAGACCGATTGACGTCGGATCTGCGACCGGCCGTTCGGCGGCGTGATCCGGGGCGGCGCCGTCGAGCGCGGCGCGAGGAACAGAGATGGCGAACGGCGGACGCAGGGTGCTCGTGATCGAGGACGATGAGGGCATGCGCGAGGCGATCGAGAGCCTGCTCAATGCCGCGGGGTACGCAACGACGGCCTACGCGTCCGCGGAAGCGCTGCTCGCGGCCGGCACCCCCGGAGACGCGCGATGCATCGTGAGCGACGTCAGGCTGCCGGCGATGTCGGGCCTCGAGCTCATAGCCGAGCTGCGCAAGCGCGGCGCCTGTCCTCCCGTCATTCTCATTACCGCACATGACACGCCGGCCCTGCGCGGCGAAGCCGGCCAGCACGGGGCCGCGGCCTATCTGCCCAAGCCGTTCGCCAGATCCGCGTTGCTGCACGCCATCGAAGGCGCCATGCAGTAGGGCGTCTGCAACCAATTGCCGAGAGCCGAAAGGAGGCCTCCATGACCTTGCGAAGGACCGCATCGAGGGCCGTGCTGACGACCGCTTTGATCCTCGTTACGGGCGCATCCGTCGCCCAGATCCAGGCCACGGGCGTACCCGGCTCGCCAGACGCCACCACCACGATCGACGGTCGTTACGTGCCGCCACCTCCGCAGCCGTTCCAGGGCCAGATCAACCTGAACGCCCTCCAGTCGAAGCCGGCGTGGCCCGCACGCGTCGTGCCGCCGAAGGGCGCGCCGAACATCCTGCTGATCATGACCGACGACGTGGGTTTCGGCGCGCCGTCGACCTTCGGTGGCGTCATTCCAACCCCGACGCTGGACCGCATCGCCGCCAACGGCCTGCGGTACACGAACTTCCACACGACCTCGCTGTGCTCGCCGACGCGGGGCGCGCTGCTCACCGGCCGCAACCACCACTCGGTCGGCTTCGGCGTGATCTCCGAGCTCGCGACCGGCTTCCCCGGCTACAACAGCGTCATGGGGCCGGAGCACGCGACGATCGCCCGCATCCTCAAGGACAACGGCTACCGGACCTCGTGGTACGGCAAGAATCACAACACGCCCGCGTTCGAGACCAGTCAGGCCGGCCCGTTCAGCCAGTGGCCGACCGGCATGGGCTTCGACTTCTTCTACGGCTTCAACGCCGGCGACGTCAGCCAGTGGGAGCCGATGCTCACCCGCAACACGACGCCGATCAACCCCTTCGTCGGCAATCCGGGCTGGAACCTCATCACCGCCATGGCCGACGAGGCCATCGGCTGGATGAAGCAGATCAACGACCTCGATCCGTCGCTGCCGTTCATGATCTATTACGCACCGGGAGCGACGCACGCGCCGCACCACCCGACGCCGGAGTGGATCAAGAAGATCAGCGACATGCACCTCTTCGACAAGGGCTTCGAGGCGGTGCGCGAGCAGATCTTCGCCAACCAGAAGCGGCTCGGCGTGATCCCGCCGGATGCCAAGCTGACGCCGTGGCCGAAGGACCTGCTGAAATCGTGGGACCAGCACACGGCGGAAGAGAAGAGGCTGCTGATCAGGCAGGCCGACGTCTACGCCGCCTACCTCGCCTACGCCGACCAGGAGATCGGCCGCGTCGTGCAGACCGTGCAGGACATGGGCAAGCTCGACAACACGATCATCATTTTCATCAGCGGCGACAACGGTGCGTCGGCCGAGGGCTCCGCGATGGGCACGTGGAACGAGGTCCTGCCGTTCAACGGCATCAACCCGACCGCGGCCGAGAACATGCCCTTCTACGACGCCTGGGGCAGCAACCAGACGTATCCGCACTACTCGATCGCCTGGGCGTGGACCTTCGACACGCCCTACAAGTGGACCAAGCAGGTCGCGTCCTACTTCGGCGGGACCAAGAACGGCATGGCGATCTCCTGGCCGGCGCGAATCAAGGACAAGGGCGGCATCCGCTGGCAGTTCCACCACGTCATCGACATCGTGCCGACGCTGCTCGAGATCACCGGTATCCCGCAGCCGGTGCAGGTGAACGGCGTGGCGCAGAAGCCGATCGAGGGCGTGAGCCTCGCCTACACGTTCGATTCCGGCGCCGGCGGATTCGATGCGGTTTCGCGCCATCGCACCCAGTATTTCGAGATGCTGGGGCTTTCCGCCGGGCTGTACAACGACGGCTGGATGCTGAGCGCGGTGCCGCTGCGCGCGCCGTGGCAGCTCGCCGGCGCGGCGGTGCCCGATCCGGCCACGGCGTTCAAGTTCGAGCTCTACGAGCTGAAGAACGACTGGACGCAGTTTACCGACGTCGCCGCGAAGAACCCGCAGAAACTCAGGGAGATGCGGGACCTGATGTTCGGGGAATTCGCCAAGTACCAGGTGCTGCCGCTGGACGCCTCGGCGGCCACGCGGTTCGTCGCGCCGCGACCGAGTTTGGCGGCGGGCAGGACGAAGTTCGAGTACTCGGGGCTGACTATCAGCGACATCCCCGAGGGGAACATGCCGAGCCTGCTCAACAAGTCCTACACGATCACGGCCGAGGTCGAGGTACCGCAGGGCGGCGGCGACGGCATGATCTACAACGAAGGCGGGCGCTTCTTCGGCTACGGGCTGTACCTGCTTAAGGGCAAGCCGGTGTTCCTGTACAACAATCAGGGGATCAAGCGGACCCGATGGGAGGGGCCGGCGCTCGCACCGGGCAAGCACACGATCGAGTTCGACTTCCGGTACGACGGTCTCGGCGCGGAGACGCTCGCCTACAACAACGTGAGCGGCGTCGGCCGCGGTGGCACCGGAACGCTTAAGGTCGACGGCAAGGTGGTGTCGACCCAGAAGATGGAGTTCACGTTGCCGCTGACGAAGCCGCTGGATACCGTCGTCAACATCGGCACGGCCTCCGGCACCCCGGTCGACGACAAGGACTACAAGATCCCGTTCAAGTTCAACGGCCGGATCGACAAGGTCACGATCCTGCTCGAGCCGCCGAAGCTCACGCCCGAGGACGTGAAGAAGCTCCAGGCGGCGCAGGCGCGGCAGGCCGCCGACAAGTAGCAGCACGTGGGCCCCTGCCCGCCCACGTTTGATCCCAGGAGAGCAGCCATGCAGAGCAGGTCAGCCGTCTCAGCCATTCCGGTCTTCCTTCTGGCCGCGGCGCTGACCGTGCCGACCTCGGCGCAGCGGGTCACCGGCACGCCGGGAGCGCCCGGCGCCACGACTACGATCGACGGCCGCTACCCGCCGAACCCGCGGCGCCGGGCCGTCAGACGACCCAGTACTTCGAGATGTTCGGCTCGCGCGCGATCTACCACGGCGGCTAGATCGCCTCGGCACCGCCGCCGAATGCGCCATGGAATTTCACCGGCAAGCCGACCCCGGACGTGATGAACGGGTTCAAGTGGGAGCTCCAACCTCGAGGAGGACTGGACGCAGGCGAACGATCTCGCCACCAAGATGCCGGACAAGCTGCGCGACATGCAGCAGCGGTTCATCATGGAAGCGGAGCGGTACGGCGTGTTCCCGCTCGACAACACGCGGCTCTCCAGGTTCATCTCGAACAAGCCGAACTACGCCCCCCGGCCGGACGCTCTACACGTATGCGGGCGAGATCTCCAACGTGCCGTTCCCCGGTTACGGCGGCGCGCCGCCGGTGCTGAATCGCTCTTACACGTTCACGGCGGAGGTCGAGATCCCGCAGGGCGGCGCCGAGGGCGTGCTGGTCACCGATGGCGGCCGCTTCGGCGGCTACGGGGTTCTACCTGCTCAAGGGCCGGCCGGTGTTCACGTGGGACCTCCTCCAGCTCGAGCGTGTGAAGTGGCAGGGCAAGGAGGCGCTCGCCTCGGGCAAGCACACGCTCGAGTTCGACTGGAAGTACGACGGCCCCGGCCCGGGCAAGGGCGGCACCGGCACCTTGAAGGTCGACGGACAGGTGGTGGATAGCCGCCCCACGCCGCGCAGCCTGCCGCTCGTGCTGCCGTGGGACGAGACGTTCAACGTCGGCCTCGACACAGGCACGCCGGTGGACGACCAGGATTACCAGGTGCCGTTCCGCTTCACCGGGAAGATCAACAAGGTCACCGTGACGCTCGGGCCGAACGAGCTGTAACACGGGGCAAAGGGCAGCGATGGAGAAGTCCGGGCCGGACAGGTGCGGGCTGCGGTCGCCGCCGCCGCGGCGCTGGCTCCGGGAGACACTTTTTCCATCTGGTCCGACGCGCGGACCCGGCAGACCCGCCGGGTCCACGTGGCGACCACCTTCCAGGAGGCCCAGTACCAGGCCGAGTCGCAGAAGCTCCCGAACGAGCTTCCCCGATAGCAACCGTTCGACACATGGAGATCGCTATGACCGACCGACGCAGCTTCCTCGCCGCCGCGGCGCTCGCCGCATCGGCAACACCGCTTAGGGCCGCGCTCGCGCAAGGCGCCGCGAAGGAAGCAGACTTCCTGTTCGTGCAGAACGCGGACTACGTCGTCTACCACCAGACGAGCGGCAAGCTCACGCTCCAGGGCATCAGCCCGGTGACGATCTTCTTCACCGACCGGCCGGAGCGGCTCGCCGGCAACATCCCGATATCGGCCAAGCGGGATGTGCTCTCCGTGTGGGTAAGGATCTCGCGAGGAGGGGCACGAACGGCCGCTCGCGCAAGCCTACACCGCGCTGGGAGACATGGCCCGCCTGCGGGCCGTGCGCCAGGCACTGTTCGACAGGACCAGGGCGGTGAGCGACTTCGAGGCTTGGCGGGAAAGCCTCGCGCCGGCCGACCGGGCGCACGCTGCGGGAGTCGCCCTCGAGCGAGCGAAGGTCCTCGACGATCCGATCAGCGGCGCCAGATTGCTCCTCGCGCTGGGCGATGACGCGGCGGCTGAGGCGCTGCTCCTCGCCCGGCAGACGACCCTACGAGGCGGGGACTATGACCGACTCGTGCCACTCGCGCAGTGGCTCGAGAAGAAGGGGCGGCTGCTCGGCACGATTGTTTGTTATCGGGTGCTGCTCATGGCGATTCTCGCGCGGGCCTACGCGCGAGCGTACGGGCACGCAGCGGAATATCTTCGAGCGCTGCGCCGGCTTGATTCCCGCATCGACGACTATGGCTCGCTTCCCACGCACCAAGCGTTCGAGTCGTCGATCCGCAGCACGCACGGGCGAAAGGTCAGCTTCTGGAACCGGATTCGCGGCTAATCAGCGGGCGAGCACTCCACAGACAAGGGCGCGCGCGGGAGACCGCGCCGGGAAACGCAAGACAGCGAAGCCACCCGTGCCAGCCTCCATGAATGCGCGCAAGCTCGAACGACTCATCGAAGAAGCAGTTGTCGATGCGTACAACGAGTCGGAGGAGCGCACCGGCCTCTACACGATGCTCGATGAGAGGCTCGAGGTGCCGTTCAAGACTGAAGGTGAGAAATGTGATCCTGACCCAGACGTCCAGATCTTTCGAGGCGAATGGAGAAGGGACGACGTGTGCAGAGCCGGTCGTAAGCGCCTCAATATCCCAAAGAGCGATTGCTGCTCCTGCCGGCCAATAGTCGCTGTGGTCCGCAATAAAGCAATCGGTAGCTTCGGGTTGACGACCCACTGCGCTGCGGTGGCATGATGCGCATGTGATCGCCTTAATTCGAATCGTTCTGTTGTTGTTCGTCGACCTCGTCGGCTTGGCGCGGCTTGCGATCAGACCTAGGCGCTCGATCGAAGTTGAAAATCTCGTCCTGCGCCGCCAACTCGCCTCTACAAGGAGCGCGGGGTGAAGCCCCGGCGCATCGATGCCGCGACGCGGGTGAGCTTGACGCGGATCTCGAGGCGGTGCGACTGGCGCTCGTGTCTGTTCATCGTTCGTCCAGAAACCGTCATCCGCTGGCACCGGGCGGGGTGGCGCCTTCTGTGGCGCTACAAGTCTCGTCCGGGGCGACCACCGATTCCGCTGGAGCTTCGCCAACTGATTCGCCGCATGGCCACGGAGAACTCGCTCTGGGGTGAGGAGCGTATCGCCAACGATCTACGCCTTAAGCTCGGCATTCGCGTCTCACTTCGCACGGCGAGCAAGTACATGCCCAAGCGCCCACTGGGCCGGCCGCGTGGTGACCAGCGCTGGGCAACGTTCCTGAGAAACCATGCCAAGGCGATCATCGCCGGGATCGGGTATTTGCGCACCACACCCTCGGCTCTGCTGGGGGATACTTACCTCAGCCCCACGGGTTGATCACTTTCACGCCGCAACCGTCGAAGTCGGCGGCGTTGCGTGTTGCAATCGAGGCGCCCGTGGAGTGCGCGATCGCAGCGATCTGTGCGTCGAAGTGAGAGATGGGGCGGCCGGCACGGCGGCGCTGCGCCGCGATGCGAGCGTAGGGGGGCGCGGCATCGCTGCCGAAGGGAAGGACGCGGCCACCGAAATCCTCCTCGAACATCGCCTCGGCGGCAGCCTCGAATGCGCTCCGGCGCTTGCCCGACGGCAGGAGCATGATCCCATGCAGGATTTCCGCTTGCGTGATGCTCGTGGTGTAGAGGCTCGTCGCCGGCTGAGCGGCCATCCAGCGCACGACGCTCTCCGCAGGCGTGGGCTTCATCAGTTCCGAGAGGACGTTGGTGTCGAGGACGATCACTTGCCCGGATGGGGCGGTGCGCGCATGGGCTCCCGCGCGGACAATTGAAGGTCGATGCCCCCCAGCGGCTGAAAGCGGGCGCGAATCGCGTCAGCAAGATTGCGCGGTGTCGTTGCCTTGTCCGCGAGTGCCGCGCGCAGGATGTTCCGGGCCTCATCCTCCATGGAACGGCTGTGGTGCGCGGCGCGCACGCGCAGTCGCGCCTTGGTCTGCGCGTCTAGGTTCCGGATCGTGATGCTGGCCATTGAAGTATCGGCAGTTTGCAATCAATGATTGCATTGTATGCAACGATGCAGAACTGATCAACTGCACACTGAGGAATCGGATAGGCCTGGCAGCTTGCGAATGACGCGCAAGCCTTATCGGGCGCGCCAGGGCGTATCATTGGGCGACCGTGATCCTTGCCAAAACAGGCACTTAACGGCCCCCAGATGCTGCGCTCAATGATGCAGCTTCCGACGCGCGTGTGGCTGTTATAGAAGGAGAAATCGCGAATCGCACGGTCCCTCCACGGAGAAGTCGTCTCCGTTACGCATACCCCACGCGAGGAAGACGATCACATCATCTCAATCCGCAAGGCCACGAAACATGAAACGCGCTTCTATTTCTCGCAAGTCCCGGACTGACGTTAAGCGACTGAAGTCCATGAAGGACTCAGACATCATCATCGACAGGGATGCCCCGGCCTGGACGCCGGACATGTTCGCGCGCGCGATGGTGCGCAAAGGTCTTGAGCCCACGCCGAAAAAGTCCTTGCTGTCGCTACGCATCGACGCCGACGTCCTCGAGTGGTTCCGATCCCAAGGCCGAGGTTATCAGTCGCGCATGAACGCCCTCCTCCGGGCGTACATGAAGGCACATAAGTGAGCCATCGAGCGCTGGGCTCTAACCACCCGCTGCAGCGGACGCGCCGCAAGCGGCGCGCCGCTGCAGCGGGAACGTTAAGCGAGCGTTATTAGCTCAACCCAGTGCCCAGATTCATCCCACCGGGCGCGCCAAGAATTAAAAGCTTGCTAGCCAGTAAGCTCTTTCTCAATTTCGTCAGTGCTCCCATGATGCCCCTCTGGCCGCGTTGCGCAAGGCTAGACCAGTCTCTTAGCGGTCGAGCGGCAACAGCCTGAAGCCCTTCCGACCGCGGGCCCGCAAGGCACGGAAGTGACGCTCGTCCAAGGTGAGGATGTCCCTTGTCCGATGCCGCTCGGCGAGCACGACGAGCGACGCATCGGCGACGCCGATCTGCAGCTTGGGGTACCGCGCGAGCACATCCTTCGCGGCCGCGACATCGCCCGCATCGAACGGCTCGAGCTGGTAAGCGCCTCGGGCGACTTCATCGAGGAGGGCGGTCTGGGCGACGCTTCCAACGTGACGCGACAGCAGATAGTCGAGTTTAGCCAGCACGAACGGGGAGAGCAGCAGCGGCGGCGCAGCTTTGGACAGCGCCTCTACGCACTCCGCGTGGTAACGCTGGCTGGCGTCGATCGCCGAAAGGAGCCCGCTCGTATCGAGCAGGATCACGATTCGCCGAAGCCGGCGAGCGCCTCGTCAACGCGCTCGGCCAGCCGAGGCTTACCGCTCTTGAAGAGGGGCAGGCGAGGGCGCGGTGGGGCGCTGTGAGCCGTGGCTGCGCGAAGGGCCTCGCGGATCAGCTCGGCTTCGCTGCAACCGCGAGCGGCGGCAGCTCGCGCAAGCGAGCGCTTCAGCTCCTCGGGGACATAGACCGTGGTCTTCTGCATGCCATACATCGTACCATACGTGCGGAGCTGCGAGAGATCTTGCGTGCCCCTAGCGGTCGAACTCGGGCGCAGTCTCCGCCCGGACGCGCCCTGGAGCAGCTGTATCAATCCTGCCGGGCGCGCCAAATAATCAAGGGCTTGCGTACACCGCTGGCCCTTCGTCTTTCCGCGGTGCCCCCGCTGTGCCCTGTGGGTGCGAATTCATGTTCAAGCGGCGATCGGGGTCTGAAGCAGCCCACGGCAATGCTGCCGCCAAGCGTAGTGATCAAGCGCAGCAGGAGCGGGGGAGGGCGCGCCCGCGCGGTGCGCCGGCGCGGAGCCGGCGAGCGCGCGATGAACGCGATGGGCGTTGTAATACTCTCGGAACGTGCGTTTCGCGCCGTTTGCAATCTCGAATTTTGCTGACCACCGGTGTCAGATCCCCGGTAGCAGCACTTTCAGTTTCGCAAGAACTTCCGCGACGACTTTCTTCGGAGCATGCGCGGCAAGTTCGGCGTTGCGCGCGCGCCAGTCAAGCGCCTTCACCTGGTCGGCCAGGACGACGCCCCTGGCGCCCGCTAACTCCGTCTCCGCGTTCACTTCGAACGGCCAGTTCTTGACCCGCGTCGTAAGGGGGCAGCAGAGCGCGAGGCTCGCCTTGCTGTTATAGGCGCGGGGCGAGAGCACGAGGGCGGGTCGCCGCCCGGCCTGCTCGTGCCCCGACTGCGGATCGAAGTCGAGATAGATGATGTCGCCCTGATCGGGCGACCAGTCCGGGTCGGCTTGGCGCCGGCCCGCCGTTACCACGCTTCAACCCCACGCCGCGGCCCCCAGTCCGCTTCGTCATGCCGGGTGTGGTTCGTGGCTCCGGCGAGCAGCTCTTCGAGCCGGTAGGCCGGCTTCTTGCGCATGCGCTCGATACGGATTGCCCCCTCGACCACGCTGATGCGCACACGTTGATCCACGGCGAGGCCCACCTCGCTCAGTAGCGAAGTGGGCAGGCGAAGCGCGGGGCTGTTGCCCCACTTCCGGATGACCGATTCCATGGTGATTACCTCAGGTGCGACGTAGACACATTGTATCTACGAATGATGCCGCTGACAAGTGTACGCGATAGACTCTAGATGCGAATCGCGGCGGTCAGGACATGGCGGTCGTCGGGGTCCCGGAAGTGTGAGCTGGTCGATCAAGCCCTCGTACCCGGTCACCACGGCATCGGGGATAGCAATGTCCATCAGCGACCGCGTGCGGGCAAGCTGCGCGGCGGTGATGTCGGCGCGGTCGGCAAGGAGGGCTCCGATCCACTCGTCGTGGATGCGTTCGGTCCAACGTGCGCGAACCAGATCCG
>Ga0335082_10004513_pt1 | contig 15187 bp, 12 predicted proteins | sample Lox_Sample_41_FD_206718 | JGI IMG/M metagenome (GOLD analysis project Ga0335082, IMG submission 206718) | Soil microbial communities from Loxahatchee National Wildlife Refuge, Florida, United States - Lox_Sample_4.1 | ecosystem: Environmental > Terrestrial > Soil > Wetlands | place: USA...
GATCAACCTCACCTACTCGGCAAATCCGGCGAGCTACACCAAGGGCACCGCCATCGCCGCCAACACGCCGACCAACAGCGGGGGGGCCATCGTCTCCTACTCGGTGTCGCCGGCGCTTCCGGGGGGGCTGACGCTGAATACCAGCACCGGGGTGATCACCGGGACGCCGACGGTGGTGGCGGTCACCGCCACCTACGTCGTCACCGGAACGAACAGCGGAGGGACCGCCACCGCGAACCTGAGCATCACCGTCAAGGACATTCCGCCGACCAACCTCATCTACACCACCAATCCCGCGACCTACACGAAGGGGACGGCCATCCCGGCGAACAACCCGAGCAGCGGCGGGGGAGCGGTGGTGTCCTACAGCGTGGCACCGGCCCTGCCCGCCGGCCTGGCGCTGAACACCAGCACCGGCGTCATCAGCGGGACGCCGACGGCGGTGACCGCGACGGCCACCTACGTGGTCACCGCGACGAACAGCGGGGGCAGCATCACGGCCAACCTGGTCATCACCGTCAATGACGTGCCCCAGGCCCGCTTCGCCTTCGTGGCGAACTTCAACGACAACACCCTCTCCGCGTACACGGTGGACTCGACCACCGGCCGGATGCGCGCCAACGGGTACGTGATCACCGGGACCAACCCGCGCTGGGTGGCCGTGGATCCGTCGGGCAAGTTCGCCTACGTGACCAACATTGGCTCGGGGAACGTCTCCGCCTACACCATCAACGCCAGCACCGGCGTCCTCACCAGCGCCGGCGCTCCGGTCACCGCCGGGGCGAGGCCGTACGCGGTGGCCGTCGACCCCTCGAGCAAGTTCGCCTACGTGACGAACTTCGACTCGAACGACGTGTCGGCCTTCACGATCAACGGCACCACCGGCGCCCTGAGCATCGTCGGAACGAACACCGCTGCCGGCACGGGCCCCGGCGCCCTGGCGGTGCATCCGTCGGGCAGGTTCCTCTACGTGGCGAACCAGACCTCGGGCGACGTCTCGGCCTACTCGATCAACACCACCAACGGGGCGCTGACCAGCGTCGGTCCAGCGACCATTGCCGGAACGGTGCCCTATTCCGTCACCGTCGATCCCACCGGGAAGTTCCTCTACGTGGCAAACCAGAGCTCGAACAACGTCTCGGCCTACACCATCAACGCGACCACCGGGGCGCTGACCAGCGTCGGGACGGCGGTGGTGGCCGGCACCACCCCCAACTCGCTCCGGGTGGAGCCCACCGGCAAGTTCCTCTACGTGGCCAATTTCAGCTCGAACGACGTCTCCGGATTCAGCATCAACGCCACCACCGGGGCGCTGACCAGCCTCGGGACGGCGACCGCGGCAGGGACCAATCCGAGCTCGATCACCATCGACGTCCAGGGCAAGTTTGCCTACGTGGCCAACGCCAACTCCAATGACGTGACGGTGTTCACCATCAACGGCAGCAGCGGTGCGCTGTCCGTCTTCCAGACGATGTCCGCCCGGGCCGATGCGCTGTCCATCGCCGTCGCCCAGGGCGTATTGCCGGTGACCTACGTGCCCAAGTTCGCCTTCGTGGCGAATTCACTCTCCAACAACGTCACGCCCTACACGGTCAACGCGGCCACCGGAGCGCTCACCGTCGGGACGGCCGTGGGTGCTGGAACCGCCCCCGGCGACGTGACGGTCGACCCGTCGGGCCGGTTCGCCTACGCGGCCAACGCCACCTCGGGTGACGTCTCGGCCTACACGATCAACGCGACCACTGGGGCGCTGACCAGCGTCGGGTCGGCGGTCGCCGCCGGGACGAACCCCCTCTCGGTGACGGTCGACCCGTCCGGCCGGTTCGCCTACGTGGCGAATCAGGGCTCGAACACTGTCTCGGGGTACTCGATCAACACCAGCACCGGGGCGCTGACCAGCCTCGGCGCGGCCGTGGCGGCGGGGACGGGTCCGGTCTCGGTCACCATCGATCCCACCGGCCGGTTTGTCTACGTGGCAAATCAGGTGTCGAACGACGTCTCGGGATACTCCATCAACCCGAGCACTGGGGCGCTGACCAGCGTCGGGGTGAACGTCGCGGCAGGGACCGGCCCGACCGCGGTGACCGTCGACCCGACGGGCAAGCTCGCCTTCGTGTCCAATGCCAATTCGGGCGACGTGTCGGCGTACCGGATCAGCGGCACCAGCGGGGCGCTGACCAGCGTCGGACCGACGGTGGGGGCGGGGACCACGCCCAGCTCGGCCGTCGTCCACCCCACGGCCGCCTTCCTCTACGTGACGAATCGTGGCTCGAACGACGTCTCGAGGTACAGCTTCACCACCAGCGGAGCGCTGAGCAGCCTCGGAACGACGACGGCGGCGGGAACGAATCCGAGCTCGGTGACCATCGATCCCTCCGGCGGATTCGCCTACGTGACGAACTTCGGCGCGAACACCGTCTCGGGCTACTCCGTCAACACCAGCAGCGGGGCCCTGACCAGTCTGGGTGCGGCCACTGCAACGGGGACAAACCCGACATCGGTGGCGGTCAGCGGCGTCATCCAGTGAGAGAGGGGCGATCGTTTTCGACCGGTCGGCGCCGCCGGGCGCGTCACTGACAGCGTTCGGGGTCCGGGTGGAGCTCGTCCACCCAGTGCACATCCTCCGGCTTCTCCACCGGGGTGATGTCCAGGTTCACCACCACCGGCTCCTTCCCGCTGCGGACGAGCACGCACTCCAGCGGCTCGTCGGCGGCGTTGATTTCTTGATGGGGGACGTACGGCGGGACGTAGATGAAATCGCCCGGGCCGGCCTCGGCCAGGAACTCCAGCCGGTCGCCCCAGCGCATCCGCGCCCTTCCCTTCACCACGTAGATCACCGATTCCACCTCGCCGTGGTGGTGGGCTCCGGTCTTCGCCTTGGGGTGGATGGTCACCGTCCCCGCCCACAGCTTCTCGGCGCCCATCCGTGCGTAGGTGATCGCCGCCGTGCGGTTCATCCCGGCGGTCTGCGGGGTGTTGGAGTCGAGCGTTCCGGCCTTCACGATCCGGACGCCGTGGGTGCGCCAGTCGGGAGCCTGTGATTGAGCCATGCGCTGACCTCCCCGAGCCCTCACCGCTCGAAGGTGAACTCCAGCGTCTCCGTCTCGCCCGGCGTGACCGTGACCAGGCGGCGCTCCTCCTGGTCACCGAGCACGAGACGCACCGGGTGCTTGCCCTCGTAGAAGGGGATGGGCTTGGCGAACGGTGCCACACCCACCTTCTTGGCGTCCACGTAGACGGTGATGCCGGCTTGGAGCTTGAAGTCGATGGCGCCCTTGCCGAAGGAGATCTGGCGGACGCCGTTGTCGCCGGGCCTCAAGTCGACGTGCTCGAGGCGAGTCAGGCCGAGGCCGTTGTCGAAGAGCTCGACGTCCACCGGACCGGGCTCCGGGACGCGCACCACCACCGGCGTCGTGCCCACGATGCGGTTGCCCACCCGGACCCGCAGGGGAGGGTTGCTCTCGAAGCGGATCCGTGCCTCCCCGGTCGCCTCCTCCTTCTTGGCCGCGTTTGCCTCGGCCGCCTCGAAGGCGCCGAGGAGCTTGGAGACGTCGGTGTCCTCCTTCTTGGAGGGCGCGGCCGGGGCGGGGCGCGGCGCCCGGGCGACGTGCGAGGGCGCAGCCGCGGGCGCCTTCGGAGCGGGAGCAGGCGGTGGCGGCGGGATCGCGGCGCGCTCCGAGGGAGGCGCGGGCTCGACCGGGGGTGGAATGGTGGCCGGAGCCGGCGCCGAGGCGGGAGCCGGGGCGGCTGCCACGGGCGCGGCGGGCGACGCGGGGGGCGGGACCGGCGTGGGTGACGCCGCAGCTGCCGCCGGTGGAGCGGACGGAGCTGGGCCGGGCGCCGGAGCCGGCTCGGACCGGGGAGGCTCTGCCGCGGTGGCCTGCGCCTTCGGCTCCGGGGGCGGTGAGAGCAGAGCAGCAACCTGCGCCGGGAGGAAGGGGAGGATCCGGTCTCGGAACAGCCAGGCTCCACCGCCGAGCAGCCCGAGGACGAGCAGCCACACCACCGGCCGCAGCGGGGAGCGCCGCATCGCCGCAGTCAGCCGGGGCTCGGTCCGGGACCTCGTCCCGTGCAGGTCTCCGTGCGCCAGGTCGACGCGGGCATCGAAGATCGGCGCACGCTCGGCTTCCAGGGCGATGGGGAAGGCGAAGCCCTCGGGCGCCGTCCGGCGCGGGCGGACCGCGGCCACCGCCGTCTTCGCCTCCACGTCCACCTCCGGCGCGTCGAGCGGGAACACGCCCGGACCGGGCTCGATCTCGGAGATCGCGCTGGGAGTGAGGATGGGCATCTCCGGCTCGGTCACCGGCGTGCCCACCGGCACCGGAGGCACCAGCTGCTGGACGAACTGCGAGAGGGCGAAGCCGCTCGACGTCTCTCCGGTCGCCAGGATGAACCGCTCCAGCGCAGCATGCAGCGCGCGGCAATCCGAGTACCGCTCGTCCCGGTTCTTGGCCAGGAGGCTGGACAGGATCTGCTGGAGGGCAAGCGGAAGCTCGGGGCGCCGCTCGGCCGGTGGGAAGTAAGGATCGTAGAGGACCTTGCGCACCAGGGCCGCGTCGCTCGTCGCCGCGTAGGGCATGTTCAGGGTGAGCAGCTCGTAGAGCACGACCCCCAGGCCGTAGAGGTCCACGCGCCGGTCGAGCACCTCGCCCCGGAGCTGCTCGGGTGCCATGTAGGCCACCTTGCCCTTGATCGTCCCGGTCTGGGTGTGGTGGCTCAGGCCGCGCGCCTTGGCGATGCCGAAGTCCACCACCTTCACCGCGCCGTTGCGGGAGATGAGGATGTTGTCCGGGCTCACGTCGCGGTGGATGAGCTGCAGGGGCTCGTAGGTGACGAGGTCCGCGAACTCGTGCGCGTAGGCCAGGCCCTCGGCGGCGGCGGAGACGATGCGCGCCCCGAGCACGAACGGCACGGCCAGCGACCGCTCCCGGGCCCGCTGGAGGAGCAGGCGGACGGTGGGCCCGTCGATGTACTCCATGGCGATGAAGTAGCTGCCCTCCGCCTCGCCGAAGTCGAAGATCTGGACCAGGTTCGGGTGGTTGAGCTGGGCGGCCAGCTTCGCCTCGGCGAGGAACATCTCCACGAACTCGGGGTCCTCGGCCAGGTGAGGGAGGATGCGTTTGATCACCAGCTGCTTCTCGAAGCCCCTCGGCCCGGCGGTCTTGGCCAGGAACACCTCGGCCATTCCGCCGGTGGCGAGCTTGCGCAGGAGCTGGTACTTCCCGAGTCGCACGCGAAAAGCCCCTATCATATCCGTCGGAGCAAGCGTGGCCACAGCGCACACCGAGGTGGAGGTCGCCGGGCGCACCGTCAAGGTGTCGAATCCGGAGAAGGTGTTCTTCTCCGCGCGGGGCGAGACGAAGCTCGATCTGGCTCGCTACTACCTGGCGGTGGGGGAGGGCGCGCTGCGCGGCGTGCGGGAGCGGCCCACCGTGCTCAAGCGCTACCCGAACGGCGCCGGGGGCGAGTTCTTCTACCAGAAGCGCGTCCCGACCCCCCGGCCGGAATGGCTGGAGACGGTGACCGTTCACTTTCCGAGCGGCCGGAGCGCGGAGGAGCTCTGCCCCACCGACGTCGCCCACCTGGTCTGGGCGGTGAACCTCGGCTGCCTGGACCTCAACCCGTGGGCCGTCCGGCGCTCGGACCTCGACCATCCGGACGAGCTCCGGGTGGACCTCGACCCGCAGCCCGGGGTGCCGTTCTCCACCGTGCGGCGGGTGGCGCTCGAGGTCGGGTCGCTGCTGCGGGAGCTCAAGCTCGAAGGGTGGCCGAAGACCTCCGGCTCGCGCGGGGTGCACATCTACGTCCGCATCCGGCCGGAGTGGGACTTCCTGGCCGTCCGGCGCGCGGCGCTGGCGCTGGCCCGGGCCGTCGAGCGGCGGCTTCCGGACCTGGCGACCAGCAAGTGGTGGAGGGAGGAGCGCGGAACGAAGGTCTTCATCGACTACAACCAGAACGCTCGCGACCGGACCATCGCCTCCGCCTACTCGGTGCGCGCCAACCCCGAAGGCCGGGTGAGCTGTCCCATCACCTGGGCGGAGGTGGAGGCGGTGGAGCCTGCGGACCTGACGCTGGCCACCGTGCCCGCCCGCTTCGCCACGCTCGGCGACGTGGGCGCTGGCATCGACGCCTCGGTGCACGGGCTCGAGGCGCTCCTCGAGCTGGCGGCCAAGGACGAGGCGGAGGGGCTAGGGGACGCGCCCTGGCCCCCCCACTTCCCGAAGCAGGAGGGGGAGCCGATGCGCGTTCAGCCCAGCCGGGCGCGGAAGAAGGACGGGCCCTAGCCCACTCCTCTCACTTTTCGAATGCGAAGATGCGGTTCCGGTCGCTCTTCATGCTTGCGATCCGCCCGTGCAGCTCGCTTCCGCGTAGTAGTCGGTGAAGCGCATCCCCTGGGCTGCGAGCTTGTCCAGGTTCGGCGTCTTGCCGGTCAGAATCCCCTGGTGATAGGCGCCGATGTTGAACCACCCGACATCGTCAGCCATGATGACGACGATGTTGGGTTTCTTCCCAGCCGCCGACTGCGCCGCGCCGGGTACTGCCAGGCCGAGGACGGCCAGAGCAAACCAGCGATGAAGTCTTCGGTGTGAATGCATGTCACCCTCCTGCAGATCCGATGCGCGAAGACACGGAGCTCGACGGCGGTTTCCTACTCGGGCCGGTCCGTCTCCGCCAAGGTGAACGCCAGTCAGGAACCGTTCCTCGGGCACGACTCAAAGCGCATTTCGGCACGAAGCCTGGGCGTGCGAATTTCTTGTGACACTTCGCGCCGCAGGGCACGCACGAAGTATTCACTTCTCAGCGTAACGCAGCGACCGCCACCGAGAGGAGAACCGCGACCAGGGTGAGGGCCACGGCGCCACCGGCTCCCGCCTCCGGGCCGTCCTGCTCCAGCGCGCGGGCGGCGCCCATGGCGTGCGAGACGGTGCCCAGCGCCAGCCCGCGGGGAAGGGGACGGCGGACGCCGAGCCAGGTGAGGAAGCTCGGTCCCACCGCCATGCCGAAGAGCCCGGTTCCCACCACGGCGCAGGCGACCAGCCCCGGCGCGACGCCGAGGTCGGCGGCGAGCGGGAGCGCCACCGGCGCGGTGACCGACTTCAAGGTCAGGGCTCGGCGAAGCTCGGGCGGGACCTCGAGCAGGACGCCGACCAGCAGCACCGTGGTCACCGAGGTCGCCGTTCCCGCGGCGACGCTGAGCAGCACCTTGAGCGGATTGGCGGCCAGCACCGACCGGCTCTGGAAGAAGGGGATGGCCAGGGCCGCGGTGGCCGGCCCGAGCGCCCAGAGGAGCAGCCAGGACCCGTCGAGATAGACCTCGAGCGCCGCCGGATTCGGCCCAAGCACGAGCGCGCCGAGGAGCGAGGTGACGAGGAGCGGATGGAGCACGGCCAGGCCGGTGCGGCGGTAGAGGCGCCCCGCGGCCAGGTAGACGGCCACCGTCCCCACCGTGGCCACCGCGGTGGATCCGACGCTCATCGCTCGAATCCCTCCGGGGCCGGCACCGTCACCGGCCGGCGGCAGAGCGCCTGGGCCACCACTCCGGCCACGGCCTGCCCGGCCAGCGCCCCGGCGACGATCAGCCCGGCGAAGGCCCAGCCGTGCGCGCGGAGGAGCGGCAGCTCGCGCACCCCGGCGATGCACACCGGAACGAAGAGGATGCCGATGTAGCGCAAGAGCAAGCCCGCGCCGCGCCGGACCGCGCTCAGGGGAAGAAGCCGGGCGAGGAGGAGCCCGAGCACGGTCAGCATGGCCAGGAGCCCGGCGGGAAGCGGGAGCCGCCAGGCCCTTCCGACGAGGAGCCAGGCGGCGAAGACGGCGGCGAGCAGGCAGCACTGGAGGACGAGGGCGGCCAGGCCCACCGCGCGGCCGACTCTCTCGGCCGAGACGGACGTGGACGCGGGCAAAGGCTCGGCCATCTTCGATTCAGCGCGCCGTCCCGAAGAGCCGGTCCAGCTCCTCGGGGACGACCGCCTCGAGCTGGGCATAGGTGCAGGAGCGCGGATCCCGGTCGTCGCGCCAGCGGAGGAAATGCGCCACGTGCCGGAAGCGGTCGCCCTGGAGATGGTCGTAGCTCACCTCCACTACACGCTCCGGCCGGAGCGGCTCCCAGGCCAGGTCGCGCTTGTTGTTCCACCGGCTCGGCGCGCCGGGCATGCGCGTGGTGCCCTCTCCGGCCAGCGTCTCCCAGTGCTGCCAGGGGTGGTTCTCGCGCGCCCCTTCGCGCAGCGGAGCGATCTCGGCCACGAGCTTCTTGCGCATCCCGGCGGTGAAGCTGGAGGCGATGCCGACGTGGTGCAGGGCGCCGTGCGCGTCGTAGAGGCCGAGGAGGAGCGAGCCGACGTCCGTCGAGTCCTTGTGGAAGCGGAAGCCGGCCACCACGCAGTCCGCGGTGCGGGAGTGCTTCACCTTCAGCATCTCCCGCTTGCCCTCCAGGTAGGGCAGGGCGAGGGGCTTGACCATCACCCCATCTAGGCCCGCCCCTTCGAAGCGGCGGAACCACTCGTGGGCCACCGCCCGGTCTCGCGTCGCTGGCGTGAGGTGAACCGGCGGCCGGGCTCCGGCGAGCAGCTGCTCGAGGCGGGCGCGCCGCTCGGCGAAGGGCCGGGGGCGGAGGTCCTCGTCACCGACGGCGAGGAGGTCGAAGGCCACGAAGGAGGCGGGCGTCTCCTGGGCCAGCTTCTTCACCCGTGACTCCGCGGGGTGGATCCGGTTGAGCAGGGCGTCGAAGTCGAGACCGCGGGCTCCGGCGATGACCACCTCGCCGTCCACCACGCAGCGCTCGGGGAGCGAGGCGCGGAGCGGGCCGATGAGCTCGGGGAAGTAGCGCGTCATCGGCCGCTCGTTCCGGCTCCCCAGCTCCACCTCGTCCCCGTCGCGAAAGACGATGGTCCGGAAGCCGTCCCACTTCGGCTCGAAGAGCACCTCGCCCGCCGGGGGAATCTCCTCCACTGGCTTGGAGAGCATGGGCGCCACCGGCGGCTGGACGGGCAGGTTCATCGCGCGCCCGGGGAGGGCGGGCGGGGACCCTAACAGGGAGGAGGGGACGCTGCCCTAGCTGGCCAGGCTCCGGTACTCCTTGAGATGGCGGAGTGCCAGCATCCGCTCGCCGCGCCGCTCGTGCAGGCGGGCGAGGTTGAAGTGGGCGTCGGCCAGCCCCGGGTCGAGGGCCAGGGCCTCGTGGTAGGCGACCAGCGCGTCGGCGGCGCGCCCCTGGTCATCGAGTGCCACGGCCAGGTTGAAGGCGGCGATGCCGTCGGAGGGCTGGGCGGCGAGGGCGGCGCGGTAGTGGGCCTCCGCGGCGGAAAAGCGCCCGGCGCCGTGGTGAAGGCGGCCGAGGTTGACGTGCGCGTCGGCGTGGGTGGGGCAGGCCTCCAGCACGCGGTGGTAGAGCGCGGCGGCGCCCGCCACGTCGACCGGCTCGAGCGCGAGCGCCTGCTGGAAGAGCACACCCGGGTCGGCGTCGGGCGGGCGCGCGACGTGCAGCGGGTGGACGGTTCCCCAGCGAGCGCTCGCCGACCCGAGGTCGAGGACGCCCTGCCCGGTCTCCGGCTCCCAGGCCGCGGAGCCGTCCCGCGCCACGAGCTGACGCCCCTGGGTGTCGAGGACGACGCTGGAGGCGGCGCGGCCCCGAGGAAGCTGCGAGCCGAGCCGCTTCAGCGCGGTGCGGATGCGGCGCGGGGCGACCTTCCGGTCGGCGAGCCCCTTGGCCGAGCGAAGCAGGACCAGGTCCCGGAAGGTGAAGGCTCGCCCTTCCGGACGCCCGCGGACGGGCAGGAGCCCGCGGGCGACGAGCGACCGCACCCGGGACTCGGTGACGCCGAGCAGCGCGGCGGCGTCGGAGAGGGTGTAGGTGCGGTCGCCGGAGGTGTCCGTCACGGTGAAAAGAGGTAGCAGCGAGGGCTGACACGCCCGGAGGAACGCGCCCGACGCTCACACCGCCGGCTTGAGGGGGTCGTGCTCGGCGATGAGGCGGCTCACCCGGGCGTCGTCGATGCGCGCGGTGATGCGCAAGGACTCGTGCATGTCCCGCACCGTCTTCGCCAGGCTGAAGGTCGAGCCGACGGTGAAGAGCAGGCCCATGGCCAGGAAGCCCTTCACCCAGGCGTCGACCGGCAGGCACCAGACGCCGAGGGCGGTCGCTCCCACGGCGACGACGAAGGAGACCCAGGACTGCGCCACCCAGGCAGCGCTGTGGGTGGGCGAGAGATCGGGCTGCGTGCGACTCATGTGCGTTTCCTCCGCCGGGCCCGGAAGGGACGCTGGCCCGACGGGGAGCAGCGTGCCGCGCGGAGCTTCTCTCGTCACGTAACTAAACGGCCAATTTTTGATAAGATGAGGTTAATGACGTCCCTCGACCGGCTGACCGGCTTCTACTGGGTGGCTCGCACCCAGGGTTATGCCCGCGCAGCCCGGGCCTTCCCCTACCCGATCACCGAGCCCGGAGTGCACCAGCAAGTGAGGCGCCTGGAGTCCGAGCTCGGGGTGCGGCTCTTCGAGCGGGTGGGGAAGGACCGGGTGATTCCCACCGAGGCCGGCCGATCGCTCTACGCCTTCGTCGCTCCCTTCCTGGAGCAGCTCCCCGCGGTCACCGCCTCGCTCCGGGCGGGACGCTTCGGCGGCACGCTGCGGGTCGGTGCCCCGGGCCTCATCGTCCAGGGGCTGCTCCCGGGATGGCTCCGCCGCCTCCAGCGCCTCCGGCCGGACATCGAGGTCGCCCTCACCGAGCTCAAGACGCCGGAGCTGGACCTCGTCCGGTCGGGAGATGTGGACCTTCTGGTCGACTATCTCCTCGAGGTCCCCGCCGACATCGAGGTCCGGGCGGTCGCCCGGCTCTGGACGTTCCTCGCGCTGCCGGCGGGTCACCCGCTGTCTGGTCGCCAGCCAATCTCCATCCGCGCGCTCCGGGACGTCCCGTTCATCGCCTACAACGTGGACCGCGCCGGCCGGGCCCTGCAGCTGCGAGGTCTCGCCGCCCACGGCGGACCGGAGAAGGAGCGCTATTCCGCCGATTCCACCGAGTCGCTGCTCGGCTTCGTCGCCGCCGGGCTGGGGTTCTCGCTGGTTCCCTCACTCGATCCGCGCGGGCCCCGGCGAACGGGTGTGAGGGTGGAGCGGCTCCGGGGGGCAGGGACCGAGCTCACCGTGTACGCGGCCTGGCGGCGAGGCCCTCACCACCCGCTGGTCGAGGCGGCGGTGTCCGCGGGTCCGGTGCCCGAGCGCTAGCCCAGCTCGCCGGCGTCAGGCCTTGCGGCTGCGCTTCTTGGCCGTGGCGGCGGTGCTCGCGGCCGCCCGCTTCGGCGGCTTGCGCTCGGCGGCCAGCCCCGGGGTTTCCTTGGACGCCGGGACGGCGCCGCGCTTGGCCAGGCTGGCCTTGAGCGCCTCCATGAGGTCGATGACCTGGGGCGATGCGGCCTCCGGCGCGGTGATGACCACCGGCTCGCCCTTGATCTTCTGCTCGATGATTTCTCGGAGCCGGTCGCGGTAGCGGTCGTGGTACTTGGTGGCGTCGAACGACTCGCTGGAGAGCTGGGAGACGAGCTGCTTGGCCAGCTGCAGCTCCGCACCCTTCACCTCTCCCTCGCCGAGGGGAACGTCGGCCATGCTCCGCAGCTCGTCCGCGTAGCGGAGCTGCTCCATCACCAGGGCGCCGTCCTTGGGGCGGATGAGGACCAGGTCCTCCCGGCCGCGGTTGGCGTAGCGGGCCACGCCCGCATGCTGGCTCTCCTCGAGGGCGCGGGCGAGGAGGCGGTAAGGTCGCTCCGCACCCTTGTCCGGGCCGAGGAAGTAACCGGACTCGAAGTAGAGCGGGTCGACCGCTGGCAGCGGAACGAACTCGGTGATCTCCATCTGCTTGGTCGATTCCTCCTCCAGCGCCTTGAGCTCCTCGGGGCTGAAGAGGACGTACTGGTCCTTGGCGAACTCGTAGCCCTTGACGATGTGCTCCCGCGGAACGACCTCGTCGTCGACCGGGCAGTACATCTGCTGCCGGAGCCGGCTCTTGCACTTGTCGTGGAGCTGGTTGAAGGAGATGCGCGCCGCCGACTCGGTCGCCGCGTAGACCTTCACCGGGATGTTCACCAGGCCGAAGGAGATGGTCCCCGACCCAATCGCACGCGCTGCCATGGCGGCCTAGGGTAGATCCCTGCCGGGATGGCCGCCAACTCGCGCCGGGATCGCAACAGGGGTGTGGCACCACCCGGGCGGCACCAGCGCTTCACCAACCTGGACAAGGTGCTCTGGCCGGAGGACGGGTTCACCAAGGGGGACCTGGTCCGCTATGCGGTGGACATCGCGCCCTGGATGCTTCTCTACCTGCGCGACCGGCCGCTGGCGGTGGAGCGCTGGCCGGACGGCATCCGGGGCCACGCCTTCTTCCAGAAGCACGCGCCGGGGCACACCCCCTCCTGGGTGCGAACGGTGGTCGTCCCGGGCGACGAGGGGGAGGAGCGCTGCTTCGTCTGCGACGACGCCGACACGCTCGCCTGGCTGGCCAACCTCGCCGCCATCCCGCTTCACGTCTGGTCCGCCCGGGTGGCGACCCTCGAGCGGCCGGACTACTGCATCCTCGATCTCGATCCGAAGGACGCGCCCTTCGCCCACGTGGTGACCCTGGCGAGGGCGGCGCACGAGCTGTGCACGGAGCTGGGGCTCCCGGTCCATGTGAAGGCCTCGGGGAGCAGCGGGCTGCACGTGCTTGTCTCGCTGGGACGGCAGATTGACCACGCCGCCAGCGTCACCCTGGCCCAGCTCCTCTCCCACGTGCTGGTGGCCCGGCACCCGGACCTGGCCACCGTGGCGCGGAACCCTCGACTCCGGGCGAGCCGCGTCTACATCGATGCCTTCCAGAACGGACGGGGGAAGCTGCTGGTGGCGCCCTTCTCGGTGCGGCCGCTGCCGGGCATGCCGGTGTCGATGCCGCTGAGGTGGAGCGAGGTGAATGCCCGGCTCACGCCGCGCGGGTTTGCGGCGGGCGATGCAGTGGCCCGGATGGAGAAGCTGGGAGTGGATCCGCTGGCCGGGATTCTGACCGAGGCCCCGGACCTGCCGCGGGCCTTCGAGCGGCTGGAGGGGTTGGTGCGTCGCGCTCCGGGCGGCGTGTGAGGGCGGCGTCGGCGCGCGGGGTGCTTCGGTGGGACTGCGGCTCAGAGGGGACGCGGGGATTTGGGGTCCCGCCGCGGTGCGAGAGTGGAGTGGCCGCGCCGACCTCGAGCGACGCGGCGCACGAGTGCCGGCGTGCTGGGGCGCGAGCGACCGCTGGTGCCAGGCGTGCGGTCCGACTGAGGAGGCGGGGGCGGCGTCCGTTCTGAGAGTGGTGGCAGGGCACCACCCTCGACACGGTCCAAGCCATTGATTCGTGGACGGCGTGAGGTGGTGCCCTGCTACCACCCGAAAAAAGGGGCGCCCCGGCCCGCCCCCGTGGCAGCGCACGCGGCGGCCCCGGGCTGCTCGCGCGAGAGCAACGCGCACGCGGCGGCTCCGTCGCGGCGTCCGAGACGCGGCCGCCAGCGAAACGAATTGCTATCGCTCTGCGATACACATTTGTGAGACCCCTCACGCCCTCACCCGGCGGGGCCGGGCTCTTTCGCGATTTCGGCCAGCCCGGAGACGCATCGCCCCCAACAAGGACGACCGATCGCTCAGCGACGAGGCCGCTCGCGTGGCCGTCCCGCGAGGTCTGTACTGCACGCCCGTAGTTCGTCGGGCAGCCCCAGCTCGCATCACCCTTCGACCGGACGCCTCGCGGCGCTCGTCCGAGCCCGCACCGCTCCTGGCCGCCGGCCCCGGCCCCGGCCCGTCAGTACACCACTCGGAGCCGAAGCTCCCCGTGGCGCGGAGCCTGCCGGGCCAGCACCGCGCCCACGTGTCCCGGGGTGGAGGAGAGCAGGGTCGGCGTCTCGGTGTTGAGGGCATTCACCACCAGAGCGGCCAGCTCCACCTCCGGGGCTCCGAACCCGAGGACCACCGAGAGGTTCGCCCGAACTTCGACGTCGAGCCGCACGCTGTCCGGATTTCGGACTGCCGCCCGACCCCCGCCACTCCCCGCGGCCGTTCCCCGCGGCGTGAGAGGAACGCGCGTGCCCGGGTCGCTGGCCAGGGCCACCGTCTGCCAGAGCGGGGTGCCGGTGGCATAGCGCAGCCGCGCACCGAGGAAGAGACCGGAGAGCGTCTCCACCTCCACCGCAGCCTGGAGCAGGTGCCGCCGATCCGAGGGAAGGAAGCCCTGGGCCAGCGCTGGACGCGGAACGTCGCGCAGAAAGTCATCGAAGGGCTGGCTCGCCGACCCGGCCGTCCAGGAGAGCGTGTAGCCGAGCCGGGCATCGAAGGAGCCCGGGTGAGCGAGCAGCCACGCGTCCACCGCCTGATGGCGTTGCCAGCCCGCCGGCGCCGTCCCCACCTGCCGCACGCTGCGGAAGGTGCCGTCGATGCTCCCCGCCAGGGCTCCCGCTCCGTCTCGGAGGCGGTTTCGCTCCTCTTCCTGCCAGAGTCCGTCCACCCAGAACATCGTGGCGCCGATTCCGGCGCGGACCCCCGGAGACAGCACGGCCCGGTACCCCACGGCCACCTCGTCGAGCTGGGAAGCCTCCAGGTGGCCCCACATCGTTCCCCCGGGCCCTCCGGACCAGAGACAGCGAGGGCCCGGAGCGCTGCAATCCGCGAAGGAGCCCCCCGGCTCATCGAAGAGCACCAGGCGCTGCAGCGGCTGGACTCCTGCCCGGAAGGCGAGGCCGAGGTCTCCCACCTCGTGCGCTCGTCCGGCGTGGACCACGAGGACGTGCCGGCCGGAGCCGGCCACCTCCCAGGCCAGCGCCACGCGAGGACCGATGCCCGTCAGCCACGCAGAGGGACCATCCGGGAGCGCGAGCCTCCCGGCGTCGATGCGCAGCCCGAGCCAGAGGCTGAGCGCCGGCAGCGGGGTCCAGGTCAGCTGGGCGTAGGTGCCGACCCGGAAGCTTTCTGCCGTGCCCGCTCCGGGCAAGACCTCCAGCCTCGCCAGGCACCCGCCGGTCGGGACCGGCGTGCAGCCTGGGCCGTCGTCGAGGAAACGCGCTCCGCCGGGGACCGAGCCCTCCCGGCGCGCTCGCTCCAGGGAGAGCTGGACCCCCACCTTCCAGCCGAGCGCGACGTCACCACCCGAGAGCCGGAGATGGGCGCCGCCGCGCTGCTCGCGCGTGGCGAGCACGCTCCA
>Ga0335082_10004515_pt1 | contig 15185 bp, 12 predicted proteins | sample Lox_Sample_41_FD_206718 | JGI IMG/M metagenome (GOLD analysis project Ga0335082, IMG submission 206718) | Soil microbial communities from Loxahatchee National Wildlife Refuge, Florida, United States - Lox_Sample_4.1 | ecosystem: Environmental > Terrestrial > Soil > Wetlands | place: USA...
CGTCGCCGTCGCGATCGACGACACGTGCCATCGGACCAATCCGCGTCCCTGCACGCGCGCGGATTTCGAACGGATCTTCGCGGCGGCGATCTGACCGCCAAACCGCTGCCATGTTGAAGATCGGCATCGCCGCCTGCTTTTTCCACGAAGACCCGCAACGCCCGATCTTCAAGGGCATGACGCTGCAGTACATCGAGCAGAACGTCGCGCATTGGCTGATGCAACGCGACGTGCTGGCGTTCATGGTGCCTTCGCCCGAGGGTCGCACGAGGCGGCCGGGCAGCAAGGCGACGGTCGAGGCCTACGCGGACGAGCTCGACGGCCTCGTCCTGATGGGCGGCTCGGACGTCTGCCCGGAATCCTACGGCGAGAAAGCGCTGAGACCCGAGTGGAACGGCGATCGCATCCGCGACGACTACGAGATCGCATTGCTCCGTGCCTTCATGGCGGCGCGAAAGCCGGTGCTGGGCGTATGTCGCGGCGCGCAGATCATCAACGTCGCGCAAGGAGGGACGCTGTGGCAGGACTTGGGCACCCAGGTTCCGGGCGCCCTCACCCACCGCAACTGGGCGATCTACGAGCAGAATTGCCACGCCACGGCACTCGTCCCGGGTAGCGGGCTCGCCGAACTCTACCCCGGCGTCACGCTCGTCAAGACGAATTCGATCCATCACCAGGCGCTGAAGGACCTCGGCCGCGACCTCGTCGTCGAAGCATGGTCGGAGCCGGACCGCATCATCGAGGCGATCCGTCATCAGGGCCCCGCGTACGTGTTTGCCGTGCAATGGCATCCCGAGTTCCACGCCCCGGACGACCCGTCGTTCATCGACGACACGCCGATCCTCGACGAATTTCTCGCCGCTGCCGCTGCGCACAAGGCCGCCGCGTACGCGCTGTAGGCCGATGGAGCCCGCATGAAGATCACGAATCCCGCCGACGGCACGGTGATCACCGAAATCACCGCCGACAACGCCGCCGCCGTTCGCCGCAAGTACGAGCTTGCCCGCGCGGGCCAGGGGAAATGGGCGAAGGTGCCGATCCGCAAGAGGCTCGCCGCAATTTCGGCGTTCCGCGAGCGCATCGTCGCAATGCACGAGACGCTCGCCCGCACGCTGACGCACGAGGTCGGCAAGCCGATCCGGCAGTCGCGCAACGAATTGAACGGCTTGCTCGGCCGGCTCGATTTCTTCCTCGAGGAGTCTGCCGGCGCGCTGCGTGACGAGAAGGTCCACGCCGATGCTGCGCAGAACCTCGAGGAACGGATCACCCACGAGCCGCTCGGCGTCGTCGCCAACATCTCGGCGTGGAACTACCCGTATTTCGTCGGCAGCAACGTGTTCGTGCCGGCGCTCGTCGCCGGCAACGCCGTCCTCTACAAGCCCTCCGAATTCGCGACGCTCACCGGAACCCACATCGCCGAGATGCTGCACGAGGCGGGTGTCCCGCGCGACGTGTTCGTGCCGGTGATCGGCGACGGCGCCACCGGCGCTGCGTTGCTGCGGCAGCCGATCGACGGCGTGTTCTTCACCGGCTCCTACGCGACCGGAGCGAAGATCGCAGCGCACGCCGGCAGGCGAATGATCAAGGTCCAGCTCGAGCTCGGCGGCAAGGACCCGATCTACGTCTGCGACGACGTCGAGATCAGGGCCGCCGCCGCCGGGGTCGCCGATGGCGCGTTCTACAACACCGGGCAATCGTGCTGCTCGGTCGAGCGAATCTACGTGCACGAATCTGTCCACGACCGGTTCGTCGATGCTTTCCTCGCCGAGGTCAAGGGCTACCGGATCGGCGATCCGATGGACGAAGGCACCTACATCGGCGCGATCACGCGGCGGCCGCAGCTCGACGTCCTCAAGAAACAGGTCGCCGATGCCAGAAGGAAAGGCGCAAAGCTCCTCCTCGGCGGCAATATCGTCAAACGCAAGGGCAACTGGTTCGAGCCGACGGTCTTCATCGACGTCGACCACTCGATGGCGCTGATGAAGGACGAGAGCTTCGGTCCGATCATCGGGATCCAGAGCGTCGCCGACGACGCCGCGGCCATCGACCTGATGAACGATACCGAGTACGGCCTGACCGCCGGCGTCTACACGAATGACGCCAAGCGCGCGCGCAGGATCCTCGGCCAGCTCCGCGCGGGCAGCGTCTACTGGAATTGCTGCGATCGCGTGAGCCCGCGGCTCCCCTGGTCCGGCATCGGTCACTCCGGAATCGGTCTCACGCTGTCGACCTACGGCATCCAGACATTTACGCGCCCGAAGGCGTGGCACCTGCGCAGCGGAAAGTAGCGTCCTGGCGGACGTCCTGCAGCTCGGCCGCGTGCAGCGTGTTCGACAGCAGCATAGCGATCGTCATCGGCCCGACGCCGCCGGGCACCGGCGTGATCCACGACGCGCGCTCCTTCGCCGCGGCGAAGTCGACGTCGCCGCAGAGCTTGCCTTCGGCGTTGCGGTTGATGCCGACGTCGATGACGATCGCGCCGGGCTTCACCCAGTCGCCCTGGACGAAAGCGGCCTTGCCGACGGCCGCCACGACGATATCGGCCTGACGCACGAGTCCCGACAGGTCGCGCGTTCGCGAGTGGCAGATCGTGACCGTGCAGCGCTCCATCAGGAGCTCCAGCGCCATCGGCCGGCCGACGATGTTCGATTGCCCGATCACGACCGCGTGTTTGCCGGCGAGCTCTTCGCCGGTCTCCTTCAGCAGCGTCATGCAGCCATACGGCGTGCACGGGCGCAGCAGCGGGCGTTTCTGCACGAGGCGGCCGATGTTGTACGGATGAAAGCCGTCGACGTCCTTCAGCGGGTCGATGCGCTCGGTGACCGCCGCATCGTCGATGTGTTTCGGCAGCGGCAGCTGGACCAGGATCCCGTTCACGGCCGGGTCGCGGTTCAGCGTGTCGACGAGCGCCAGAAGCTGGTCCGCCGCCGTCGTCGCCGGAAGATCGTGCGCAAACGAGTTCATACCGACCGCGTCGGTCATCTTGCGCTTGTTGCGCACGTAGACCTGTGACGCCGCATTTTCCCCGACCAGCACGACGGCAAGTCCCGGCACCGTTTTGCCGGCATCCGTTCGCTGCGCGACCCGGGACCGTACATCGGCGGTGAGCCGCTCCGCGCGCGCCTTGCCGTCGATGACGCGTGCGCTCATGCCTACCCGATCTGCAGCGCCGGCCAGCCCATGTGCCGTGCATAGGCCGACAGCACCGGGTCGGCGTTGACGGCGACCGGGTCGGTGACCTGCGACAGGAGCGGCACGTCGTTCAGCGAATCGCAATACGCGTAGACGCGGCGAAAGTCGGCGAGGCGCTGCCCGCGCGCCGCGAGGAACATCAGCAGGCGCTCGAGCTTGCCCTCGCGCGCGTTCGGGATCCCGGCGACGCGGCCCGTATAACGCCCGCCCTGGCGCTCCGCCTCCGTCGCGATCACGTCGGTGATCCCGAACTCGGCCGCGATGGGTTCCGAAAGGAAGCGGACCACCGCCGTCGTCACGATCAGGAGGTCGCCCGCGGCCCGATGCTGGTCGACCAGGGCGCGCGCCGACGCACTGATCCGCGGCCGGATCTTCGTCTCGAGGTAGCGCTTGCGCAGGCGGGCGAGCTCGGCGTCGTCGAAGCGAACGAGCGTGGACAGATAGAACTCGGTGAACTCGATCGCGCCGGCTTCGCCGCGGTTGTAGCGGGCCACGAGCTCGCGATTGGCGGCGTCCCACTGGGCGCGGTCGAGCGCGCCCTCCTCGACCAGGAACGCCACCCATTGCTCGTCGCTGTCGTGCGGAACCAGCGTGTGGTCGAGATCGAACAGGACGAGGACGTCGGCGGTCACGATGACCCTTGCGGCCGAAAGCTAGAATGGCGAATGATCGAAGCCGCCATTGTAACGGCGATTCGCGCGCGCCTCACCTCCGAGCTTGCGGCGCCGCGCGAGCGCTTGCGGCCACTCACGGTCGGAGGTCAGGCGGTCGGGTGGCTCGACCGGCAGCGCGCGCAACGGCTGCGGGAATTCGCCGACGTGTTCGAAGTCCGCAAGGACGAAATCGCCCTCGCGCCGCAGCAGGACGACGTTGCCGCGCGCACGGCGGCGCTCGACCGCGTCGCCCGCACGCTCGCCGCCGAGGGTGCGCTTACGGCCTGGCGCGATGAGCGTTACGCGGTCGCGCCGGCATTCGGAGCGGAGCCGTGGTTTCTGCTCGAGCGCGCCGCTGCACGCTACTTCGGCATTCATACGTACGCCGCTCACGTCAACGGGCTCGTCGAAGGTGGCGCGACCCGGATGTGGGTCGCGCGGCGCAGTCCCCAAAAGGCGATCGATCCCGGCCTGCTCGACAATCTCGTTGGCGGCGGGATCGCCGCTGGACAATCCGTCGCCCAAACGGTCGTCAAGGAGGCCTTCGAGGAAGCGGGAATCGATGCCTCGCTCGCCGCGTGCGCGAAGCCGGCAGGGACCGTCGACATCTGCCGCACGCAGCCCGACGGTCTGCAGCGCGAAACGATTTTCGTCCACGATCTGTGGCTGCCCGCCGATTTCACGCCCGTGTGCATCGACGGCGAGGTCGTCCAGCACCGCCTCGTGGAGCTCCCCGAAGCCGCGCGGCTGATCGGCAATGCCGAGGGCGACGACGTTGCGACGGCCGACTCGAGCCTCGTCATCCTCGATTGTCTGCTGCGGCATGGCGCGATCCCGGCCGACGTTCCCGACCGCGCGGCGCTCGATGCGCTCCGCCACCCGTCCTGCGCACCGAGGGCTTGACCGGACAGTGCTACGCCGCGGCGCGTGCAGCGACGGCCGGGCTCACCTGCCGGATGCCCATTTCGGACAGCGTGTCGCGGATCGCGTTGACCGCATGCCGCATTTCCGCCGGCCCGATCGCGCCGATGCAGCCGACACGGAACGTCTCGACCTGCGTGAGCTTGCCCGGGTACAGGATGAAGCCCTTGTCGCGGACCCGCTCGTAGAAGCGCTTGAACGCGTACGCGGGGTCCGGCGGCGCATGGAACGTGACGATGATCGGCGCCTGGATCTCGGGCGGGAGGAACGCCTTGAACCCGAGCTCCGTCATGCCGCCGACGAGCGTTTCGTAATTCTTCGTGTAGCGCGCGAGGCGCGCCGGCTGTCCGCCTTCCGCGGCAAGCTGGTCGAGCGCGGCATTGAACGCGACGACGACGTGCGTCGGCGGCGTATAGCGCCACTGCGTCGTGCGTTCCATGTACGTCCACTGATCGTGGAGGTCGAGCGCGAGCGACGTCGAGTTGCCCGCGCATCTTTCGAGCACGGCCCTTCTCGCCAGCACAAAACCCATCCCCGGCGGACCTTCGACGCACTTTCCCGACGCGGCGATCAGCGCGTCGAACGGAACGGCCCGCGCGTCGATGCCGATCGCCGCGAACGAGCTCATCGCATCGACGATGAGGCTGCGGCCGCGGCGCGCGACGACTGCGGCGATTTCGGCGAGCGGATTCAGGATTCCGGTCGAGGTCTCGCAGTGGATCAGCCCGACGTGCGTGATCGACGCGTCGGAGGCGAGCAGCCGGTCGACGTCCTGCGCGGTCGTGGGGACGTTTTCGGCCGTCTCGAACGTCGAGAGCTTCCGCCCCATCATCTGCGTGAGCTTCGCCATCCTCGTGCCGTAGGCGCCGTTGACCAGCACGAGGACGTGCCCGTCACGCGGCACGATCGTGTTCACGGCGGCCTCGACCGAGAATGTGCCGCTGCCCTGCATCGGCACGCAGACGTGCGTCTCGTGTGCGTGGACGATGTCGAGGACCTTTCGCCGCACCTCGGCGGTAACGGCATTGAACGCGGCGTCCCACGAGCCCCAATCCGAGAGCATCGCCGCCTTCGTCGCAAGCGACGTCGTGAGCGGACCCGGCGTCAGCAGGATCGGATCGCGGAACTTTGGCGTCATGGGCATTCCCTTCGTGGTTTGCGACGCTAGACCGGCACCGCCGGCGCGCGCCATGCCTGCGTGCGCGTCAGCAGCACACGCGTCACCAGCGCATAGAGAAGGCAGACGACGGTCGAGCTCCCGACGATCAGCGTCGCCATCGCCGCCGCCGGGCCGATCTCGCCCGCTTCGTCGAGATTGAGGATCGCGACCGCGGCGAGCCGGGTATCGGGCGCGTAAAGAAAGACGACGGCGGAGATCGTCACCATCGCGTTGACGAACATGTAGCGACCGATGTCGAGGATCGCCGGCAGGCAGACGGGGACGGTCACGCGGTGGAACGTCTTGTAGAACGGCACCTTGAGCGAGGCCGACACCGACTCGAACTCGGCATCCAGCGCCTTCAACGCCGTCACCGCGGTCAGATGGCTCGACGTGTAGTAGTGGACGACCGTGGAGAGCACGAGGATCGTCAGCGTGTGGTAGAGGACGTTCAGCGGATTGTCCGGATGGTTGAAGAACAGGATGTAGCCGAGACCCAGCACCATGCCCGGGACGCCCATCGGCACCGCAGCCAGCAGGCGGATCGCCGCGCGCGTCCCAGGCATCCCGCGCGTCTTCTCGAGAAGGTACGCGCAGCCGAAGATGAACATCGTCCCGAAGAGCGCCGTCGCGAACGCCATCCGGAGGCTGTTCCAGAACGAGTCGATGACGCCGGCGTCGACGAGGCCGAACGTGTAGTGCCGGAGGCTGAACGAGAGGTCGTAAGGCCAGAGCTTGATGAACGACGTGTATACCGCCATCCCCAGCACGGCGAGCAGCAGCAGCGCGACAACGGTGCAATAGACGAACATCAGCGCGTCGAACCAGCGCTTCGGCTTCGGCGCATACGCGACGGCGCGCGCGGAGAATTGCGCCTGCTGCTTGCCCTGCATGATCCAGTCGACGATAAAGGCGACCAGCACCGGCAGGAGCAGGACGAGGCTCACGACGGCGCCCTTGTTGAAGTTCTGCAGGCCGATCACCTGCTTGAAGATGTCGACGGCGAGCACGCTGAAATTGCCGCCGATCACCTTCGGAATGCCGAAATCGCTGACCGTGTACGAGAACACGACCATCGCCGCGCTCACCAGCCCGTATTTGGCGGCTGGCAGCGTAATCGTGAGGAATTTGCGCCACGTCTTCGTGCGCAGCGACTCCGCTGCCTCGTAGAGCCGCCCGTCGGACAGGAGGAGCGAGGTGAGGACGATCATCAGCGCGTGCGGAAACGTCGCGTAGATCGAGCTGATGATGATGCCCGGCGCGCCGTAGATCGGTGCGCCGCCCAGCAGTCCCTTCAGCAGACCCTGGTTGCCGAACCACTGGATGAACGAGATCGCCGACATCAGCGATGGCGCGAGGATCGGCGTGAGGCCGATCACGCGGAAAAGCCGGCGGCCCGGCATGCACGAGCGGGTGAGCGCGTAAGCGAAAGTGAACGCGGCCGGAATCGTGATCCCGGTGACGACAAGCGCGACCCACAGCGTATTCCAGATCGACTGCCGCAACCGTGGCGTCGCGAAGTACTCCTCGAATTGCAGCAGGCCGACGAACGCGCCGTCCTTGTCCTGCACACTTTTGATCAGGATCATGAACAGCGGTCCGAGCAGGAACACCGCGAGCGCCGCGCAGCAGGCGACGAGCAGTCCCTGCGCGAGCCGGTCCTGCCAGTGGGTCAACTGACCGCGCGCTCGAGGGACCGGCGGCAGCGGCAGCGACGCGGCGGGAGTGGTCATCTACCGAGCCTTACCTGAACGCACGATGGAATGGCCGCAAGGGTCGTCGTCCCCGCGGAGGCGGGGACCCAGTGACTCTTCGACGCAAGACACTGGATTCCCACCTTCGCGGGAATGACGAAATCCGGAGTCGATGCGCCATCCAATCACGTAGGTCTCGGTGGCAACCCTGGGGCTCTGCCGTGGTCAGCCGAGCACGCGCAGGGCGGTCGGCGGCATCGAGATCGTCACCGCGCCGCCGGGATCGAATCCGCCGGCGTCGACCGTCTGCCGCGGCACGTTGGCGGTGAGGGGCGGCACGCCGGACGCCTCGGTGGCGAGCCCGATGAGGCAGAACGCGCCGAGGAACTCGACTTTCGTCACCCGCGCGTGAAGCGCGTTCGCCGCGCCGACGGGTGCCGTGCCGTTCGGATGCACGGCGATTTCCTCGGGCCGCAGGTAGAGCCGCGCCGGGGTGCCCGGCGCGATATCGGGACGCGCGACCTCGAGCGCTATGCTGCCGACCCGGAAGCGTCCGCTGCCCTCGGCGGTGGCGGCAAGCACGTTGATCTTGCCGATGAAGTCGGCCGCGAACGGCGTCGCCGGCGTCTCGTAGATTTCGCGCGGCGTTCCGACCTGCTCGATTCGCCCCTGGTTCATCACGACGATCCGGTCGGCCATCGACAGCGCCTCCTCCTGGTCGTGCGTGACCAGGATCGTCGTGACGCCAAGGCGCTGCTGCAGCGCGCGGATCTCGCCGCGCAGACGCACGCGCTCGATCGCGTCGAGGGCGGAAAGCGGCTCGTCGAGCAACAACAGACCCGGCGCCGTCGCGAGCGCGCGCGCGAGCGCGATCCGCTGCTGCTGGCCGCCGGAAAGCTGGCCCGGATACTTGGCGCCGCTTTCGGGCAGGCCGACGAGCTTCAGCAGCTCGGCCACGCGGCGCCTGATCTCGTCTCTGCCCTTGCGCCGGTTGACGAGCCCGTAGGCGACGTTGTCGAAGATCGTGAGATTCGGAAAGAGCGCGTACGACTGGAACACGATGCCGTAATCGCGACGGATCGCCGGCAGCCGCGAGATGTCCTTGCCGGCCTGGACGATGCTGCCCGTATCCTGCGTCTCCAGACCCGCGATGATCCGCAGCAGCGTCGTCTTGCCGCAGCCGGACGGCCCGAGGAACGTGACGAGCTCGCCGCGATCGATCGCGAGTGCGACATTTTCGAGCGCCCGGAATCGGCCGAAGCTCTTGCCGATGCCGTCGAGCGCGAGATAACGGTCGGTCGTGGCACGTTCGGGAACGGTTTCCGGCATCTAGGGCCTGTTAACGCTATGGACGCGAACGCGAACGGGTGGCATGGGGCGCCAATCAAGGCGGCCGACGAAGCGAAGACCGGGCGTCTTCGCGAGGAGAACAACGAAGAGTGGCGCTCTAGGGCGCCCGTTCCCTTCGGGTTGCTGCCGAAAACGCCCATCGCTGCGTTGCAGAGTCTCGCCGGGCAGCCGGCCCGCCTTCGCCTTTGCGCCTTGCGCTGGGCGTTTTCGGCCGTGCAACGCGTTCGTGCCCATAGCGTTAACAGGCCCTATTGCACGGCTGCGACAGGCCAAAAAAAGTCGCCACGGCGCCCGGCCGTGGCGAGCATGTCAGACACGGGCGCGCGCCAGAGGTCGCCCGCACGTCTCGTTACTTGGGCTCCGACTTGCCGTCGTAGCGCTTGATCCATTCGTTAATGATCCGGTCGCGGTTCTTCGCCGACCAGGCGAAGTCGTTTTTCACGAGGCGCTTTTCGTAGTCGGCCGGCACATAATCGAGCGGCTTTGCCATCCCGGGCATCGCGAGGACCGCGAAATTCTTGGCAAACAGTTCCATCGCGCCAGGCGTCGCAAGCCAGTCCATCAGCGCGTGCGCAGCCTCGAGCTTTTTCGTCGACTTCATGATGCCGGAAGCCTCGAGGTCCCAGCCAAGGCCTTCGGACGGGAAGATGATGTCGATCGGCGCACCGCTCTTTTTCGTGGTCACCGCACGATACTCGAAGGACACGCCGATCGGGAACTCGCCGGCGCCGGCCTGGCGGCAGGGTTTGCTGCCCGAGTGCGTGTACTGCGCGATGTTGTCGTGCAGCGCGTCCATGTACTTCCAAGCGTCCGAATCGCCCCACATCTGGATCCAGCCCGCGACATCGAGGTAGCCGGTGCCCGAGGAGGCCGGATTCGGCATCACGATCCGCCCCTTGTAGACGGGCTTGGTCAGATCCTTCCACGACTCGGGCTTGGGCAAGCCGAGCTTGGCTGCTTCGACGGTGTTGAAGCAGATCGCCGCGCCATAGACGTCCATGCCGACCCAATCCGGCGGGTTGCGCGGATCGCGGTATTGGGGCGAGATCTTGTCCAGGCCCTTGGGCGCGTAAGGCTGCAGCATTCCCTCGTTGGCGAACACCGCGAGGCTCGACGCCGAGACGCCGACGACCAGGTCGGCCTGCGGGTTCGCCTTCTCGGCGAGGAGCTTCGCGGTAATCACGCCGGTCGAATCGCGGACCCACTTGATGTCGATGTTCGGATTGGCCTTCTTGAAGGCTTCCTCGTACGCCTTGATCTGGTCGGTTTCGAGTGCGGTGTAGACGAGCAGCTCGGTTTTCTGCGCCACGGCGGGAGCCGCCGTGAGCAGGCCGAGCGCGGCACTGGCGAGCGTAAGCGCGGACGCTACGGACTGCCGCCAGTGGCCAGGGGTGCGTTTCATGTGCTCGCTCCTTCGAGGTTGGGTGCGTCGAGACGGGTATTGGTCTTATCGGGTCGCGCGGGCGGCGCCGCGGTGCGGGCCATCCTACGCCGGCCACCCGCCGCCGGCAACCGACGCATCCGTCCAGGAGCAGGACGCTCAAGGCCCGCGATTGGAAACGGATGCGTCGTCGCCGCGGAGGCAGCTGCGAGCGCGGCGGGCGAAGCCAAGGCCCGCAGGGCGCGTCGCCGCGCGAACAGCCCGGCTGACCTTCCGTCATTGATAGTTGAAAGGCACGTTCGGAGGCCGGGGACCCAGCGTCGTTGCGGCGCCACGACTCCAAGGATGGTCGCCATCAGTGACGGTCGCATGACAAGGCCTTTCTATGCAGGGTTTGCGACCGACATCCAAGTAGTCGCCGGTCCGCGCCGTTTTTTGCAGATTGTTGACAATCTACACCTGCCCGCGTCCAATACGCAACATGTTGAAATCGTCTCCCGCAAACGCTGCCGCGGTAACCCGGCGCGCGGCGGCACCACGAGCCAAGCCGCCTTCGCTCGCGCCTGCTACCGCGGAGGCCGCGCCGCCGCGCGGCCGCACGCGCAGCGCCGCCGCCATCGCGCTCGTGCAGACGAGCTCGCTGCCGATGCTCGTACAACGCGAGCTCGAGCGCATGATCCTCAAGGGCGAAGTGCCCGCGGGCGGCAAGCTCAACGAGGCAGCGCTCGCCGCCCGGCTCGGCGTCTCGCGCGGCCCGGTGCGCGAAGCGTTTCGCGCGCTCGAGGAGTCCGGTCTCGTCCGGCTGGAAAAGAACCGCGGCGTCTTCGTGCGGCAGATCCCCGTGGAGGAAGCCGACGAGATCTACGAGCTCCGCGCCGTGCTCGACGAGTTCGCGGGGCGGCGGCTCGCACAGAGTGCAACGCCGGAGCGCGTGCGCGAGCTCCGCGCACGCGTCGAAAGGATGGAAAAGGCTGCGGCCCAGGGCGACGTTGACGGCTATCTTGCCGCCAATCTCGCGTTCCACGATCGATTGGTCGAGCTCGCCGGCAACGCGAAACTGCTGTCGACCTATCGGCGACTGGTGAACGAGCTCCACCTCTTCCGCCGCGCGACGCTCGCGCAAGGCGGCGTGCTGCCGGTCTCGACCCGCGAGCATCGCGAGATCGTCGAGCGGATTGCCGCCGGAGCGCCCGCCGCCGCGGGCCGCGCGCTCTACGACCACGTGATGGCGAGTCGCGAACGGATGCACACGACGAGCGTTGCCGGGCAGAGTGCCGGCGCATCGCGGCACGCGTCGAGGAAGCCGCGTTGAGCCGTCCCGCGCTCACCGTCAACGGTCGGATCTATCCGTGGCCGCGACGGCCGCTCGTCGTCGTCTGCGTCGACGGCTGCGAGCCCGAGTACATCAACCAGGCGATCGCCGGCGGCCGCACGCCTTACCTCGCAGCGCTGCGCGACTCGGGGACGTGCCTCACCGCCGACTGCGTCGTGCCGTCGTTCACGAATCCCAACAATCTCTCGATCGTCACCGGCACCACGCCCGCCGTCCACGGCATCTGCGGCAATTATTTCTGGGACCGCGACGAAGGCAGAGAGGTCATGATGAACGACCCCAAGTACCTCCGCGCGGGCACGATCCTCGCCGCCTTTTCGGAAGCCGGGGCGAAAGTGGCCGTCATCACGGCCAAGGACAAGCTGCGGGCGCTGCTGGGGCACGGCGTGACCGGCATCTGCTTCTCGGCGGAAAAGGCCGATCGGGCCACGATTCCCGACAACGGCATCGCCGATGTGCTGGCGCTCACGAAAATGCCGCTGCCGCCGGTGTACAGCGCGGCGCTGTCCGAATTCGTGTTCGCGGCCGGCGTTGCGCTGCAGGAGCGCGAACGTCCCGACGTGACGTACCTGTCGACGACCGACTACGTCCAGCACAAGGCGGCGCCAGGCGTGGCCGCCGCCAACGACTTCTACGCGATGATGGATGGCTATCTCCGGGCACTCGACGCGCTCGGCGCGACCGTGGTCGTCACCGCCGATCATGGAATGAACGCAAAGACCGACGCGTTCGGCCGCCCGAACATCGTCTACCTGCAGGACGCGCTCGACCAGGCCTATGGCGCCGGTGTCGCGCGCGTGATCCTGCCGATCACCGACCCGTATGTGCTCCACCACGGCGCGCTCGGGTCGTTCGCGACCGTCTACCTTTCGGGTGCCGCGACCGTTCGCGACGCCATGGCGCGCATCCACGCGATCCCCGGCATCGATATCGTGCTTCCGCGCGACGACGCCTGCGCGCGCTTCGAGCTTCCGGGCGATCGCGTCGGCGACGTCGTCGTCGTCTCGGAGCGGCTCACCGTCATCGGGACGTCGCGCGAGCGCCACGATCTGTCCGGGCTCGACGCGCCGCTGCGCTCGCATGGCGGCGTGTCCGAGCAGCAGGTGCCGCTGATCGCGAATCGGGCCGCGGAAGCCCTGCCCGCCGGCCGGCGCTGGCGGAATTTCGATGCGTTCCACCTCGCGCTCAACTATCTGCAATGACCCGGACACGCTCATGAACATGATGACGGAATTGAAGGACGTCCGTCACGGCCACGTGCTGCGCGAGAAGATGCGCGTCGCGAGCGAGCACGTCGGCGGCGAGCGTACGATCGACGTCCTGAATCCGTACACGGGCGCGATCGTCGGCACGGTGCCGAAAGCGACGCCGGCCGAGGTCGCGCGCGCCTTCGCGATCGCCAAGGGATATCGGCCGCAGCTTACGCGCTACGACCGGTATCGCATTCTCCATCGCGCCGCCGAGCTGATCCGGGAACGCGCCGAAGAGATTTCCGACCTGATCACCGCCGAAAGCGGGCTCTGCAAGAAAGATTCCCTCTACGAAGTCGGCCGCGCCTGCGACGTCTTCGTGTTTGCCGGCAACGCGGCGCTCGCCGACGACGGCCAGGTGTTTTCGTGCGACTTGACGCCGCACGGCAGGAAACGCAAGGTCTACACGCTGCGCGAGCCGCTGCTCGGGGCGATCTCGGCGATCACGCCGTTCAACCACCCGCTGAACCAGGTCGCGCACAAGGTGGCGCCGTCGATCGCGACCAACAACCGGATGGTGCTGAAGCCCACCGAAAAGACCCCGCTCTCGGCGTTGCTGCTTGCCGACATCCTGTACGAAGCCGGGCTGCCGCCGCAGATGTTCTCCGTGGTGACGGGCGATCCGAAGGAAATCGCCGATGCGATGCTGACCGACGCGAGCATCGATCTCGTCACATTCACCGGCGGCGTGGCGGTCGGCAAGTCGATCGCGGCGAAAGCCGTCTACAAGCGGCAGGTGCTGGAAATGGGCGGCAACGATCCGCTGATCGTGATGGAGGACGCCGATCTCGAGGAAGCCGCGTCGCTCGCGGCTGCGGGCTCGTACAAGAACTCGGGCCAGCGCTGCACGGCGATCAAGCGAATGCTGGTGCACGAAGCGGTTGCGGAAGGGTTCATCGAATTGCTGCTCGAAAAGACGAAGGCCTGGCGCTACGGCGATCCGATGGATCCGGCACAGGACATGGGCACGGTGATCGACGAGGCCGCTGCGCAATCGTTCGAGGCGAAAGTCGGCGACGCGGTCAGCCGTGGCGCGCGACTCCTGCACGGCAACGTCCGCCGCGGCGCCTTCTATTCGCCGACGGTGATCGATCGCGTAACGCCGGACATGCCAGTCGTCAAGTACGAAACCTTCGGCCCGGTGTCGCCGGTCATCCGGTTCCGCGACGTCGACGAGGCGATCCGGATCGCCAACGGCACCGACTACGGACTGTCGTCGTCGGTGTGCACCAACCGCCTCGACTACATCACGCGGTTCGTCTCCGAGCTCAACGTCGGCTCGGTCAACATCCGCGAGGTTCCCGGCTACCGGCTGGAACTTACGCCGTTCGGCGGCATCAAGGATTCAGGACTCGGTTACAAGGAAGGCGTACAGGAAGCGATGAAGAGCTTCACCAACCTGAAGACGTACTCGTTGCCATGGTGACACGGCAGCGGACGCCACCGCGATGAACCGGCCGTTGCCGCCGGCCGGAATCGCCGCGGAGGGCGACGTCAACCTTTCGCCGCTGCGGCGCGCGTTCGAGACCCGGCATGTGCACGCCGCAACGCGCAGGCTGCTCGACGCCGATGCCGAAGCGTTCCTGCACCAATCGCTGTCCACGCCGTGCTTCGACGCACTCACCGCCTGTGAAGGCATCTGGCTCACCGACGTCGAAGGCCGGAGGGTGATGGATTTTCACGGCAACAGCGTCCATCAGGTCGGCTATCGCCATCCCCATGTGATGGCGGCGGTCAAGCGTCAGCTCGACACGCTGCCGTTCTCGCCGCGGCGTTATACGAACGCAGTCGCGATCGATCTCGCGGCGAAGCTCACCGCGCTCGCGCCCGAGCCGCTCGGCAAGGTGCTGTTCGCGCCGGCGGGAACGCTCGCGATCGGCATGGCGCTGAAGCTCGCCCGCGTCGCCACCGGCCGCCACAAGACGCTCTCGCTGTGGGATTCGTTCCATGGGGCATCGCTCGATGCGATCTCCATCGGCGGCGAAGCGGCGTTCCGAAAAGCAATCGGGCCCCTTCTGCCCGGCACCGAGCACGCGCCGCCCTGCGATCCGACGGCCTGCAGGTTCGGCTGCGGCGGCACGTGCGATGCGCGCTGCGCCGAGTATCTCGACTATGTCCTCGGCAAGGAAGAAGACATCGGCGCCGTCGTCATCGAGACCATCCGCTCGACCGACGTCCAGGTGCCGCCCCCCGAGTACTACCGGATAGTTCGCGACGCCTGTAATCGCCACGGCGCGCTGATGATCCTCGAC
>Ga0335082_10004516_pt1 | contig 15184 bp, 10 predicted proteins | sample Lox_Sample_41_FD_206718 | JGI IMG/M metagenome (GOLD analysis project Ga0335082, IMG submission 206718) | Soil microbial communities from Loxahatchee National Wildlife Refuge, Florida, United States - Lox_Sample_4.1 | ecosystem: Environmental > Terrestrial > Soil > Wetlands | place: USA...
ATCCCCTGGGACTGCAGGGCGCGATCATGACAATGATCTGTCATGGGCTGAGCACGGGCGCCCTGTTCGTCCTGGTCGGCGGTTTGCAGGAACGGATGCACACCCGGGATTTAGACCGCATGGGCGGACTCTGGACGGTAATGCCGCGCCTGAGCGCTTCAGCCCTCTTCTTCAGCCTTGCCTCGCTCGGCCTGCCGGGACTGGGCGATTTCGTCGGCGAATTTCTGGTGTTACTCGGATCCTATCAAGTCAGCGTTGCTTTCACCGTGGTCGCGACGCTCGGGATTCTCGCGTCCACCTTCTACGCGTTGCGGATGATGCAGCGCGCCTTTTTTGGCCCAAACACGAATTCATGGCAACCGCGTGACCTCACACATCGCGAGGGTCTCGTCATGGCGATGATGGTCTTGGGCCTGCTCTGGCTGGGATTCTATCCGCAACCAGTCCTCAATACTTTTGCACCCGCTATTGACAAGCTACAACGTGAGGTACACATGCCGGCCGCGTCGCTCAGGAGGCAGCCATGAACGCCGCCGATACACTCGCCCTCTTTCCACTCCTTTTGCTCGCTGGCACCGCGGTTCTGGTCATGCTGGGCATCGCCGTGAAGCGGAGTCACCAGCTAACGGTAGGGCTGACACTCACCGGCTTCGCCGCTTCTTTCGTCTCGATGTTGGGGGTTGCCGCGGTCGTTCCACGGCAAGTGACCTCGCTCCTGCTGATCGACAGGTATGCCTTGTTCTACCTGGGGCTCATCATTGCTTCAGCGGCAGCCGTCGCAGTACTGTCCTACCAATACTTCGCGAAACACGACAGCCACCGCGAGGAACTTTATCTGCTGCTGGTTCTGGCTACCCTGGGCTGCGGGGTGCTGGTGACGAGCGTCCATTTTGCATCGTTTCTTCTCGGGCTCGAGATTCTCAGTGTTTCCCTGTACGGCATGGTTGCGTATTTCACGGACCATGGTCAGGCACTCGAAGCCGGCATCAAGTACCTGATCCTGGCTTCAGCCTCGGCGGCATTCCTTATCCTCGGCATGGCGCTCATCTATGCGGATACCGGCACAATGGCGTTCTCGGGCCTCCGGGATCTTTCGCTAGATAGGTCCAACCTCGCGCTCCTGCTGCCGGGTATCGCACTGGGCGTCACCGGAATCGGGTTCAAACTCGGCGTGGTCCCCTTCCATCTGTGGACGCCGGACGTATACGAGGGCGCTCCGGCGCCGGTCTCAGCCTTCGTCGCGACCACATCCAAAACCGCGGTTGTGGCGCTGCTGCTGCGCTTTCTCGCGGCCGAAACTCAGCAATCTGCGGCGGTGTACTTGCTGTTCTCGGTCATTGCAGTCGCCTCAATGTGTGCAGGCAATCTACTTGCGCTGCGGCAAAACAACGTAAAGCGCATCCTGGCCTACTCTTCGATTGCACACTTTGGATACATCCTGGTCGCGTTTCTGGCCGGCACAACCATAGCGGCTGGCGCCGTAGCCTTCTATCTGGTGGGGTATACGGTGACCATACTCACGGCTTTCGGCATTGTCACGGTCCTTTCAACTTCTGACGCCGATGCCGCCGATCTCGAAGACTACCGCGGTCTTTTCTGGCGGAGACCGGTGCTCGCGAGCATCTTCACGGCCGTGCTGCTCTCACTGGCCGGCATTCCCGCAACCATGGGTTTCGTCGGTAAGTTCTATATCCTCGCCTCCGGCGCGAATGCTGCAGCCTGGCCTCTGATGATTGTCCTGGTTCTGACCAGCGTCATCGGCCTGTTCTATTACCTGCGCATCGTGGTCACGCTTTTTTCCGCGGTGGCGGAGCCTCAGTCCTCCAAGCGGAGACTCGAGTGGGGCAGCGCTTTTGTCCTCGGCGGACTTGCGGTTCTGCTCATATGGCTCGGCGTGTACCCCGCGCCGTTGCTCAACCTTATCCGAACAACGATAGGTGGACTCAACTAATGGGGTGTCCCGTAACTCGCTGGACCTTAGGGTACAGATAAGGGCTGCGACGGTCCATAGGTGACCGGACTCATAACTGCGTCCGCTCGATCGCAGGGGCGGACGACATTCGACAAGAAAGAAGAGGAATAATTCAATGGAGTATCAGACGATCAATCCTTTCACAGAAGAACTAATCAAAACCTTTCCAATGCACACGGACGAGCAATTGGAGGAAATCATTGCCAAAGCCGAATCCGTGTATAAGAACGACTGGAGTCAGAGGTCGCTTGCAGAACGCAAGAAGATCGTCAAGAAGGCCGCCGCGATTCTACGTGAGAACGTTGATGAATTCGCCAAGCCCATCACGCTCGAAATGGGCAAGCTGTTCCGCGAAGCGCAGGCAGAGGTCACGTTGAGCGCGGACATACTGGAGTACTATGCCGATAACGCCGGGACCTTCTTGGCGCCGCGCAAGCTCAAGGTGGCGGAAGGGGAGGCTCTCGTGGAGAGCGAACCGCTCGGCGTGCTGTTCTGCGTGGAACCTTGGAATTTTCCCTATTATCAATTGGCACGCGTCGCCGGCCCGGACTTGATGACGGGCAATGTCGTTATCATCAAACACGCACCCAATGTCCCGCAGTGCGCGCTGGCATTCGAAAAGCTGTTTCTCGATGCCGGTGCTCCGGAAGGCGTCTACACCAACGTCTTCCTTTCGAACGAGCAGGCCGCGAAAGCGGTTGCGGACCCACGGATCAAAGGCGTCGCACTGACGGGCAGCGAAAGGGCGGGTTCGGCGGTTGCTTCCGAAGCGGGCCAGGCTCTCAAAAAGAGCACGATGGAGCTCGGTGGCAGTGACGCCTTCATTGTCCTGGACGATGCCGACTTGGATACCGCCGTCAAGTGGGGCGTCTGGGGGCGAATGAACAACACCGGTGAGTGCTGCGTCGCCGCAAAAAGGTTTATCCTCCACGAAACCATCGCCGACACGTTCCTGAAGCGATTCAAGAACAAACTAGAAGCGCTGGTTCCCGGCGATCCGATGGATCCCAAGACTACGCTGGGTCCGCTATGTACAAAAGGTGCGCTGGAGTTGGTAGAGAAGCAGATCCAGATGGCGGTCGACGGCGGTGCGAAGGTGCTCACGGGCGGCAAGCGGCTCAACCGGCCAGGCTACTTTTTGGAGCCCACAATCCTGACCGATATCACTCCGGAGAACCCGGCATTCCATGTGGAGTTCTTCGCCCCGGTAGCGCTGATCTTCCGGGTGAAGAATGAAAACGAGGCGATCGCCCTCGCTAACGACTCTCCGTATGGGTTAGGTGGATCCGTCATCACCAAAGATGTCGAACGGGGAAAGCGCATTGCCCGCAAGATCGAGACCGGAATGGTCTTCATCAACCAGGCGACATGGACCGCACCCGACCTTCCATTCGGCGGAGTGAAGAACTCCGGTTACGGCCGTGAACTCTCGGATCTGGGCATCAGTGAGTTCGTCAACAAGAAGCTGATCCGCGTGGCTTGACCACTTGGTGGTAGGTTTCGAAACCCCTGGTAACCGCTCCGGGCGCGGCCGTACCCTCCAGTCGCAATGACCTGGTCGAGGCGAGACGGGCGTGACACACACGCCCGTCCGTTCGGGCGTGTCATTCACTCCCAGCGGCGTTCGCATCCGAGCAGGAGAGAGAACGGTCCGGGCAAATTCTAACGTCTCTCGAATACCCACGGAAACTGCAACGCCGGTCCAGCGGCCTCTTCTTCACAACTGGTCCACCCGCCATGTCCCAAAACTCCACTCGCACGGCGGGCAGCATGGTGATCGGCGCACCCGGCATCGCCTGGCTGGGATTCACCGTGAAGGAGTAGGTCTTGTCGAAAAGGTTGTTGATATTGACCTGACAGTTCAGCCGGAATCGCTCGAACTGCCACCCACAGCTGGCCATGACGTTCACAATCGCGAAGCCAGGAATTATTGTCCGCAAGGTAGGTCACGCCATCGGGCGACTCGTAGTTGACCTGCCGGTGCGGGCGACCATACCGGCCCCGAACTTCTGCCCCGCGGGGCATCTCATACACCGCCCAAACGCTTCCGCTGTCGTAGGGAGCATCGGGAAAATGCAGGCCCTGAAGACTCGGGGTGTTCGTATCCTTCCAAGCAAAGGTGAGATCCGTACATGGGGCCAACTCCGCACCGCTGAATCTTGCGGGCCGACTGGTCGACCCGCACCACCTAGCGGGAGGACGGGGTGCTCGTGACCGCTCTTGGTCGAGCACCCTGCTCGAAACATCTGCTGATTCTTGCGTCTTCTTGACCTTGCTTTGATTAGCGCAGCGCGTGCGGGCTTCAAGGCACATTAGCTGGCCGGCGAACCCTGTCGGTTTACCAATTTGTCTGCACGTCTGAAGCGGCAGATTTCGGATCTGTCTTGCAGATCGGATTCAGTTTGTCATTTCCTCAGATATCAATGAGCTGAGTATAGGCTTCACGCTCACGCCGATGGCTGCGCGCCGTGTGATCGTCCGGCATGTCAGCGGCGATGACAAACTGTTTCAGAAAGAGGATGCGCTCGCGCGGGGCCACGCGCCCTCCGACCATAAAGATCAGGTAATTCAGATTGTCCCGGCAGAAGCGTTCGAATTCGTCGTCCTCGACGATGTAGGCGGTGACAGTGCCCCGTTGCTGCTGCTGGATTTCCAGCCTGCCCTCCGCGCCCCACTGTTTCACCGTGGATGGCGTCACTTTCAGCAGGTTGGCGATGGCCGACACGGAATAGATCATTCCACTGTGCCCGGCGCTCCTGTGGTGGTTGTAGATTTTCAGGTAAATCGTGCGCGTCGTTGTTTTGAATCGCCGGGCGATTTCCCGGATGCATGTGGTTTCAGACAGATCGATGATCCTGGCCACGTCTTCCTGGCTCCAGACCCGGCGGGCATTCGGCCGGCGGAAGCCAAATCGTTCCGCCAGGCGCCAGCATGGTTTTTCCGGGTAACCCGTGAGTTCCTGGAGTTGCTGCACAACCAACGCGCCGTCCTTCTTGGGTATTCTGGTTGACCTTACGATGCTTAATGCCTTTTCCGACCAGACGTAATGCTGGCGGGGCGATCGTGAGCGGGAATTCTCGAATACCATAGGCATGGGACTACTTTACGAATCTGACTCGTCTCCTTTCGCTGAGTTGAGAAATGGTGCTTCAGGCGTGCTTGGTGCTCCGTATGAAGCCAAGGCAAGAAATTGTTTGTAGGAGGAACGTTGCCTCTTTGCCCAACATCGATGATCGTGAATTTGAGCAGAAGCAGCAGAGTGTCGAAACTGCACACTAGCATGTAAACGTTATATCTAGTACTGCCGGGAAGTGGCATTTCGGCGCACATACGTGGCAGTCAAGCAAATATCTTGCCAAAATTCTCCACAGGTTTTCGCAAGTGAGACGGGTTTGGAAATCCGGTGAGTCCGCCGCACTCAACTTTTTTCAAGGTGCGTCATCATCATTATTATTATTCATGTCGCGGCATCCGTTGGCACAACAGATGATTCCTGGTCTGCGAGGGAGGAAGAACGAAAGGGCGAGCGAAACGCCGCCCGCCCTGTGTTTTGTTACGCAGGAGTGAGGATCTGACCTGCGACCTTGCTGATTTCGAGCTTGCGCTCAGCGTCTTCGGTCTTTCCCGCAACCCAGGAGACGGCGTTCGACAGCCGCCACATGGTGTTGCCCGCGGGCATGTTCACGGTGTCGAGCGAGTTGTAGGCTTCAATCACCGAATCCGCCTCGTTCTTTTGCAGCGCCTTGCGCAAGAGCTCGCGCGCTTGGGTGGAATCCACGGTTTTGCCGTTCGCCTGCCGGATCAGGTTCATTTGCTGTTGCAATTGTCCGGCGTTGAGCTGCTTCTGAATCACGTCTCGCAACGCACTCACTGTGGTCTGTGCGTCCAGTTGGTAAGTCCGGTGGGAGTAGACCATCGATTCATCCAGACGTTTGCCCAGATGGACCTGCCGCATCTCCTCCTGGGCGATGGCCAGGTTGGTGCACCAGATCCTCAGAAGGTATGCTCGGAGTGAGAGCGCGCCGTTGCCGAAGTCGGAGTTCTCGAGCGATAGCCCGAAAGCGACAACCTCGCCTGGTACCGGCTCATAGACCTCCGGCATGATCGCCTGGATGGCGATTTTGGTATCGGTGACATACCCCTCGTAGGGCAACGCTCCCTTCTCCCGCACCGCCGTGGCAAATGCTTCCACGATAGGACGCGAGTCGATGCGGCGGTAGGAGTCGGAAAGGAATCCTCGTACCTCCTGCTGCAAAGAACGCAGGAGATAGTGTTTCTTCTGAAACCGCCGGTTGAAGACGGTCTGGAGATTGTGGGCCAGTAACTGCCTCCCCCACGGCTCGGCGACCGACTGCAGGCTGTCGATGAACTTCACCGGCATATCGGTGGCTTGCGCCATCTGGTAAACGGCGTTGCGGTGCAGGGATTGTTCGATGGTTCCGTGCTCCCGATCAGGAACGGTCATGAGGATTTCGGGCAGGTTGTCGGCAGCGCGGAACTGCAGCGCTTCACCGCGCGCCAATCGGTCAGTCGGCTGGTTGCGCATGACGTGGTCGATAACGTTTGAGGCACGTGAGCGGCCACGCTCAATCAGAGCTTCGAGTTTCGAGACGGCTTGGTTCTTGGACTCGACGGTTGCGAGCATGAGATGGTTTCTCCTGGGATGAAGTTTGGTTAGGAGGTTGGGTAATAAAGCAGAGGCGACTGATGCTAAGTCATCCGCTGTGTTGGTTGATTGAGTGGTTGGTGTAGGGACAGAGACACGGCTCGGTGACACCGTGATTGCAGCGCCGCGAACCCGTGCATCGATGATGTTCGTTGCGTCTGCAGTGAGTGCACCAGCGCATACGTGCCCTGGGCGCACTTCTGCAGGCTTCGGCAGTCGTCATGGTTTTGAGTTTCATGGGAGTTGAGGAAGGAGTTACGTGGTCGGTGCGCTGCCCCTAGAACAGGGGCAGCTGCACCGCGAAGTCAGTTAATTGATCAGTGTGGTTTCCCGCGAAGGCACACGCGGGATTGGTTGCGTGGTCTGCGCCCAGCGGCATCGGGAACGTCGGAACGGTCGCACCGTTTCCTTCGCATACAGCTCGATGCTCTTCCATAGGTTCGTGCAGTCCAGAAGTGGGCAGGAACGCGCCCACCCGGCGCCAGAGGTTATCGGCGGATTCTCCGATTCCCTTGTTCTGCACCAGTTCCCGCGCCATGGCGGTGAGCATGTCGTCGTCGCCGTCGATTGCCTGCAGCCCATCGGAGGTGAACTTCCCTTCCATGGCCAAAGCGACCAGAAGTTTCTTGCCCATCAGGCGTAAACAGACCTCCTGCATCGTGCCGCTGTAGGCGAAGAACTTCACCTCCACCGGATGCTTCTGCCCTATGCGCCACGAGCGCCGACTGGCCTGCCGCAGAGTGTGCAGGGAATACCCGGTTTCGTGGAAGAGGATGGTTGGGAACTCAAGTAGGTCGAGTCCGGTCTCGACCAGCTTGGGATGGCAGATGACGACGTCGATCCCGCGCTTCAGTTGCTCGCGGTACCAGGCCTCGCGTTTATGCGTGGGCACGCTGGCCCGGAGCACTCCCGCGCGAATCCCCTCGGCTCGCAGCAGTTTCTCCAGCCGTGCCGTCACGTCGTGCTTGTTGGTGTAGACGGCAAAGACCTGGCACTTGCGCCCGCGGGCAAGCTGAGCCTGGATTTCCCCGATGAGAGCTCGCTCCTTGGGATAGACCTTGCTCTCATCCAGATCCTCAGGTTCCGCGATGATGAAGCTCTCGCGCTGCTGGGTTTCCGGGTTGAAGCGCGTGCCGTAGAGCGTGCCCAGTCCGTAGGGATGGTCGGGATAGACCAGCAGCGCATTGAGCATGGTGCTCAGCACGCTGCGATTGCCGCGATGCTCCTGCAATGTTGCGGTAATCTCGTCCTCCAGTTGCTCGTAGGCTGTTTTCAGCGCGCCCTCCAAGGCAACCGGAATCACATCTTCCTGATACGCCGGAAGCGCATCGGAGATGTCCTCCAGCGAGACGAAGGCGCAGGTGTCCATCAGGTACTTACCGAAGAGGAGGGGTGATGCTCCGGGTTTGCGGCGGATCGTCACCTCCGTCTTGTTCTTTTTGGAGCAGGCGTTGTCTTCGATCTTGGTGCGCTCGATGGTCTCGATCACGCCAAACTCGTGCGTAAATCGTTCTTTACCTGCTGAGCCCCAGGTGAACCCGTCCCTCACCATGCGGTTGGCATCGACGCGGAAAAGGGTGTTATAGAGATCGTCGGCATAGCCGCTCAGAAGAGTGCCGGTTAAACCGGCGACTTTCCTGGCCACTCTTGCCAGCACACCGAGAGCGTTGCCCTGTGCCGTATCGCCGGCGAGCTGGTGGACCTCATCGGCGATGGCGTAGTCGAACCACTCGGGCATGTAGCGGCCCATGAAGTCAGCCGGTGCCATGCGCTGGATCTTGTTGCGATCCGCCTGCCAGAGCGCCGAGTAGTAAGCCGTTCCGCCCTTGTCTCTCTCGACGAACTCGTGTAGGCGCTTCTTGTCGAAGTCACGGACGTTGAGAAACTCGTCATCGGTGGAGATGGGCTTCGAGGTGTCCGGGTTTAACACCAGGCCGAGGTGCTTTCCGGCGCGGCCTTTCAGGTAGACGTGTTTCCAGAAATAGCCGAGCTTGGCCCGTTCGCGACCGAATATGAAGATAGAGGATTCCGGACAGACCGTCCGCCATCCCTTTGGCCCAAGCAGGCGCAAATCAGCCAGGGTGGTGTGCAATCCCTCGCGCACGATCTCGCCACGGCGGAGGCGGACTTCGTTGACCCCATGCGGCTGCCTGGGATCGCCGCCGTTACGCATGTCGTCGATCAGGAAGACTCGTACTCGGGGTAGCGTGAGGAAGGTTTCGCGCGCCCATTTCTCGACCAGATGCGGCGGAGCCATGACGATGCCGGAAAATGGTTTGCCTTGCGCATGGACGAACATCATGCCCAGGGCGATCAGGGTTTTGCCCGCTCCACATTCGGCTACCACATGAGCGCCACGGGAGATTTGCCAGCGCCTGGCGACACCCATGATGGCGAGAGACTGGGCCGGGTAGGGTGAGCGGAGCAGGCGGGAAAGCTGAGATGAGGGCGGATCTTCTGGACTGTGCAGGGGAGGGTACGAAGCAAGGATGCGCTCCCCCAGCTCAGTGGCATGGCAGACCATATATTGGCGAATCGAGGACGGAAATGACATGTGTACTCCGCATGGAGATGAAGTTTTGTTGAGTTAGAACTGGTTAAGGCGAGGTTTGGGAGGTCGGTACGGCAGAGGGTTGGGTCAGGCTGGCGCCGCGGAGTCACAGACCTCCGCGACTTCCGCGGCCCTTTGCTTCTGAGGCCATGCACTCGCGGGTGAGGAACTGTGACAGGAGTGAGTTGAGACAGTTCGCCACCATGGGCAGGCTGTCGCCCATGTTCTCGATGGTTTCTGCGATCTTTGTGTGCCCTCGCTCGCGCTCGTGCCGGGCATCTTCGGTTAGCGCGTTGGCGGTGCGGGTCAGAAGCTCGCGAAAGCTAGCAGCATATTCATAGCGCACCGAATGGCGATAACGCCGGATTGCCGCCTGTGAGACAGTCAGGCATTCGTTTATCGAATGCAATGCGGCTTCCTGGTACGGCTGGGGCTGTTGCCCGCCGGCATTCCATGCGCGTAGCAATTCCGCACGAGTGCGCTGCAAGAGCTCGCAAGCAATCGCTAGCTGCGCAGTATTCTCGGTGTGTTGAGCAAGTGTCAGCTCAATGTTGCTGCGCTCCAAGGTGACATAACGGCACAGAGGATCACCTTCACGCAGCTCAGCACTGAGCCGATTGAAAGAATGGTTATTCAATGTGGACTCCGGAGATTGCGTAGTCTTATGAGGGACAGGTGGTGGTTGGCTTTTTATTGCGCGGCTAGCAGTTGCGGATACTTCGGACCCAGGAGATCGACAGGGTTGGCGGTCGCGGGCCAATGAACAGGGCCGTTCGTCGTCGGGAAAGAAAGCTTCCTTTGCCGCAGTCCCTGCTCGATCAACTTGAGCAGTTCCTGCCGACGGGTCTTCACGGCCACAGCTCGATATCCGAAGCCAGCGAGAGCCTGGATTCGTTTGCGGCGCTTCAACTCGGACAGGAACCAGCCCGCCCATTCCGGCAGTGCCGGAAGCCCAAAGTGTAGAACCAGCGACGACCAGACAAACATCGGTTCTTCACTGATGAGCAACAGCCGGTCCTGCTTGGCATTGCCGACCAGCTCCTGCGACAGCCCTATCAGGTGCCGCAGTGGACGCCGCCGACCGGCTACACCGATGGGACCGCGAAGGCACGTGGGCGTCTCCCCGAGCGAGACGATCCTCTCGACACCCTCGGGATCGATGGCGGTGAAGGGATCGTTGTTGACGAAGGCGGCGGCCAGCGCGCCGATTTCCATGTCGCCGCCTACGACGGAGACCAGATGGGCCTTGCTGTCCTCGCCAATCCAGGCGCTCAGATGGACCCGGATGTGCGTCCGTGTCTTCTCCGTGCGCCGCAGGTAAACCAGTTCTCCAAATCGTTCATGCGCATTTTTCATCGCTCGTCGCTTTTTCCTCCGTTTCCTTGCGTACGAGAACACGGCCGCTTTTGTAGGCGAGGGTCAGCTCGTGGCTGAAGCGTTCCCGCCGGCGCACGATCTGGTACCCGTCTTCCTCTTCGTGATAGACGTCAACGTGCTTTACGGAACGCCAGTGCGCGATATGTCGACCGTCGTCTTGACCGAACACTCCGTTCAGCATCCCTGCCGTGCACAGCAGACCAACGTGTCCGCCGTGCAAAGGAGTCACCGGACGGCCCTCGATGCGCTCCTGCTTGCGTACCAGCAGGTTGAGAGCATTCTGCATGGCGCTGGAACGGCTGATTGCATCCTCGACCGCATCCAGCAGCAGGCCGCGGTATTGAATGGGAACCGCCGTTGATTCCGGGACGATGTAACGCTCTGTCGTCTCTGAGCTGAGCGTCGGCAGTTGGTTGCTGTTGTAGGCCAACCGCAGCAGTTGGTCGGCGTAACGAGTGTCACCGCGATGCTGTTCTTTCTTACGAATCGCCACCACGGCGAGTTGCCGGAAGCGGACAGACTCAGGGTCGGTGAGGCGGAATACGGAGATCCGCTCGAACTGGCTGGCGAGACGCTTGGCGCAGTGGGAGAGCGCATTTTCCGGGATGACGAAGATCAGGACTCCTGCTGTCTTCAGCCAGCCATAGCAGTGGTCGAGAAACACAAGTTCAAGTCGCTGGTTGCTGTGATTTCCAACTTCCACATCGTATGGTGGGTTGAGATAGAGAAGCGAGCAACTGCCTGCCGGAAGGTGCGATTCGAAGGTGCTGCCCTGCGTGGTGGGAATGCCGCGCGCAGTTGCGGCGACGGCTCGATCTGCATCAAGTTCGATGGCCGCTCTCTGAGCCGCGAAGTCTTTGGTGACCTCGATCAGCGCGGTACCATCGCCAGCGCATGGATCCACGGCAAAGAACGGTCCTGGCGCTATCAGGAGTTGTCTAAGGTTGTTCGCTTCTTGGATAGGCAACGGGTAATGACCAAGTTTCAGACGCCCTGCTTTGCGCACGGGAGTGCTCCTTTCTTTCGGGATGTCAACGGATTTCATGGCTCTACAGTTCCGACACAGTTCACCAGGTTCCTGTAAAGCTGGATATACATCTGGCTCGCAAATTGCGGTAGACGGTTTTGTAAGTGTTGGGTCGATTGGTCGATTAGGAGCCGAGTGGTGGGGAGGAGTTATTAGCGTTAACAAAGCGAATGGCTAACGGAGGATAAAGCCAACCGAACCCGTAGAGGAGAGGAACATCACGGCAGCATTAACGACTTCGTCGAATGAAATATCTGGGATGCGTGTCCCTGCAAGATCGGGCAGCCGCGCGGAGATCGATCAATACGCTTGAATTGGTAGGATGGGTCACCGGTGCTTCCGCGCGCTTGCTTTCGCTCGGCGAGCCTTCTGCTGGGCTTTTAGAGTTCTTGCGACATACTTTTCCTTAGCAAGTTTTTTCTGTAGAGATTTGGCTTCAGCTTTCGCAGCGTCTCGCTCATCTTTGATCTTCTCGATCTCCTGCACTCGGATGGCAACAAATTGGCTAACAACTTTTTTAATGTCGCTGCGTATCTGATTCTTCGCCTCGGACGAGAGCGTTGGGTCCTGGGTTGAGCCCGTTTTCTTGTCATAGTCAGCAATCGATTGCCGGACGTGGTAGTCGTGTACCGCTGCTTCCGCAAGTTCCTTGACGCTAACGACGCCTTTGCTCAGCAGATCTCGTTGCTCCTTGAGTATCGTCTGAATCGCCGTGATACCGAGATCCCCACTGACAACACCAAAGCGCATTCTAGACTGCAGCCGGGAAAAATTGTGGCTTCCCCTTGCCTGAACGTCGATCAGGTCTAGATATTGAAACCACATCCGTGGAGTATACGAAATGGGAAGCGGGTACTTGTCTCTCTCCAAGCGCTGCAGCTCCACCAGAAACCGGTCGGTTGTCACGAACCAGACCTTCGTCATTAATTCTGGATTTTGATTCCGCCGTAGGTGAATTAAGTAGAACTGTCGGGCCTCGTGTTGACAAAGTTTTTGCGTCTTGAAGCGGCCAGCCTGCTTCCTTAGAAACTCGATACTAGAGACGATACGAGCAAGCTCGGTATTGTCTATCTCTTCTGCTCCAAGAGTGTCGCACTCGATTCCTAGGATGTCTGATATCGCTCGAGCTACCTGTTCCTCATTGATGTTGAGGTCAGTGGCCCCCAAAATCTCCGCCATGTAAGCTGCTGGGGTAAGCTGAGGATCTAGTGTCAAGCGTCTCAGCAGCCCCTCCAAGAAAACATTCCCATTACCAGCGCCGTACATCGCCACGTAGCCCTCAAGTACGTCTTGTATGGATACCGAGGCACGAGAGAATTCTTTGAAAGCCGAGAGGGCAGACCGGATATTGGCCCACACTTCATTGACCATATCCCGGATGACGCGGAGTCGCATTCCGAGTGCTTGCGTCCGTGATAGCAACCTTCTATATACCTGATGGGATGGGTGCCCAACTGCCAAGGCTGGCAATATGACTGACGAGTCGAAATAAACCCAGTGGTTCCTCGCGTACTCTGCCAACAGCCTTTCGCTGGTCGGATCTAGTACATACGCACTCGCTATGAAATAGGACTGGAGTTTCTTAAAGAGAATATCTTCATCTGCCTCGCCGGGTTCGAACATCATCCGCTTGATGGTCTTTCTGTAGAGGTCCTGTTTAGCCGCCAAAGTTTTCTCGGTGCAGAACCTCTCGACTATGTCATCGATTCTTTCAGATTCGTCCCCAGGAGGTCGGTTGAATAGGAAGAGCTCGGCTACCTGTTTTCCGGCTTCCATGAGCACTCGCTCGACGAGTTGGGCTATGTGGTCACGATCACCGGCTTCGATTTCGACACCCAATGCCTTGGTCTGTTCGACAAGCGCATGATCAATCCACTCCGTCTGTGCTCGCTCGATCTTCAGAGCTTCGGTCTTCAGGACTGTAAGCTTGTCTTTTACGACTCTCAGAGAGCCGCCTTCCGGCGTCAGGAAACTCGTTTCTACAAGTTCTCGCAAGGAAGCATCGGTGGCGTCTCGTATCATTTGAGAGTCCTCGCCGAGTGCCGCAGCCACGTGTCTCAAGACTGCTTCGCTGTCGGTTAGGCCCGAACCCGAAACAGCTAGCAACTCTAGGACTAATGCCTTTGTGACCAAGGTTAGCCGGTTTCGTTGAGCAGGAGAGAACTGTATGGCAATGAGCACATATCGCTCTAACTCTCGCGCCAACTGTTGGGGTTGGGAGCTGGCTATTTCTCTAGGCTCGATTAGTATCGCGGAAGGCGCAGCTAGTGCACGCAAGGTCGCGGATATGAAAGCGAAGGAACCGTCATCAGAGAACTCAATGACTTGCACATTTCGTCGTCGAAACTCCTCGCGCAAGTCAGTTCGAAGCGCGCCTTCGGAACAACAGTAGACCGCTGGCGACCTAAATATTCGATCGCGCAGGATCTGATCCCACATGCGATTGAAATCGGGGTCGCGCATACTGTACCCCATAAAAATGATTTGGTTGAGGCCAACGCACTGGGCGAGTAGCTCTCTGTATACCCGGTCACCTTCCACACGCTTCCAGTCGCTTCGGCTCAGAACCATGCTTCGAGGTACCAGTATCGATCCGTGAGGCTTAAGCACAAAAAACTTGTCAGAAGCCATCGCCTGCGGAAAATCCCCCAGCGGGATACCCCTTCCCTCTAATACCGCCGCTGATTCCAAGCACGCGTCGAAGTTTGTCGTAATTATGCCGCGGCACTTGATGCGGGTGAGCAGGCGGTGTGTCTCTGCGGGCTGCTCTCCGCCTGCAAAAACCCTTTCTGCAATTTCATAAAAGGCGGCCTCTGGAAGTTCGTTCTGCAGGATTTCGAATACCTCATAGTACTGCCCAATTTGAAACTTGCTTTGAGCGTACGCCGCCGCTTCGCTCCCCAACCCTTTCTCTGTTGCAGAATTTAGCGCCGCTTGCGTAGCTGTCCCCCACAAAGGGTAACCAGCCGGAACGGAGATGCCAGCTCCCGCGAAGAACACAAGCTTCGAGATGTCCCCTACATTCTTCAGGAACACCTCCAGCGGCTCTGGGTTTCTGGTCGTTGAATACACACTCACCCTTCAAGACCTCGGCAGGCAATCTCTAACAGATTCTCGATACGCCGGAGTCGCGCGTCAAGAGAACGCCAGGGCAACCGGCCGATAAATCTTGGATCATACGCGCTTCGTTAACTCTTGGCACTAGCTAGGATCCAGTTGGACCAGCTCTTCACTCTAGCATTGCCCTCTTGGGCGAACTGAGGTCGCAGCGGCGACGGAGCACGCCTTGCGCCAGTTCGGGAAGGGGTTCCGAGATGAATCCTTGAAGGACAGAATCAACTCGCGCACTTGAGATCGCCGCTCCAGCAATCTAGTTAGCAGTTGGTCCAATTCAGCGGTGTCGGAGCCGTACCACTCAGGAGGGACCTGGTCGGCGAGCGGCCAGAGTGAACTCTCCGGGAAGCTTTCGATCCTGCTCAGCCACGGCTCGAAGCTGTCCCAGCCTGTGATACCGGCGTAAACGTCGTTACGCCCGAAGACGCCGCGCAATGGCGCATCGGGGAAACTCCACTCGCCCGCGTTGAAAAAGTA
>Ga0335082_10004519_pt1 | contig 15173 bp, 17 predicted proteins | sample Lox_Sample_41_FD_206718 | JGI IMG/M metagenome (GOLD analysis project Ga0335082, IMG submission 206718) | Soil microbial communities from Loxahatchee National Wildlife Refuge, Florida, United States - Lox_Sample_4.1 | ecosystem: Environmental > Terrestrial > Soil > Wetlands | place: USA...
CCCGCGCTGCGTACGCGCGGTCGTGGCGGCGGACCGCCAGACGCCGCGCAGGCAGAACGATCGAGGTGTGCGGCTCAGTTCTTCCCGACCTTTGACTCGGTCGGCTTTCCGTCCTGAGAGGGCGCGGGTGTTTCGGCTTTCGGCGCTACGGCCTTCTCCTGCGTCGCCGCCTCGGTCGCCGCGACCGACACCACGTTCAGCAGCCGCTCCGCCTTCGGGCTGCTTGCTTGGTGATGCACCAGAATGTCCACCGAGGTGGTGGGCTTCCCGTAGAAGCCGGTGTTCCACGCATCGTTCGCGCTCAGGATCGAGGCGTTCACGTCGAGACCTCCGTACAGCACCTTGGAGCGGTAGAAGGTGATGAAGTCTCCGTCGAAGGAACTTTGCATACCGGTGCCGACCGGGCCGGCTGCGATCGCGGCGTCGGCTCCGCCTCGAAAGCTCGAGGAGAGCAAGGAATTGACCGCGCTTTGGCTCATGGCGAGGATCACCACCTCGGACACCTGCACGCCGATCTGCAGTCCGATGCTGGCATAGCTCAGCGTGTAGAAGGCGGGGCCGATCCATTTCCCCGAGGCGTCCCGCGCCACCAGCACGCCCCGTCCGCCGGCGCCGCTGAAAATGAATCCGATGCGGGCCGAGGCCGGGATGATGAGCACGCCTTGGGCCGCGGCGAGGTGTTTGCGGAAGGAGTCTTGCCCCGGGTCGAGCCAGAAGTTTTCGAACGTGTTCTCTGCCATCGCGACATGCTGCTCGGCCGCTTCGCCCGGTGATTGTGTCTTCTTCGACGATTCGGCCCAGGCGGGCGCGAGCAGCAGGCCTGTGATGATGGCGCACAGCGTGAGCAGCGGTGGGCGAAGCGCGGATCGAGTCATGTCGGTCTCCTCATGTGAGAGAGGCGGGAACACACACGGTGTACAGCCCGTGACAGCGGCTGCAGCATCGCGCATGCGTACATGATACCGAGCGCCGCGCGGCGGCGGCCAGAGCAAAGCAGCTCTTTTCGCTGAAAGTCGCCTGGAAGCGACTGCGCGCACCATTCGATCCAGGACGTCGGTCGCGAAAAGGAGCATGGTCGGGTTCGCGCACCTGCGCGTCGTCGACGATCCCGACTCGACGAAACTGCTCTTCGATGATCCGATGCGTGCATGGTTCCGCCCTGCGCGACGGACAATTCAGGAAGTCGAGGCTCGCGCTTGCGTCTTCAGCTCGCGCGGTCACCGGTATTTTGTCAAGCCCGGCATCCCCGGGCGTACCTGCGATGCCATGCGGATGCTGCGCAGGCGTGGTCCACGATCGAGCGTTACAGGCTCCAGACGCTGACGTATTGTGCTGCGGATGACTTGCGGATCGGCGGGCCCGTGCTCCCGCGTGCCAGCTCGGCACCTGCCAGACCGTTCGCGAGCGGCACAATTCACAAGCGGCGCCGCTCGAGGGAGCCACCGACTCTATGCCAAATGAATACATTCCATCCGCGAATGTCACGCCTCGGTGCACAGCGAAGTGGTTGGAAGAATAGCCAGGCGCCCGGCCTAACAAGAGCGATGTCACTCCTTACCAGGACCACGCCCCGGCCTTGCGCAGCTGAATGCATGGCCTGCACCGCTGGATCGCACGCGCTAGTGTGCCTCGGCTTGTGCGGGCCTACTGGACGAGCCTGCCGGCGCGCTGCCTCAAGACCAGGCCTCGGGGAAGGGCAGACTGGGTGTGCAAGCGTGTGGCGCCCCGTTATGCAACACCGCAAACCCGCCGATGACCGCGCACACGCTCGACCGCCTCTGCTCCGGCTCGGCTATGGGACCATAAGCCATTCCTAGTCTCCGGGAGAGCTCAGAATGGCGCTGCAAACAACCGCAGGTCGTGGACATACGTTGAGCGAGGTTCATTCGACGCGAAAGTCGTCGGCGCCTCGGCCAGTCATCAATGCCCTGCGGCGTACGGCTTCGCGGGTAGAAACGCTCAAATCTCTCGGACACTACCGGTAAGCCATTTGTAAGAAGGCGCGTACTAGGCTATATAGAAATCAGGAGACCAAGCTGCGAGTTCAGACCTCGCAACGGGGGCTTGTTTTCGCGTTGCACGTGGCACGTCGAGCCGAGCCGTACCGGGTTGTTCCCGATCCCCGGCCCCTTTGGGGGGCAGCGAGGACGTTCAGCCGCTTTGATCAGCGCTTCTGGTGTGGCCTGATGCGGCGACCTGCGGGAGTCGATCCGCCAGTGGCGAAGCAGGCGAACGAGCCTTCGAACCATCTGCACGACCACATGCGCAAGGCCGCATCTCGGCTCTTGGGCGCAGCGTGCCCGGGTCTGGAGGGAGGACATGGAAGCCTCACTGCGCATCTTTCTTTTCGGCAACATCCATCTACTAGCCGGCGAGGTGCCCGTGCCCGAGTTCCCGACCCGCAAAGCGAAGGCCCTATTCGGCTTCCTCGTGCTCAGCCCGGATCGCATATTCGCCAGGGAGACCCTGGCCGGCAACTTCTGGCCTGATGCTTCCGAGGATCGGGCGCGCTGCAGCTTTAACACGGACATGTGGCGGATTCGCCAGGCGTTCAAGCAGGCCTGCCTCGATCCCGATCGATTCCTGATCAGCCGGGCCGAAGGAGTGGGCTTCAATCACGCGTCACCGCATTGGTCGGACGTCCGTGCGTTCGAGACGGGGTTGAAGTCGACTGCGTTTCCGGATGCGGACTCGGCGGACGATCGGGTATCGACGGCGATGGCCGAGGCGGTCGCGCTGTATCGCGGCGACCTGCTGGACGGCATCTATGACGACTGGTGCCTGGTGCGGCGAGAGGCGCTGCGCGCGCAGCTCCTCTCCGCACTGGATTTCCTGCTGCGCCACCACATGGCCCGCAGCGATTGGCGGCGCGCGCTGGAATATGGGCAGCGCCTGCTCGGGCAGGAGCCTCTGCTGGAGGAGGCGCACCGGGCCGTGATGCGTTGCCACTATCATATGGGTAATCGCCCCGCCGCGTTACGTCAATACGCAGCCTGTGCGAAGCTGCTGCGCAACGAGCTGGGAATCGAGCCGATGGAAGAAACCAAGCGCCTCCACAGTGCTCTGCTCTCGGTCAGACCGACGCTCCCGCCCTCGGGGCCGGCCGGACGCACGGAAGCGACCCGACCCGCGCCGGCCGACCCAAAGGCCGTGCTCGAGGAAGTCGACCTGGCGCTCGCGAACCTCTACGCCGCCCAGGATTGGCTCGAGGACGTAAGCCGCCAGCTCAAGGGCAAGCCTTCGCCCCGCTAGAGCTTCGCCACAACCCAACTTCCCGCGCAGCTCCGCCTCCGCCGATCAGCCGCGTCGCGGCTGCGTAGGCCGCCTGCATAAGTCCGCTGCCGCGCCACGCTGCGTCCACGACAGGCTGTTCTTGTGACTTGCCTGTGATCGACCTGTGAGCCCCATGTGAGGTCGATGCGCATCATGGAGGCAGGCGCGCAAGTGGAGCGGCCTCAGAAACATCGCAGCAACTCGTAAGGATATGTCGCGTGAGACACGGCTGCGCGGCGACGCGGACCGAGACCTACCGTTTCGTCGTCGTATACATCCGGGAGGGCCGGGAGATCGAGGGCGCCGCGGAGGTCTGGCGCGGTCACGTGACCAGCGTGCCGAGCGGTCCGAATGCGGACGAAGCGGGGTCCCGAGTTCCTTTCAAGGACCTCGACGAGTTGCCGGGCATTCTGCGCAGCCTGGTGCGCACGTGCGACGCGGGGGCTGGGCCGGCATCCCCGCTCGGTTCCGCGGCCGGGGTCGAGGACGACTGATCCGGAGCGGACCCCGGGTGCTTCCGACAGCCGGCCGAGTGAGGTAGTAGACACAGGAGCCAAAGCATGCGTGCGATCAAGAACATCAGCAAACAGGTGCTGCTACTGCGCCTGAATAGCGGCGCCGAAGTCAACGTCGCCCCCGGCGGCCAGCTCGAACAGGTCGCAGAGTCCGAGATTCGCGACAACCGGACGATCAAGAAGCTGTTCGACCTGGGCTTGATCGCATTGCCCGAGGTGAAACCCGCCAAGCCGGCTGCGGCGCAGGAAGGCACGCATGCAGCGGGACACCGCTCGAAAAAGTGACGGCCCCCGTTTCTCAGATGCGAGGAGACTAGATCATGACCGTGACATCGTATCCCGGCGTATACATGGAGGAGATCCCCGGTGGTGCGCGGCCGATCGAGGCGGCCGGCACCTCCACGGCCGCCTTCTTCGGCGTCGCCGACCAGGGCCCCATCGGCGAGGTGCGCAAGATTTTCGCCTTCAGCGAATTCGAGACGCAGTATGGGGGCTTTCGCACCGACGGCCAGTTCCTGGCGCACGCCGTCTATCAGTTCTTCAACAACGGCGGCAAGAGCTGCTATATCGGCCGGGTCGCCAGCAACTACAAGACCGCCAGCGTCACGATCTTCGACCGGACAGCAACCGACGCCGACAAGAAGCCCAGTCTCACCATCTCGGCCAGCTCGCCGGGGGTCTGGGGCAACACGCTGCTGGCCGTGATCGAGAGCGACGCGGCTAGCCCGAACGTGTTCAAGCTCACGGTCAAGAACGAAGTCCCGGATCCGGATACCGGCGGCACGAAGATCCTCACCCTGGAGCAGTTCGAGAACCTGAGCATGGACCCGGATGCCGCGGGCTATGTAGAGGCTGTCGTCAACCGAGACGCTGTCTACGTCCAAGTCAAGCAGGAGGACAACGCCGCCAGCGCCATCAAGGGTTACAGCGAGAGCGCTGTGATCACCGGTGCCGACAGTGATGCGGAGTTCATTTCGGGGACGCAGCGCAAGTTCCGTATCAACGTTCACAACGAGGGCTGGCGAACCGTCGACATCACGAGCGCGATGCAGGGCAAGGACGCGAAGAAGCTCGCGGACGTGGCGGCCGCTCTGGACGCGGCGATCAGTGCACTTGTACCGCTTCGAAGCACCACACCCGCAGCAGCCTATTCCGGCGCTACAGTAGACGTGCTGACGCCGGACGCCGGCCAGCCCAACCAGCGCAAGCTCCGCATCACTTCGGGCGTCGCGGGAGTCGCCTCGCGCGTGGAGATCATGCCGTTCGAGGAAAGTGACGCCAACCTCACCGGCGCGCTCAAGCTGGGCCCCCGCAGCGGGGGAGTCGAGGTTTTCGGCCACTCCCCCATGCGCCCAATGGACACGGCGCCAGGCGACTACTACTACATCGGCGACGACACGGTCGACACCACCGCACCGCGCCGCGTGAGCGCCCGCGTGCCGGGAGATGACGGAACCCTGCCGCAGCCGACGGATTACGCCGATGCGCTGAGCTGGCTCGACAAGGTCACCGATGTGAGCTTGATCGCCGTCCCGGGTGCCGGATCGAGCTTCGTCGCGGATCGCGGCATGAGCTACTGCCGCAACCGGCCTCTTAGCGACTGCTTCTTCATCGCCGACATGCCTTCGTACTACGACTCGCTCGAAGAGGCCAAGCAGTATGTCGGCGACATCAACACGCCCAACTCTTACGGCGCCGTGTACTTCCCGTGGCTCAAGATGCCCGATCCTACGGGCAAGTTGCCACTGCCGCTCATCGTTCCACCGTCCGGGTTCGTCGCCGGCATGTACGCACAGATCGATGCGCGGCGTGGCGTATGGAAGGCGCCAGCCGGATTGGACGCGGCGCTGTCCGGGGCGGTCGGTCTGACCGCCGAGCTAACCGACCAAGAGCACGGCGACCTCAACAAGCAGCCGAAGAGCGTGTGCGTGATCCGAAAGTTCGCCGCCTCCGGCATGGTGCTGTGGGGGGCGCGCACGCTCAGCACGGACCCCGAATATACCTACATTCCGGTTCGGCGCGTGGCGATCATGCTGCGCAAGAGCATCTATGACGGCATCCAGTGGGCCGTTTTCGAAGGCAACGACGAGCGGCTGTGGTCCGCGCTGCGCCTGAACATCGGCTCGTTCATGAACGGGTTGTTCCGCTCGGGCGCGTTCCAGGGGTCGAAGGCTTCCGATGCCTATTTCGTGCGCTGCGGCTTGGGCGACACGATGACCCAGGACGACATCGATCGCGGCCAGGTGATCGTGCTGGTGGGCTTCGCGCCGCTCAAGCCGGCGGAGTTCGTCATCGTGCGTATCCAGCAGAAAGTCGGCCAGGCAGCCTGACGCATATCACTGAACGAGGAGAGATGCCATGGCGGCACCCATGTTCCCAGTCAACGCGCACCGCTACGATCCGTATCGGACCTTCAAGTTCCAGGTGCTCATCGACGGCAAGCCCGTGGCGGGTCTGCGCAAGATGACCGCGCTCAAGAAGACCACCGAGTCGGTCCCGTGGCGCACCGCGGGTGACCCCACGCACGAGCGCAAGCTTCCTGGCGCCACCAAGTTCGAGCCGATCACACTGGAGCAGGGACTCACGCACGATCCGGTGTTCGAGCAGTGGGCGAGCCTGGTCAACAACATCCAGGGCGATGCGGCGATGTCGCTCAAGAACTTCCGCAAGGACATCGTCGTCAACGTCATGAACCTTCAAGGCAAGGTCGCGATCTCATACAAGGTGTATCGGGCCTGGGTCTCCGAGTTCCAGGCGCTGCCCGACATGGATGCCGGCACCACCAATGCCGTCGGCATTCAAAGCATCAAGCTCGAGCACGAGGGCTGGGAGCGCGACGTCGCGGTCGCCGAGCCGGCAGAGACCTGATCGGCGCACGATCGATCGCCATGCAATGCGAACTGCCGGGCGGAGCGTGGATCGACGGGCAGGTGGCGCGCGACGCGCGCCTGCGGCCGCTCACCGGCTGGGTGGAGCATGATCTGGCCGGACAGTTCGGCCGCACCGGGTCCTGGCCCCAGTTCGTGTCGGCGGCACTAAGCGCCGCGGTCGCGCGCATCGGCGATTGGGATTGTTCGCCCGAGCTGGTCGAGGCTCTGAGCGTCGCGGACCGGCAATACTTGCTGCTTTGCCTGAGCCGCGTATTGCACGGCGATGAATTTTGGGTCAGCGCGCGCTGCGGAGGCTGCGGCGGCTGGTTCGATCTGGGCCTGAAGCGCTCGCAGCTTCCAATCAAGGGCGCGGGCGCCGGCTATCCGTTCGCGGAAGCCGATTGCGCCGGACACAGGTTGCGGCTGCGAGTCCCGATCGGGGCCGACCAGCATCGCCTGGTCGGTTTGCCGGAGACCGCAGCGACACGCGCGCTAGTGCAAGCATGCCTGATCGCCGTCGACGGCGAGGCTCCGAGCTCCGATTTCGCCGCGAGATTGGGCGATACGGATCTACACAATATCGAAAGCGCAATCGACGCCGTTGCCGCAGACATCGGCACGCATATTCAGACCGACTGCCCGGAGTGTGCGGCCGAACAGGTGGTGGAGGTGGATCCGTATGTCGCCGAACACTGGAATGCGGGCGCGCTGTATCGCGACGTGCATGCGATCGCGGGGCGTTATCACTGGAGCGAGGCCGACATCTTCACGCTGCCTCGCAGCCGACGCCACCTGTATCTGGGTCTGATCGAGCAGGAGCGTGGGTTCTATCACTGAGGAAGGCCGCCGTGGGCTTGTTCCGCTCGATCATCGCCGACTCCCAGCGCGCCCGGCCTACCGGGGACTCTTCGGCCCCGGACGCGGCCGTCGCGGCTCCGATGGTAAGCGAACCGCTACCGATGCAGATGGGCGCGCCGGAGCCACGGGCGGCCGCAGCAGCAGCGCCCGTCGCTGGCGGCCCGGACTCCGCGTCGCATCCCGTGATCGCGACCACTCTGCGCGATACCACGAGCACTGCGGGGGATGCGCCAAGCACTGACGCTACAACTTGGCTTTCGACGGCGCCTGATGAGCCCACCGCCGACGCCGCACCGGGGCTCCCTGCTACCGATCATCTCCCGCCTCAACTTCACGCCTCTAACACGACAGCAACGCTGGTCGCGCAAGAGCACCATCGCTACGCCTGGCATGTGCCCGCAGGCGGCGACTCGAGCGGGCCACAGCCCGCTTCCCGAGAGCTGGCACCAAGCGTGGAGCGAGACGCGTCCTCGCGCCCACCGCAGTCAGCTTTGCCCGCATCGGCGGAAGCCGGGAGCAGCGCACAGACGTCCATGCTGCTGCCGACGACGAGAGCCGCGCAGGGGCCTGCTTCGCACCCGGCGCTGGGATCCGCGTCCGGGGACTCCCAGCAGACTGCGCTTGCGCACAAGCACACACCGGCTCGCGAGGAGCATCCGCGGAGCTGGGCGAACACGCGCGATTCTGAGACGCAACGGCACGTTGCGGCTGAGACCCTATCTCGCTCGCCCGCGGCAGCGCCTGAGCGCGCTCAACCCACGCTGGCCGAACCTGCGACGCCAGCAGTTCCGGCTCACCAGACGACACTTCATCCTCCGCGGAGCGCTGCTGCGCCGGCTAGCGAGCGCATGGGCGCGTTCTCACGATCAGAGCCAGTCGCTACTGATGCTTGGTCGCGCGGCGCGGCCGATCGTGCTGCAACGGAGACCGTGTCGCTACCGGCTTCGAGTGCAGTGCAACCCGTCGCGGCACCAAAGCATCATCAGCCTGACAGCACGCCATCCACGACCGTTTCCATGGTCGTGCCTGCGCCGGCGCCCTTTATGCCTGCGCCCGCGGTTGCACGGAGCCGAGCAGCGAGGGCATCGGATCGCGGTAGCGCGCAGCACGAGCCGACACCCCGCCATAGCGAACCGCCGGCGCCGGTCGTGCACATCGGCCGGATCGACATCTTGGTCGAGGCGCCGCCAGCTGCTAGTGCACCGGCCCCGGCGCCGCCAGCCGGCGGCGACTTGCTCGGTCGCCACTACCTGAGGAGCGTGTGAGCATGGACCCGAGCGCGCTCTCCGTCGCTGCGCGCGAGTTACGCGACTACCTCGCGCCGAAGCTCGGCCTGACTCTGGATCAGATGTCGATCGGGCATCCGAGCGCGGCCGCGCGCGAGCAGGAGACCAACTCGAGCAACCCGCGTGATCTGCTGAATCTGTTCTTCTACCGGGTCGAGTATGACGGCTACCCCGCCGATGGCGCAGCAGAAGACCCGTTCTACGTGCGCGCCTACTGCCTGCTCACGGCCTTCTGTCTCAATGACACCGAGAACAACGGCTTGAGCGCTGGCGAAAAGGACTTGCGCCTAATCGGCGGCGCCATGCACTGGCTGCACGGCCAGCCCTTCGTCCACGTGCGAGGCGCTGACGAGACGGAGGTAGCGGTGTTGCAGGTGGTGATGAGCCCGCTCAGCGTGGACGACATCAACCACATCTGGGCGACCCAGGGCGAGCTGCCGTATCGCTTGTCCGTCTGTTACGAGCTGGCCTTGATGCCGGTGCCGATCGCCGAGCCGACGGCTCGCCAGCCGCGCGTCGGCGCGCTCGGCCTCCAGGTTGGCCCTGCCACCGCCCTGGATCCGGGCATGAAGCTCGGGTTCCGCGTGCCACCGGTCCGGGTGGCCACTGCCGATCCTGGCTGGGTGCCCGCGATCCGGTTCGTCGATGCAGACGGCATACCCTGCTACACGCTCGCATTTCCGACTGCGCTGGCGCCCACACAGGTCGATGTCGTCGGCGCTGGCGTGCCCGGCGCCAGTGTGGATCTCGTCTGGGAACAGTGGAACAGCGCGAGCGGCTGGCAGCCGCTGGTCGCCACCCAGTCGCTGTCGCTGCACACGGATCGTCTCGATCCTGACACACCGATCGGCGTTCCGGCGACGAGCGTCGCGCTTCCGGATCGAGCCAAGGGCCAGCTACAGCTTACTGCTCAGCGTATGTGGCAGCGCCCGGACGGTGCAACCGTCGCTCTGCGGAGCAATCCGCTGCTCATCTCCCTGTATGAGGAGCCGACGCCATGAGCCTGTCGCCGGAGTGGCAGCGCATAGAGCTGCTCACCGCCTGCCTGAGCGCGCAGCGGCGCGGCGAGCCGATCGACGAGGCGCTGCAACAGCGCCTGCGCGACGCCCATGCACGTGTGGTCGGTGTACGCCAAGAGAGCAAGTGGCGGGCGCTCGCGGAAGGCGCGGGACTGAGCGCGCTCGACCAAGACATCCTCGCCTGCGTCGCCGGTCCCGACGCCGAGCCGCGCATCGGCTGGGTCTACCAGGAGCTGCAGCCGGGCGTGGGCTCGCCGTATCCGACGGCGGCTCTGGTGCGCGAGCTGCTGTTCCTCGAACAGGACGAAGCGCCTGCGTTTCACGCGCGCCTGGCGGACGCTGCACCCTTGCGCCGATGCGGACTGCTCGATCCGGTCGCCGAGCTCTATCAACCGCTTCGCGTGACCGCGCGCACGCGCAGCGCATTGCTGGGCTGGCCCGCGCTTCCGCCAGCGCCGCCTCCGGGCGCCGTCGAGCTGCCGGTGCGTGCTAGCTGGGACGAAATCGTTCTGCCAGCGGGCTGTCGGCGCGCGCTCCACGAACTGCTCGCGTGGGTGCGCGAGCGCGACCGTGTCGAGCGCGACTGGGGCGCACGCGCGAGCGGCGGCCCGATCGCATTGTTCTGCGGACCGTCCGGGACCGGCAAGACGTTCGCGGCCGAAGTCCTGGCCCACGCGCTCGGCTACCGGCTGCTACGCGCCGATCTCGGGCTGCTGGTGAGCAAGTATGTCGGCGAAACCGAGAAGAACCTCAACGCCTTGCTCGACGCGGTGGATGGCGAGCCCGTCGTGCTGCTGTTCGACGAGGCGGACAGCCTGTTCGGGCGTCGCGGCGAGATCAAGGACGCGCGCGACCGCTACGCCAACATGGAGGTGAGCCACCTGCTGACCCGCATCGAGCTGCATCGCGGACCGTGCATCCTGACCAGCAATCTGCGGCAGCATCTCGACACCGCGTTCGTGCGCCGGTTCCATGCGGTGATCGAGTTTCCGCGGCCCGACGCGCGTGCCCGTGCGGCGCTCTGGCAGCTGCATCTGCCGCCGCGCGCACCGCATGCAGCCGATGTGAGTGCGCAGCAGCTCGGCGAATCGGTCGCATTGAGTGGCGGCCAGATCCGCAACGCCGCGCTGCGTGCCGCCTTGCTCGCCTCGGCGGAGGCCGCGCCGATTGGCCTTGCCCATCTAGCGCGCGCTGTGTGGACCGAGCTCGCCAAAGACGGGCGCGAGCTGAGCCCCGCCATGCTCGGCAGCCTCGCCGCGCAACTACAAGAGGCCGACGCATGATCGATATCGAGCGGCTCAGGCTGCGTTTGCCGGCGGGATATGAGCCGCGCGCGGCGGGGATCGCGCGCGAGTTTGCGGCCGCGCTCGCACCGCTGGCTGCGCTCGGGCCGGTGAATCTCGAGCGCCTCGATCTTGCACCACTGCGCCTCAGTCCCGGCGCAAGCGACAGGGACATCGGCATCGCAATGGCTCACGAAGTGCAGCGGCGCGTGCTGGCGCAGCGGAGCTGACATGAGTGCCGGGGGCAACTTCTCGCAGCTCAACGTCCAGCGCGGCGCGCTCATCGAGTACGCCGACACCAGCACGCCGCTCGAGCTGCATTTCGAGTTCAACCCGACGACGATTACGCGCACGCGCGCCGTCACGCTGCGCACTGGCGGCGCCCAGGGCACGCGCGGCGGCTACGACTTCCAGAACAAGTCCGAGACCGCCCGCGCTGCACAAGGGGTCACGGTCAACGCCGAGAGCTTCAGCGTCAAGATCCTGCTCGATGCCACGGACCGCATGAACGCCGACGACGCGCAGGCCGCGCAAAACGGCGTGCAACCCGAGCTCGACATCATCCGCAGCATGCTCGAGCCCAAGATCCAGACGCCGCAGGGGGCGCGCACGCTCGCGGCGATCGGTCAGGGCAATCAACGCGCGTTCTCGCGCCAGCAGTATGCCTCGGTGCTGCTGTTTTCCTGGGGCGTGCACACGCTGCCGGTGTTCATGACCCAGGCGCAGATCGAGCTCAAAGAATTCCTACCCAACCTCGTACCGTACCGCGCCGAGGCCACGCTCACTCTGCAGATCATCGAGAGCAACAACCCGTTCTACGTGGACGAGCTCAAACGCCAGTTCGCCTCGGCCGGGCAGACAGTGGGCACCAGCACTACGCCGGCCGGCGGCGGGGCGCATTGACGGGAGAGGTGACGCATGCCGGGCACCAGCCGCTACGAGACTACGCCGCCGTTCCAGACCGCGCCTGGCGAGGCGAAGGCGTTCGCCGGGCTGCGTCCCCGCGATCCCGGCGCGGCAACCGCCGTGCTCGAGCACACGCTCAAGGCCACCGACCGGCTCGACGCACTGGCGCTGCACTACTACAACGATGCGCGCAAGTGGTGGCGCATTCTCGACGCGAATCCCGAGCTGCTCTGCGGCGCAGATCTGTCCGACCCGCAGCTCGTCGGCAGCGTGATTCTGATTCCGGCAGCCGAAGAACCGGGAGGCGCCTGATGCCGACGGACGGGGCATTGCGCGACCCGGTCGAGTGCGTGATCAAGGTGGACGGCACCGAGGTGCGCGATTTCTATCCCTATCTGCGCGAGGCGAAAGTCGAGATGAGCCGGAAAGCGGCGACCGTGGCAACGCTGGTGTTCGAGTCCGTGCGCACGGAGTCGGGTACGTGGCTGATCCAGGACGCGGGTGTGTTCCGCCCGTGGAAACGCATCCAGATCGACGCCCGCTTCGGAACGCACAGCGAGGAAGTCATGCGCGGGTTCGTGAAGGAGGTCAAAGCCGACTGCCCGCAGGATATGAGCCAGGCAACGGTCACGATCACCGCTCAGGACGAGTCGCTTCTGCTCGACCGCGAGCACATCCGCCGCAACTGGTCGCGCGAGGACGCGCAGCTCTCCGACGGGCAGATCGCGCAGCAGATCGCCTCGGACCACGGCCTTTCTGCACAAGTGGAACCGGGGCTCACGCACACCAGCCTCAACGCCGATGCAACCTACATCCGCTTCCTTCAGGATCGGGCCGAGGCCAACGGCTACGAGCTGCTGGTGCGCGCGGGAACGTTGCAGTTCGGTCCGCCGCAGCTGAGCGGTGCGCCGCAGCCGACCATCCTGGTCTACGCCGGGGGCGACAGCAACTGCCTGCGCTTCAGCGCGAGCTTCGACGGTCACAAGCCCGATCAAGTGCGCGTCATGCGCGCAGCCGAGCAGGGTACGGACATCGAGGACCAGAGCGTGAGCCCCGATCTGCCTTTGCTCGGGCGCGAGTCGGCGGGCAGCGAAAACGCGGGCTTGAGCCCGTTCGTGTGGACGCTGCCGCGGCCCACCGGCGCCACCGCCGCAGAGGCGCAGTCGCGCGCCCAGGCGCGCGTCAACGAGAACGCATGGAAGATCAGCGCCGAGGGCGAGCTCGACGGCGTGCTCTATGCACACGTGCTGCTCACGCACCAGACCGTCAACGTCGACGGGGTGGGCAGCACATACGGCGGTCTCTACTACGTCGACGAGGTGCGTCACACGTTCAATCAGCAAGGTTACCGGCAGGTGTTCAAGCTGCTGCGCAACGCCGTAGGCGATCAACAGTCTCCAAGCAGCGACCGCCTGGCGGCGGTTCGCTGAGGAGGACGCAACCGATGTCGGCAGTAGAAGAAGCGGTGGTGAGGCTCGCGCGCCAGATCGACGAGCGGCGCTACGGAAAGTTCCGCGGAGTCGTCACTGACAACCAGGACCCGCAGAAGCGCGCGCGCTTGAAGCTGCGCGTGCCGGCTGTGCTGGGCGACCAAGAGACCGACTGGGCTTTGCCCTGTCTGCCGTATGGCGGGGGCGCGACCTATGGGCTGTTTCTAGTGCCGCAGGTCAACGCTCAGGCTTGGGTGGAGTTCGAGGAGGGCGATATCCATCGGCCGATCTGGTCCGGTGTGTTCTGGCAGCAGTCTGGCGACGTGCCGCCTGACGCTTCGAAGACGGACCCCACGCTCCAGCTGCTGCAGACTCCGGGCGGCCACATCCTCGAGTTCGAGGACAAGTCGGGCGACGAGAAGATGCGACTGCATCACCCCAAGGGAGCCGAGATGCTGATCGACAAGAACGGCAGCGTGAGTCTCACCGACGCCAAGGGTGCAACCGTCACGCTCGATGCGGATGCCGGCGAGCTCAAGATCACGGATGCCAACGGCAACAGCGTGCAGATGACGAGCAGCGGCACCACGGTGCAAGATGCCAACGGCAACAAGATCGAGATGGCGGCCGCCGGGATCACGCTGCAGGGACAGCAGATTGTGGTGCAGGGCACGCAGGTGATGCTCGGCGGCCAGGGCGGCGAGCCGCTCATCAAAGGCACGAGCTTTCTCACGCTGTTTGCCACCCATACGCACCCCACCGCGATGGGTCCCTCGGGCCCGCCGATCCCGCAAGGCGAGATGAGCAGCCTGTCGACCAAAGTCATGGCGAGCTGAGAGAGGGGCGCATGCGCCGGCTGCCGAGCACGAGTTATCTGAGCTTTCCTTTCCGCATCGAGGCAGGTGGTGCGCAGGCGAGCAGCCGCCGGACGCACGTGCGGGACCAGATCGCCCAGGTGCTGTTCACGACGCCCGGTGAGCGCGTGTTCCGGCCGGAGTTCGGCGCAGGCGTGCAACGCCTGGTCTTCGAGCCGAACGCCCCTCCGCTGTGGGAACTCACGCGCAAGCGCTTGATGGCTTCACTCACCGAGGCGCTGCAGGGCGAGGTGGATCCGCGCACGCTCGATGTCGAGATCGAGGGACTCGACGAGCGCACCGGACTGGCGAACGAGCGGCTCGAGATCACCGTCCGATACCAGCTCGCCACGATCGGCGAGCGCGAGGAGCAGGCATTCACGGTGAGCGCGTCGGGAGTCCAGGATGGCTGAGACGCCGGTTGCGCAACTCGAATTCGAAGGGCAATGCCCGGATTGCGGGAAGCGCCAGGTCGACCTGCCGCCGTCGGAGCCCGATCTCGGCGACGACTTCGCCTGGCGCGCGCGCGACTACGACGCCATCCGCCTCGCCATGATCGAGGAGTTGGCGGCGCGCTTCCCCGAGCACAGCCGCTGGACGCCGGCCGATCTCGAGGTCGTACTGATCGAGGCGCTTGCAAGCGCGCTCGATCAGCTCTCCGATATGGCTGACCGCGTCACGGCGGAAGCCTATCTCGAGACCGCGCGGCGTCCGGAGTCGGTGCGGCGGCTGCTCGGCTTCATCGGCTATGACGCGGCCACTCTCGCGCGGCTCACCGACGATCCACCGAACCAGCCGGACGCGCTCACCAAGGAGCAGAAACTGGAGCAGCTTTGGACCAACGAGCCGACGCTGATGGAACGCGCGCGGCGCGCCGGA
>Ga0335082_10004520_pt1 | contig 15173 bp, 12 predicted proteins | sample Lox_Sample_41_FD_206718 | JGI IMG/M metagenome (GOLD analysis project Ga0335082, IMG submission 206718) | Soil microbial communities from Loxahatchee National Wildlife Refuge, Florida, United States - Lox_Sample_4.1 | ecosystem: Environmental > Terrestrial > Soil > Wetlands | place: USA...
AAGATCGGCGATTCGGTGTGGAACTTTACTAGGCGGAGAAGTCCTCGCGCACGGCGGCGGTAATCAAGCCGATGGTTACCTGAAGTGTCGTTGAACTCAACGATCGCGAAGGACTGCCAGGACCTTCTCTCGATATTTGCTCATGAGCGCCGATTCCGGCTGGAGCGCCAGTCGGACCATGAGTGCCTGCAGCATGTAGTTGTGGTTCTGATAGTGGGCGAGACCCTCCACGGTAGTCGCGGTCCACACGTTGCGATCTTCGTCCTGAATCTGCTTGAGCCACGAATCGAAAGACGCGGCATCGAAGTCGGAGCGTCGAACAACCGAGACGATGGCGTCGGCCAGGCGGTCCTGCTCGCCCTGAGCATAGACCTCAGGAGCAGTCGCTAAGCGCGAACTGATCGCGGCGAGAATTGCGACTCCTTCCTCGCGCGTGAGCAGGGAACTGTCCGCCAGAGCGCCAAGCAGATCGGCGGTGTGGGCGGTGGCGTGAATCCAGTGCAGCTTTGCGTCATAGCCGCGCAGGTCGCGCTCGGTCTGCAGGTACGCGATTCCCTCAGCAACCAGCTGGTGGTATCGCTCCGCGCCCATGAACGGCGCTTTCGCCTCGCGCCGCGCCATCGAGGAAAGCATGAGCGCGGAAAACGAACGCCTGAGCACGGAGTCGGTCCCGTTCTCGCCGAGGCCGCTCTTCAGGTTGGCGCGCCACTCATCGGTAAGGGAGATCAGGGTGGATGTGGAGAGGATGTTGTTACGGCTGTAGATCCATCGCGTCAGGATCGAATAGGCGAGATCGTCGCGCAGTTCGGGATCAGGCGACGCCAGGAGGCCGCTGAGTTCGTGCGCGAGCGCGTCGGCAGATTCGCCCGGTGGCACCGCGTATTTGCTCTCGGCAATGGAGCGCCAGAAGGCGCGGTCGTGCGTCGCGGCCTGCGCGGTCAGAAGAGCGGGCAACAGAAGTAAGAGTCCGAGGAGCCGGAGCACGCAACGAACTCTACTGCAATGCATAGAGGTTTCCGTCCATGCTCCCGACGTACACGACTCCTTTGTCGACCACGGGCGAGGAGAGAATCGCGCCGATCGTCGTGAACCGGTAGAAATCAATGTACATGTCCTCAAAATCGCTGAACAGTGGTGCAAACGCCTCCTGATTCAGGCTCCCATCGGCATTCAGCACTTTCATCGGGTCCTTCTTTGACGCTTCCGTCTGAAATTCCCAGGCCAGCTGGCCCGTTTTCACATCGACAGCGTACAGCTTTCCGTTGTGATCTCCGACATAGGCCAAATCTCCGGCCAGGGCCGCTGACGAAAACATGTAGGCCTTGGCATTAAAATTCCAGCGCAGGCGGCCAGTCTTGGCGTCGAGCGCCATAAAGCGCGCGCTGTCCGAAGTGCCGACATACACGGCACCGTCGCGCACTGCTGGCGTTCCGTTGACCCACGATTTGCTCGTCGGATAGTCCCACTTCTTCGCTCCGGTCGCTGCGTCGATCGCGTAGACATGTCCATCGCGGCAACCGACATACACGATTCCATCCGCCACCGCCGGCGACGACTGGAATCCCACCTGATTGTGAATCGTGTTGTCTTCACCCGCCTGGAACGCCCATTTCTGCTGGCCAGTCTCGGCGTCGATGGCATAGAGCCTGCTGTCCCAGCTTCCGATGTACGCCACGCCATTCACCACGGCGGGCGAAGCGTGAACTACATCTTTGGTCGAGAACTTCCAGGCCACGGTGCCGGTGTCGGCGTTCACTGCGTACACTCCGTCACCGCTGCCGAAATAGACTTTGCCGTTGACTACTGCCGGTGACGAGATCCACAGATCCCAGGCATCGGGAATCGTCTGGGCCGGTGAGGGATAGCCATGCAGGTTCTTGGCCTCGAATTTGCGCTCAAACTCGGTCGCGAACACCCACTTCGGCTTGCCTGTGGCTCCATCGAGCGCCGCCAGAGCGCCCGCTGACGATACGAAGTACACGGTGTTGCCCACCACGGCGGGCGTGGAGGCCATCGGCATGCGCGACTCGAACTTCCATTTCTCTTTACCGGTCTCCTCATCGATGGCATAGAGACGCCGGTCCAAGCTGGTGATGTAGACCACGCCGTCGGCAATGGAGGGAGATCCTACGATCGGTCCGCCGGTCTTGAAACTCCACTTCACTCCCTTCAATTCTTTGGGCCCGGCCGTCTGATAGGCGCCGGTATGCGCCGGATCGCCGTGAAACATCGATTGGCCAAGTGCGCCAGCCGCGCACGCCAGGACCCACAGCCCCAAAAATCGCCTCATCCGTCCTCTCCCGTGTGAAATCTTCAGGTGACTTCTGTTCACACATCTGACGATGCGAGAGCCAAATCGTTATCACACCGGCTCTTGAAGGCCCTTGCAGTGGACTTCCCGAAAGGCCCCATATGCCCACGTCAAAGCGATTCAGCCGAGCACATCGCGTTCCGCGTGATCCCGACTCTATCGGCAGCAGGGACGCAATCGGTTCCTTCTCTTCCCATTTCTGCACCGGCAGGAGGCTATTTGTGCTGCGTGTCCTTGTCGATCCCGCTTGATCGCAGTAGCATGCCGTGAGATAGAGAAGAGTTCTTCTGTGCGCCGAGGGCCCCAGTTTCACTTCCCCACCTCCGGGAGGTGAGCCTATGGCTGGCTCCGAATACGACCTGGCCACGTCCCACTTCACCAGTGGGCCATTGAGCGGCTGCGTAGGAGGTCGTTTTGTCATTCTCGGTTCCCTCGGCCGGGGTGGCATGGGTGAGGTCTACTGCGCTCAGGACACACGTCTCAAGAAGCTTGTAGCCATCAAGCGCTTGTCGACAGCCCTGCGATCCAATCCCGAAGACCGAAGGCGTTTCTTTCAGGAAGCCGAGCGGACCGCGCAGCTTGCTGACCGGAATATTGCCGCCTGCTACGACGTGCTCGAGGAGAACGGGGAACTCCTCCTGATCATGGAGTACGTCGAGGGCAAGACTCTCCGGCAGCGCCTCGATTATCGCCTGACACTGGATGAATTCCTGACCATTGCCCTGCAGTGCGCCAGCGGACTTGCGGTCGCCCATGAACATCGAGTGCTGCATTGCGATATCAAGCCCGAAAACATCATGCTTACGCCTGCGGGCCAGGCCAAGCTGCTCGATTTTGGCCTTTCACGGCACTTTGTCCGTCCAACGGACGCCACCACCAGCGCCTCCGGCCTCGCCCATGTTGGCGGTACTTCGGGTTACACCGCGCCCGAGGTCCTGTGCGAACACCCCGTCGACGAGCGCGCCGATATCTTTTCCCTGGGTGTCGTTTTCTACGAGATGTTGGCGGGAACGCACCCGTTCCACGCGGAATCACGGGTTGGCACAGCTGCTCGCATCCTGCAGGATGACCCGATCCCGCTCCGCCGCCTGAGCCCGGGAGTGCCACTCGAGCTCGAACGAATCATCTTCCGTATGCTTGCAAAGGATCCGCGACGGCGCCACGCGACGGCATCGGAGGTTTTGGGCGACTTGCGGCGGATTCGCTCCTCGCGGTCGCGCCTGCTTCTGTTTCTGGCTTATCTGCGCAGGAGCATGGCCGCGAAACGCATTATTCCATGCGTGCTCGTGGCGGTCGCGTTGCTCCTGCTTCTCGCGGTTCCTAGGGTCCGTACCTGGCTGTGGAACCAGATCCAGACCGATGTGATGCCCCCCAACAAGAACGTCGCTGTCTTGCCCTTCCAGGTCACGGGCGGCGATCCTGCGCGGCAGGCCTTTTCAGAAGGTCTTGCAGCTACGTTGAGTGCGCGACTCGCATCGCTTTCCGATCGGCACCGGCTCCAGATTGTGGCTCCCAGCGAGATTCGCGCGCAGAACATCACCACTGCGCGCGAAGCCCGGCGCTCTCTCGGAGCCAACCTAGTGGTGGAAGGCAGCATGTCCTGGTCAGGCGGATTTGTCCGCGTGAACTACGCGATCACCGACCCGCTTACGCAGCGCCAGCTCCGTGGCGACACGATTACCGCCGGCAGCGGAGATCCGTTTGCGCTTGAGGATCGTATTGCGCAAAGCGCAATGAAGTCCCTGGAATTGGAACTTGACGCGCAGGAACTCGCCCAGTTCGGCGCGCGCGGCACTCAGCAGCCCGCCGCCTACGACTTTTACCTCCAGGGCCGCGGTTACATCGAGGACTTCCACAAGCCGGCAAACCTGCAGAACGCCATCACCGTTTTCCAGCATGCGCTCGAGCGCGACCCCAATTTCCCTCTCGCCTATGCCGGTCTGGGAGAAGCCTACTGGCGTCAATTTGAGCTGACGCACGAGTCTCATTGGGTTCAAATGTCTCTGGATGCATGCACAAAAGCGGTCAGGCTGGCGCCTGAAACCGCCGAAGGCTACGACTGCCTGGGTGCCGCTTACAATGGCACGGGAAAATACGAACAAGCGGAAGAGCAATTCCGCCGTGCGATTCGGCTGAAACCCGCGGATGACGCCGCCCGTCTCGGCCTTGCCGAATCGCTCGAGCGGCGGGGCCAAATCGCCGAAGCCGAGACGGTCTACAAAGATGCCATCGCTCGTCGCCCCAACTATTGGGCGGTCTACAACTATCTCGGCACGTTCTACTGGAGACAGGGTCACTATCGGGAGGCCGAAAAAAGCTTCTCCGTCGTGACTTCACTCCAGCCGGACAACGTGCGCGGTTTCAGCAACCTCGGCGCCATGCAGCTTCTCCAAGGCCGTTATTCGGATGCAATCCCCACGTTTGGGCACGCAGTCGAAATCAGTCCCACGGCTGATGCCTTCTCGAACCTCGGCTGCGCTTATTTCTACACGCAACGCTATGCGGAGGCCGCTGCCGCCTATTCCAGGGCCGGAGAACTCGATCCCCGCAGCTACCTGATTCAAGGCAATCTCGGCGACGCCTACCACGCCATGCCGGGATGGCAAGGGCAGGCTGACGACGCCTATCGCAAGGCGATCGCGCTGGCCAAAGATGAAGCCCGTGTCAACCCCAGAGACGATTCCTTGCTCATCAAGCTCGCCAAATATCACGCCATGCTGGGAGAAAAGGCTGAGGCTTTTGCTACCCTGCAGCGCAGCCTGAAGAGCGAGCCGCAGAACCCGGAATCGCTCTTTGAAGTTGCGCTTGTTTACGAGCAAACGGGCAACACGAACCAGGCGCTTGTCTGGCTCCGTAAGTCACTCGCGGCAGGATTCTCGCCCGCCAGTGTCCGCGACGATCCTGTCTTTGGGCCCCTCCACCAGGATCCGCGCTTTCAGAAGCTGCTGGCTTCGTCAGCCGGACACTAACACCTTCTTTTGCGACAGGAGGATTTGCTATGGAACATCTCGTAAAGCTCATGGAAGACGACAGTCCCGAGCACTATGTCATGGCCCGTGATTGTGAGATTCATCGCACGTCGAAAGACACGATCACGTGGAAGAACTCAACCAGAAATCCATACACGATCCATTTCACAAACAGCCCGTTTCAAGGGAATGACTTTGTCGTGCCTCCTCAGGGTGAGGTGAAGTCACCTGCCCTGAAGGCTGATGTTGAGCCTGGGTCCTATGCCTATTTCATCCAGCCACCTGCCGCAGAGATGGCAGCCGATCCAAATGTAATTGTTCGCTAAGGCTGGGATCCTGTTCCCGAAGTCCACGATGCAACCGGGGCGGACTGGTCGTCCGCCCCGCGCTGCTCTCCGAACTCTCAGCCCTGCTTTGCTTCTGTCGTCTCAGCGTCGCCGGACACCATCAGTTCCGATTTGCTGTCAGCTGATCCGCATGCGCTGCGAGCCATCGCTGGTACGATTTCCATCCCGGACACCAGCCTGTGTGCCAACGCCAGATTCGGGCCAGCAGCGATTCCGGTCGCGCTTCCGCACGGCGTCTCAATCCGCAATCTTCGCAATGATGATGGCTCACCACAGCAGTTACGGCCACTTGCTCAACCGGGGGTTCGGCCATGGCTTGTTCCTCCGTTCATCAAAGGCAAGCCTACTCACACAACAAGCCGATTTTCAGTGATATGTCACTCGAAAAGCTTTGAGCCTTGAATGGCTATGCCTTTGCCGCCCGCAACTCGCGCACGGCACGGAAGGCCTGGTCAATAGCGGCGTCGGTATAGGCCGAAGCAGCGGCGTCGGAGTTGGCGATCGCGATCTGCCCGAAGGGCTTGCGGCCCACGACCCAGGGCTGCTCTCCTTCGGCCCAGTCGGGATCGAACAGCGGGTTGTAGAGGTAGGCGTAGCCGTGCGCCCAGCGGTTGACCGTCAGGCCCTCGATGTCGCGTGCCGGATCAAAGCCGGCGCCGCCGAGCATGCGTCCCAACTGGTCGCGGACGTTGCGCTCGAAAGTGGAGAATGGCGTACGCATGAGTTCTGCGCGCCCCGCCCGATGCTGATCGCGCATCGGTAGTCCCGGCTTGCAGGGTGTGCGGAGCATGAAGAGGATCATTGGCTCGTCCGGCTTGCCGGGGAATTGGTATTCGCCGAGGCTCACCGGGAAGTCGAGCGCGGTATAGACGTGATAGCTGCCCGGCGACTCGATCTGCCGAACGCCGAGCTTGTCGAACGAAGTCCAGTTGCGAATCGCGACGTGCGTATAAACAAGGGGCGCCTTCACCAGGTACGCCAGCGCTTCTTTCTGCTTCTCCGGCAGTTCCGGACACAGGTACGGGATCATTCCGTTGTAGCAGGCGAGCACGCACTGCTTCGCGCGCACGCTGTGCAGCGTCTTGCCGCGGGCGTAAGCAACCTCAACCTCGCGCGCTGCTCCTTGTCCGGCTTGTTTCACATGCACGACCGTGCTATTCAACCGGATCCGCACCGGCGACTCTTTCTGATCGAGCGTGCTGTAGTCAGCACGCGCCGTGACGACATCTTCCATGGTGTGGCCGGGAAGCGAACCTGGAATTAGCGTCCGCACAAGCAGACGTGCAATCGAGGCATTGCCGTCCGGGAAGTGGAAGATATATGGCTCTTCTTTTTCTTCGTCGGCGCCGAGGTCCATACCCTGAAATCCCGGATAGCTGATCCCGCCGTAGTCGTCGCCGGACTCGTAGCAGGCAATCGCCGGAACGGCATCGATCCCCACCGCGAACAGATCATGCGTGTAGCTCTGGAAGAACTTGAGCGATTCCGGATGGGCCTGGCAGATCTTGGTCAGAAAATCGGCATAGCTGATCTTGGCCAGCCGCACGCGCCTTTCGGCCACGGAGAGACCCGGCAGGTAATCCACCTTTTCCGTGTACAGCCGCGCGATGTCACGCCGCACCTCATCGCCCAATGGAGTCTTCGCCAGCCATTCCGGCCACGAAGTGGAGCCCATCCCCGGCACAAGCCGGTCCTCGCCGAACGTCTCTTTGTCGAAGAAGCAACCCGTGCCCAGCTTGCGCGACGAGTACAGCTTCTGGTCATAAGCTTTGTAGAACTTCTGGGTGTCGATTCCCAGTTCGACCAGCAGCGCTTTCGCGTCGGCGCTGTATTTACCGGGGCTTTCGATCGATTGCGTTCCGCCATAGCCGAGGAGCATCCGCCCGCCGGCATGAAACTCATTGCGTTTGGCGTGGCCGCCGAAGTCGTCGTGATTGTCGAGAATCAGGATTCGGGCTTTGGACCCTGCATCCTTGCGGAAGAAGTGAGCGGCTGCCAGTCCGCTAATGCCGCCGCCCACCACAACTAAGTCATAGGTTTCACCGGCAGCTTGTGCCGCACCGTCTGCGTCCCACGCTTCTCCATCACGCAGGCGGTGAGCATAGGTATAGGTCCCATCGTGGTTGCCGCGCATGCCTGTGAGCGCCGGAGGATAGTAATTGGCAGCCTTCTCCGGTGCGAACTCGGCCAAGGCCCCCGTATCGAACTCTGTGGGCGCCAGGGCAGCCAGCGCGCCCTGCGCCGCTACCACGCCGCCGATTCCCACCGCCACACCGTTGAGGAAGTCACGGCGCGAGATGGGACGGTCCATTCCCAGTTCCCGGTCTTTACATTCTCGTTTCATGAATTTGGAAGTGGGCGTGATTATACCAACGGCTCGTTCGTGGGACCGGCCAGGTAACCGGCAGGTCACACGCAATCCTTGCACACCTCTGCGAAAACTTTGCTGCAGGCTGGAAAGCGGGTTCGTGCAAAGCGTTCATCTCGCGGCCCCCGGCCTCTGGAGCTTCAATTGCTCGCGCAGAGGCAACTCACCCTGTCTCTCCGTATCTACGTAACCCGCGTTCCGCATTGGAGGAAAAACATGAACGATTGCCGGCCCGCCCCAGCATTCTGGCGTTTTCACCTTGCACGCCGTATCGATAGGCGGTTTGTCTTCGGATCCCTAATTCTCGCGCTCGCCGCGGCTGCGGTTTCGGCGCAAACGCCCAGGCATTTGCAACCCGTGATTTCCGGACTCAGTTTCCCGGTTGACTTCCAGATTTCCCGCGATGGCACAGGGCGTTTCTTCATCGTGGAGCAGGGTGGCACCATCCGCATCGTGAAAGGGAAGAAGTTGCTGGCCACCCCCTTCCTCGATATTCACAACATCATCGAATCGGGGGGCGAGAAAGGGTTGCTCGGCGTCGCGTTTCATCCGCAATACAAGACGAACGGCCGCTTCTTCGTGAACTACACACGGAGGGTGAGTGGTCAGCTACAGACTGCGATTGCGGAGTATCACGTTTCCTCCACCGATCGCAATCACGCCGATCCTGCGAGCGGCCGGGTGCTGCTCTCCTTTAACCAGCCTTTCGACAATCACAAGGCAGGACAGATGGTTTTCGGCAAAGACGGGTTCCTCTACATTGCGATGGGCGACGGGGGTTCCGGCGGTGACCCACAGGACAACGGCCAGAACCTGGGAACCCTCCTCGGTAAGATGCTTCGCATCGATGTGAACTCCGGTTCTCCGTATGGCATTCCTCCGGACAATCCCTTTGTCGGAGTGAGCGGCGCCCGCGGCGAAATATGGGCTTATGGATTCCGTAACCCATGGCGCTTCTCCTACGACATGAAGTCAAAGCGGTTCTTCATCGGAGATGTCGGCCAGGGCAACTGGGAGGAAGTCGATATTCTGGCGAAGGGCGGAAACTTCGGCTGGAACATCATGGAAGGCAATCACTGCTATCCCCCGGGATCGAGCTGCGGCACCGCCGGGTTGATTCCGCCGATCAGCGAATACGATCACTCCCAAGGCATCGCGATCATCGGTGGATACGTTTATCGGGGGAAGGCGATTCCGGCGTTGCAGGGCATGTATGTGTTTGGGGATTATGGCAGCGGCCAGATCTGGACGCTGAAGGAGAATCCGCCGGGAACGTGGAACCGCGCGACGTTGCTCAACGCCGGGTTCAATATCAGCGCTTTCGGCCGCGCGACGAACAACGAACTTTACGTTCTGGATTTAGGCGGAACACTCTACAAGCTGGTGGCGAACTGAGAAAAGAGTCACTCCTACGGCGACACCAAACGGCTCGCATGTCATTGCCTTAGGATTTGTCATCCCGAGCAAAGCGTCAAGGAGCGGAGCGACTGAGCGCGCGGCGAGGGATCTGCAACTCTTCATCCCAACGGCAGATTCTTCGCTCATCCTCGCCTTCGGCTGCGGACAGGCTCGGAATGACAATTCGTTGAGGACGGAAAGTGTCGACGAGCCAGACTCACGCCGAACCCTAGAACACCGGTCGATCGCCATCCCACTTCACCTGCTCCAGATGAGCCGGTGGCACTGGTTCCTGAACCGGAATTCGCAGCACGAGCTTTCCTGAGCGTGTCGTGGCTTCTCCTCCGTTCGCGAGCACGATCTTGAGGCCGACTTGCGCCGTGTCTTCGGCGAGCACGTCGACTTCATAGGAGTCGGGAAGTCCGGCCAGTGTCTTGTTCCAGTAGATGTTGTGCACCGGATCGCGATACTCCGCCGGAATCGCATGAGCTCCCATCATCGTTCCGAGGATACCCACGGCATTCGATGGATTGCAGTCGGCGTCCTGTCCGCCGCGGGTGGCGTAGTTCATGGTCTTGTAGAAATCGCCTTCGCCATACAGGAGTCCCATGACGACATAGGCGCCATTCAGCTTGGCGTCGATGTTGAAGGGCTGCTTGTAGCCATCGGGGCAATGGTCGACTTCTCCCCATTTTGCCTGGACGAGGTGCCAGGTCTTCAGCCAGTCGTTCGGATACTGATCGTGCCACGTGATGACATCGCGAATCGTCTGCGCATAAAGGCTCTGCGCCGGGATCGCCTTGAGGCCGCCGTCGACTACCTCCCGAACGTTCTTGGCAAAGAAGGCCTGGGCGTACATGGCGGAGACGAACATTCCTCCGTAGACTCCGTCGCCGTAATTCATGATGTGTCCCATGCGCTCGCCGTAGCGGTTGGAAACCTGCGGCAGGCCGGGAGCGATCATCCCGAAAATGTCGGACTCGATCTGAAAGTCGATATCATCGGCATGCACGTTGTAGCGCGGATTGCCGGAGTCGGGAGGCAGGATGCCCTTGCGGATGTTCGCCAGCCCGGCATCATTCGCGTGCCAGACCTGGCGGATCTTCTTGTCCCACTCGCGGGCGACGGTGACGGGGTCGACGTCAATGCCGTAGCGTCGCATCGAATACAGAAACAACAGGTTGATGTAGATATCGTCGTTGTCGGGAATGCCAAAGCTGGGGTGTTCCTTTTCAGACTCGAGGATGAAGTCGTGGTTGATATGCACTTGCTGGTTGTTGGCCTCGGCCGTGATTGGGATCCAGTCGCCCGGCTTGTTCGTCGCCCGTTGCCTGTAGTCTTTCATTCGAGTTGGCGAAAGCGGCCAGTCGGTGATGTCGAAGCCGATCGGCGTACCCTGGTACTGAAATTCCCACGGCGCCCCGAACGTTACGCCGATCATCTTGCCTAGCCACGCGCCTTCAACTTTGTCGAGGTAGGTGTCCCAGGCAAGTTCGCGAACAGCAGGGCCGGAAGAAGCGGTCGACGCTTCCGTTTGCTTGGATTGCCCGAGTGCGAGAGCTGGAATCCAGACCAGCCCCAGGATCATCAAGAAAGAGAATCTGCGGATCATGAGCGGAGAGTTTACCGTACCTGCGTGTTGTTGCGCGGTGACCGGATGTCGATTGCCGGCCGCGCGGAGTAACCTGCCATCATGAGCGATTTGCGCGAAACCATCCTGGACCGTATCGGCAACACCTCTTTATTAGCGCTTCGCAATATCGTCCCCGCAAACGGCGCCCGTATCCTGCTGAAGATCGAGAGCGAGAATCCAACCGGGAGCATGAAAGACCGGATGGCGTTGGCCATGATCGAGGCGGCCGAAGCTGATGGGCGGCTCGAGCCGGGCGGCACCGTCGTCGAATACACCGGAGGGAGCACGGGAGTTTCACTGGCGTTTGTGTGCGCGGTGAAAAAATATCCCCTGCATATCGTGTCGTCGGATGCTTTTTCCCAGGAGAAGCTCGACCACATGCGGATTCTGGGGGCCCATCTGCAGATTGTGCCCAGTGAAAGCGGCGGTATGACCGAGAAACTCACGCGCGATATGGTCGAAGCGGCGCGAGTGATCACGGAGAAGACCGGAGGCTTCTGGACCGATCAATTGAAGAACACGGACCAGCTCGCGGCGTATCACAAAATGGCGGATGAAATCTGGACGCAGACCGGCGGGCAGATCGACGCGTTCGTTCAGATGACCGGCACGGCGGCCTCGGTGCGGGGAATCGGAGAAGGCCTGCGAAGTCACAGCCGGAAGATCAGGATCGTGGCTGTAGAACCGGCCGAGTCTGCGGTTCTCTCCGGCGGCAAGCCGGGTTCCCACAAGATCGATGGAGTTGGAGCCGGGTTCGTCGTGCCGCTTTGGCACAAAGACGTTGCCGATCAGATCGAACGGGTTTCAACCGAGGAAGCTACGGCGATGGCCCTCCGCCTGGCGCGCGAAGAAGGACTGTTTGCAGGAACGTCCACGGGGGGCAATGTAGTCGCCGCGCTGCGGCTCGCAGATCATTTCGGGTCCGGCGCAACTATCGTCACCGTCATGTGCGATACGGGAATGAAATACCTGAGAACCTACGGCCTGCGGCACAGCTTGTAAGCGATTGAGCTGCAACGGCTATTCGCTCATTGAGGGGGCTTCTCGTACATACATGGATGTACATGGAATGTTCCACGTGGAACATTTCGCATGCCGCCCGCGTTTATTGTTGAACGGGTTCCGCCTCAGAAACCCTGGCCCGGGCCGATCCGCCCGCTACGTCCAGCACCGTTTCTTTCCGCCGCTCGACGCCTTCGCGATTGGTGAGCACGCGCACGCGGCGCGCCGGAATGTTTGAGGCTTCCAGGCGCAGGATGCGTCCGCGCTCCACCTGAATTTGAAAACGGAACCAGTCGGTGCGGAACATGCGTCCGCCGGCGAAGAAGGTCATGCAGGCGGCGATCTGGCCTTCGAAGTCTGCGCCCGTGCAGGTAATCAGGCGCTTGCCCATGTCCTGGGTCCAGGTCATACCGCCGACCAGAGGATCGTTCAGGACGCAGCGCTCGAATGGCACAAGGTACGTCACCTTGCGGATCTGCAACAGCTGCAGGAGTACGGAGATCTTGGCGAGGTTCGTGACTACGATCCGTGCCTCCGTAGGCGAGATACGCTCGAACTTGATGTGAAGCTCGGGCGACCACTCGCGCTCGAACTCCTCGCGGGCCAATGCCAGGCCTTTGTCGGTCGCGGCGACATAGCGGAGCGTCGCCCGCGCCAGCACCACGCTGAAATAGCAGGTGATGATCGTGGCGAGCACAGGAATATACGCCAGGAACGTATTAAATGGAATACGGTTCAACATCTCCATCGCATGCATCGAAGTGGCTGGCTCCTCTGCCGCGCTGGGCGCGGGTTTTGCGTTGGCTGGCGGGGAAGGGTGCGAGCGTCGGGACGAGTCTAGCGAAGACGGGGTGGCAACTCCAGATGCGTATGGTCCAGCACACGAACGGAGGAGAGGGCAGGGGCTTTGGTAACTGAAGTTGACGGCAGACGGTTTCGGGTGGGGAGTTGCGGCAAATTGCAGGCTGAAGTCTTCAGGCGAGGGCGCGTTGACCGCCCCCTGCCTGTGACGTTCGAGGGTTACTGCTCGTAAACTTTCACGGCCTTCTTGGCCGTGGCGTGTTCCTGGCGAAGGGCGCGAGCAACTTCTCCCAACGAGGGTTGGGGAGCGGGCTTCACGACCTCCCACAGCGGACGCTCTCCCTGGGCGGACGGGTTGACAGCTGTGAAGAGAATGCTTTGTTCGTTTGCGAGCTGGCTCTGGGTAGCACGGAGCTCGTGGCTCGGGATGTGGAATATATTCGGTTCGGAGTTGATGACAGAGGCGCCGATGGCCTGTCCAAAGGCGGCGGATGCAGTCAGCAGAAACAACGCAAGCAGGGTCGTTTTCATACCACGTTCTCCAGTTTTGAACCCAGGTACGGGGTGCGCCGCGGTCCCAACGGGGCAAGCGGCTTCTCTATCCGGAAGGGAGCACGCCCCATGCCAAAGCCCTCGGGCTAAGCGACACATTCCTAGGAGGTTACGAAGGGCACACGGGGTAATTGTTTGCACACTTGTGGTAGGCGCGGCTGGCTGGGACTCGATGGCGGTAACACAATTCGACTATTGACGGCATGAGAGAATCACGAGAGCTTGTACGTCACGTCCTCCCATGTCCTCAATGCCTTCTACCAATGGTTCTGCGGCCACACCAACGAAGAAGCGTCGCTGGAAGATGATTGTGCTGCGCTTCGCTCTGGTCGTATTCGTGCTGTGGTTGGGATTCGTGGCCTTCATGTGGCACACGATGAAGCAGTCGCCCGAAGAGTTTGGGCGAGTCATGATGCACATGCCGATCCCGGCGGTGTTTCTTGCTGCGCCTTTCGAGACGATGTGGGTTCGCGCCCGCGCAGGCACGCTGCAGCCCGGCGATACGGCTCCGGATTTCAACCTCCAGACCCTCGACAAGACCTCGCACGTATCTCTGTCGTCCCTGGTGGCGAAGGGGCCGGTAGTGCTGGTCTTCGGGAGCTATACCTGACCGCCTTTCCGGCGGGAGGTTCCCGCCCTCAACAAGCTCTACGAGCAGTATGGCAACCAGGTCAGTTTCCTGACTGTCTATATCCTTGAAGCGCATCCCAGCGACGTCTGGCAGATGCAGAGCAATATTAAGGACCAGGTCGTATTCGCCTCGCCGAAGAGTGAAGAGGAACGGGCATTCGTGGCCGGCGCGTGTGTGCGCAAGCTGGGGATCAAGATTCCGGCTGTGCTTGATGGCTTCGACAACACAGTAGAAAAGGCCTACACGGGATGGCCCGACCGTCTGTACCTTATCGATGGCAAGGGAAAAATCGTCTACAAGAGCAAGCCGGGACCGTTCGGATTTCATCCGGATGAGTTGAAAGCGGCGATTGAGAAGACGGTAGCTGGTAGCCGGTAGTCAGGCGTCAGTAGCCCGTCGAGATTGCTGAACAATCGCAAGTCAGATTGCAGAAGCAAAACCCCTCCAGAAGGCATCTCTGCCTGCCGCGGTATCATCTTTGAGTCTGGAATTCCTGGTCCGGTCCCGCACTCGAGGTTCATCCGATGAAAAGCCTTTCGCATGTTTTGTTTTTGATGATCGCCGCCGCCACGATTTCATCATTCGCGGCAGCGGCGGATGCTCCCGGATACAAAGTCGTTCACACCTGGAAGCTCGGTGGCGATGGCGGTTGGGACTATCTCACGGTCGATGCTGAAGGGCGCCGGCTCTTCATCGCGCGCTCGAACCGGGTCATGGTGGTGGACGAGGATTCCGGCAAGCTGGTTGCGGAAATCACGGATACACCGGGCGTCCACGGAGTCGCACTGGCTCCGGAGTTTGGTCGGGGGTTCGTCAGCGACGGCGGCGAAGACAAGGTCGCGACTTTCGACCTGAAAACGCTGAAGGTGCTGAGCAAGGTCAAGGTGGGGACGCGCCCGGACGCGATCCTCTATGAACCTTTCACGAAACGCGTGTTCACGTTCAACGCAAGCAGTCATGACACGACGGCAATAGATGCGGCGAAAGGCGAAGTCGTGGGCACGTTGGTGCTCGGCGGCAAACCCGAATACGCCGCCAGCGACAGCAAGGGCACAATGTGGGTGAACATCGAAGACACGGGAGAAGTGGTCGCTTTCGATCCGCAGAAACTCATGGTCAAGGCACGCTGGAAAGTGGAGGGATGTGAAGAGCCGACCGGGT
>Ga0335082_10004521_pt1 | contig 15171 bp, 13 predicted proteins | sample Lox_Sample_41_FD_206718 | JGI IMG/M metagenome (GOLD analysis project Ga0335082, IMG submission 206718) | Soil microbial communities from Loxahatchee National Wildlife Refuge, Florida, United States - Lox_Sample_4.1 | ecosystem: Environmental > Terrestrial > Soil > Wetlands | place: USA...
GTCCAAAGCCCGGCATGGACAGCGCAGTCGCCGTCAGATCGCCTGATCTGCGGCGAGCGGGCGGCGACGCGATGGCCCCGCGCGACCGCCTGCCTGCGGCACCGACGCCTCCCGCAAGCGCAGCCTCCCCGCCCGAGCCGGAGAACACGCGGGACGATCGGTTCCGGTTCCGCGCAGTCTTCATCTCCGATACCCATCTCGGCACGCCCGGTTGCCAGGCGCGCGCGCTGCTCGAGTTCCTGCGCCGCACCGAATCCGACTATCTCTATCTGATCGGCGACATCATCGACGGCTGGCAGCTCAAGCGGCGCTGGTACTGGCACCAGTCGCACAACGACGTCGTGCAGAAGGTGCTGCGCAAGGCGCGCAAGGGCACGGAGGTCGTCTACATCCCCGGCAATCACGACGAGGCGGCGCGGCATTACCTCGGCGTTGCCTTCGGCGGCATCGCGATCCGGGAAGAGGCGATACACACGACGGCGCAGGGCAAGCGCTTCCTGATCACGCATGGCGATCTCTTCGACGGCGTCATTCAGTGCGCGCCATGGCTCGCGCTGGCCGGCGACGTGCTCTACGCGCTGACGCTGCGACTCAATCGTCACTTCAACGCACTCCGCGCGCATCTGGGGCTTCCCTACTGGTCGCTTTCGCAGTTCCTCAAGCACAAGGTGAAAAACGCGGTCAGCTACATCGCGGCGTTCGAGCAGGCGCTGGCACGCGAAGCCCGGCGGCGCGGGCTCGACGGCGTCATCTGCGGCCACATTCACAAGGCCGAGATCCGCGACATCGACGGGATTCAGTATTGCAACGACGGCGATTGGGTCGAGAGCCTGACGGCCCTCGTCGAGACCCGGGAGGGCGCCTTGCGCATTCTTCGCTGGGACGACATGGCCGGCGCGATGGCCGAGGCGGGCGACGAAGCCGCGGTCGAGCCGCAAGCCGAACTCACGCCGGTAACCAGCGCTCGGGCCTGACCCACGCCACGATGCGCATCCTCATTGCGACCGATGCGTGGGCGCCGCAGGTCAACGGCGTGGTCACGACGATCCGGAATACCGTCCGCGAGCTCGGGAAGCTCGGCCACGAAGTACGCCTCGTCACGCACGAGGGTTTTCGAACGGTGCCGTGCCCGAGCTATCCGGAGATTCGTCTGGCCGTTGCGCCGGGGCCCCGCGCCGGCCGCATCGTCGACGAGTTCGAACCCGACGCCGTGCACATCGCGACCGAGGCGTCGCTCGGTCTCGCCGTGCGCCGGCATTGCCTGGCGGCGGGCCTGCCGTTCACCACGGCGTTTCATACGCAGTTTCCGGAATACGTGTATGCGCGCTGCCGACTTCCCGTCGGCATCACTTATCGCTGGCTGCGATGGTTTCACGGCCCGTCCCGCGCGGTGATGGTTCCGACGCCGGAAATTCATCGCCGCCTCTCCGGACGCAACTTCGCCAACCTGGCCTACTGGTCGCGCGGCGTGGACACCGAGCTGTTTGCACCCGCGGAGCGCAGCCCGTTTCCGGGACGGCGGCCGATCTTCCTGTACGCCGGCCGCGTCGCCGTCGAAAAGAACATCGAGGCATTCCTTCGGCTCGAGCTCCCCGGAACCAAATGGGTCGTCGGCGACGGCCCGGCCCGCGCGGGGCTCGAATCAAGGTTTCCGGACGCGGTCTTCCATGGGACCAGGCACGGGCGGGAGCTCGCGTATTACTACCAGCAGGCCGACGCGTTTGTCTTCCCGAGCCGCACCGACACGTTCGGACTCGTGCTGATCGAAGCGATGGCCTGCGGCACGCCGGTCGCGGCATACCCGGTTACCGGCCCCATCGACGTCGTTCGCGATCCTGCAGTCGGCGTGCTTTCGGACGATCTTCGCGCTGCGGCGCTCGCAGCGCTCGACCTCGATCGTGACGCGGTGCGCCGCTATGCACTGCAGTATTCATGGGCGGCAGCGACACAACAATTCGTGTCGAGCCTTTCGCCGGCGAACGCAGGTCGCGAGGCGTTGCGCCCCGCGTAACGGAAGCGGGACGCCGGTCCGCTCAGCGGCGGCGGTGCACGAGCGTGTCGCGCGTACGGCGGCTTGCGAACAGAATCAAGTAATCGGTGATTCGCGCGTCGGCACGCAGGCGCGCGAATTCGCCCTCATAGATTTCCTTCACTTCGTCAATCGGCCGGGAAGTCTCCCTGGCCAGTGCTTCGATTGCGTTGCGGCTGACTTCTTCCTGGTCGGTGTCGCTGTAAAGGTGTCCCACCTTGCTTCTCCGCTCCATGCTAAGCCATCATTCGCGGCACATCCCCGGCACCGCATTGACGCCCTGGACCTGCGCGTCGGAACTTCAGGCAAATCCCTTGGTATGGGCATTGATATCCTACTGTAGTTTGACAGCAGAAAATGTCATCTTTCGTCAACATTTGAAGGCGCGAAACTTGCATCGATCTGCTTCGCCATTCCTATCAATCACTTGCACCGCAGGCCTCATCCGCCATCGCAGCTTTGTGCCACGCCGGCGCACGGCGCGGGATCCGCCGTGTGTCGCGAAGCCCGTCGTTTGACGATGAATTCGCAAACGCACCCGACGAAGACGCGATGAGCACGCCGCTCGCATCGTACGGTTCGGAGCGCATCGGCTTCATCTGCGGCTTCGTCTTTGCGCCGGATGTTCCAGGGCGCGCGACCGGTTTACCTGAAGCGCTGGAGTGGCTGCACCACACTGCCGGACGGGAAGGCGAGGAATTCGCGTGGCTGCACTTCAACCTCGCGACGGGCGCCACCGAGAAGTGGATGCACGACCATCTCTCGCTCCCCGATATTTTCCAGGAGGCATTGCACGAAGGCTCGCAGTCGACGCGAATTGAGTACGTCGACGGATCGCTGATCGCCGTCGTCAACGATGCGCTCTACGATTTCTCCTTCGGCGCTTCGGATATCGCGACGCTGTGGATCTGCGTCGATCAGCGCCGAATCATTACCGCGCGCCGCAAGCCGCTTCGCTCGATCGACCGGTTGCGCGCGGCGACCAAGGCGCGCGCGCTATTCCGCTCGTCGATGGACGTGCTCGTGCACCTGCTTCAGGACCAGTGCGACGTTCTCGTGCAGATCGTGCGCGATGCCACGTCCAAGGTCGACCGGATCGAAGACAGCCTGCTCGCAGGCCGTCTCGAAACCCGGCGACTCGATCTCGGCGCGCTGCGGCGGGTCATGGTGAGGCTGCAGCGGCTGCTCGCCCCGGAGCCTGCTTCACTTTTCCGTTTCCTGAATCGCCCGCCGGCGTGGATCGCGGAGCCGGACGTTGCCGCGCTGCGCCAGTCGACCGAGGAATTCGCCGTCGTGCTGAACGACATGAGCGCGCTGTCCGAACGCATCAAGCTGCTACAGGAGGAGATCGCGGCGCAGGTAAACGAGCAGAACAACCGCAGCCTGTTTCTGCTGACGATATTTACGGTGCTCGCGCTTCCGATCAACATCATCGCCGGGCTGTTCGGGATGAACGTCGGCGGAATTCCGCTGAATCAGGACGACCGCGGATTCTGGACCATCGTCGGGATCGTCGTGGCGTTTACGCTGCCGGCGCTCTGGATCGTGCTGCGCCGACGCCGCGACTGACGCGCCCGTCGCGCCGGACGCAGTCAATCCGGCCGAGTCAGACGAAATCCGGTCCGATCACCACGCGCAGGACGACTGCCGACGACCCGCCGCGGTCGCGGTTCGTGAGCCACCAGACGGCGCCCTTCTTGACCGACCAGAACGCTTCCTCGCCCGAAAGTAGGAACGATGCGACCGCGCCCAGCGTCGGCTGATGACCGACGATCAGCGCCGCCTCGCGCGCATCCGGCCAGTTGGCCGCGGCGAGCACTGCCGAGACCGACGCGCCGGTTCCGATCTCGTCAACCGTCCTGAACTTGCGCTTCAGTGCAAGCGCCGTCTGCTGCGCGCGGTCGGCGGGCGAGACGAGGATGCGCGCCGTGTCGGGCAGGTGCCGATCCAGCCACGCGCCCATGCGCTCCGCCTGCTTGACGCCTTTCGCGGTGAGCCGGCGGCCGAGATCAGGCTCGCCGGGCTCGGCTTCCGCATGGCGCCAGAGCACGAGGTCCACGGTCAGTCCGCCTCTTTGGCTTCGTGCATCCGCGCGAGCAGCTCGGATTGCGCGGAACGCGGCTGCGCGCGCCCGCGCGGCCTCGCCTTTTCCCACGCTCCGTCGGAGGTGAGCGTCCAGGAATCGCGACTGTCGGCGAGATACGCGAGCAATCCCTCGTCGACGACGCGGCGCTTGAGCTCGGGATCGCGGACCGGGAACGCGACCTCGATCCGGCGGAACAGGTTGCGGCCCATCCAGTCGGCCGACGACAGCCAGACGTCGGGGTCGCCGTCGTTTTCGAAATACCAGACGCGGTGGTGCTCGAGAAAGCGGCCGAGGATCGAACGCACACGAATGTTCTCGGACAGCCCGGGCACACCGGGACGCAGCGCGCATGCGCCGCGAACAATGAGATCGACGGCGACACCCGCCTGCGACGCGGCATAGAGCGCGCGGACGACGCCTTCCTCGAGCAGCGCGTTCATCTTGGCGACGATGCGTGCCGGCTTGCCGTCGCGCGCATGCTTCGTCTCGCGCCTGATCATCTCGACGACCCGCCGGTGCATCGTGAACGGCGCGAGCAGGAGCTGCTTCATCCGGCCCGCCTTGGCGAGGCTCGTGATGTGCATGAACACTTCGTTGACGTCGGCGCAGAGTGTCGGGTCGGCGGTGAGCAGCCCGAAATCCGTGTACAGCCGCGTCGTGCGCGGGTGGTAGTTGCCGGTGCCGAGGTGAGCGTAGGGCCGCAGCCGCACGACGCCGCCGGCGTCGCGCTCGCGCCGGATCAGCAGCGCGAGCTTCGCGTGCGTCTTCAGCCCGAATACGCCGTAGACGACCTGTGCGCCCGCCTGCTCGAGCCGCTCGGCCCAGTTGATGTTGGCTTCCTCGTCGAAGCGCGCCATCAGCTCGACCACCACCGTCACCTCCTTGCCGCGTCGCGCGGCTTCGATCAGCGCTTCCATCAGCACCGAGTTGACGCCGGTGCGATAGACGGTCTGCTTGATCGCGACGACGTCGGGGTCGTCGGCGGCGCAGCGGATGAACTCGACGACGGGCTCGAACGACTGGTAGGGATGGTGGAGCAGGATGTCGTGCGCACGAATCGCCGCGAGGATGTCCGGCTGATCGCGCAACCGCTCGGGGAGTCCCGGAACGAACGGGGGATAGGTGAGTGCGTCGACGTCGACCTGGTCGATCAGCGATGCGAGGCGGGCGATGTTGACCGGCCCGTCGCAACGGTAGAGGTCGGCATCGGTGAGCTCGAACTGCTGCAGCAGGAACTGCGCGATCGGCGCGGGGCAATTCTCGGCGACCTCGAGGCGGACCGCGGAGCCAAACTGCCGATGGGGCAACTCGCCTTGCAGCGCCTGGCGCAGGTTCTTCACTTCTTCCTCGTCGATCCACAGGTCCGCGTCGCGCGTCACCCGGAACTGCGCGTAATTGACGACGTCACGGCCCGGGAAGAGATCGGCCAGATGGGCGTGGATCACCGAGGACAGCATCACGAACGCGTTGTCCTGGCCGGACACTTCGCGCGGCAGCCGGATGATCCGCGGCAGAACGCGGGGCGCCTTGACGATGGCGATCGCGGTATCGCGTCCGAACGCGTCATGCCCCGACAGCTCGATCACGAAGTTCAGGCTCTTGTTCACGACCTGCGGAAACGGATGCGCGGGGTCGAGCCCGATCGGCGTCAGGAGCGGGCGTACCTCCTGCTGGAAGTAATTCGCAGCCCACGCCTTTTCCGCTGCGGTGAATTCGGTGCGGCGCACGAGCCGCACGCCGGCCTTCTCCAGTGCCGGCAGCACGTCGTCGTTGAGCGCACGGTACTGGTCGACGATCAGCGAGCGCGCCTCGTCGCCGATGCGCCCGAACAACGTCCGCGCATCCTGCAATGTCATCCCCAGCGGCGGGACCTTGGCGCGCAGCTGCTCCTTCACGCCGGCCACGCGTATCTCGAAGAACTCGTCGAGATTGCTTCCCAGGATGCAGAGAAAGCGCAGTCGCTCGAGCAACGGCACGTCCGGATCCTGGGCGAGTGCAAGGACGCGGCGATTGAACGCGAGCAGAGACAGCTCGCGGTTGATCGGCACGGTTTCCTGGCCCGGCGTCGGTGCGCGCATGGCGGTAGACAGGGCCGCGGGCGATGCCACCGTCGTTGCCGTCGACGTGGCGGCGACCGGCGGCGTGCCGGATGCGGTCGAAGTCACGGCCGCGGCGGGTCTGGCGGATGGGGTGTCCATGAGAATGGCGGCAGGACGTGACAACAGTGTTACGGACGCCGGCCGCACATTCTACAGGGCTGGCCGGAAGCCCGCGACTGACGGGGTCCGGATGCCGTGTCGGGTCCCGCGTCGGCAGCGGGCCCCGTCTAGGCCGCCAGCGCAGACTCGAGCGCGAGCCAGATGCAGTGGCCCTTCGATTCGCGGTCGAGCGCGGCGAGATACTCGCGATGCGCGGCAAGCTCGTCTGCGCTGGGATCAACTACTTTGATCGGTCCAATCGGGGCCGGGCGCCCCGAACCGGCACCGGCGAGGGTCTCGCCGTCGAGCCGTGGCGACGCCGCGCCCAGATCGATCGTCAGCGTTTCCTGCCCGCGCGTCATCGCGAGCCAGACTTCGGCCAAGAGCTGCGCGTCGAGCAGCGCGCCGTGGAGCGTGCGATGCGCGTTGTCGATTCCGAACCGCTCGCACAGCGCGTCGAGGCTGTTGCGCTTGCCGGGAAACATTTCGCGCGCGAGCCCGAGCGTGTCGGTCAGCTTCCCGTACATGTTGCCGCACGCCGGGTGTCCGGCGAGCGCGAGCTCGAAATCGAGGAAGGCGACGTCGAACGGCGCATTGTGGATGATCCACTCCGCGCCGCGTGCGAAATCGAGGAAGTCGCCGGCGATGTCGCGGAATTTCGGCTTGCCCCTCAAGTCGTCCCACGTCTTGCCGTGCACTTCGGTCGCGCCGAAGTCGATCTCGCGTTCCGGATCGACGAAGAACTGGACCGTGCGCCCCGTCGGCCGGCGGTTGACGACCTCGAGGCCTGCCAGCTCGATGATCCGATGCCCTTGCAGCGGATCGAGGCCGGTCGTTTCGGTGTCGAGGATGATCTGACGCATCAGTAATCAGTAGTCAGTAGTCAGTAGTCAGTAAGAACGACCCGATTGGACTTCGTTACTGACCACTGTCAACTGAATACTGTCACCTGTCATTTACGGTAGCGCTGGATCGTCGCCTGGATCTCGGCGATCGCGCGCTCGATCTCGTCGTCGGAGAGGTCGCGCTGCGCACCCTTGCGGTCCGTGAGCGTCAGCGTGCGGTCGATCTGCGTCTGGAATTCGCCGAGGCCCAGCGTTTCGGTGATCGTCGTCGACGGCTCGTCGGTCAGCGTCTCGGGACCCCAGCGCACGACGATCGTCGAGAGGTTGTCGCCGTCCGGCCCGCCGCGCGTTTCCGCCTCGCGCATCATCTGCGGCGCGGTCTTGAGGATCGGCGTCGACGTGAGCCACGTCGCGATCTCCTCGCGGGTCATGACGCCCCAGAGGCCGTCGGTGCACATGACGATGACGTCGCCGTTGCGCAGCGGCGTGCGCTTGCCGAGATCGATCACCGGGTCGACGAGCCCGCCGAGACAGCTGAAGATCTTGTTCCGGTCCGGATGCTCGGCGACGTCGTCGGCGCCGATGATTCCCTGGTCAACCAGGTACTGGACCTTCGAGTGGTCCTTCGTCTGGCCGATGAGACCGCCCTGCCGGTACAGGTAGAGCCTGGAATCGCCGACGTGTGCCCAGTACGCGTGGTTCGCCTGGACGATGCACGCGACGCACGTGGTGCGCGGCGTCTCCAGCATCGAGAACTGGTTCGCGTACGATCCAAGCGCGGCGTGCGCGCGCAGCATCGAGTCCTGCAGGAACTTGAGCGGGTTCTTGAGGATCGGCTTCGCCTCCTGCTGGAAGCGCTCGATGAACAATCGCACGGCGATCTGCGCCGCAATCTCGCCGCCGGCGTGCCCGCCCATGCCGTCGGCGACGACGAGCAGCAGCGTGTCGCGGCTGTACGTGTACGCGATCCGGTCCTGATTGACCTTGCGTGAACCCTTCCGGGACTCCTGGAAGATCGTGAAGCGCATCGAAAAGGAAAGTGTCGGGAGTGCGTGCCGCGCGTCAGGCGCCGATTTCGCTGAACAACTTGCGCTTAAGGCTGCCGAAGAACGTGAGCTTGCGCTTCTTCGGCGGAATGTCGCGGATCGCCTTTTGCAGCGCGAACACCGACTGCGGCCGCTCGAGCGGATCGAGGCGCAGGCACCAGTCGATCACCTCGAGCACGTTGTCGGAATACTGGCCCGACCAGATCTTCTTCGCCGAGACGAGGTGGTCTTCCTGCACCCGCGCGTCGGCGGCCTGCGGCGCAAACGCGGCGAGGCAGGCAAACATGCTCGCGCCGACGCCGTAGACATCGGTCCAGGGACCCAGACGATCGGGCTCGCGATACTGCTCCGGCGCGGCGAAGCCCGGCGTGTACATCGGGGCGAGCTTCGGCCGGTTGGTGGTGAGCGTCTGCCGCGCGGCGCCGAAGTCGAGCAGCACGGGACTTCCGTCGGTGCGCAGGTAGATGTTGGCCGGCTTGATGTCGAGATGCAGCAGCTTGTGCGTGTGCACTTCGCGCAGGCCGTTCAGCAGGTGCATGAACACGTGGCGCACGAGCCGCTCGGACATCTGGTCCTGCCGCATCTGGATCTGCTGCTGCAGCGTGCGGCCGCGCTCGTAGCGCATCACCATGTAGACCGTTTCGTTCGCACGGAAGAAGTTCAGCACGCGCACGACGTTCGGGTGGTTGATCTTGGCGAGCGCGCGGCCTTCCTCGAAAAAGCACTTCATCCCGTAACGGAACGACGTCAGGTTCTCGGCCGACGAGGCGCGCACGATGTCGCCCTCGGTCCGCAGCACCAGCGACGAGGGGAGGTATTCCTTGATCGCGACCGGCGCGCCGGTTTCGTCGAAGGCGCGATAGACGATCGAAAAGCCGCCGCGGCTGATCTGCCGATCGATCCGGTAGTTGAGGAGCTGGTAGCCTCCCGTGAGTGCTTGATTGGTGACCGGCATGGGCGCGGATGTTAGAGGTTATCCGTGGAAAACGCTCGCAATTCATGTGCCAGCAGCGCCGGGACGGCTTGCGCCACCGGGGGATAACGCATACATTCTCGGCAACCCGGGGGCCAAAGTAAAGCCGGAAAACCTGCATAAAGCTCACAAAAACACCCGATGATTCTCAGCATGACCGGCTTCGCGGCAGTTGCCGCCGATCTGCCGGGGGTCTCGCTCTCGGTCGAGCTGCGTTCGGTCAATCACCGCTATCTGGACCTTCAGGTACGGCTCCCCGACGAGCTGCGCGGGCTCGAATCCTCGCTGCGGGAGCGGATCGGCGCCGAATTGCGGCGTGGGAAGGTCGAATGTCGCATTTCGCTCAATCGCACCGCGCCGGGCGCGGCGACTCTTGCAGTCGATGCGGCGCGCGTCGAACAGCTCGCAAAGGCAGCAGCGGACGTGGAACGGCATGCGCCGGGGGCGGCGCCGTTATCGGTTGCCGAAATCCTGCGCTGGCCCGGCGTTCTGGCCGAGCCCACGGTCCCGCCCGAAGAACTTGCCACGCAAGTCCGGGAGCTCGTCGGCAAGGCGCTCGCCGACCTTGCGGACTCGCGTGCCCGCGAAGGCGCGAAGCTCGCGCAAGCGCTGGAGGAGCGCTGCGCGGCGATCGAAGTCCAGGTCGCGCGCGTCACGCCGCGAATTCCGGCATTGCACTCCGCGTATGTCGAAAAGCTCGGGGCGCGGCTGAGGGAGGCCGGCCTCGACCCCGATCAGGATCGGCTGAAGCAGGAACTTGCGCTCTTCGCCACCAAGATCGACGTCGCCGAGGAAGTGCAGCGACTCGCGACTCATGTCGTGGAAGTCCGGCGCGTGCTGGCCGCCGGAGGCAGCGCCGGCAAGCGACTCGATTTCCTGATGCAGGAGCTGCACCGCGAAGCGAACACGCTGGGGTCGAAATCGGTGGACGCGGAGCTCTCGCACGCATCGCTCGAATTGAAGGTGCTGATCGAGCAGATGCGCGAGCAAGTGCAGAACCTCGAATAGCGACGCGGGCCTGAGAGCGGGCGCCCGCACAGCGGGCTGCGACCGGGACGAGCCGGCGCTGCGGCCGACGGAGAAGCCGGATGCACGGAAGTGACGGATCGGAAGGCTCCGCGAATGAGTGACGGCGCAACCAGGGCACCGCCCGCGTCCGGCTGCCTGTTCGTGCTCGCCGCGCCGTCCGGCGGCGGCAAGACGAGCCTCGTCGCCGCATTGCTCGAACGGGAACCGGGGATACGGCTGTCGGTGTCCTATACGACGCGCGCCCCGCGCCCGGGTGAAGAGGACGGCGTCCACTATCATTTCGTCGACGAGCCCCGCTTCATGGCGTTGAAGGCCGCGGGCGAGTTCCTGGAACACGCCTATGTGCACGGCCATTGGTATGCGACGTCGGCGACCTGGCTCCGAGAACAGGTGGCGCAGGGCCGCGACGTGTTGCTGGAGATCGACTGGCAGGGGGCGGCGCAGGTCCGCAAGCTGGTTCCCGATGCGGTGCTCGTGTTCATCCTCCCGCCGTCGCTCGGATCGCTGCGCGAGCGTCTGGAAAAGCGCGGCCAGGACAGCGCCGAGGTGATCGTCCGCCGGCTGGAGGCGGCGCGCGAAGAGATGCGCCACTGCGGGGACTTCGATTATGTTATTATGAATCAGGAGTTTGCGAGGGCCGTCGACGATCTGTCCGCGATCGTCCGGGCGGCCCGTCTGACGGCGGCGCGGCAAGTGGTCCGCCACGCGCAATTGCTTGCCCGGCTGCTCGAACATTGAAGAGGTTCCGAAAATGGCACGCATCACGATCGAAGACTGTCTCGACAAGATCCCGAACCGTTTCGAGCTGACGCTCGCGGCGACCAACCGAGCGCGCCAGATTTCGGCGGGCTCCTCGCCGCTGCTCGACGCCGACCGCGACAAGCCGACCGTCATTGCGCTGCGCGAAGTCGCCGCCGGCAAGGTCGGCATCGAGATGCTGCTCAAAGTGCAGTCATGAGCGAGCCCCACATCTGACGGCCCTCATGGTCCAGATGTCCCCGCATGTCGGAAATTGCGGAGTTCACCCGACACCTCGGCAATTACCTGGCGCCGCCTGACATCGCGCTCGTCGAGCGCGCGTGGGAGTTCTCGGACTCGGCCCATCGCGGCCAGTTCCGCAAGTCCGGCGAGCCCTACATCACGCATCCGCTGGCGGTCGCGAGCATCCTGTCGCAGTGGCGCCTGGACGCGCAGGGACTCGCCGCCGCGCTCCTCCACGACGTGATGGAGGACACCGCGATCACCAAGGCGGAGATCGAGTCGTCGTTCGGCAAGCCGGTCGCCGACATGGTCGACGGCGTCTCGAAGCTCGACCAGATCGAGTTCAACTCGCGCGAGGACGCGCAGGCCGAGAGCTTCCGCAAGATGCTGCTCGCGATGGCGCAGGATATCCGCGTCATCCTGATCAAGCTCGCCGACCGCCTCCACAACATGCGCACGCTGGATGCGATGGCGCCGGTCCATCGCAAGCGCGTCGCGCGCGAAACGCTCGACATCTATGCGCCGATCGCGAACCGGCTGGGCCTGAACGCGCTCTACCTCGAGCTGCAGGACCTCGCGTTCAAGCACCTGAACCCGATGCGCTATCGGATCCTCGCCGGCGCGATCAAGGCGGCGCGCGGCAACCGGCGCGAGGTGATGAACCGGTTGCTCGACGTGATCCGCGGCGGCTTTATCAAGGCGGGCATCACCGCCGCCGTGACCGGCCGCGAGAAGACGATCTACTCCGTGTACAAGAAGATGCGCGAAAAGCGCTACACGTTCTCGCAGGTGTTCGACATCTACGGCGTGCGCGTGCTCGTTCCGGATCGGACCGCGTGTTACGCCGCGCTCGGCGTGATGCACGCGCTCTACAAGCCGATCCCCGGCAAGTTCAAGGATTACATCGCGATCCCGAAGGCCAACGGCTACCAGTCGCTGCACACGACGCTGTTCGGGCCGTTCGGGACGCCGCTGGAGGCGCAGATCCGCACGCACGACATGCATCGGATCGCCGAAGCCGGTGTGGCCGCGCACTGGCTCTACAAGTCCGGCGATGCGCTCGATCTCGCCGAGGCACAGCGCGAGACGCATCGCTGGCTGCAGAGCCTGCTCGAGATCGGGTCGGAGTCGCGCGACTCGAAGGAGTTCCTCGAGAACATCAAGGGCGACCTCTTTCCCGACGAGATTTACGTGTTCACGCCGAAAGGCAAGATCATGGCGCTGCCGCGCGGCGCGACCGCCGTCGACTTCGCCTACGCCGTGCACACGGACATCGGCCACCACTGCGTCGCGGCGCGGATCAACTACGAGCTCTTGCCGCTGCGCACCGAATTGAAGAACGGCGATCACGTCGAGATCCTGACCTCGCCCACGGCGCGGCCCAATCCGTCATGGCTGTCGTTCGTCGGCACCGGCAAGGCGCGCTCGCGGATCCGTCACTTCCTCAAGGGCTTGCAACAGAAGGAATCGGCGAGCCTGGGCGAGCGGCTCCTGTCGCAGGCGCTCGCAACGCTCAAGGTCGCGCCCGAAGCAATCACCTGGGAACGCTGGGAGGCGCTGCAAAAGGAATACGGCGCGAAGAGCCAACTCGAGATCCTCGCCGACATCGGGCTCGGCAAGCGGCTGTCGTTCGTCGTTGCGCAGGCGCTGACGCGACCGCTCGGCAAGCCCGGCGAGGATGCGGCGGCCCTCGCGGCGGCGTCCGTCGCGAAGCCCTCGGCCCTGACGTTGCGCGGCGTCGAAGGCGTCGCGATCCAGTACGCGAAATGCTGCCGGCCGATTCCGGGCGACGCCGTGGTCGGCCAGTTCCGCAAGGGTCAGGGCCTGCTCGTCCACACGCGCGACTGCGTCACGCTGCGCAAAGCCAGGCCCGAGGTCGAGCAACTGGTCGACGTCGAATGGGCGAGCGAGGTGGAGGGCGAATTCGACGCCGGCGTGCGTCTCATCGCCTCCGATCGCCGCGGGCTGCTCGCCGACGTCGCGACGGCGATCGCCGATGCCGGCGCCAACATCGACAACGTGTCGATGGAGAAGTCCGACGGCTCCGCGATGATCGCGATGTTCTTCAGCGTGCAGGTGCGCGACCGGAGCCATCTCGCGCACGTGATTCGCGCGATCAAGCGGACCAACGACGTCCGGCGCATTCACCGCGCCAGAACCTGAGTCAGCTCAAACGGAAATCGCCTTGCCGACGATCTTCTGCGCCTCGCCGACAATCGCTTGCAGGTGCGCTTCGTCGACGAAGCTCTCCGCGTAGATCTTGTAGACGTTCTCGGTGCCCGACGGCCGCGCCGCGAACCAGCCGCGCGCAGTCTCCACTTTGAGGCCGCCGATCGCGGCGCCGTTGCCGGGCGCCCGGGTGAGCCGCGCGGTGATCGGATCGCCCGCCAGTGTGGGCGCGGTGATCGCGTCGGGCGCGAGCTTGCCGAGCCGCGCCTTTTCCTCCGGCGTTGCTGGCGCGTCGATCCGCGTGTAGAGCGGCGCGCCGAGCTCGGCGACAAGCTCCCGATAGTGCTCGCCGGGATCCTTGCCGGTCGTTGCCGTGATCTCGGCCGCGAGCAGGTTCATGATGAGGCCATCCTTGTCGGTGGTCCACACGCTGCCGTCGCGGGAGAGAAAGCTCGCGCCGGCGGACTCCTCGCCGCCGAAGCAGCACGAACCGTCGTGCAGTCCCGGCGCGAACCATTTGAATCCGACCGGGGCCTCGAACAGCCGCCGGCCAAGCCTCGCGACGACGCGATCGATCAGACGGCTGCTGACGAGCGTCTTGCCGACGACCGCGTCCATCGGCCATCCCGGCCGGTGCGTGAGCAGATACCGGATCGCGACCGCAAGGTAGTGATTCGGGTTCATGAGCCCCGCCGACGGCGTGACGATGCCGTGTCGATCCGCGTCGGGATCATTGCCGAACGCGACGCGATAGCGGTCCTTGAGGCCGACGAGCCGCGCCATCGCGTAGGGACTGGAACAATCCATCCGGATCTTTCCGTCGTGATCGACCGTCATGAACGAGAACGTCGGATCGACACCCGGATTGACGACGTCGATGTCGAGGCCGTACGCCGCGTTGATCGGCTCCCAGCAGCTCACCGCGGCGCCGCCGAGCGGATCGACGGCGAGCTTCAGGCCCGCGGCGCGGATCGCCTCCATGTCGACGACGCTCGCGAGATCGTCGACATACGGCCGGACAAGGTCGACGACGTGCGTCGAGGACGCCCTGATCGCCGTAGCGTGAGGCACACGCTTCACGCCTGCGTTGCCCGCCCGCAGCAACTCGTTCGCCCGATCCTCGATTGCGCGCGTGACGTCGGTGTCGGCGGGGCCGCCGTTGGGCGGGTTGTACTTGAAGCCGCCGTCCTCCGGTGGATTGTGCGACGGCGTGACAACGATTCCGTCGGCGAAATGGTCGCGGCGGCCGCGGTTGTGGACGAGAATCGCGCGCGAGACGACCGGAGTCGGCGTGACGCCGTCGTCGCGCTGGATCGCCGTGTCGACGCCGTTGGCGGCGAGCACTTCGAGCGCCGTGCGCTGCGCCGGGCCCGACACCGCGTGCGTGTCCTTGCCCATATACAGCGGACCGTCGATCCCGTTGCGCTTGCGCTGCTCGCAGATCGCCTGCGCAATCGCGGCGATGTGCATCTCGGTGAACGATCCGTTCCGGGGCGTGCCGCGATGCCCGCTGGTCCCGAAGCTCACCCGCTGTGTGGGATCATCGAGATCCGGCCGGCGCGCGAAGTACGCGCGCACGAGCGCGTCGGGATCGATCAGGATCTCTTTCGGAGCCGGCTTGCCGGCGAGCGGCGAGATCGCCATGGATGGAATCGGGCGTAATTTCAGGCGCGCCCGTGGTACGCGCCCGAGGCAGTGCCGAAGGAAAGCGAGTCTGACCCTACTTTTTCGGTAAGTCGAGTCCGGGCACTACCTAATAGACGACTGACGAGGAGATCTGCAGCGGCCAGGGATAACTGCCGGCGACGAGCCCCG
>Ga0335082_10004522_pt1 | contig 15170 bp, 12 predicted proteins | sample Lox_Sample_41_FD_206718 | JGI IMG/M metagenome (GOLD analysis project Ga0335082, IMG submission 206718) | Soil microbial communities from Loxahatchee National Wildlife Refuge, Florida, United States - Lox_Sample_4.1 | ecosystem: Environmental > Terrestrial > Soil > Wetlands | place: USA...
ACGATCGGAACCACATTCATGGCGTTGCGTCTGCGATTTGAGCCGGTGAACTGTAAGCGATCTCAGTCTCCTCTCCCGCATTCCGGGCGGATTCCGAGCGGCGCGCCGCGTCCTTCACGCAATAGCTGATCGTCTTCTTGTGAACATCCAGTCCGATGTAATACATATGTCCTTCGAGGAGCCTCCGTGGTTGTTCTCTGAATCAACGTTCCCGTTGAGTTCAGCCTTTCTACACCACGCGCTCCTCCTGGACTTAACATTCAAACATTTCGCTCATGTGGTTTCTGGGGACGGCATATCTCGAGAGTGCTCGGCGCAACAGCCGCACTTGCCGCAACGAGCGTTCTGGCCCGGAATAGTCTGCAGGTGGATGATTCAATCGACGAAAGTGCAGATTGGCATGTGCGAGACGGGGGGTGGAATCTCGGTTCGAGCGGATACAATTGAAGATCGGCCGCATCATTTCTTCTTTGCCTGCCCACTTGGGAAGAGGTGCGGTAGAATCCACGACAGCATTGGTCCCTCATTCGATAGTGAGAGGAGCCGCCATGCATCGATATTGGGCCCGGATTACGCATTTCTGCGCCTTTGCGGTAGGGTTGGCCGCGATTTTGGTAGCGCATGGGGCGTGCGCGCAGTCGGCGTGTGAACAGATCAAGACGGCGTGCAGCAACGCCGGCTTTGTGCAAGGCGGAGCCAGCTCCGGCACCGGACTGTGGCGAGACTGCGTGACGCCGATCCTGCAAGGACGTAACCACCCACACAAGGCCAGCAAGCGGCTGCCGCAGTTGGATCCTCAAATTGTCGCCGCTTGTAAAGAGCAAAACCCTAATTTCGGGCCGATGGGCGGCGCGGGCGGCGCGTCGTTCACCGCGCCACCTTCCGCATTGCCATCCACGCCGCCTACATCGTTAACCAGTTCGCCACAGCACCCAAACATCGTCTTCGTCTTGACCGACGATCTCTCGATGAACCTGGTGCAGTACATGCCGCACGTGCTTGCGATGCAGAAAAACGGTGTCACCTTTACGCATTATTTCGTTACCGATTCGCTGTGCTGCCCGTCGCGGTCGTCAATTTTTACCGGATGCTTTCCGCACAACACCGGCATCTTCCGAAATCAGGGCGACGAGGGCGGCTATCAGGCCTTCGTTGTTCGCGGCCACGAGAACAACAACTTCGCAACCGCGCTGTGGCTGGCCGGCTATCGTACCGCCATGTTGGGCAAATACCTGAACGGTTACGAACCCGGGCGCCATGCTCCGGCCGCGGGCTGGACGCTGTGGAGGGTTGCGGGCAACGGCTACCCTGAGTTTAATTACGCCCTGAATGAAGACGGCAAAGTCACGCATTACGGGATGAAGCCGTCGGATTACCTGACCGACGTGGTTTCCGAACAGGCCGTGAAATTCATCAAGGATTCGAAGGGGCGCCCGTTCGTGATTGAAGTGGCAACCTTCGCGCCGCACGCGCCCTACACGCCTGCGCCGCGCGACGCCGATGGGTTCCCTGGACTTAAGGTGCCGCAGACTCCGGCGTTTGATGCGGCCCCTGATGCAAACGGCCCGAAATGGCTGGCGCGACAGCCCGCGCTCACTGCGATGGACAAGGCGCACATTAACGAGGCGTTCCGCAAACGCGCGCAGTCGGTATTGGCGGTGGATGAGATGATCGGCGCACTGCAGAAGGCCGTGGCCAGCCTCGGACAGGAGAACAACACGTACTTCGTGTTCAGTTCGGACAACGGCTATCACATGGGCGATTACCGACTGATGCCGGGAAAGATGACTGCGTTCGACACCGACATCAACGTGCCGCTGGTCGTTACGGGGCCGGGAGTACCCTCCGGGCTGGAGCTGAACAACATCGTCGAAAACATTGACCTCAACCCGACCTTCATCGAACTAAGCGGTGTGGAGGCGCAGCCCAACGTAGACGGGCATAGCCTCACAGTTTTGTTGCACGGCCAGAAGGCAGCGGACTGGCGCACGGCGGCGCTGGTGGAGCATCATGGGCCTCGCCACGAACCTGACGACCCGGATGCTCCCGCAGTGCGATCGGGCAATCCACCCACGTATGAGGCGATGCGCACGGCGGGCGAGTTGTATGTGGAATACGCAGACGGCGACCGCGAATATCACAACTTGTCCGCCGATCCGTATGAGTTGCACAACACGTACTCGATGCTGACGGCGGAGCAAAAGTCTGCATTGCATGCGGCCATTGTCGCTATGCAGAGTTGTAAGGGTAGCTCCGGTTGCTGGGCAGCACAGCATCCCAAGCTGACAGCAACCAAATAGGTGACGGGGAAGTCTCCGAGAGCCCCTATCGCCTGGTCTTGCGATCCAAAGACGGCGTTTTGAGCTCCCGTGAAGTCCGCGTCATGCCAACTTGCCGTATGACGACTTAGGCAGAGAAGTGCCACATCCCGGTGGAGAATGGATGGTCGGCTACACAGAAGTGACCCACGCGAAAGCAACCGAGTGATTAGAGGTGAAATGGCCTAGATTTCACCTGGACATCAACCGCGTAACCCGCTACGCTCTGTTGGCACCGCGATCTCGACGAGCAGCATGTTTCCCGCGTGAAACCAATGGCCAGCCGCAAAGAACTCCATGGCTTTACGCGAGCTTGGCTCCTGGCCTCTGTTGCAGGTCGCACAGCGTAGCTGCACAAGCCTCGCCACGATCGGAACCACATTCATGGCGTTGCGTCTGCGATTTGAGCCGGTGAACTGTAAGCGATCTCAGTCTCCTCTCCCGCATTCCGGGCGGATTCCGAGCGGCGCGTTCCCCCGGTTATGGTGCGGTCTGATAGAGCTTCTCGATACAGTCGCGATGGCGTCTCCCGTGCCAAAGTCGGGTCACACAGTAGACTTTCCGACGTCAGGCCGGAACTCTTGCCTGCAAGACGTGTTCCAGGCTTCGTTCGCCAGCCGCGGACGGTCGTCTCTGGCCTCCAGCTGCCAGCGCCAGAAGGAATATGCCTCGCTCGGAGCGGGAGCACCAGCGCTGCATCTGCCGCTTTCTCAGCAGTAGCCACGTGTACCCTCATTGCGGTCCTTCTGGCGGTACAGCATTACCGGACACACGCCGTTCACATCCTTCGGCAACCCGTCAACCAATCGCGCCGGAAGCGCGCGAGCGGCGGTTGAATACTTCTGATTATGGAGAGGCTTGTTAAACCCCCCAACAGTGCTAGTTCCATATGGTGACTAGAGTGTAAGTGTAAGAGCAAACACACGGTTGACAGATTAGTCCGCAGCCAGCGCGACTTCACGACTTGATCCGCAAATTCTCAGGCGGTCAGTCTTCGTTCCTTCGTCCAGGGCGGATTACTAATGGGATGCCGGTTAGCCCGTCATCCACTCGCGATCCCGTTGGCGATGCCCACATCGTCGTATAGCCGACTTCCATGTAAGTCAAAGTCAAGAAGAAAACGTACTATCTCTGGGCACGCTCGGGAGAGCGTGCGTTTCGTTGATCCGGATTCAGGGTTGCGCACGAGTCACTGCCGCGGCGCCAGTTTGGCTGCCTCGATCAGCACGCGCTGGATATGCTTATTGCGCTGCTTAGAGATTGGCATCCGCATCACCTTTTCAGCGGAGCTCTTTTCATCTCCGCAGAGCCCACAGTAACTGATGGCCTGCTTGATTGAGGAGAACCGGGTGAAGTCGCCGATCTCAAGTGCCCACGTCAACGCAGTGATCGGACCCACGCCCGGAACCGTTCGCAACCTCCGCAGCCGTTCTTTCAGCAGTGGATCTCGTTGCAGCGAACTGACCAAGGCGTAATCAAGCTTTTGCGACCGTCGGATCATGTCCCGGCTCAACGTCAGCAGTGGCCGTATGCTCTCCTGCACGTCTTCGTTGGCTGTCATGAGTTCCGCAAAGTAGCCAACCTTGTGCAGCCGCTGCTTGTTGTAGCTGACCCCGCTTTCCATCAGCAGGCCCGACACGCGGTTCTTCATCTGCACCATCTGCCTGATTACCAGACTGCGATAGCGAAGCGTGCGGCGCCGGTCGCGGATCGCGGTCGATGCCATGTGGCACTCGGGCAGGAAATCGCAGCGCAGGCAATCGGCGATCTTGCCGGCATCGATTCTGTCGTTCTTCTTTTTTGCCGCAGCGATCGCGCGCAACATCAAGGGATGCGCTACCTTCACCTTCTCGGCATGCGGAAGCGGATGATCGTAATCCACCCCGTGAAGATCGTCGCCTCCATGGCGATGCGACGGGGCTGAGGCATGGTTCGGATCCACCCATCTAGTTCCCGGCGTGTCGCTCCGATTTTGCCTTCCTGATACACACGACCAGCCGCGTCCTTCACGCAATAGCTGATCGTCTTCTTGTGTACGTCGAGTCCGATGAAGTACATAGTCTCTGAGGAGCCTCCGAGGTGTTCTCTGAATCAGCGTTGTGCTGAGTTCAGCTTCTTGTAACACCTCGCGCTCCTCCTGGACTTAGCATTCAAACAATACGTCCAGGTGATTTAGCGCCGACGGGACTGACTACACGCCATATGTGTGCACAGATACGCGCTTTAGAGAGACCAATCCTGGATTGTTTCGTTTTGCCGACCACTTATCCATGAGACCAAGTGAGGGTGTTAGACTCCACGTGTCAACGGTGTTCGAAATGACAACGATCACCATCTCCAAGGAGGATTACCTAAAGGCGATTGCCGAAGCTGAAGCAGAAGGGCAAACGGTTATTCCGGCCACCCTGGCTCATTGGCTTTCGGTCACGCGACCTGCGGTAACGTTTGCGCTGAAAAGGCTGACGAAGGATGGTCTCGTCACGGTCAAAGACGATGGCCACATCCGTCTTACGGCTCAGGGCCGGGAGATCGCCGAGCGAACCATCGTCCGGCATCACCTGATCGAGCGAATGCTTACGGAGATTTTCGGGATGGCGTGGTACGAGGTCCACGATGAGGCCGAACGGCTGGAGCACGCGGTTTCGCCGGCATTTGAGAAAAAACTCGTGCAGAAACTGGGTCATAAAGAAATGTGTCCGCACGGAAATGGATTGGCCCTGCGTAGTCCCGCCGAGCGCCGAAAACGCGGACTGCTCCTGCTGACCGAAGCGCAGCCGGGTGTGAAATATATAGTCGTTAGCGTTTACGAGCGGGATCGCAAGCTGCTGGAGTTCTTTGACGCGGAGGGTATCAGGCCGGGCGCCAAAGTTAATGTAAGTTCACGAAACTACGACGGCACGATCTCGGTCTCGATTGGAACGCACAACATTCGCCTGGGCGCGCCGGCAGCAGAAAGGGTGTGGATCTCTAAATTGTAAGTTCTTTCCTTATGTTTATTATAGTTAACATCTCATGGTGTATCATGCTTGCCGTGGGAACTTCCGCTCGTCCTGGGCGGGCCGTTCGGCATTCGAGGAAAGACCGTGAGATTGAAAGCGCTCCTGCCTCAGCTACTCTGCTTTGCCCTGTCCATCACCTCCACCGTGCTTCTGCTGCCTTCGCTATCGTTGGCTCAGGGTGAAACCACCAGCGCGATTCTGGGGCGGGTGACGGACTCCACCGGTGCCGTTCTCGCCGACGCCACCGTCACAATTACAAACCGCGACACCGGGCTCAGGCGCACGGTGCGAACGGACGCCGCCGGTCGATTCAACTTCCCGCAATTGTTGCCCGGAACTTATTCGGTGCGTGCGGAAGCCTCGGGCTTTGAGCCGCAACAGGTGGAGGAGGTTTTCGCCAGCCTGGGCCAGAAGCAGACCCTCAACCTCGCGCTCAAAGTGGCGCAGTCAAAGGAAACAGTTCAGGTCAGTTCGGAAGCTCCCATCATCAACACGGCGGAAGCCAACACGACCACAACGTTCAGTGCGCCTGCACTGGAAAATCTCCCGAACCCGGGCAGCGACCTGACCTATCCCTTACAGTTCGCGTCCGGCGCGCTCATCAACACTGCCGGTAGCGGCAACGACTTCGTGGGCAGCACGAACGGGTACGGCAATGTCGAATTTAACGGCTTGCCTGCGTTGGCGAATGGCTACATCGTCGATGGACTGGAGACGAACGATCCGCTTACCAATCTGAACAGCGGCCTCTCGACCAACCTGGTGCTTGGCTTGAACTCTATCTCCGAAGTGACGGTCAACACGCTTTCTTACTCGGTCGATCAGGGCAGATATGGTGCATCCCAGGTGAATTACGTCACCAAGTCTGGGACAAACCAGTTTCACGGCAACCTGTATGAATTGTGGAATAGTTCGGCGATGAACGCAGCGGATTACTTTACGAATGCCACGCCCGGCAACCACAAGCCATTTTCGAATGTGAACCACTTCGGCGGCAGCCTTGGTGGTCCGATGATTCATGACAAGCTCTTCTTCTTCTTTGACAGCGAATGGGTGCGCATCGCACTGCCTATCTACTCCACCATCACGGTGTCAACTCCGGCCTTCCAGCGGTATGTTCTGCAACAGCTTCCGTTAGGTGGCACGGACGCAATCACTGGAGTGCGTTATGCGCCTGCGCCCGAGATGGTGCCCTTCTATCAGAAGATGTTTTCGTTGTACGGGAATATCAGCGGGACACCGCTGACTGTGTTGGGGTGTCCGTTCAATGTCGGTGATGGCGCAGCATCCGGTACGCCGCCCAACGGTAATGGCTGCGCCAACCGTTTGGGCGTGTCAAATTCCAGCCACGATAGCGAGCAGGTACAGACGGCCCGGATCGATTACAACCTCGACGCCAACAATACCGCCTGGTTCCGGTTCCAGGCGGATACCGGCTTGCAAGCCGCCTACACTGATCCCATCAACCCCATCTTTAACTCGTTTTCGCCGCAGCCGCTGTACTCGTTTGCGGCGGGTTACACGCACATCTTTTCGCAGAACCTGGTCAACTACTTCAATCCGGCGTTCTCGTGGTACTCGAGTATTTTCGCGCCAACCAATCTTGCAGCAACGCTTGCCGCGTTTCCGATCGTATTGCAGGGAATTGGAGCAAACGCACCTTTTACGACCATCGGCGGACTGGACAACACCTGGCCGCAGGGCCGGCGTGTGACGCGCTTCTTCATCAATGACAATCTCGCCTGGAGCCACGGCGCTCACGAGCTTCGCTTTGGCACGAACATTCGCATCTTTCGCCTGAACGATTTTGACTTTGGCGAGGGCACGGTGCCAACGGTGAACTACACCGATTTGTACCAGTTCATCTACGGCGTCACCTCGACTGCTACCCAGAGCTTTCCTCAGACGACCAACGAGCCGTATAACTTCCTGAATGTTGACTTGTACGCGCAGGACACTTGGCGCGTCACGCCGAAGTTCACCTGGACCTTTGGACTGCGCACAACCTACAACTCCAATCCGCTGAATCCACACTACCAGGTTGCCCGGCTCACTGGCGCCTTCGATTCGATCTCGCACGATGTTAATCAACCGCTGAACAAGACGATTCAGACGAACCTCGGTCACCTCTTCAGCTCGACGCCATTGGCCATTCTTCAGCCGCGTATGGCGATCGCGTGGCAATTTCAGCCGAACACGGTGTTGCGGGCTGGTTTTGGTGTTTTCAGCGACTTGTTGCCGGGCAGCGTCGCCGATCTGGTCGGGACCAACCCACCGTATGTCAGATCATTTCAAGCTGGCTTGTTGGGTACGGTCGGTGGAACCGCTATCGCTCCGGGTGTACCCAACAGCGCTATTGATGCCTTGTCCGCGGCCAATGAAAGTTTCGCAGCAGGATTCGCGCAGGGCGAACTTTCGTGCGCTTCCCCGATGGCTAATCCAAAAGCATGCCTGCCGCCGGTCGCGATTACCGCCGTTCCGAGCGGACAGCTTCATGCCCCATACTTCATGCAATGGAGTCTGGGTCTGGAGCATCAGATAGGCAACAGCGGCAGCCTGAAGGCGCAGTACGTCGGCACACGCACCGTGGATGAGCCATACCTCACTGAGGTCAACGGCTACCAAACAGTGTGTTCCCGCTGCTTTGCGCCCTTTCCGTACCTGCAACCAACGGATCTGCGATTTGCCACCGTCACGCAGCTGGCCACCGGGGGCGGAAGTAACTACAACGGATTGCAATTAACCGCGATGATGCGGCCGGTACACGGCTTGCAGGGCCAGATCAATTACACCTGGAGCCATTGCCTCGACTATGTATCCAACGGAGGCTTCCTATCGTTTTCATCGGCCGGCATTCTGTCTCCTTTACCTGGCGAACTCGCTCGCAACTATGCATCTTGCGACTATGACGTTCGTCACAATATCACCGGTCAGTACGTCTACCAGCTGCCCTTCAAAGTCTCTAGCCGCGCACTCGGATATGCAGTGAATGGATGGCAGGTCTCCGGGACCGTGTTTTGGCACAGTGGTCTTCCGTTCTCCGTGCTAAGTACACCCTACTCGGAAAACGGCGAAGGTATCTTGCAAGGCAGCGGCCCACAGTTCGCCAGCGTTGTTCCCGGAGTGCCCCTGTACGCGAGCGGTCCGATTCCAGGAGTGACGCAGCCGGGAACCATCCAATGGCTCAATCCGAACGCGTTCGTATCGGCGGTCGATCCCAGCACGGGCGGTTGTTCCGGCGGCGACACGCCACAAAATTGTCAGTTCGGAACTCTGGGGCGTAATGCGCTGCGTGGTCCCGACTTCTTTTGGAGCGATTTCTATCTCACGAAATGGTTCCCCTTGAGCGAGCGCCTAAGGCTACGCTTTGATGTCCAATGCTTCAACGTCTTCAACCATCCCAACTTCGCGCTCCCGAGCAATGTTTATGCCGGGATTCCAGGCAGACCTTCTACGCAGACTGGCTTCGGCGCTCTCACCTACGCTACGTCACCGCCAACGGGGCTGTTGGGAGTCGGCTTAGGAGGAGACAGCAGCCCCCGCATGATCGCGTTTCAGGCCCGCCTGGAATTCTAAGGGAGCGTGACTCATTGCCGTAGGGTTTGATCGCGGGATGATTCACAGTCGCAACCTCTCCGCGAGGAGGACTCTTTTGTGTGCTCTTATGGCAGCGCGATCAACAGCCCTCCGGCTACGCTTAATGACTGCTGGTGCCGTCGCCCGAAGTTGTAGCCGTAAGTCGGTTCTATGTACCAACCGAATTTGTGTTTAGCGTGGGGCCAGTACATGAAATCCAATTCAGCTTCAGCGCTGACGGAGTTCGCCGTTAGCGTAGGGTCGTTCGTATGAACCCACTCTGGCCCAATACCAGCCATAAGCTCCGCCTTCTTGGAAAGTGTCCAAGGCTTTTTGAAAATCAGATCAACGTCCCATTCTGTTGAAGTCGAGCTAAACAGAGGAGTGACGCCTGCTTCTAGCTCTAACCAATTTTCGATGGGGGTGACTTCGACTGCTATGGTTGGCCCAAACGATGTCCCGCCGCCTTGGAGGGTTTGCGAAGTTTCCCCTCCGAGTTCAACGACCGCAGCGGATTCCTTCTCAGGGACGGACTGAGCAATGGCGCTCAGACAACAGATCAACAGCGCGGTCAATAGAACTGAGCTTTGTGCGAACATCTCAGGAGATCGTAGCAGGACATGGATAGAGGAATCATCCCATTATTACGAATGCTTTCCATTCATCTGGCCGTATAACGGCCAACCCGCGGATGTGCTTGGGCGCACGGTCCAGAAGCCTGCTTCGGCGAACTTTCAAACTTCCACCGCGCGTGAGTGACGGGCCGGCTGTCAGATATGTCTCAACCCATGTGTTTACGCAAAGTGAGACGAGTAACAATCCCACGGCCAGAAGCTGGCCTTCGCCGCTGCGCTCTTTCGATCCACGCCCCGTGCGTGACCAGCACCGGTAGCTACAGCCCCGTCTTGGCGAAGCACTCGAAGCGTTTCTCACCCGAAGATGTTCTGTTATCGTGTTATCGGTGTGGACCGGATGCGGCAGGACGAAAGTCCCAAATGAAGGACTTGACGGCTACTTCATTTCACGCTCAGAGGGGTCACCGATGATCGTACCTTTCCTTGGATCCATTGCCGATTCGCCGTCGCTTAACAATACTTCCTGGTCACCCAGGGCGGTGGAGCTTTTGCCGGATCGACCCACGCACGACTCGATCAAGCTCCAAGCGACACGTGAGGTGGCAGGATTATGCACTGGAGCCGTCAGATCGATTGGTCGATCTTCACAGCCGGATATGTAGGGGAACATGCCGAGCTCTGCCGTCGACTTTTGTGGCAATTTTGTGGCAATAGCCTGCACAAATTGCCACAAATAGCCCCAAATCGGACGTTTCGGGAGACCCGACCTGCGCGTTTGCTGACGAGAGGCAATGGCATTTGAATTCAACTACTTGGACGGTCAATAGTCTACGGTTCTTCCACGCCTAGAAAGTCGAGTCCGAAGATTCTCAATCTTCAAACCCGGGTTCGATTCCCGGTAGCGCTACCAGCTATCATCCGCTAAAGCCCGCTAAATCAGCAGGTTTCATTTTTACTCAAGAACGGCACTGGTGCGTGTTGGTACACGAAAGCGCGTTTGCTGGTACACAAAATGGTACATATTCCCATGGTGGTCAGGGAGGGATCGAACCCCAACGCCGGTCCTTCAGGGCCGCTTGCCGAACAAAGCCGCCCGGTAGCCCTTGAAAACTGGGCACGACCAAGCTCTATATGACCGGCGCGGTTATAACCCGGAGAAGTCGGCGGGTTTCTTTGCGACCTAGTTGGAGCGGCTCTTTCAGACCTGCGTGCATGTCCCCGCCTCGGATTTGGGCTGCTTTTCATGATCGTCAGTATCGCGCTGGCCGGGCTGATGGCCGGGGTGTTTCAGCTCGGAGTCGGGGCAGAGGTCCGGTCCGTTCGTTCGGAAGTGCAGAAGCGGGGCGGGCGACACAGACGCGATTTAACACCTATCTCGGCACGTATAGTCCAGCGCCAGTCCATTTCGACGATCCCGAGAGACGGCAAGGTCTTGACCTAATACTGCAAGCGGCCCTGGCTAATTATCCGGGAGTTGAAGGCGGCTTCTGGGACGCGTCGAACGCGCACTCGTCCAGCCTGGAAAGATAGCCAGCATCCCGCACGATAGGGGCGGAACGGAGGGTGGTGAGCTGTGCTGTGACAACACAAGCCGCCATGAACGTCATCGCGCTACGTCCCTGGCCTTTGGATAACAGCTCGCCGAGCAGCCCCGGCTTGCTGATCAAAGGCTACTCCTCGAAGCACGGGCCGCCCTTGTGGCCCGAGGTCTGATGCTCCTTAATCGTGTGGCTGAGCTCTGAGTACACTTTTTCCAACGCGCCTCGCTGTTCGTCGGTCAGGTTGGGATCCTCCAGCGCGGTCACAATCTCGTCGAACTCTCCCTCTAGTTTCTCTAGTTCTTCGCAAAGCATGGCAACCTCCCGTTTCAGGGGCGCTGTGTTGCGCCACGGAAGTGTTTTCGTTGTGTGGTCCAGCACCAGACGCGCATACATTGCGTTCCGCTGCCAAGCTGTTACCGTTGCCAGAGCCTCCACGACCCTGCGATCGCGACGGCGCTACGCGCCCATTCGTGCCAGCAGTTCCTTCTTGCCCAGTCCCAGGACTCCGTGCTTTTCACCCACTTTCTTGAAGGCTTCGATGGCGAAGTCCAGATGACGCTTCTCGTGCGCGGCAGAGAGCTGCGTGCGAATGCGCGCCTGCCCCTTGGGAACGACTGGGAAGAAGAAGCCGACAGCGTACACACCTGCGTCAAACAGATCGCGAGCGAAGTCCTGCGCCAGCTTTGCATCGTAGAGCATGACCGGTACGATTGGGCTCTCACCTTCCTTGATGTCGAATCCGGCGTCCTTTAGCAGACCACGCCAATACTTGGCGTTCCACTCCAGCTTGTCGCGGCGTTCCGTGGTCTTGGTGATCAGCTCCATCACTTTGATCGCTCCAGCAACAATTACGGGCGCAACAGAATTGGAGAACAGATACGGGCGCGCCCGCTGACGGCACATCTCCACCAGCTCACGACGCCCGCTGACGCAGCCGCCGGAAGCGCCGCCCAGCGCTTTGCCGAGCGTGGTGGTAATGACGTCAATCTTGCCGACCGCGCCAAAGTGCTCGTGCGTGCCGCGGCCGGTCCGGCCGATGAAGCCGCTCGCGTGCGAGTCATCCAGGAAGACCATGGCGTCGTACTTCTCTGCCAGCTCGACGATCTCGTCCAGCTTGGCAAAGTCGCCGTCCATGGAGAAAACCCCATCGGTGATGATCATGCGCGAGCGCTTGTCCATTTGCTCGGCCAGCTTCTCCTCCAGATGTCCCATGTCGGAATGCTTATAGGTGTCCTGCATTGCTTTGCACAGGCGCATCCCATCCACGATGGAAGCGTGCACCAGCCGGTCGGCGATCATCACGTCCTGCTCGTTGAGGCAGGCTTCGAAGAAGCCGGCGTTGGCGTCCATGCAGGAAGGAAAGAGCAGCGTGTCCTCGGTGCCAAGAAATTCCGTCAGCCGGTTCTCGAGCTGGCGGTGAATGTCCTGGGTGCCGCAAATGAAGCGCACCGACGACATGCCGTAGCCTCGGCTGTCCAGGCCCACGTGCGCTGCGGCGATCACTTCCGGATGGCTGGAGAGTCCCAGATAGTTGTTGGCGCAAATGTTTATGCATTTTCTAGTTTCCGAGCCGACCGGAAACTCCACCTCAATTTCGGACCACTGAGGGGAACGGATATAACGCTCTTCCTTGAACAGACCGGCGGCCTTGATTGCTTCAATCTCGGTCTGGTAACGACTGCGAACGGCTGTGATGAATGCCATAAAACTCCTCGCTGCGATTTCAATGCGACGCGACTGCCGGAGGCCTGGGCCTCGGACACGGACGACGCTCTCAGAAGGACTGCCGGTGACGTATGGCGCTATGCGCCGACTGGAGCGGTCTTCTGAAAGCGCTGCACGAGCCCAACAATGCTTTGCACTGTATCGAACGCATCGGGCGTGGCGTCGGCGTCGGGAATCCGAATCGTGTACTTCTTCTCCAGGAACCGTTTGAGCGAAACCATCGAGAAGGAATCCACGATGCCGCCGGTGATCAAGCGCGTGGTTTCCGTAATCTCGCGGTCGTCGCCCTCTTCCAGGTACTCCCGGATTACGTAGTCGCGAACTACTTTGGTGATGTCATCCATGATGTTTGTCCTATGTTGAGTCAGTCATCCATGATGGTGGAGAGGTCTCCTACCGGTTCGTTGAACTCCTTGCAGCGCAGGACGCGGCGAACGATCTTGCCACTGCGGGTCTTGGGCAACGAGTCTACAAACTCGATCTCCTGCGGCATGGCCAGCGGCGATAGCCGCTTGCGAATGTGGTTCATGATTTCCAGTTCCAGGTCGTCGCTGGGCTGATAGCCGCGCTTCAACGTCACGAAGGCTTTCACGACCTCCATGTTCACTGAATCGGGTTTGGCAACCGCTGCAGATTCGGAGACAGCCGGGTGCTCCAGCAGCGCCGACTCGATTTCGAACGGGCCGACAAGATGCCCGCCGGTGTTGATGACATCATCATCGCGTCCCATGAACCAGAAATAGCCGTCCGAATCGATGGAGGCACGGTCGCCGCATAGATACCATCCATTCTTGAACTTCGCTTTGAAGCCGACATCGTTCTTCCAGTATCCGCGAATCTGCGAAGGCCAGCCCGGACGCAGAGCGATAAGTCCGGCTGCCCCGGTTTTGGTGATTGGCTCGTAGGTCTTGGTGTCGAGCACAGTGGCGGCGATTCCGGGGAATGGCCGGCCCATGGAACCGGGCTTGACCTTCATGCCGGGAAAGTTGGTGATCACGATGCAGCCGGTTTCGGTTTGCCAGAAGGTGTCATGGAAGGGCTTACCAAATGCCTCTTGCGACCAGAGCACGGCCTCGGCATTGAGAGGCTCGCCCACACTGGCCAGATACCGTAGGCTGGAGAGGTCATGCCGCCGGACTATCTCGGTGCCTTCTTTCATCAGCAGGCGGATGGCGGTGGGCGCGGAATACCAGACGCTCACGCGGCGCTTCTCCAGGAAATCATACCAGCGCTCCGCATTGAAGCCGGAATCGAGCACCACCTGTGTCGTCCCGTTCGACCACGGACCGATGATGCCGTAAGAGGTGCCAGTCACCCATCCCGGGTCGGCGTTACACCAGTAGATGTCGTCCGGTCGTAGGTCCAGGACCCACTTCGCGGTGAGGTACTGGGAGACCACCGAATAGTGGACATGCTGCGCGCCTTTCGGCTGCCCGGTCGTACCCGAGGTGTAATGCAGCACCGATGGCGACTCGGCGGTAGTCGGGTAGACAGGGAAATCCTCCACCCGAGGAGCACTTTCCATGTGGAAGGCCACCTCTCGTGGCGGGACTTGAGTTCTGTCGGCGTCCACAAGAATGATGTGCCGCAACCCGGGAAGTTGTTCGCGGACCTTGCGAGCTTTATGAACATGTTTCTTCTGCGTGATGATTGCCGAGGTCTCGGCGTTCTGCAGGCGCACCAAGAGGGATTCATCACCGAAAGCCGAGAACAGCGGCTGCGCCACGGCTCCAGTCTTGAGTATGCCGAGGAAGCCGATGTACAGCTCGGGCACGCGATCCATAAACAGGCAGACCCGCTCGCCGGGCTGGATGCCGAGGTCGCAGAGGAATTGGGCGAAGGTGTTGGAGAGCACCCGGACGTCGTCGAAGGTGAAGCGTTGCTTATTGCCCCGGTAGTCCTCCCAGTAGAGCGCGACCTTGTCGGCCATGCCGAGACAGCAGATGCGGTCGCTGCACATCCAGCCGATATTGATGGGCTCTCCCCGCTTGTAGTCAAGTTCGTGTTCCGCGATGGACCAATCAAACTCCATGCAGACTTCTTCGTACGACTTGGCCGTCACTTCCTCGTACTGCGCCAAATGGCTCATACGTGCGTCCGATCGGCGTCTGGTGTCCGTGATTCCATGATCACCATGGCGCCAATACACTTTCTCGTGGCTGCGATTGACAAGTTGATATGCCGCACTCCCAAGTGCTTGGCGATTGCCAGTAAGCGGTTGTGCAGAACAATCTGGTATTGGGTTCCACTCTCGAACTTCACTTCCACTTCACGAAAGGTGCCCGAATCCGCGACAGCAGCCCCGAGAGCTTTTAACGTCGCTTCTTTACCGGCAAAACAGGCCCCATATCTTTGTGCAGCTCGTTTGCCGGCCCCGCAATAGGCAATCTCTCCGGGGGTGAACACACCATCTTCAGAAGGCCATCCGCCACGGGC
>Ga0335082_10004523_pt1 | contig 15169 bp, 12 predicted proteins | sample Lox_Sample_41_FD_206718 | JGI IMG/M metagenome (GOLD analysis project Ga0335082, IMG submission 206718) | Soil microbial communities from Loxahatchee National Wildlife Refuge, Florida, United States - Lox_Sample_4.1 | ecosystem: Environmental > Terrestrial > Soil > Wetlands | place: USA...
CCAAAAACGAGACGTTGCCGCAGTATTGCCGGCGGTGTGCTTATCTGACGGATTGCTGGGGCGAATGTCCGAAGAACCGCATCATCCGCACCGCCGATGGCGAGCCGGGTCTGAATTACCTTTGCTGCGGCTTCAAGCAATACTTCGCGCACGCGATCCCCGAAGTGGAGTGGGTCGTCGCCCGGTTGCGCGACCAGCCGCTTCAGATCAAACAACGGATGTGACCGCCCCGAAAGCGCTTGATGTCTTTGTGGCTTGATGTTACCCATTACAGTGTTCGTAACACTATGGAAAAGGTCACCCGTTTCAGCGTATCGCTCGATAAGAAGCTCCTGCGCGAACTCGACCGCATGTGCGGCGAGAAAGGTTATGACAACCGCTCGCTGGCCATCGCGGACATGATTCGCTCCCACTTGGTCGACCACCGGCAACAACTCGGTCGCGGGGAGATCGCCGGCAGCATCACGTTGGTGTACGACCACCACAGGCATCACCTGCAAGATTTGCTGACCGATCTCCAGCACGAACATCGCGAGGTGATTATCTCGGTGTTGCACTGTCATCTCGATCACGACAACTGCCTGGAAGTGCTCGCAGTGCGTGGCAAGGCGTCGGACATCAAGAAACTGGCGGACGAGTTGATCGCGGCCAAGGGTGTCAAACACGGCAAGCTCACCATCACCACAACAGGCAGAGACCTGCCCGCCTGAGACGCCGGAGGGCTGCACAGGATTTTGCACTTGCGTAACACCATGCCGACTGATAACACTTTTTTACGTGAACGTAACACCAAGGCGTTCCCCGCCACGGGCGGTACGCTGCAAGGCTTGGCAAGTCTTCCTCCCCGCTCTTGTGCTCAGCTTGTTGCTGGTGGCGGAAATTGCTCGCGGCGAGACGGTCACGAACCTCGAAGCAGTGGATGCCAATGGCGTGAGCACCTGGAATGGAAGTTACCCGTTCACCGTCACCGGGGTGCTCTTGACGGAGCCGAACGAAATGCTGGATGCGACACCGAATTTCATTCCGTGGAACAATGGGGCAGGTGCTTATCAACTGGGAGGACAATGGCAGGTGTTCGTGCAAACCGTCTCCAACGATGATCGGGGTGGCGTCGAGTGCTGGATGGGTCAGAATTACGGCAATCTCCCATTCAAGCACGATAGCAGTCTCAGCTACACCAATGAAGCGTGGGCCGGTGAAGTCTGGCGCGTCAGTCACGATCCGATGACCGGTCACGCCTTTCACAAGGGTGACTTGGTGACGGTGACGGTCAATGGTTCGCTGTTCTATGGCGGCATGCAGAATATCAACGAAGAGCACGATATTGACCCCGCCTACGATTTCATCATCTCGCTGGTGACGTCGAACTACGGGTTGCCCGCGCCGGAAGTCATCTCCCTGGCTTCGGTGATCGGCACCAACCTTAGTGCGACGGGACACTACGACATCTTCGACCAGACGCGCGCGACGGGCGGAGAGCATTGGCAGGGCATGCGAGTGCGCATCAACGGTCTGACACTCGTCACAACCAACGGCTGGAACACCAACTCTGACTGGAGTTCACGGTTTTGCACGGCGACGGATGGCGAAGGCCGGCAATTCCCACTAGGTCATCCTCTCTATGATCTCGGTCCCGTCCCCACCAATCGATTTGATGCTACTGGCGTCTTCTTGCAGGAATCCGGCTCAGGCACCGATGGCACGTTTGGCTATGAATTGTTTGTCCAAGAAATCGAGCCGTCGGCGGCGGAAGCGTTGGACATTCGTAAGGAGGGCAATGCGGTGGTGCTAAGCTGGCCCGGTTCGCTGGGCAATTGGCAGTTGCAGAGCATTGACTCGCTCTCGACCACTAACTGGACAGCCGTAACGAATTCTCCCGCGCTGATAGAGGGAAAGTACACCGTCATTTGGGAGATAACGACGCCGCAGAGGTTTTTCCGCTTGAAACGCGTGCAGTAGCGGGAGGCGCTGATGGTTTCGCCACCGCAAAGCCAAGTCTCGTCGCGCTCGTCTCCGTGTACCGGGCTGTTCGCCGCATTCACATTGGTGGAGGTGTTGGTGGTTATCGCCATCATCGGCATTCTGGCGGGCTTGCTGGTGCCCGCGTTATCTCGCTCCCGGGAACGAGCCAAAGCCGTGCGTGCTCACGCCGAGTTGCACGGAATCGGTCTCGCGTTGGAAATGTATGGCAGCGACAACGACAACAGGCTGCCGCCCGTGCGCGTGAACTGCAACAGCGACCTCGCTTCCCACTGGTGCGAATTGCCGGTCGAACTCGCCCGGCAGCGCTACTTGCCGCTCGGCAGCCAACCCGGCCGCGAGGCAAAACTGCTCGACATCTTCAACCCCGACCACACTTACAAATACGCCGCGCCCGGCGCGCAACTACTCAACGGCGCGCCCGGCGGCAACTTCGCGCTTTGGATACCCACCAACGCGCCGGGCACCGCCATCGCCGGAAAGTACTTCACCGACCCGAAACTCAGCCCCGTCCGCTGGGTCGTGTGGAGCCTTGGCCCGGAACCCAACGGCCCGAAAAGCCAAAGCACCTACGCGCCTTTACACCCCGACAGTTGGTATCGTGGGACCGGTGACGGCGGCGTCATCATCCGGTACGCCGACCGCGACGGCACGCAATCCACCAGCCCATAGACATTCCCTATGCGTCTGCTCACCATTGCCCTTCTGATCGTCGTCGCGCGCGTCGCGCCCGTCCGCGCTCACGACGAAGCTACCCCGGTCATCGTGGACACGGACATGGCGCTCGATGACGTGCGGGCGTTGGCACTGCTGCTGAACACGCCGGACTTCGACATCCGCGCCATCGTCACGAGTGACGGCGCGTCCTCACCGGCTGCCGGTACGACCAATGTGTTGCGCATTCTCCGGTTTCTGGGCCGGGAACAAATCCCTGTCGGCGCCGGTCGGTCGCTGTCGACCAATCCACCTCCGTGGCGCGAACAATCCGAAACGCTCGGCTGGCGCGCCGCTTCGCTGCCGGCCGCGGCCGAGCCGGTGGCCGAGGCGGTGGCGGTGGTGCGCGCCGCGCTGACCAACGCGCCTGGTCCCGTTACTTATCTGTGCCTCGGCCCGTTGACCAATCTCGCGGATGCGTTGCGGGTGGACCGCGAACTGCGACAGCGGTTGCGCGTCGTAATTTGGTACGGCAACGATGGCGATTGGAATGGCCGGCGCGACCCCGCCGCGGTGCGCTTTGTCGAGCAAGCCAGCGTGGTTGTCCAAGCCGTTGCCCGCGACGCCCAAGTCGTGCCGGCATTTGATGAAGGGCTGCTGGCAGAGATTCGCGCCATCCCCACCCCGGCGGCGCGGCTGATCGCGCGGGTGCATGAGGACGAGCGCGTGCAACAACTCGTGCGGCAGGGACATTTACGGTTGTGGGATGAGACGGCGGCCCTGCTGCTGGTGCGTCCCTCGCTGGGGAAAATGGAGCGGCTGGAGTCGGGCCGGTGGCGGTTGGTGGCGTGGAACAGCGACGGCGCGCGCGCCGCGTATCTGGAGCTGTTGCGGACGTTGCCGGCTCGCGACACGGTTGTGATGGAGCATTTTCCCTTCGCGCCGGTTGACTTGCGGGCCGATGTGCGTCCGTTCGCCCCGCAAATCGTGAGCCGGTATGGACGGGAGGAATGGAAAGCGGTGTTGCTGACCAGCGAACTGCACAGGCATCTGGGCACATACTCGATCCTCGGCGCGAAGATGGGCATCCGCGCGCGCGAGCTGCTCGGTGCGTCACTGGACGACCTGAGCGTCGAGAGCTTTGCCGGGTTGCAGCCGCCGTTGAGCTGTTTCAACGACGGCCTACAAGTGGCCACCGGCGCCAGCCTCGGCCGGGGCACAATCCGCGTAGCCACTAACGGCGCGGCGCGTTGCGAAGCGGTGTTCCGTCACGGTCAGCAGCAACTCCGCCTGCGCGTGAAACCGGACGTCGCCGACCGCCTCGCGGAGGAAATCGCGGCGTTGGTCAGGCAATACGGCGGCTTGACGCCCGGATACTTTGACTCCGTCCGCCAGCAATCCCTCCGCCATTGGCAAGAGCTTGACCGCTCGCAGATTTTCGAGACAATCACCGAACCCGAACCCTGACACGATTCGACCATGCACATTCCGGATGGATTCTTGGATGCGAAGACAGCCGTTGCAACCGGCGCGTTGGCGGCCGGCGGTGTCGGCGTCGCGCTCCGGCAAGTGCGCCGGCAACTCCCGCGCCGCAAAATCCCGTTGCTCGGACTGGCAGCGGCATTTGTGTTTGCGGCGCAGATGCTGAACTTCCCGGTCGCGGGTGGCACGTCGGGTCATCTCATCGGCGGCGTACTTACGGCGGTGTTGCTCGGACCAGGCGCGGCGGTGATTGTGCTCGCGTCGGTGCTCATCGTGCAATGCTTGCTGTTTGCTGACGGCGGTCTGACGGCGCTGGGGGCAAACATTTTCAACATGGGTCTGATCGGCGGCGTGGGCGGCTACGCGATTTACCGCGCGGTACGCAAGGCGTTTGCCGGGACGCGCGGGGTGGTGATGGCGGCGGCGTTTGCGGCTTGGTGTTCAACTGTCGCGGCGTCGATCGTGTGCGCGGGCGAACTGGCGTTGTCCGGCACAGTGGCGTGGCGGGTGGCATTCCCAGCCATGGCGAACGTGCACATGCTGGTCGGCATCGGCGAGGCGCTGATCACTGCGCTGGTGGTCGTGGCGGTGGCCCGCGCTCGGCCGGAATTGCTGGACGGGCGGGCCGGCGAGGACGCAGCACTCGGTTACGGCACCGTGTTCGTGTTTGGGTTGTTGATTTCGTGCGGGTTGGCGTTGTTCGTCGCGCCGTTCGCGTGCTCGTGGCCGGATGGGTTGGACAGAGTCGCCCAGAGGCTGGGGTTTGAAAGTCGAGCCGCGAGCGCGCCGCTGGTTCACTCACCGATTCGCGACTACCAATTGCCGGGCGTTTCCTCCGCTGCAGTGGCGACGGCTTTGGCCGGTCTGATCGGCACAGTGGTCGTATTTGCACTGGCATTTCTGCTGGCGCGCTGGCTTGTGCCGAAAACGTCCTCTGATTAAATGCGCCACGACTTTCTCGACCGCTACGGCCGACTCGACAGCCCTGTTCACCGGTTGCCGGCCGGGCTGAAACTGGTCATCGCCTTGGTGATCATCCTTACCGTTGTGTTGCTGACGGGTCTGACGGTGTGGGGCTTCGCCGCGTTGGCCGGTCTGTTGGCGGTCGTTGCTCTTGCTAGTCGCGTGCCGCTCGGTTTTCTCGCGCGTCGGTTGTTGTTGCTCGAACCGTTCGTGGTCGGCGTCGCCGTGTTGGCGTTGCTGCAACCGGATGGGGATCGCATCTTTCTCCTCATCGTCACCAAGAGCACACTCTGTCTGTTCACGATGGTGCTGCTGTCGAACACGACCCCGTTCGCCGAATTGCTGGTGGCATTGCGGCGGGCGCGCCTGCCGGCATTGCTCATCACGACACTCGCGCTGATGTACCGGTATCTATTCGTGTTGGTGGACGAAGCCGAACGGATGCGGCGTGCCCGGGCGTGCCGCACGTTCGCCAAAGGCCGGTTTGGGTTGTGGAAGGTGCTGGGCACAGTCGTCGGTCAATTGTTCGTGCGTTCGGCTGAACGCGCCGAACGCATCTACGCTGCGATGTGCGCGCGGGGTTGGAAATGAGCGCGGTCGTCGAAGTCAAAGATCTGCGTTACCGGTATCACGACGGGGCCGAAGCGTTGCGCGGCGTGAGCTTTGCGATTGCGGAAAATGAATGCGTCGGTCTCATCGGGCCGAATGGCGCCGGCAAATCCACGCTGCTGCTGCATCTCAACGGCATTTTGCCGGAGCAACTCGAAGGCGCGCCAACGCTGTCGGTCTTCGGTGAGCCGGTCAATCGGGCCACACTCGACAGGGTGCGCAGCGCCGTCGGCCTGCTGTTCCAGGATGCCGACGATCAGCTTTTTTGCCCAACAGTCTTCGACGACGTCGCGTTCGGTCCGCAACAGTTTGGCCTCAACGAGTCCGCAGTCGCCGCCAAAGTGCGGGCGGCGCTGGCGCAGGTTGGCCTTGATGGTTTCGAAAAGCGCTCGCCGCATCATCTGAGCCGCGGCGAGAAACGGCGCGTTTGTCTAGCCGGCCTCCTTGCTTGCGATCCGCGCGTGCTCGTGCTCGATGAGCCCACAAGCGACCTCGATCCGCGCGGTAAACGGGAACTGAAAGCGTTGCTCCGGCAGATCGCGGCGACAAAAATCATCGCGACGCACGATCTCGAACTGGTCGTCGAATTGTGTTCGCGGGTGCTTGTGCTCGACCGCGGCGTGATCGTCGCGGAGGGGCCAACCGTATCGATCCTCAGCAATGAGCGGCTGATGCTCGACCACGGACTGGAGCGTCCGCACATCCTGCAGCACCGTCACCCGCACTGAGTCGCGCGGCGGCCTTCGCCGCCGACAACTCCGGAGTGGACAAAGCGGCAGATTGCCGCTATTGGGGAGGCCTATGAAGACCATGCCCTCGACTTGGATTTGCGCGCTCTTGATCGGCGGGCTTGTATTCCTGCTCGGATGCCAGACTCCGATCGGAGTCGATCGCGTCGGGATGACGCGGGCCTACGAGCAGATCACCGCCAGTACGTTGACCGGACCGCAACTCAGTGCGGACTCGGAGACGGTCATCGGCCGGTATGGTCTCGAGAAACTGGCCCAAGACTCACCGGATCTGGCCATTGCGAAATTGCAGGAGGAAGCTTGCAAGGACAATCGCCGCGACGTGTTGTTTGCGCTGGCAGAACTCAGTTACGGCACCGCCCACAACTACGAGAGCTACACGTGGGTCACGATTCATCAGCAAGGGCAACAGGCACTAGTCAGCCTGCCGGGCAAGAAGGCTGCTCGAGGGTATTATTTTGCGTCTGCTGTCTACTCGTACTTTTACCTATTCGGCGACAGCCAAGACCCGGTACCAGACCGGTATGACCGGCATTTCCGGATCGCTTGCGACTTCTACAATCGCGGCCTAGCCAAGGCACTGACCAAGGAGAACAGCGACGACGTCAGCTTGATCAGCCGAGAACTCAAGCTGCCCTACGGCACGGTGAACATGACCGCCACGCGGCCGGGCTTCCCGTGGTCGGAGGCGCAATTCCATGAGTTTGTCGCGGCGGATGAGTACACGGTGCGCGGACTGTCGCCCCGCGAACGCGTGGCCGGTCTGGGAATGCCATTGATCGGCATACCGGATCGCGCGGCATTTGGATCGAATTGGCCATCGTATTACATGCCGGGAATCAAAGTGCCGGCCAGCGCCTTCCTGCGCGTGGACGGAACGGTCTGCGACATGACGAGTACCCGGTTAAAGGCGTCGCTGGAGTTGTATTCGGGCTACAACGTGCGGGAGGTCAAAATCGGCAAAGAGACGGTGCCCTTGGAAACCGATCTCACAACGCCCATCGCGTACGGGTTGCAGAGTTCGATTCAGTGGAAGGCGCGGATGGCCCAGTTCTTCACGGGAAAAGAACTCATGAAGAGCGGTGTGTACCTGACACATCCGTACGAGCCCGGCAAGATTCCGGTGGTGTTTGTGTACGGTACGAGTGGCAGCCCCTCGGACTGGGCCCAGGCCTTCAACACGCTGGAGGCTGACCCCGTCGTGAGTGCGCGCTATCAGTACTGGTTTCTCGTCTATAACACCGGCAACCCGATTGCATACTCCGGCTGGTTACTGCGTGACAGGTTGGACAAGGTGGTGCACGAACTCGATCCGCAAGGTAAGGATGCCGCGTTGCGCAACATGGTCATCATCGGTCACAGCCAAGGCGGGTTGGTCACCAAGCTCACGGCTGTGGATAGCGGAGACAAGTTCTGGTCGCTAGTCAGCGACAAACCGATCGATCAGTTGGGCCTCAAACCCGCGGATCGGGAATTGTTGAGCAATATGCTGATTTTCGAGCACTCGCCCTACGTGAAACGCGTCGTATTGGCCTGCGCTCCGAATCTCGGCAGCATTCTGGTTAACAACTTCATTCAGACCCTGGCCCAGCATCTCATCAGCATGCCGAGTGATCTGGCCCAGCTTGGCACTTCGATCGCCACGCTTGGTGGCTCGCAGAACGCGGCCATCAAGAAACTAGGCGGTAAGGTCCCGACCAGCGTGGCCAACATGAACCCCGATAATCCGTTCCTGCTCGCCTTGCACGGCCTGCCGCTCGCCGACGACATCAAGGGCGACACGATCATCGGCGTGCTCGGCACTGGTCCAGTGGAGGACGACAATGACGGCGTCGTTGCTTACAAGAGTGCCTACTTGCCGGGCATGGAGACGCAGAACATCGTGCACTGCGGCCACGGCGATGTTCCCAGCAATCCAGCCGCCATTGACGACATCCGCCGCATCCTACTGCTGCACCTGAAGGAAACAAGTTCAACGATGTCGGCAAAGTGAAGTGGCGATCGACATTCCTCCCTTGGCGCTGAAGGGCTACCGCGTGCGCGGCTGAGTCACGCCAGGGTCATTGCGATCACTCAACTCGGCGCAGGTGAAGCCGACGCCGCTGGCCAGCGATGCTGCCGACGCCGAGCATCACCAGCAGCCATGTCGATGGCTCGGGGACCACGACAGTCAGCACCACGTCCTGGCCACCGGCATTGGCGTGGTAATCGATTTGGAAGGTCGTGCCGTCGGCGAGGAACGTGGCGTTATTGGTCAGCACGTCGCCCTGCGGATCGACGAACGTCCCGAACACAGCGTCAGGGCCGAGATTGCTGATGATCGTAAACGAGTCGCCCAGCGACGGCGTGTAGCCGAGCGACAGGATCAACACACTGTTGCTCACGTTCGCCGTCCCCAACACCAGGATCTGGTCGTACTGGCCGACGGTGTTGCCGTTCAGTTTCACCACGAACGCTGAGTTCGGCGACAGCGACAGGTTGTTGCTGAACGTGATGCTGCCGGGGTCGGCACTGCCGGGCGACAGGACGCCACCGCCATCGACCGTCACCGCGCCGATCACCGTGCCGTTGCCTTTCAAGGTGGCGTTGCTGGATACAGCCATCCCGTCGGCAAACGAGTGGAATCCGGAACCGCCGCTGTCCAGGTTCAGTGTCGCCGGAGTCATGCTGTTGCCGACGGTGAACACCGAGCCGTTGTTCACCGTCGTGGCCTTGGTGTTGAGTACTCCCCCGTTGAACGCGATCACGCAGCTCGTGCCGTTGGTGGCGATCAGATCGTCCACCGTCACGGTGCCGCTGTTCAACCCGAGCGCACCTGCGCGCACATCCAGTACGCCGCTACCCAGACCGTTGGTCACGAATAATGCACCACCCGAAACAGTGATTTGGTTGCCCCCGTTGGCGTAGGTCCAACCGATGTATGCATTGCTGGCAATGACCAAACCCTTGTCGACAATCGTCAGTTGGTTGCCCGCACCTACGTAGCCAATGTACAGATCGAACTGGTTGTTCCAGAGCGAGCCGGTGCCACTGACCAGTACCGTGTTGTTGCTGCTGGAATCCAGGTTGCCCACGTAACCAGAGCCGTTGTACACCGTGGCACCGTCTTCGATGGTCAACTGATTGCCCTCACCCGTATTGCCGAAGTACAGATCGAACTGGCTGTTCCAGACCGAGCCGGTGCCGCTGACCAGCACCGTGTTGTTGCTGCTGGCAGCCAGATTGCCCACGTAGCCGTAGCCGTTGTCCACCACGCCGCCGTTGGTGATGATCAACTGGTTGCCCGCGCCCTCGTTGCCGACGAACAGATCGAACTGATTGCTCCAAGCCGAGCCGCTGCCGCTGACCAGCACCATGTTGTTGCTACTGGAGCCCGCGTTGCCCGCGTAACCGTAGCGGCTGTACACCGCCCCGCCATTGGTGATGATCAACTGGTTGCCCGCGCCCTCGTTGCCAACGAACAGATCGAACTGGTTGTTCCAGACCGAGCCGGCGTCGCTCACCAGCACCGCGTTGTTGCTGCTGCTGGAACCCAAGTAACCCACGTACCCGTAACCGTTGTACACCGTGGCGCCACTCGCGATGATCAACCGGTTGCCGGTGCTGTGGTTGCCGACAAACAGGTCGAACTGGTTGCTCCAGACCGAGCCGCTGCCGCCGACCAACGCCGTGTTGTCGCTGCTACTGGACTCGAACCCCAGGTAGCCGCTACCATTGCACACCACGCCGCCGTTGGTGATGATCAACTGGTTGCCCGCACCCTCGTTGCCGACGAACAGATCAAACTGGTTGCTCCAAACCGAGCCGCTGTCGGAGACCACGCCGATGTTGTTGCTGGCCTCGACGGCGTAACCGATGTAGCCGATGTCGCTGAACAACGCGCCGCCATTGTGAATGACCAACGCGTCGTGGACGTAGTTGGAGCCGACGAGATAGTCGCTCACCCAATTGCTGTTCACGCCACTGATGGCGTTGGTTTGACAATCGCCGGTGTATTGGGCCTTGGCGGTGGCGCCGCATATGAGGAACAGGGCGACGAGCGTGGCGGAGGTTAGATGGCCGCAACCAATAAAGCAGCTGCTTGCCCGGCCCCAAAGCCGCCTTGCCCCGATCTCCTCCAATCTGGATGTCCAAGACCGTCTCTTCATTCCGCCCTCCCTTTACGGCTCGCTGTATCCCGGTGTCCCCAACGAGACTCGAAGCTCGACGGGTGGAGAGGGTATTGCGCGACGATGGCAAACCCACTGGTGAGAGCAGACAACCTCTAACTACAGGCCGCGCGTCCCGAGCGTCAGCCAAGTGCCGAGTGTAAAAGGCTCCTACTCTCGCTTCTCCGCGGCAGAGAAAAGCAAAACATCCCATGAAAGTCGAGGGAGTTTTTAATCCGCGTTCGGCAACCAGCTATGGCGACGACAGGGCAGCGTCGGCGCCAGCCCACACGCGACGGGTCAAATTACCCGCCGACTGTTTTGGGGTGCAAATCAGCGTCTGGCTGCCTATACTCGGTGCATGCGAATGGAGATCATCGACCGGTCGGGGACCGGGCGATGAACAACTTGACCGGTGGGCGCAAGTCCGTGCGCACAATGATCAATCAGCAGGAGGAGCCGCTATGAAAACAAGAATCAAACGTCAACAAGGAAGCCATGCGTCCACCGCGACGACCATGGGGTTGATCGTAGTGGTGCTTGGCGTCAGCCTCACCTCTGTCGCGGCAAAGGTGTTCGATGTTCGCGAGTTTGGCGCGAAAGGCGACGGCAAGACGTTGGACACCGAGGCCATCCAGAAAGCGCTGGACGAATGCGGAAGGGCCGGTGGGGGCACCGTGCAGATCCCGGCCGGCACCTACCTGTGCAAGCCGATTTCCCTGTGGAGCCAGACGACGCTGCAACTTGATGACGGCGCCAAGCTGCTCGCCACTGACGACCCGGCCGATTTCGCCATTCCGGGTAATCCGAATTCGTTCACGCCTTTTATCAGCGGAAAGAAACTCACGGACGTGACCATCACCGGCAAGGGGACCATCGACGGCGCGGGTGCGCGTTGGTGGGGGCCCGCCGAGGAAGCCCGACGAAAACAACCGGGCTACACCCTGCCGCGCCCGCGCCTGATCATTCTGAGCGACTGCAAGAACGTCAAGGTCACCGGCGTCACGCTGCAGAATTCTCCGACGTTCCATTTCGTGCCGACGGATTGCGAAGACGTGGTGGTCGAAGGCGTGACCATCAAGGCTCCGGCCGGCTCACCCAATACGGATGCCATTGATCCGAGCCGGAGCCGGCGGGTGCTGATCAGCAACTGCGACATTGACGTGGGCGATGACAACGTCGCCATCAAATCCGGCAAGAAAGTCCCCGGCCACGAGTTCGCGTGTGAGGACATCAGCATCACCGACTGCACGTTTCATCACGGCCACGGGTTGTCCATCGGTAGCGAAACGCCGGGCGGCGTGCGCAATCTGACGGTGAAACGGTGCACGTTCGAAAACACTGAGAACGGCATCCGCATCAAGTCCCCGCGCGGCAAGGGCGGAGCCATTGAGAATCTCACGTACGAGGACATCACCATGAAGAATGTAAACGGGGCCATTGCCTTCACGTGCTACTACCCGAAGATCCCGAGATCCGACAAGGCCCAACCGGTCACGGCGGAGACGCCGGCGTTTCGCAACATCCGCATCAAGAACCTGACCGCAACGAGTTCCAAAGGCGCGGGCGTCATCATCGGGTTGCCTGAAAGCCCGGTGCGAGACGTGGTCTTGGAGAATGTCCAGATTACTGCCGACACCACCGGCCTCGTGATCCGCAATGCCCAGGGCGTTCAACTCAAGAACGTCAAGGTCATCCCGAAGAAGGGTCCGCCGCTCATCGTGGAGAACGCGAAGATTGAGGGCCAGTAATGAGTAAGATCCAAACGGTTCTAACGACTGCATTCGCTGTCGCGCTGCCGGCGTGGTGCGGCGCCGCACCGAACCAACTCACGGTCAAAGCCGCCAATAGACTGACGGTCGCACGGCCCAGCCAGACCGTCGAATTGTCCGCCAGAGACCTCGCGCCGCTCGGCGAGCTGGATTTGGACAAGATTCACGTCCGCGACGCGGCAGGCAAGGAACTGCTGTGTCAGGCCGTTGACACCGACGGCGATTACGCGCCTGACGTGGTGATTTTCCAGGCTGACTTCGCGCCCGGCGAGAGCAAGACGTTCACGGTGACGGCGGGCAGGAAACAGGTTTACACGAAAGATCAGTTCAAGGCGTTCGGACGTTTCGTGCGCGAACGATTCGACGATTTCGCGTGGGAAAACGATCGCATCGCCCATCGCATGTACGGCAAAGCGCTGGAGACCTGGCAGCAGGAACCGCTCAGCAGCAGCACGGTGGACATCTGGTCGAAACGGGTTCCGCGACTGGTAGTCAACGACTGGTACCTGTTGGACAACTACCACAGCGACGCGGGCGAAGGCGCCGATTTCTATTCCGCCGGGTTGTCTCGGGGCGATGGTGGCAGCGGCCTTTGGACGGCGGACAAACTCTGGGTCTCACGAAACTTTGTCCAATCGCGCGTCCTGGCGAACGGCCCGATTCGTGTGATGTTCGAGTTGACGTACGAACCATTCGACGTGGATGGCGTCAGCGTGGGTGAAGTCAAGCGCATCACGCTCGACGCGGGGCAGAACCTCGATCACTACCAAAACTTCTACATACCGTTCACCAAGCCGGACAAGTCGGCGACCCTGACCGCCGCCATCGGGCTCAAGAAGGTCGTGGGTGAGAAAACGGAACTGAATGCCGAGCGTGGCTGGCTGGTCAAGTGGGAACCAATGGAGAAGAACGCGGGCAATCAGGGACTGGCGATCGTCTTCGACCCGAAACTGTTTGAGAAAACGACGGAGGACAAACTGAATCTCCTCGTCCTCCAAAAGGTTCCCGACGACGACCGCCTGTCCTACTGGGCCGGATTCTACTGGGACAAGAGCGGTCAATTTGCCGACGAAGCGGCTTGGAAAACTTACGCCGAGCAGTTCTCGCGCGGACTGGCTTCACCCATCGAAATCAGTGTATCAGTCGATTAGGACCGTGCGAAGCGTTGGAGCGCATCGTTCACAGAAAACGTTCGCCCAGAGTCCGGTGCTGGGAATCGTGACCGCGTTGGCGCTGAGCAGTACTGCATTGGGCATGACGCCGGCTGAGGACTTCAGCCATTGGCCCAAGGGAACCTCGCCCGAGGTAATCGGCAAACGTGTAGCCGGGAATTTCGCGGCCCGGAAGTTCGAATTTGAATCGAACCCCAAGACGGAATTCGTCATCTACCCCGAAGTCTGCACTTGGTATGGCACGCTCACAGTGGCCAAGCTGACCGGCGACCGCGATCTACAGACGCAGCTGATTAGGAAGTTCGATCCGCTGCTGACCTCCGAAGGAGCAAAGCGGATTTCGCAACAGGCTCACGTAGACTTCCGTGTGTTTGGTATTGTGCCACTCGAGATTTACGTTCAGACCAAAGACGAGAATCTCCTGGAGTTGGGGAAGAGTTTCGCTGACAAGCAATGGCAGACCAACACCGAGGACGGAATCACCACGGAAGCCCGCTACTGGATCGACGACATGTACATGATCACCGCGGTGCAAGTGCAGGCCTACCGCGCCACGGGCGAGGCGAAGTATCTCGACCGCGCGGCGCTGGCGATGACGGCGTATTTGGACAGGCTCCAACAGCCCAACGGACTTTTCTTCCACGGCACGAACGCGCCTTTCTTTTGGGGACGCGGCAATGGCTGGGTCGCGGCGGGTATGACCGAACTACTCCGGTCGCTTCCCGCGAATCATCCTCGACGCGCCCGCATCTTGGCGGCCTACCAGCAAATGATGACCGCGCTTCTGAAATACCAAGGCGACGACGGCTTGTGGCGGCAACTCATCGATCACCCGGAAGCTTGGCCCGAAACTTCGTCCACAGGGATGTTTGCCTTCGCGATGGTTACGGGCGTCAAGAACGGTTGGCTCGACAAAAGCAAGTACGGTCCCGCGGCGCGCAAAGCTTGGCTCGGTCTGGTCACTTACTTGGATAAGGACGGCAACGTCCGCGATGTGTGCGTCGGGACGGGAAAGGGCGATAGTGTTGATTACTATCTCAACCGTCCTCGTCGCGCTGGCGACTTGCACGGCCAGGCGCCAATCCTGTGGACCGCCTCCGCGCTGCTGCGACCGCCGGAATGATTCGCCGAGCGCGTTAACGTTTTGATATAGTTGCTGTCCGCAACCTGAACCGGATTATGAGAAATGTCTCACGTTGTCATCTGGGTGCGCTCTGTCTTACCGCCGTGCTGGTCGCTCCAACGTTGCCCGCGGATGTCGCCCCGTTACCGAGCAACTTTGGTGGCGCGACTCCGCTACGGTGGTCCGTCCGCATGGCCGATTCGGAAATGGCGCGTCGGGGCGGCACGCTGACGTGGAAAGAAGGCGGCCGCGCAAAATGGGATTACACCACCGGCCTGTTCACGCTTTCACTGCTCAAACTCAACGAGCGTGTGAACAACCCGCGCTACGTCACTTTCGCCGAAACCACCATCAACTCGTTCATTTCGCCGGACGGCGAGATTCACGGCTACAAGGTTGAGGATTACAGCCTCGATAACATCAATCCCGGCAAGACTGTGCTCGCGTTGTGGCTGCTCACTAAGGAGGAGCGCTACAAAGAAGCGGCCCAGCTCTTGCGCCAGCAGCTCGATGACCA
>Ga0335082_10004524_pt1 | contig 15168 bp, 13 predicted proteins | sample Lox_Sample_41_FD_206718 | JGI IMG/M metagenome (GOLD analysis project Ga0335082, IMG submission 206718) | Soil microbial communities from Loxahatchee National Wildlife Refuge, Florida, United States - Lox_Sample_4.1 | ecosystem: Environmental > Terrestrial > Soil > Wetlands | place: USA...
TGGCGTGCGCCGTCGCCGTCGCCTTCTTCGCCTTCGCCGAGTGCGAGCCCTGCGCGGCCCACTGCGGGGAGGAGGCGCTCTGCGCGGCGACCCGCTCGCCCCCGCCGCTCTCCGGGATGCGGAGGCGCTGCCCGGCGTGCAGACGCCGGTCGGCCCTCAGGTGGTTGGCGCGGGCGAGCGCCGCCGGGTCGACCCCGAAGCGGCTCGCGACCTTCGCCAGCGTGTCGCCTCGCTGCACCTTGTAGTGTTGCTCCTGGCGCGGCTGCGCGAGGCGCTCGTTGGCCGGGATCGACGCCAGCACCAGGGCGGGTGCCGGCCGGCTGGCCACGCGCGGGAAGCGCACCGGATAGCCCTTCGGCACGAGCTGCTGCCCGCTCCAGACCGACTCGCGAAGCCCCAGGTTCAGGTCGCGCAGCAGATCGGTCTCGACGCCGAAGGCGCGCGCCAGGGAGCCCGCGCGGTAGTAGTAGTCGGTCGTCACCGTCTCGGTCTCTGGGGCCGGGTCGCGTTGCAGCCGGCCGAAGTAGCGCTCGGCGTGCCGGTCGACGTCGAGCGCCGCCAGGAACTCGCAGTAGAAGTTGCGCGAGGCGAAGCCGAAGCTGTTGCTCTCGTAGCGGTCGATGATGACGTCGATGTCGCGCGTGCCGAGCTGGCGCACCGCACGGGCGACCCCACCTGGACCGTGGTTCCAGCCGGTGAGCGCGAGCGGCCAGGTGCCGGTCATGTCGTAGCTCTCGCGCAGAAAGCTGGCGGCCGCCTCGCTCGATCGGAGAGGGTCCATGCGGTCGTCGGCGGCGCGGTCGATGCGCAGGAAGCGCCGCCCCGTCGACGGCATGAACTGCCAGAGGCCGGCGGCGCCGGCGTGCGAGCGGGCGAGCGGGTTGAACGACGACTCGACGTGCGGCAGCGCCGCGAGCTCGGGCGGCAGCCCGCGCTCGCGGAACACGCGCTCGATGTGGTCCTCCCACTGCCCGGACCGAACGAGGCCCGCGCGGAACTTGTCGGCCTGGCCGCGCTGGAAGCGGATGTCGTCGGCGGCCTCGCGCAGCGTCCGCGACGAGACGCCGGGCGGGAAGAGCGCCAGCACGCGGCGCTCCTCGGGACCGAGCCCGGTGCGCGGTCCCGCGGCGAGGCGCAGCAGGATCTCGCGGTAGCGCCGCTTGGCGGCCTCGACCCGCTGCGAGGATTCGCGGTCGGGCGTGTCGCGCGGCCAGCGCAGCACCTCGTAGACGAGGTCGAGCGACTCGGAGTCGTGGATCAGCCCGCCCGAGCCCTCGACCTCGCTGTAGACCCGGGTCCAGAACTCGACGCGCGGCTCGATCGCTGCCGGGCGCGGGAAGAGCTTGTCGAGACGGGCGCGCTCCGCCGCCTCGGCCGCGGCGGCGATCTGCGCCGGGGTCGGAGCGGGCGGTGCGGCCGGCGCCGGTGCTGCGGGCGGCGATGCAGCGGCGCCCGCCGCCGCAGGCTTGTCGGCCGCGCTCCTCTTGGCCGTGGGGGCTCCGGCCCACGCGGGCGCGAGCGCGATGGCCGACCAGGCGGCCGCAGCCAGCGCGATGGCGAGACCTCTGCGCATCGGAACCCCTGGATCGGCCACGCGACAGGTTGCCCTGAGCCGCAGACGGCGCGCTCCTCGCAGTCGATCGCGTCCCGCGCACACTCCACGGTGGCGGGACCCACGACGGATCGGAACGACGGGATCGAACGGGGGGATCGGATCCGATGCCCGCGATCGCAGCATTCTAGAGAGGCGGACGCCGCTCCGGCAATGGCCGGTCAGCGGCGGCGACCCTTCTTGCGGTCCTTCCGCTGCTGCTTGCGCTTCTTCTTGGCGAGCTGGCGCTTGCGGGCGAGCGCGCTCGCGCTGATCCCGCGCCCGCCCGGCCCGCCGCCGAGGCCCGCGAGCAGCGCCGGATCGGCGCCTCCCGCTCCGGCGAGCCGGCCGAGCCCGGGCACGCGCGACAGCAGACCGCCGCCTCCGCCGCCGAGCGCGGCCATCACCTCGCGCATCTGCCCGAAGCGCTTGACCAGGTCCAGCACCTCGCTCTGCTGGCGGCCGCTCCCGCGCGCGATGCGCGAGGCGCGGCTGCGGTCGATCACGTCCGGCTCGCCGCGCTCGGCCGGCGTCATCGACTGGATCATCGCCTCGACCTTGCCGAGCTCGCGCTCGTCGACGTGCTCGGCCAGCTTCCCGAGGCCGGGCAGCTTCGCCATCACGTCCCGCAGCGGCCCCATCTTCCCGATGATCCGGAGCTGTGTCAGCAGGTCGTCCATCCCGAAGCGGCCGCGCAGGATGCGCGCCGCGTCCTCCTCCGCCTGCTTTGCGTCGGCGACCTGCTCGAAGTCCTCGACCAGACCGACGATGTCGCCCATGCCGAGGATGCGCGACGCGAGCCCCTCCGGGCGGAAGGTCTCGATCCGGTCGAGCGACTCCCCGGTGCCGAGGAACTTGATCGGGACGCCGGTCACGGCCTTCACGGCGAGCGCCGCGCCACCGCGCGCGTCGCCGTCGAGCTTGGTGAGCACGAGGCCGTCGATCGGCAGCCGCTCCGCGAACGCCTGCGCGACGTTCACGGCGTCGCGCCCCATCAGCGCGTCGCAGACCAGGAGGGCGTTGGCCGGCGCCGCCCGCTCGCGCAGCTCCGCGAGCTCGTTCATCAGCTCGTCGTCGATCGCGAGCCGGCCCGCCGTGTCGTAGACGATCGCGTCGAAGCCCTCGCGCCGGGCGCGCTCGGCCGCCGCCGCGCAGATCGCGGGCGCCGCCTCGCCGGCCGCGCCCGCGTGCACGGGCACCTCGATGCGAGCGCCGAGCTGCTGGAGCTGGAGCACGGCGGCGGGGCGCTGCACGTCGGCCGCGACCAGGAGCGGGCGGCGCTGCTGTCGCTGCAGGTGGCGGGCGAGCTTGGCCGCGACGGTCGTCTTCCCGACGCCCTGGAGGCCGAGCAGCATCACCGAGACGGCACCGCGCTTGTCGCGCGCCAGCCGGGTGTCGACCGGTCCCATCAGCTTCACCAGCTCGTCCTGCGCGATCGCGACGAAGTGCTGGCCCGGCGTGACGCGGAGCAGCTTCCCGGTCTTGTCGCGCACCTTGGTGCGCACCTTCTCGCCGAGCGCGCGCTCCCGCACGCGATCGAGGAAGCCGCGCACGACGCCGAGGTCGACGTCGGCCTCGAGCAGCGAGGCGCGCACCTCGCGCAGCGCTTCCGTCAGGTTCTCGTCGGAGATCTCGCGCACGCCCTGCAGGCGCTCGCGAGCGGCGCTGAAGCCGCGCGTCAGGGTCTCGAGCATGGCGGGCCGCAGGATAAGGAAGGGCTCGCCCCGTTGCCTTCCCATTATCCTCCGTGCTAGAGCCGTGGGCTCCCGGTGGCCGCCGCTGCCCTCCGATGCTCGGAGCGCAGGCGCCGCTGCGGGCGAGGGCAGCGATGGCGACCCCGGTCGAGGCGCAGATCACGGGCAACGTCTGGAAGATCGAGAAGGCGGTCGGGGAAGCGGTCGCGGAGGGCGAGGCGATCTTGATCCTCGAGTCGATGAAGATGGAGATCCCGGTCGAGGCCCCGTGCGCTGGGCGCATCGCCGAGATCCGCGTCCGCGAGGGCGACAGCATCGAAGAGGGCGCGGTGCTGGCGGTCATCGACGGCTAGGCACCCACCCGAGGGAGTGCTGCGCGTGGCGACCGCTCCCGACGCACGGACCCGCTCGGTCCCGATCCGCGTGCGCGCGCTGCGCGCGCGCGATCGGGAGACCGCGCTCGGCCGGCTGCGCGCGAGCGCGCGCGACGATCTGTTCCTCATGGACCTGGTGCGGCAGATCGGCGCTCCGTCCACCGCCGACGTCGAGGCCGAGGTGCTCGCGGCGTGGCGCGGCGACCGATTGGCGGGGCTCGCGGCGCTTCGCCCGACCGTCGTGATCGAGTCCAGCCCGGACCCCGGCGCGCTCGAGGCGCTGCTCGGGCCGCTCTCCAACATCGGCACCGGGCTCGTGCGCAGCGCGGTGGATCGCGTCGATCCGCTCTGGGCGCGGCTCGCCCAGCGCGGCCGCCGGGCGCTGGTCGACCGCACCGAGGCGTCGCTCGTCCTCGAGGTCGGCGCGGAGCCGACGCCCGATGCGCGCGGCGGCGCCCGCGTGCGGCCCGCCGTGGCCTCCGACCTCGAGCCGCTCGTCGAGGCCGCGCGCGCGAGCCTGCGCGAGGAGGGGCGGCCGGACCCGTTCCTCGGCGATCCGCGCGGCTTCCGCCGCTGGGTCGGCGCGCGCCTCGCCCGTGCGCTCGTCGCCGAGAGGGAGGGACGCGTCGCCTGGGTCGGCTACGCAGACGTGCGACTGCGCGAGGGCTGGCTGCTGCAGGGCATCTACACCTGGCCCGACGCGCGGCGCCGGGGCCTGGCCGCGCAGGGCGTCCGCGCGCTCTGTCGCGCGGCCTTCCAGGCCGGCGCCGATCACGTCCAGCTCTCGGTGGTGGACGGCAACGAGCCGGCCCTCGCGCTCTACGCCAAGCTCGGCTTCCGCCCGCACGCGACGCTGCGCACGCTGCTCTTTGCCTGAGCGATCGCGCTCCTGGAGCGCGCGGAGAGCGTGCTCGCCGGCGCTTGAGCGCCGCGCGGCGAGCGGGTAGCCTGGCTTCCCTCGCGCTGGAAGGAGGCGATCCATGGGTCTTCTCGACGGCAAGGTGGCGATCGTGACGGGCTCGGGCGGCGGCATCGGGCGCGAGCACGCGCTCGCGCTGGCGGCGGCCGGAGCGGCCGTGGTGGTGAACGATCTCGGCGGCACCCGCGACGGCTCGGGCGCCGGCCATAGCATGGCCGATGCGGTGGTCGAGGAGATCCGCAAGGCGGGCGGCACCGCCGTCGCCAACTACGACAGCGTCTCCACCGTCGCGGGCGGGCAGGGCATCCTGAAGACCGCCGTCGACGCCTTCGGCCGCGTCGACGTGCTCGTGAACAACGCCGGCATCCTGCGCGACAAGACGCTCGCCAAGATGAGCGAGGCGGAGTGGGACTCCGTGATCGCCGTGCACCTGAAGGGCGCCTTCTGCGTGACGCAGCCGGTGTTCCAGCGGATGCGCGAGCAGGAGAGCGGCGGCTCGATCATCAACACCTCGTCGACCTCGGGCCTCGAGGGCAACTTCGGCCAGACCAACTACGGCGCCGCCAAGGCGGGCATCGCCGGGCTGACGCGCTGTCTCGCGCTCGAGGGCCAGAAGTTCGGCATCCGCGTGAACGCCATCGCGCCGGTGGCGCTGACCCGCATGACCGAGGACCTGCCGATGGCGAAGAACGAGGCCTTCAAGGAGCGCATGTCTCCGAAGCACGTCGCGCCGCTGATCGTCTTCCTGGCGAGCGACCTCTCGAAGGACGTCACCAAGAAGATCTTCTTCGTGGGCGGCGGGCAGATCTCCGAGATGCGGCTGACCCGGACCGCGGGCGTCACCAAGAAGGACGGCGTCTGGACGCCCGACGAGATCGCGAAGCAGCTCGACCGGATCCTCGCCTAGGCGGGATCGGGTCGAGGTCGGTCTCGACGACTCGGCTCAGCGACGGCGCGAGCGCGCCGCTCCCACGCCGAGGAGCCCGGCGCCCAGCAGCACGAGCGTGCCGGGCTCCGGGATGTTGGCGAGGTAGAGCGCCTGGCCGTCCGCGAGCGACGTGCTCGTCGCCGTGAGCAGGCCGCTGCCGAAGTTGCCGCTCAGCGTCGGCTGCAGCGTGGTGCCCTCGGCGACCAGCGTCGCATACGACCCGCCGCCCGCGAGCGAGCCGAGCGCGATCGGCCCGCCCGAGCCGCCGACCGCGGCGTTCCGCGTGTAGCCGCGCAGCAGGAGCGACGAGTCGGCGCCGTCGATGCCCAGCATCGGCGAGGTGATCGCGCCGGTCGTGAGATTGATCTCGACCAGCATGTCGAAGCCGGTGTAGTTGGTCGTGTAGTCGCCCACACCGACGGCGAGGCGGACGAGCGCGGCCCCTGCGGACGCGAGCGGCGTCCCGTTCACGTCGAAGGCCGGGAGCGCGCCACCGAGCGCGGCCTCGATCGCGGCCCGGGTGAGCGACGCGTCGCCGAGACCGTAGAGCTCGGCGCTCGAGGTCGAGCCGTCCGTCAGCCCTGCGACGAACGGAGTGCTGGCGCCGCCGACGAACGGGTTCGCACCCCGCGCGCCGTCGAGGAACGAGGTGTTCGCCGAGCCGAGGATCGAGCCGACGAAGGCGGCCGCGTTGGTGCCGAGCACGACGTGCCCGCCCTGCGCGGCGCCGCCGCTGCCCGCGGAGACGTTGATCGACGCCGAGCCTGTCGCGCCGAAGGTCGTGCCCGAGAGATAGACGGTGCCGCCGGCGCCGCCGCCGCCGGTCCCGCCCGCGGTGCTGTTGCCCGCGCTGCCGCCGGTCCCGCCGTTGCCGCCGTTGCCGCCCTTGCCGCCGCCGCCGCCGCCCGACGCACCGGAGCCCCCGTTGCCGCCCGTGCCGCCGGTCTGACCGGCGGCGCCGGCCGCGCCCGTGGTCCCCGAGCCGCCGGCCGCGCCGTTGCCGCCGTTCGCGTTGGCGCTGCCCGCGACGTTCACCACGCCGTTCGCCACGATGGCGAGGGCGCCGCCGCCGCCGCCGCCAGCCCCGCCGCTGCCGCCCGCCGCGCCCGCGGTGCCGTTGCCACCCTTGCCGCCGCCGCCGCCACCGCCACCGGTGCCCGCGCTGCCGAGGAAGCCCTGGCCGCCGCCGCCGCCGCCGCCGCCGCCGCCGGAGCTCGCGCCGCCGCCGCCGCCGCTACCGCCACCGCCCCCGCCCGCGCCGCCACCGCCGCCGCCGGCGAGCGCGCCGAAGGCAGAGTTGCTCCCGCCGGTGCCCGTGCTCGCGGTGCCGCCGTTGCCGCCGGTCCCACCGTTGTTCCCGACCGTGCCGCCTCCGCCAGCCGTGGCGCCCGAGCCGCCCACGGACTGGCCGGTGCCGCCGCCCCCGCTGCCCCCGCCTCCCGCGCCCAGGGCGCCGGAGCTGCCACCGGCGCCGCCGGCTCCGCCGCTCCCGCCGCCGCCCGCGTTGTTCACGCCGCCGGAGCCCGCTCCGCCGGTCGCACCCGTGCCGCCGCCGATCCCCGCGGCGCCTGCGACGCGGACCGCGCCCGCGGCACCGTTCTTTCCGGCGTTGATGCCGCCACCGTCGTCGCCGCCCATCCCGCCCTGCGGGCTCGTGCCGCCGCCGGCGCCCCCGGTGCTGGCGCTGCCGTTGCCGCCGTTGCCGCCCGTGAGCGTGCCGCCCGCTCCGCCGCCCGTGCCGGCGCCGCCCGCCGTCCCGCCGGTGCTCGCGCTCGCGCCACTGCCGCCGCCGGCTCCGCCGACCCGGCCCGAGGCGCCGAAGCTGAACGTGGCGCCTGCGCCGACGTTCACGTTGTTGCCGACGATGAGCTGGATCGCCGCGTTCGATCCGTTGTCGGTGACCGTGACGTTGTCGCCGGCGTCGAGGTTGAGATCGCCGTTGATGTAGTAGGTCGCGACCCCGCCCGAGATCCCGCCGAAGCTGACGGTGCCGGACCCGGCACCCAATCCCGTGATGGTCCCCAATCCGACGTCGATCGTGGTCGCGCGCGACGGCGAGGCGAGAACGAAGCCGGCGACCGCAGCGACGGCGACGAGCGGCGCGAGGCGCATTCGCATCGTTCGGATCCCTTCCGGTTGGAGCCGCGACGACCACGCAGACCGACGGAACCCGACCCTTCCCAGGGATCGGCCCCTCGCGGAGCCGTGGTCGGCCGCTCAGGACGTGCAATCGATGTGCCGCGGATGAACGTTTCGACATCTCGTTGTACCTCGCAGAGTTGGCGCGCCGACCGGCCTCGCTGCAGCCCGCGCCGGGAAAATCGTTTCCGTCCGCAACGGAAATCTCCTTCCGTGAGGGAAATCGGCTCCAGGGCGAGCCGATGCCCGCGCGCCTGCGGATCGGCCCGCAGACCCTCGCGAGGTTGTGGGCGGGATCGCGAGCCAGTCCGGGAGCGGGCCCCACCGGATGCTACGCTGGCCCCATGTCCCGCGACGCGGACCTGCGCGATCCGCTGTCGGCGATGGCGCCGCGCTTCAACCTGTTCTTCCGCTGGTTCGCCCGCCGCTTCTTCGGCGAGATCAGCTTCGATGTCGACACCGCCGAGCAGCTGAGGGCGCTCGAGGCGACCGGCTCCGTCATCTACGTGATGCGGTACGCGAGCCGGCTCGACTACTTCCTGATGAACGCGCTGTTCCTGCGCCACCACCTGCGGCTCTCGTCGTTCGCGAACGGGATCCACTTCCACTACTACCAGCCGTTCTGGCAGGCGCTGCGCGCGCGCTGGCGGGGCTGGCGGAGCCGCGCTCCGCGGGACCGCAGCGCGGCGGCTGAGCGGGTGCGCCTGCTGCTGCGGAGCGACGCATCGCTCTTCGTCTTCTTGCGCACCGAGCGGCTGCGCTCGTGGCTCCGCGGCCGCCGGCACGTGGTCACCTCGGAGCGCTCGGACCTCGACCTGCTCGCGGAAGCGGTCGACGCCGCGTGGAGCGAGGCGCGCCCCGTCGCCATCGTCCCGCTGGCGCTCTTCTGGCGGAAGGGGCCGCGCAACGAGCGCCGCTTCCTGAACCTCGCGTACGGCGCACCGACGCGGCCGACCGACGTCGCGAAGGTGACCTCCTTCCTCACCAACTACCACAACCTCGCGGTCAAGGTCGGCGAGCCGATCGACCTCGGCGCGTTCGTCGCGGAGCGCCGGGCCGAGGGACAGCCGGCGGTGGTGCGCAAGGTGCGCCGCTCGCTCCTCGTCTTCCTGTATCGCGAGGAGAAGGTGGTCGAGGGCCCGACCTTGCGGCCGCTCCATCGGGTGCAGGAGAGCGTGCTCGGCAGCCCGCGGCTCGGCGCCTTCCTCGACGAGCGCGCGCGCGAGCTCGGCCACTCGCCCGAGGCGGAGCGCGCCGCAGCCGAAAAGATGTTCCGAGAGATCGCGGCCCACATGAACTCGACGCTCCTCGCGCTGCTGAGCTGGGCGACGACGGCCTTGTTCCGGCGCGTCTTCACCTCGATCGAGACCAGCGGGCTCGAGAAGGTGGCGGAGTACGCCAAGCGCCATCCGATCGTGCTGGTCCCGAGCCACCGGTCGTACTTCGACTTCCTGCTGCTCTCGTGGCTCTTCTACGCGAACCACCTGGTACCGCCGCACATCGCCGCACGCGAGAACATGGGCTTCGGGCCCTTCGGCTTCCTGTTCCGCCGCGCCGGCGCGTTCTTCATGCGCCGCTCCTTCGCCGATCCGCTCTACAAGGAGGTCTTCCGCGCCTACGTCAGCTACCTGGTGCGGGAGGGCTTCACGCAGGAGTTCTTCATCGAGGGCGGTCGCTCGCGCACCGGCCGCACGCTGGCGCCCAAGCTCGGCATGCTCGCCTGGGACGTCGAGGGCTTCCTGGCCTCGGCGCGCCGCGACCTCTTCTTCGTTCCGATCGCGATCACGTACGAGCGGCTGCTCGAGGAAGGCGCCATGGTGAGCGAGCTCGCCGGCGCCAAGAAAGAGGCCGAGAGCATGCTCGGGCTGGTGCGCGCGCGGAAGGTGCTGAGCCGCAAGTGGGGCAGCGCGCACGTGAGCTTCGGCGAGCCGATCTCGCTGGCCGAGGCGATCGGCGACCGCCGCCGCGAGCTGGCCGAGGAGGAAGAGGGCGAGGCCGGGAGCGAGAAGCGCCGCTTCGTGGAGGAGCTCGCCAACCGCCTGGTCGAGCGCATCAACGCGGCGACCGTGGCCAACGCCACGGCGGTCGCGGCGTGCGCCTTCCTCGGCGAGCGGCGCCGCGGCCTCTACCGCCACGAGCTCACCACCCGCATGCAGGAGACCGTCGACCTGCTGCGGCTGCAGGACGCGCGCATCACCCCCGCGCTGGCGCGCGACCAGGGCGAGTTCGAGGAGTCGATCGCGTTCCTGCTGCGCAGCGATCTCGTGCGCGTGCAGCCCGACCCGCGCGGCGAGATCCTCTACTACGACGAGGGCAAGCGCCGCGTCCTCGACCTCTACCGCAACTCGATCCTCCACTTCCTGGCGGCGCCGAGCTTCCTGGCGCGCCGCCTGCTTCGCGGCGCCACCCGCGACGAGCTGCGTGACGATCTGCGCTTCTGGCTCGACCTCTTCCACCACGAGCTCTTCATGCAGCGCGGCCTGGTGCTCGCGGCGCACTTCGACGCCTTCCTCGACTACTTCGAGCGGCTCGAGGTGATCGAGCGCCAGGACGACGAGCTGCGCGCCACCGAGAAGGGTCGCGCGTATCTCGGGCGCCTCGCGATGCTGACACGCGGCATGCTCGAGGCCTATGCGGCGGCCTACGGCTCGGTGCTCCGCGATCCCGCGCTCGGCCCCGTCCGCCAGCTCGCGCGGCGCGCCGGCGAGTCGTTCGCGCACAGCGAGCTGCTCGGCGAGGTGACGAATCCGGAGGCCGGCAACCGCGACACCTTCGCGAGCGCGCTCGAATCGCTCTCGCGCCGCGGCATCCTCGAACGACACAGCGCACCGGGCGCGCGCGATGCGGCGTACGCGCGCGGCCCCGCGTTCGACGAGCTCGCCGGACTCGTCGAGCGGCTGGCGGGGGCGCTGCGGGGCCGGTAGCTTCGTCGGCCGCCATGGATCCTCTCGACGGCGTCGACTTCGCAAAGGGCGGCGGCCTGGTGACCGCCATCGCCCAAGACTTCGCCACGGGCGAGGTCCTGATGGTCGCCCACATGAACGCCGAGTCGCTGCGCGAGACGCTCGAGACCGGCCGCGCGGTGTACTGGAGCCGCAGCCGCGGTCTCTGGCACAAGGGCGAGGAGAGCGGAAACGTCCAGATCGTGAAGGCGCTGCACCTCGACTGCGATGGCGACACCGTCCTGCTTCGCGTCGAGCAGGTGGGCGGCGCCGCCTGTCACACCGGAAAGCGACACTGCTTCTTCCGGCGCTGGGACGGGACCCGCTGGGTCGACGAGGGCGTCCAGGTCTTCGATCCCGCCAAGGTGTATCGACGGTGACGGCGGCGCGTCGCGAGCGCGCGCTGCGCCTCGGCCTTCCCAAGGGAAGCCTGCAGGACACGACGGTCAAGCTGTTCGGCCTGGCCGGCTGGCGGATCCGCGTGGCGGAGCGCTCCTACTACCCCGAGACGGACGATCCGGAGCTCGACTGCATCCTGATCCGCGCGCAGGAGATGGCGCGTTACGTCGAGCACGGCGCGCTCGACTGCGGGATCACGGGCGTCGACTGGGTGCTCGAGAACGGAGCGAAGGTGAAGGAGCTCGCCGACCTCAAGGCCCCCTGGCCGAACTACCGCACGGTGCGCTGGCTGCTCGCGGTGAAGGACGGCTCCCCCTTCAAGGGCGTGAAGGACCTCCAGGGCAAGCGCATCGCCACCGAGGTGACGGAGCTCACCCAGCGCTACCTGCGCCGCCACGGCGTGCGCGCCGAGGTCGAGTTCTCCTACGGCGCCACCGAAGTGAAGCCGCCGCTCCTGGCCGACGCGATCGTCGACGTGTCGGAGACGGGCAGCAGCATCCGCGCCAACGGGCTCCGCGTCCTCGACACCGTGCTCGAGAGCACGCCGCGCTTCATCGCCAACAAGCGCGCCCACGCCGACGTCTGGAAGCGGCGCAAGATGGAGCAGCTGGTGCTGCTGCTGCGCGGAGCGATCGCGGCCCTCGACCGCGTCGGCCTGATGATGAACGTCCCCCGCGCGCGCCTCGACAAGGTGCTGGCGATCCTGCCCGCGCTCGCCGCGCCCACCATCTCGGCGCTGGCCGACGAGCGCTGGGTCGCGCTCAACACCGTCGTGCCCGAGCGCACCGTGCGCGAGATCATGCCCCAGCTCTGCGAGGCCGGGGCCACCGGCATCGTCGAGTACCCGCTCAACAAGATCGTGGAGTAGCGTGGCCGGGCGGCTGCTCCGGCTCGCGGGCGCGCTGCCGGCCTACGCGCAGACCGCCTTCCAGGGGCTGGCGCCGCGCGCGCTCGGCGGCGCGGGCACCGTCTCGGTCGTGCAGGGCGTCGTGTGCTCCGAGCGCGGCGTGCTCTTGTGCGTGCGCCGGGAGCTGCGCGGCTGGGAGCTCCCCGGCGGCGAGGTGGAGCCGGGCGAGTCCGAGGCGTTCGCACTGCGGCGCGAGGTGCGCGAGGAGACCGGCCTCGAGGTCGAGGCCGAGCGGCTCGTCGGCGAATACCGGCGCAGCGGGTTTCGCGCACACCGCGCGCGCGTCTTCACCTGCCGGGTCGCGGGCGGCAGCCTGCGCGCGAGCCGCGAGGCGCCGCGGCTCGCGTGGTTCCCGCCCTCGGCGCTCCCGCGCACGATCTTTCCGTGGTTCCGCACGCCGCTCGAGGACGCGCTCCGCGGGGGCGCCGAGCCGGCCCTGCGCCACGAGCACCAGGGAATCGCCGCGATCCTGGCCGGCATGCGCATCGACCTCCGGATGCGCTGGCTCGACGACCAGGCCCAATGAGCAACGAGCCCGGTCTTGCGACCGGGCTCGCCGACAGCTCGAGCCTTGGAATCGGGAATCGAGCCGAAGGACGCCTCAGCGGCGGCTCTCGCGCAGCCCGCTCGCCTCCCACTCCTTCGAGAGCTGCGAGAGCTTGCGCGAGAACTCTTCGAAGGGTTCGTCGAAGGAGAGGATGATCTCGGTGGTGCGCGGGATCTCGTCGCCGTTCAGGAGACCGCGGTATCGGTTCAGGTTGGCGAGGATCGCCTCGGCGACCTTGAGCGCGCGCTTCTCGGTCTTGATCAGAGGCGACTGGAGGGTGTACACGTTGTTGCGACCCCAGAGGCTCTCGTCGCGCACGATCCCGATCTCGCGGTAGACGCCGTTGATCGGATCGTAGTTGTACTCGACACGGACCTCCTTGAAGACGTCCGAGTTGCCCGTGTAGAAGCCGCGCTCCTTCTCGACCTTCCCGAGCTGGCGACAACGCGGACAGTAGAACGTGTCGCCGTGGTTCAAGAGGAAGACGCCCTTGGCGTAGTCCTCGCAGTCCGTGTTCTCGCAGTAGCCGACTCCGCGCTTCATGCTGGCCATCTGACCTCGGATCGCCTCCAACGCGCCGGGGGGGGTTGGGGGGCTCTCTGCGTTGGCGTCGGCCGCCGGGACCCATCCCGTGCGACCTCCATCGAAAGCAGCAGGCGTGCCAAGCGCGGCCTTCGTTGCTGGATCATCCACGTGCGCGCAGCGGTGCGCTCGGAGCTGCCGGCCGCCTGCCGGGCCGGACGGGCGAAGCCCCTCGACGGGTTGGGCGTCGCAGATCCCCGAATGGGAAGGAGGCTGCCCGGTCCCGAACGGCGGCCGCAGTTTCGCTCATAGCTTCCAGCAGCCGTCGCGGAACGCGCGCACCTGTCCGGCGGGGGGAGGGGGTGCAACCAGGTTCCTCGTCTCAGGAAATAGCAACGATGGCCGAGACTTGCGTGCTCGCCACTTATACTCTCGCAGGCCGCGGCAGTCAACCGGAATTTCACTCCGGGACGGGGGCTTGGACAGGTCGCCGTCACGTCGGCGCGGAGCCCGGGGCGGAGTCCCCGCGAAGCTCGCGGGCGAGCGTCTGCCGCTCGCGGACGAGGTGCGCCAGGTAGATCGCCACCGCCCCGATCGAGACGGCGTACGCCGCGATCACGTAGCCCAAGGCCCGCTCTCCCCGGCCGGGTCCGCGGCGCGCGCGAGGCGATCCGCCACGCGGGCCCGGAGCTCCTCGACCTCGATCCGCCGCAGCAGGAGATGGGCGAACGCGAGGAGCGCTGCCGCCACCCCGAGCGCGAACGGCCAGCCCATCCCGGCCCCCAGGCTCCCGGACTCCAGATTCTGGGGATGCATCGAGCGCCCGCCGGCGAGGTCGATCGCGAAGTAGTTGAGTGGGATGACCGCGAGCCCTGCGATGCCGTAGACCGCCGCGAAGCGCGCCGCGCGCTCGCCGCCCTCGGTGAAGGAGCGCAGCAGCAGGTAGGCCAGGTACACGAACCAGAGCAGCAGCGTCACGGTGAGGCGCGGGTCCCAGGACCACCAACGGCCCCACGTCCCGCGCGCCCAGATCGGGCCGGTCACGACCACCAGCGTGCAGAAGAGCACGCCCACCTCGGCGGCCGAGCGCGCCAGCCGGTCGAAGGCCTCGTCGCCGCGCCAGAGGTAGAGCCCGCCGCCGAGGGCGGTCAGCGCGAATCCGAGGTAGGCGGCGAAGGCCAGCGGCGGATGCACGTAGAGGATCTTCTGGATCACGCCTTGCATCGAGTCCACCGGTGCCTGCGCCACCGACAGCAGCCACAGGCCTGCGACGGCGAGCAGCGAGATCCCGCTCGGCCTGCGCCAGCGGGTCGTCACGCGCTCGAGGGTCGACGGGGACGGGCGCATCGGCTGCCTACTCGTCGAGGACGAACTCGAAGCCGACGAACGAGACTATCAGAAACACGGCGTCGGTCACTCCGAGGAGCTGCAGCGGGCCGCGCGGCAGCTCGCCCGTCTCGAGCAGGGCCGTGCTCGCCTCGACGGCGCCGAGCAGCACCGGCACCAGCAGCGGCAGGAGCAGGAGCGGCAGCATCACCTCGCGGTATCGCGTCCGCACCGAGACCGCGGAGAAGAGCGTTCCGATCGAGCAGAGCCCGAGCGAGCCGAGCGCGACCACCAGCGCGAGGGGCGCCGCGACGGCGCGCAGGTCGACGCCGAAGGCCAGGGCGAAGAAGAGCGCGGTGGCGGCCTGGACGGCGCCCAGGATCACGAGGTTGGCGGCCGCCTTGCCGAGGAAGACGAAGCCCCGGTCGGCAGGCGCCAGGGCGAGCCCCGAGAGCGCCTCGTTCTCGAGCTCGAGGGCGAAGGCGCGGTTCAGGCCGAGGACGGCGGCGAAGACATAGGCGACCCAGAGGAGGCCGGGCGCCATGCGGCGGACCGCGTCCGGCGGGCCGGCGGGCACGGCGAAGTGGAGGACGATCACGACGAGGAAGGCGAAGACGCCCATCGCCACCGCCCGGTCGCGGCTCCGCCACTCCGTGACGAGATCCTTCCAAAGAATGGCGAGGGCGGCGCTCATGCCGCGCCGCGACCGCGGACCGGGGACGCGCCGTTCGAGGCGGCGCGCCAGGCGGACTCGAGCTCCGCCGCGCCCGGCCGCTCGGCCCGGTGGGCGACGCGGCCGCGAATCAGCACGATCGCCCGATCCGCGAGCGCCGCCGCCTGGGCGAGGTCGTGCGTCACGAGCAGCACGGCGCGGCCCTCG
>Ga0335082_10004525_pt1 | contig 15168 bp, 12 predicted proteins | sample Lox_Sample_41_FD_206718 | JGI IMG/M metagenome (GOLD analysis project Ga0335082, IMG submission 206718) | Soil microbial communities from Loxahatchee National Wildlife Refuge, Florida, United States - Lox_Sample_4.1 | ecosystem: Environmental > Terrestrial > Soil > Wetlands | place: USA...
CTGCATGATCGCGGTCTCGTTCACGCGCCTGCAGGGCATCACCGCGGGCATCTTCCTGGTCACGGTGCTCGCGCTCACGGTGCGGCTCCTGTGGAACCTCGGCGTGATCGGCGGGAGCGCGGAGGGGAGCACGGACGAGGACGCCCCCCCGCAGGGCCGCACCGAGGGAGGCGCGTCGTGACGCGCGCGCTCGTCACGGGCATCACGGGTCAGGACGGCTCCTACCTCGCGGAGCTGCTGCTCGAGAAGGGCTACGACGTGCACGGCATGGTGCGCCGCTCGAGCACGGAGAGCTTCGAGCGCATCGCGCACATTGCCGATCGCGTCCAGCTCCACCAGGCCGATCTGCTCGACCAGAGCTCGCTCGTGAGCCTGCTGCGCGAGGTGCGGCCCCGCGAGCTCTACAACCTCGCGGCGCAGTCGTTCGTGCCGACGAGCTGGCTCCAGCCGTCGCTGACCGGCGAATTCACCGCGCTCGGCGTCACCCGCATGCTCGACGCGGTGCGCCTCGTCGACCCCGAGATCCGCTTCTACCAGGCGTCGAGCTCCGAGATGTACGGGCGCGTGCGCGAGATGCCGCAGAACGAGTCGACGCCGTTCTACCCGCGCAGCCCCTATGCCGTGGCCAAGGCCTACGGCCACTGGATCACCGTCAACTACCGGGAGAGCTACGGACTCTTCGCGGTGTCGGGAATCCTGTTCAACCACGAGTCGCCGCGGCGCGGACGCGAGTTCGTCACGCGGCGCATCAGCGAGGGCGTGGCGCGCATCAAGCTCGGGCTCCAGGACCAGCTCACGCTCGGCAATCTCGAAGCGCGCCGCGACTGGGGCTACGCACCCGAGTACGTCGAGGCCATGTGGCGCATGCTCCAGCAGGCCGCTCCGGCCGACTACGTGGTCGGCACGGGGGTGCACCACTCGGTGCAGCAGTGCGTCGAGTTCGCCTTCGAGCACGTGGGACTCGATCCGGCGGACTTCGTGCGCATCGACCCCGCGCTGCTGCGCCCGGCCGAGGTCGACACCCTGCTCGCCGACCCGACCAAGGCGCGCGAGCAGCTCGGCTGGACCGCGAAGACCTCCTTCCGGGAGCTCGTCCGCATCATGGTCGAGGCCGATCTCCTGCGCGGCGAGGCGACGAGCGGCGCGCGGCGCGGTCGCGGACGCGCGCGATGAGGCGCGCGGAGTGCGTGCTCGTGACGGGCGCGGCGGGCTTCATCGGCTCGACGCTCGTCGAGCGCCTGCTGGCCGACGGCCGCCGCGTGATCGGGCTCGACTCCTTCGATCCGTTCTACGCGCCGGAGCAGAAGCGCCGCAACCTGCGTGCCGCGCAGGACCAACGCGCCTTCCGCCTGATCGAGGGCGACGTGCGCGACGCGGCGGCCATGGGGCGCGCGCTCGCGTCGGGGCCGTGCGACGGGCTGGTCCACCTCGCGGCTCTCGCCGGCGTGCGCCCGAGCCTCGAGCGCCCCGCGGAGTACGCCGACGTGAACGTGCGCGGCACGGCGGTCGTGCTCGAGCAGGCCTGCGAACACGGCATGCCGCGCGTGGTGTTCGCATCCTCTTCCTCGGTCTATGGCGAGCGCGCCGACGACGAGCCCTTCCGCGAGGGCGACCTGGCGGACGCCCCGGTCTCGCCCTACGCCGCGACCAAGCGCGCCGGCGAGCTGCTCGCGCACGCGTTCCACGCGGCGCGCGGCCTGTCCGTCTCGTGCGCCCGCATCTTCACCTGCTTCGGACCCCGCCAGCGCCCCGACCTCGCGATCCGTCGCTTCGCCGAGCGCATGCTGCGCGGCGACGAGGTTTCGGTCTTCGGCGACGGCTCGGCACTGCGCGACTTCACCTACATCGACGATCTGGTCGCGGGGCTCGTCGCCGCGCTCGATGCCGAGCCCGGCTACGCCATCTACAACTTCGGCGCGGGCCGCAGCATCTCGGTCGCGCAGGTGCTCGGGGTCCTCGAGCAGGCGCTCGGCGTGAAGGCGCGCATCGAATGGCGGCCCCGGCAGCCGGGCGACGTGTCGCGCACGCTCGCCGACATCGGCGCCGCGCGCCGCGCGCTCGGCTACTCGCCGCAGGTGTCGTTCGAAGAGGGCGTGCGCCGCTTCGCCGCCTGGCTCCAGGAGACCCGATGAGCGCACGCACGGCGTTGGTGACCGGAGGCGCCGGATTCATCGGCGGCCATCTCGTCGAGCGGCTCGTCGCCGACGGCTGGCGCGTGCGCGTGCTCGACGACTTCTCGAGCGGCAAGCAGGAGAACCTGGCCGCGGTCGCCGATCAGATCGAGCTGCTGCGCGGCGACGTCCGCGACTCCGACCGCGTCGTGAAAGCGGTTCACGGGGTCGAGGTCATCTTCCACGAGGCCGCGGTGGCGTCCGTCCCGCGCAGCGTGGCGGAGCCGATCTTCACGAACAGCGTCAACGTCGGCGGCACGCTCTGCGTGCTCGAGGCCGCGCGCCATGCGGGGGTACGCCGAGTCGTGTACGCGGCCTCCTCCGCGGCCTACGGCGATGCGCCGGGCCTCCCGAAGGTCGAGGACATGCCCGCGAACCTGCTCTCGCCCTACGCGCTCCAGAAGCACATCGGCGAGTCGTACTGCCGCCTCTACACCGAGCTCTACGGCCTCGAGACGGTGGCGCTGCGCTACTTCAACGTCTACGGCCCGCGCCAGGACCCGAAGAGCGAGTACGCCGCGGTGATCCCGAAGTTCATCACCGCCTGCCTGCGCGGCGAGGCGCCGACCATCTTCGGCGACGGCGAGCAGACCCGCGATTTCGTGATGGTCTACGACGCGGTGCAGGCGAATCTGCTCGCCGCCGACGCGCCGCGCGCCGTCGGCAGGGTGTGCAACATCGCGGCGGGCAGCCGGACCAGCCTGAACGAGCTGATCGCCGTGATCCGCCAGGAGACGGGGGCGAAGGCCCTGCCGCGTCACGCACCGCCGCGAGAAGGCGACGTACGGGACAGCGTCGCCTCGCTCGCGAGCGCGCGCGATCTGCTCGGCTACGAGCCGCGGGTCGCGCTCCGCGAGGGGTTGCGCATCACCATCGAGAGCTTCAGCGCGAGGAACGCATGAACGTCTGCGTGATCGGCACGGGCTACGTGGGTCTCGTCACCGGGGCCTGCTTCGCCGAGTTCGGCTGCCAGGTGATCTGCGCCGACGTCGACGGCGCCAAGATCGCAGCGCTGCGCCAGGGCCAGATGCCGATCTACGAGCCCGGGCTCGAGGATCTCGTCGTGCGCAACGTCGCGCAGGGGCGCCTCTCGTTCACCACCGACACCGCCGAGGCGGTGCGCGCCTCGCTCGTGGTCTTCATCGCGGTGCCGACGCCGCCGCGCGAGGACGGCAGCACCGATCTCGGCGTCGTCGAGTCGGTCGCGCGCGAGATCGGGCGCGCGATGGACGGCTACAAGGTGATCGTCAACAAGAGCACCGTACCGGTCGGCAGCGCGACGAAGGTGCGGGGCTGGATCGAGGCCGAGCTGCCACGCCGCGCGCAGCGGCGCTTCAGCGTGGCGTCGAACCCGGAGTTCCTGCGCGAGGGCGCCGCGATCGGCGACTTCATGCGGCCCGACCGCGTGGTGATCGGCGCCGACGACGAGGAGGCCACGGCCATCCTGAAGAGCCTCTACCGGCCACTCTACCTGATCGAGACGCCGGTGGTGGTGACCAGCGTGGCCACGGCCGAGCTGGCGAAGTACGCCGCCAACGCCTTCCTCGCGACCAAGGTCTCCTTCATCAACGAGTTCGCGAATCTGTGCGAGGCGGTCGGCGCGGACGTCCACGACATCGCGCGCGCGATCGGACTCGACCGCCGCATCGGATCGAAGTTCCTGCACCCGGGTCCCGGCTTCGGCGGATCCTGCTTCCCGAAGGACGCGCGCTCGGTGGCGCACTTCGCGCGCGAGCACGAGTCGCGACTGCGCATCGTCGAGGCGGTGGTGGAGGTCAACGACTCGCAGCAGCGGCGCATGATCGAGAAGATCACCGCGCTGCTCGACGGCGACCTCGACGGCCGCGTGATCGGTGCGCTCGGCCTCTCGTTCAAGCCCGAGACCGACGACATGCGCGATGCGCCCTCGCTGACGATCCTGCGCGGCCTGATCGAGCGGGGCGCCCGCGTGCGCGCCTACGACCCGCAGGCGATGGAGCACGCGCGCAAGCTGCTGCCCGACGTGGTGCTGTGCGAGAACGCCTACGAGGTGTGCGAGGGAGCGGACGGGCTGGTGGTGCTGACCGAGTGGAACCAGTTCCGCATGCTCGACCTCGCGCGCGTGAAGTCGCTGATGCGCCAGCCGCTGGTGGCGGACCTGCGCAACGTCTACGACCCCGTCGACATGCGCGACGCCGGCTTCACGTACGTCTGCGTGGGACGTTAGGCAAGCGGCCGCAGGCCGCGCGCAGCGAGCGGCGAAGCCGCGCGCAGCGAGCCGCAGGCGAGCGAAGTTCAAAGGATCGACCCGGTGGGGCACGAGAAGAACATCGCTGGCGCAACGCGCGAAGCGACCTCGCTACAACACCATGAGCCTCCACGCCGTCATCCTCGCCGGCGGCGCCGGGGAGCGCTTCTGGCCGGCGTCGCGCGCACGGCGCCCCAAGCCCTTCCTGCGCGTGGTCGGCGGCCGCACCTTGCTCGACGCGACTTGCCTTCGCGCGCGCCGGATCGCCGGCGCCTCGCGCGTGTGGGTGGTGTGTGGTCGCGAGCATGCGCAGGCGATCCGCCGCGCCACGGGACTGCCCGCTTCGCGCGTGCTGGTCGAGCCCGCGCGCCGCAACACCGCCATGGCGATCGCCTTCGCGGCGCTGCGCATCGCGCGCGCGGATCCGCAGGCGGTGCTCGCCGTGCTGCCGGCGGATCATCACATCCCCGACACCGCCGCGTTTGCGGCGGACCTGCGCGCCGCGGCGCGCGCCGCGCGCGCGGCTGGCGCGCTCGTCACGCTCGGCGTGCGCCCGACGCGCCCGGAGACCGGCTACGGCTACATCGACGTCGGCGCGCCGGTCGGCCGCGCGCATCCGCGCCTGCACCGCGTGCGCCGCTTCGTCGAGAAGCCCGAGCGCCGCGTGGCGGAGCGCTACCTGCGCGGCGGTCGCCACCTGTGGAACGCCGGCATCTTCGTCTTCTCCGCGCGCGCGATCCTCGAGGAGATCGAGGCGCACACCCCGGAGCTCGCGGCCGCGCTCGGCCCGCTGCGCGCGCGAGCTCGCAGCTCGCGCGCGGAGCTGGCGCGCAGTTACCGCCGCGCGCCGTCGCTGCCGATCGACGTCGCGGTGATGGAGCGCAGCCAGCGCGTCTGGACCTTGCCGGTCCGCTGGCGCTGGAGCGATGTCGGGACCTGGGAATCTCTGGCCGGGGAGCTCGGCGTCGCGCCGGGCCGCTCTCGGCTCCTGGCGGGCGACCTCGTCTACGACGACGGCGCCGGCAACCTGGTCTGGGGGCCCGACGGCAAGGCCGTGGCGCTGCTCGGAGTCTCGGGCCTCGCGGTGGTCGATGCGGGCGACGCCCTGCTGGTGGCACGCCTGGATCGCAGCAACGAGGTACGGGCTATCGTGCAGGGCCTAAAGGAGAAGGGACGACTGGACGTCACGTAGTCGGGCGGGGGAGCTTCCCCTCGGAGCCTTGGGACCGGGATCGGGGGCTTCGGAGGACGAGACACCTGGAGGCGGCAGCGTGGGAAGAGAGCAAGTCATGGCGATGCCGCGGCGAGGTCGGGAGGCGCTCGACTCCCTGCGCAACATCCCGCTCTTCTCGTCGGTGCGCGATGCGGACCTCGAGAGCATCGCGGCGCTGCTGATCGAGCGGCGCTTCCCGAGACACAAGACGATTGTCGAGGAGGGACTGCCCGGCGACTACATGTACGTGATCTGCGAAGGTCGCGTGCAGGTCTCGAAGCTCTCCGACGATGGTCGCGAGAAGATCCTCGAGTTCCTCGAAGCGGGCGACTTCTTCGGCGAGATGTCGCTGCTCGACAACGCGCCGCGCTCGGCCAGCGTCCGCGCACTCTCCGACTCGCGCATCCTGGCGCTCTCGCGCGCCGACTTCCTGGCCGTGCTGCGACGCAGCCCCGACCTCGCGATGGCGGTGATCCAGGAGCTGACGAGGCGCCTGCGCCGCGTCGACGATCAGGCGTCGTCGCTCTCGTTCCAGCGCGTCGAAGAGCGCACCAAGGGACTGCTGGTGCGTCTGGCCAAGCAGGATCCGCAGCGCGCCGGTCGGCGTGTCACCCCGGCGCTCACGCACCAGCAGATCGCCGACATGATCGGAACCTCGCGGGAGACGGTCACGCGCGCGCTGAAGGGCCTGAAGGAGCGCGGCTGGCTCGAGCAGGAGGGCAAGAAGTACCTCGTGCCCGCGCAGGACGACGAGGACTAACGCCGGGCTTGCCCCCTTGCCGGTTTCGCCGTTCGATTGAACTCTAGGCATCCCGCCGGGTTCCAACGCCCGGCGACAGTGCGTCCGCCCGGCGGTGTCGTCTGGCGTATCGGGGGTCCGGCGAAGCAAATGCGCATCCACATCGTTCGAGCTCTCACCGCGGGGCTCGCCTTATTCCTGCTGGCGGCCTGCCAGTCCGACTCGGAGAAGATCACCCAGCACCTCTCGCGCGGGCAGGAGTACCTCGACGGTCAGAAGTGGCCCGAGGCGATCATCGAGTACAAGAACGTGCTCCAGATCGACCCGAACCAGGCGGAGGCGCACTGGAAGCTCTCGCAGGCCTACCTGAAGAGCGACAAGCCGCGCGAGGGCTTCTGGGAGCTGCGCGAGACCGTCCGCCTCGACCCGAAGAACCGCGACGCGAAGCTCCAGTTCGCGCAGATCTCCATCTACGCCGGCGAGCTCGAAGAGGCGCTCACCCGCGCCAACGAGGTGATCGCCGAGGACGACACGAAGGCGGACGCCTACATGGTCGCCGCGCAGGCGCAGGAAGCGCTCAAGCACGTGGACGAGGCGAAGGCCGCCTACGCGCGCGCAGTCGAGCTCGCCCCGGATCTCATGGGGCCGCGCATCCTGTACGCGGGCTTCCTGCGCCGCAACAACGACCGCCAGGGGGCCGAAGCGCAGTACCTCGAGGCGAGCAAGCGCTCTCCGTCGCCAGAGACCTACATCGCGCTCGGGGGCTTCTACGCCGAGGGCGGCGACCGCGACACCGATGCGGAAGATGCCTACAAGAAGGCGCTCGAGTCCGCGAAGGACGACCAGATCGTCGGCGCCTACTCGGTGCTCGCGTCCTTCTACTACCTGCGCGATCGCTTCCCGGAGGCGGTCGCCACGCTCGAGAAGGGCATCGAGGCGTCCAACAACTCGGTCGACCTGATCTACCTGCTCGCGCGCATGTACCGCGAGAAGGGCGATCAGGCGAAGGCGGACCAGCTCGCCCAGAAGGCCACCGAGGTCAAGCCGGACGACTACCACACGCACCTGGTGCTCTCGGCGTACCGCGACCAGATCGGCGACCTCGACGGCGCGCTCGAAGCGGCCCGCAACGGGCAGAAGGTCGCGCCGAAGGACACGTACGACGCCGATCTGCGCGTGGCCGAGGTGCTGCTCGAGCAGGGCTTCACGCGCAACGAGCCCGACAAGGTCAAGGAGGGCCGCGAGATCGTCGACCGCGTGCTGGCCGCCAAGCCGACCGATCCGGGCGGCCTGTTCGTCAAGGCGAAGCTCGACATCGCGGAGAAGCGCTACGACGATGCGATCCGCGGGCTGCGCAGCGCGATCGATCAGCAGCCGGACTGGGCCAAGGCCCACTTCCTGCTCGGCTCGGCGCTCGCGCTCTCGGGCGAGCGCACGGCGGCTCGGACGGAGCTCGCGCGCGCGCTCGAGATCGACGGCACGATGGTCGACGCGCGCCGGCTGCTGGCCGACGTCCATGCCGCGCTCGGCGAGCACGAGTACGCGGTGGAGGAGGGGCGCCGTTACCTGAAGGAGCGCCCGAATGCAATCGGCGTGCGCCTGCGCGTCGCGCAGAGTCTGATGAACCTCGATCGTGTCGACGAGGCGCTCAGCGAGATCGAGCACGTCGACGAATCGCAGCGGACCGCCGAGGTGAACTACGCGATCGCGCGGATCTACCTGCGCAAGGGTCGCCTCGACATGGCGCGGAAGTTCCTGGAGAAGGCGCTCACCGAGCAGCCCCGGCACGCCGACATCCTCGCGAACCTGCTCACGATCGACAGCTCCGAGGGACGCACGGAGGAGTCGGCGAAGCGCATCAAGGCCGCGCTCGCCGAGGAGCCGAACAACGCGAACCTCCAGCAGCTCGCCGGCCGCCTCTACGTGATCGAGAACAAGAACGACGAGGCGGAGGCCGCCTTCAAGAAGGCGATCGAGCTCGATCCCAACCTGATGACGAGCTACCGGCTGCTCGCACAGTTCTACGCGCGCACCGGCCGCACGGGCGAGACGATCGGCACCTACGAGAAGGCCCTCCAGGTGAAGGAGGATCAGCCGCAGATCCACCACTTCCTCGGTGTGCTCTACGAGTTCGGCGGCGAGAAGGACCGCGCCGTGCAGCACTACGAGGCGGCGATCCGCTACGAGCCGAACCTCGGCGAGGCCAAGAACAACCTCGCATACCTCTTCGCCGAGAAGGGCGAGAACCTCGACCGTGCGCTCGACCTGGCGCAGGAGGCGAAGGCCCTGATGCCGGACGACCCGAACACGGCCGACACGCTCGGCTGGGTGCTCTATCGGCGCGGCGTGCCGTCGGCGGCGATCGGCTACCTGAAGGAGGCCGCGGCCGGGACGCGCCCCGGCGACGCCAACCTCGGACTGATCCGCTACCACCTCGCACTCGCCTACAACGCGAGCGGCGACAAGACGAACTGCAAGGAGACCGCCCAGCAGGCCCTCGCGGACCACCAGGCCTACTCGACCGCCCAGAAGGCGGCGGGTGCGGCCGGCGTTTCGGATCCCGAGTGGATGGCCGACGCGCGCACCATGGTCGAGCGCTGCTCCCAGTAGTCGTATCCATCAAGCCCTCCGGCCGGCTCGCCGATAGTGCGTCGGGGTTTCCCCTTTTCGTGGGGGTCCCTGCACGCGGAGGGGATGCGATGACGTGGAGCAAGCTCGGGCTCCTGGTGCCGGCGTTGACGGTGGCCTGGCTCGCCGGAACGGCGGCCGGGGACGAGGTCGCGCCGAATCCGGCGCCGGCCGACGGCGCCGTCGCCGAGCTCCCGCCCGACGACCCTGCCGCGCCGCCGGGCTCCGACGCCGCGCCGCACGAGGAGTCCGTGCCCGCCGCGGCCGCCGACGCGGCGCCCGCCGGCGACGCGGCCGCGCTCGCGGCCGAGGGCAGCGAGCCCGCCACGGCCGCGCCGGCCGACGCAGCGGGCGGCGAGGCGCAGACGAGCGGTGCGACGGCGGCACAGCCGGCCGCGACCGAGAGCGGCACGCCGACGCTCGGCGCCATCGGCTACGACTCGCAGGGCCGCCAGGGCCGCGTCCACATCGTGCGCAAGGGCGACACGCTCTGGGACATCTCGGACGCCTATCTCGGCACGCCGTGGGTGTGGCCGTCGATCTGGCGCGACAACGGCCAGGTCGAGAATCCGCACCGCATCTATCCCGGCGATCGCATCTGGATCACGCCGAACGAGATGCGGAAGATCAGCGCGGAAGAGGCGGCGACGCTCCTGTCGAACCTCCCGCCCGGACAGCCGGCCGAGCCCGCGGCCGCGGAGGAGGTCTTCCCGGCCGCGCCCGACTCCGAGCCGGCGCCCGCCGCGACGCCGGCCCAGCCGATCCACGTCCACGTGTCGGCGCGCGAGACGACGGGCTTGCTCACGGCCGAGGAGTACGAGGCCGCCGCCAGCGTCGTCGGGCGCGTGCCCGAGCGCGTGCTGATGTCGCAGGAGGACCAGGTCTACCTCGGCATCGGCGAGGGCGGCGTGAAGGTCGGCGACGAGCTCACGATCTTCCGCACGCGCCAGAAGGTCTACGACCCCGACACCGGCCGGTTGCTCGGGTACCACGTCGAGTTCCTCGGCTACGTCCAGGTGACCCAGACGAGCCCCGAGACGTCGCTCGCGCGCATCCGCATGTCGACCGGCGAGATCGTGGAAGGCGACCGCGTGACGCCCCGCAAGCCCATGCCGCAGGACGTCGCGCTGCTGCCGAGCCCCGACGTCCAGGGCATCGTCTGCTATTTCCCGCAGCGGCGCGTGGTGATGGCCTGGAACGACTTCGTGTACCTGAACCGGGGCACCAACGACGGCGTCGAGGTCGGCAGCCCGCTCGAGGTGTACCGCGCCGGCTACACCACCGAGGAGCCCGTGCGCGACGAGCGCGTGCAGGTTCCGGATCGCGTGATCGCGAAGCTCGTGGTCGTGCGCGTCGGCGATCGGAGCTCGGTCGCGCTGGTCACCAAGGCGTCGACGGAGCTGAAGCTCGGCGATCACTTCCGCGGCGCGGTCGACGTGTCGGACATGGGCTCCACGCCTCCGCCGGCGGCGGTCGCGATCCCGGTGGACCAGGACCGCGCGCGGGGGACGCTCGGCAGGACCACGAAGGCGGTGCCGGCGAAGCGCCGACACTAGGCGGTCGCCTCGCTTGCCCGCGCCCTGTGGCGGGGGCAAGCTCATGCCCCTCCGGTCCCCGGAGAGACGCCTTGGACAGAGCCTCGCCGGCCTCCGGCGCGCTCGATCCGTCCGACCCGGGCTGCGAGGGCGCACTGCGCCCCTGGCTCGCGTTCCAGCACGCGCTCGCGCTCGAGCCGACGCGAGCCGCGCGGGCGCTGCGTTCGGCGGGCTGGGATCCGCTGCGGGCCCTCGCGCTCTCGGGAGCGCCGCCGCCGTCCGAGGCCGACGTGGCCGCGGCCCACGCGACGCTCCTTCGCGTCGGCGCGCGCGTCCTGCCGCTCCCTGCCGCCGGCTACCCCTGGCGCTTCGCCCTGCTGCGCGAGCCGCCTCCGGTGCTCGCGGTGCGCGGCGACCCGTCGCTGCTCTCGCGTCGCGCGGTCGCGATCGTTGGCGCGCGTGCGGCCACCGCCTACGGCCGCGCGGTCGCGCGCCGTCTCGCCGCCGACCTCGCCGCGAGTGGACTCGTCGTGGTGTCAGGCCTCGCGCGCGGCATCGATGCCGCCGCGCACGAGGGCGCGCTCGAGGCGGGCGGCGCGACGGTCGCGGTGCTGGCCTGCGGTCCAGAGCAGGTGTACCCGCCCGAGCACCGCGGGCTCGCCTCGCGCATCGCCGCGAGCGGCGCGCTCGTCTCCGAGCTACCGCCCCGGACGCCGCCCCGGCCGGCCCACTTCCCGCTCCGCAACCGCCTGATCAGCGGCCTCTCCGAGGCGCTCGTCGTCGTGGAGGCGCGCGTGAAGAGCGGCTCGCTCCACACGGTGCGCCACGCGCTCGATCAGGGCATCGACGTGCTGGCGGTGCCGGGCCCGGTGGACTCCCCGACGAGCGCGGGACCCAATCTGCTGCTGCGCGACGGCGCCGCGCCGGCGCTCGACGCGAGCGACGTGCTGGCCGTGCTCGCGGGCCCGGCGCGAGTCGCGCCGTCCGCCGAGCCCGCGCTCTCGCCCGAGCAGGGCGCGCTGCTCGCGAGCCTGCGCCGCGAGCCGGCCTCGCGCGACGGGCTCTCGCGCCGGCTCGGCGTCTCGCCCCAGGCGCTAGCCGCGCCGCTGCTCGAGCTCGAGCTCGGCGGGCGCGTCGTGCTGGACCCGGACGGTCGCTGGCGTGCGCTGAGCTAACGTCGAACACCTTCGGGGGTCGCCCTTGCAGACGGCGCAGGTCAGCGTGGTCGGGGCGGGTCTGGCTGGCTGCGAGGCCGCGTGGCAGGCGGCTCGCCGCGGCCTGCGGGTCGCGCTCTACGAGATGAAGCCGCTGCGCTTCTCCCCGGCGCACGCGGCACCCGACTTCGCCGAGCTGGTGTGTAGCAACTCGCTGCGCTCGAATCAGCTCGGCAACGCCGTCGGCCTGTTGAAGGAGGAGATGCGGCGGCTCGATTCGCTCGTGCTCGCGGCAGCCGATGAGTGCGCGGTGCCGGCCGGCAAGGCGCTCGCGGTCGACCGCGTCGCCTTCGGACGCCGCATCACCGAGACGCTCGAATCGCACCCGCGCATCGAGGTGCGGCGCGCCTGCCTCGAGCGTATCCCCGACGAGCGTCCCGTCGTCCTCGCGACGGGCCCGCTCACGGACGGCGCGCTCGCGGCGGATCTCCAGCGCCTGCTCGGCGAGGAGTACCTCTACTTCTACGACGCGCTCTCTCCCATCGTATACGCCGACTCGGTCGATCCGGAGATCGCGTTCCGCGCCTCGCGCTACGAGGACGGGGAGGGCGACTACGTCAACCTGCCGCTCTCGCGCGAGGAATACGAGCGCTTCCTCGACGCGCTGATCGCGGCCGACACCTTGCCGCTCCACCCGTTCGAGGCGGCGCTCTACTTCGAGGGCTGCCTGCCGATCGAGGAGATGGCTCGCCGCGGGCGCGACACGCTCGCGTTCGGGCCGATGAAGCCGGTCGGCCTGGTCGACCCGCGCACGGGTGTCCGCCCGCACGCGGTGGTGCAGCTCCGCCAGGAGGACAAGCGCGGCATCCTGCTCGGTCTCGTCGGCTTCCAGACGCGGCTGCGGCAGGCGGATCAGAAGCGCGTGTTCCGGATGCTGCCCGGTCTCGCCGATGCGGCCTTCGCGCGCTTCGGCTCCGTCCACCGCAACACCTACGTGAATGCGCCGCGCCATCTCAACGCCGACCTCTCGCTGCGCGCCGCACCGGGCGTGTACCTCGCCGGGCAGATCTCCGGCGTCGAGGGCTACGTCGAGTCTGCGGCGCTCGGGCTGCTGGCCGGCATCCACGTGGCCTGCGCGGTGCGCGGCGAGGAGCCGCCGCTGCCGGACGAGGCGACCGCGCACGGCGCGCTGCTCCGCTACCTGACCAGCGCCGACATGAAGCGCTTCCAGCCGATGAACGTGAACTACGGCCTCTTCCCACCGCAGGGCGCCGCGCCGCGCCGCCTCTCGCGCAAGGATCGCCACGAGCGACTGGCGGCGCGGGCCCTCGATCGGATCGCGGACTACGCGTCTCGCGTGCGCGCGCCGATCGCATGAGCGGCGAACGCGAGCGCGCGGCCGCCCCGCGCGCGCCCTGGCAAGCCGAGCTCCGGGACTTCGATCTCTTCCTGCGCGCAGAGCGCGCGCTCTCGCCGCACACCCGACGCGCCTACGCCTCCGACGTCCGACACTTCGCGGCGTTCGTCCCGGGTCGCGCGCCCGCGCGCGTGGACGCGGGCGACGTGCGCGCCTGGCTCGCGTCGCTGCACGGCTCGCGCGACCCGGCCACGCTCGGGCGGAAGCTCGCCGCGTTGCGCGCCTTCTTCCGCCTGGAGCTGCGCGAGGGCCGGGTGCCGGCCGATCCGACGCGCGGGCTGGTCTCGCCGCGCGTGCCGAAGCGGCTGCCGAAGCCGCTCGCGGTCGACGACTGCATGGCGCTCGCCGAGGCCGACGCCGAGGCGGCGGATCCTCGCGACGAGGCCCGTGCGCTCCGCGACCGCGCCCTCGTCGAGCTGCTCTACGGCGCGGGCCTGCGCGTCGGCGAGCTCTGCTCGCTCGACGTGCGCGACGTGGACCTCCACCGCGGCGACGTGCGCGTGCAGGGAAAGGGCGGCGCCGAGCGGGTGGTGCCGCTGCCCGCGGCCGCGCGCGCTGCGCTCGACCGCTATCTCGCGGGCCGTCGCGGCCCGGGCTCGCGCGGGGAGCCGCTCTTCACGGCGCTGCGTCCGCGCCGCGGCGCGCGCGCGCGGCTCGGCGTCCGCGACGTGCGCCGCATCGTCGACGCGCGCGCCGGTCGCGCCGGCATCGTCGACCGCGTGCACCCGCACCGGCTCCGCCACAGCTACGCCACGCACCTGCTCGACATGGGAGCCGACCTGCGCGAGATCCAGGAGCTGCTCGGCCACGCGAGCCTCTCGACCACGGAGAAGTACACCGCAGTCTCCATGGAGCGGCTCGCCGAGGTGTACGATCGCGCGCATCCGCGAGCAAGGCGCGCGAGCAAGCCGCCGAAGGCGGCGCGCAGCGAGGCGAAGCCGAGCGAAGTTCAGAAGACGGACCCGGGTCGCAATGAGGATACGAGTGCCGGCGATCGCCACTGAGTTCCATTCCACCACCGTGCTCGCCGTCCTCCGCGACGGCGCGATCGCGATGGCCGGCGACGGGCAGGTCACGCTCGGCAATGCGGCCGTGAAGCACGGCGCGCAGAAGGTGCGGCGCTCGGCGTCGGGGCGCGCCGTGATCGGCTTCGCGGGCAGCGCCGCGGACGGCATGGCGCTGCTCGAGCGCCTCGAGGCGAAGCTCGAGGCGCATCCCGGCCAGCTCCGGCGAGCGGCCGTGGAGCTCGCGAAGGAATGGCGCCTCGACCGCGCCCTGCGGCGACTCGAGGCGATGCTGCTCGTCGGCGATCCCTCGACCTTGCTGCTCGTCTCGGGCGGCGGCGACGTGATCGAGCCCGACGACGGCGTGGCGGCGATCGGGTCGGGCAGCGGCTACGCGCTCGCCGCCGCGCGCGCGCTCGTCGCGCACACCGCGATGCCGGCCGCCGAGGTCGCCGAGCGCGCGCTGCGCATCGCGGCGGAGATCTGCATCTACACGAACGACCGTGTTACGGTGGTCTCGTTGCCGTGAACCGACCGAGTCCCCCGCAGAGCTTCACGCCGCGCGAAGTCGTGTCCGAGCTCGACCGCTACATCGTCGGGCAGGCCGAGGCCAAGCGCGCGGTCGCGATCGCGCTCCGCAATCGCTGGCGCCGCCAGCAGGTGCCGGACGAGCTGCGCGACGAGATCGCGCCGAAGAACATCATCATGATCGGGCCGACGGGCGTCGGGAAGACCGAGGTCGCGCGCCGCCTGGCGCGCCTGGCCGAGGCGCCGTTCCTGAAGGTCGAGGCCTCGAAGTTCACCGAGGTGGGCTACGTCGGGCGCGACGTCGAGTCGATCGTGCGCGACCTCGCGGAGGTCGGAGTCGCGCTGGTGCTCGAGGAGGAGCGGCGCGCGGTGCGCGCGAAGGCCGAGGAGCGCGCCGAGGAGCGCCTGCTCGACGCGCTGCTGCCGCCGCCCGCGCCGGCGCCTCCCGCCGCACCGCCGCCGGCCACCGGCCGCGAGACGCGCGAGAAGCTGCGCGCGCTGCTGCGGGGTGGGCACCTCGATGACCGCGAGGTCGAGGTCGAGCTCGAGGAC
>Ga0335082_10004527_pt1 | contig 15168 bp, 13 predicted proteins | sample Lox_Sample_41_FD_206718 | JGI IMG/M metagenome (GOLD analysis project Ga0335082, IMG submission 206718) | Soil microbial communities from Loxahatchee National Wildlife Refuge, Florida, United States - Lox_Sample_4.1 | ecosystem: Environmental > Terrestrial > Soil > Wetlands | place: USA...
GCGCGCGATCCGCGCCGCGAGCCTCGCCTTCGGCGCCGCGGTGTCGCTCGCTTGGCTCGCGGCCACGGGATTCTGGCTCGCGCTCGCCGCGCGCGGGCGGCTCCACGCGGTCTCGGCCGCCGAGCTCGTGTGGTTCGCGCTCGGCTCGTCGCTCGCGGGCTGGGCGTTTCTGCGCGCGATCGTCGCCTCGCGCGCGAGCAGCATGCTCACGGGCTTCGAGACCGCCGCGAGCGCGCCGACCGACGAGCGGCACGAGCCCGGCTGCCGCTCGTGCGGCGCGCCCCTCGCGGTCGCCGAGGGCGAGCTCGTCGCCGTGTGCGGCTACTGCGGCACGTCGAACGCCCTCGTCGTGCTCGTCCCGCGCGCGTCCGGCGCCGTCGCGACGGTGCGCGATCTCGCGGAGGCGCTCCGCGATCGCGCGTTCGAGCTCCAGCTCTTCGTGGGCGTCGCGGTCGTCGTCGGCGTGCCCTCGCTCGTCAGCGCGCTCTACGCGTTGCGCGCGGCGCTGCGCTGAGGCGCACGATGCGCCTCACCTCGTCGGCGATGCCTGGCGCGCCGCTCTCGCGCGTGCCCGCGACGTTCAGCGTGCGCGCCCCGCTCTCGACGAGAAACCTGCGCACGAGCGACTGCGCGCGCCGCGCCGAGGTCGTCGCGAGATCCACGAGGAGGAGCGGGCGGCCGCGCTCCTTCGCGTACGCCGCCGTGAGCGCGCTTCCCCCGGTCGGCGCGCCGCGGGTGAACACGACCGTCGCGTCCGACGCGTCGACGTTCTTGCGCGTGCGCACGGCGTAGTCGGCGCTCGCCGTCTCGACGAGCCGATAGCGCGCGGGGACCGCGCCGTCCTCCGCGCGCCGTCCTTTCGGGCAGAACCCGCCGTGCTCGAGGCCGAGGTCGATCGCCGCGTCGAGCCCGCCCCGGTCCGCGCCGGTCTGGCCGCCGGACACGATGCGCTCGAGCTTCACCGCTTGTTGAGCCCGGCGGCGAGCTTGCGCGCCATGCCGCGCGGCGCGAATCGCAGCGACGCGATCTTCATCTTGTTCGAGAAGCCCGCCACGGCCATCGACTGCCCGCGCATCATCGCGTGGTACCCGTCGGCGGCGACGTCCGTCGCGGTCGCGACGCCGGACTCGAAGAGCTTCGACTTGTCGTTGCCCGCGACCTGGGCGAACTCCGTCGCGGTCGCGCCCGGGCAGCTCACCGTCGCCGTCACGCCGGTCCCCTCGAGCTCGAACGCGAGCGCCTCGGTGAACGAGTTCACGAACGCCTTGGACGCGTAGTACACGGCCATGAACGGCCCGGGGAGAAACCCCGCCGTCGACCCGATGTTGAGCACGCGGCCGCTCTTGCGCGCGGCCATCCCGGGCAGGAGCGCGCGCGTCAGCTCGAGGAGCGCCACGACGTTGACCTGCACCATCTCGAGCTCGCGCGCCGCGTCGAGCTCGGCGAACGCGCCGGTCGTGCCGAAGCCCGCGTTGTTCACGAGGAACTCGACCTCGATCTTCCGCTCGTCGAGCGCCTTGGCGATGCGCGCCGCCGCGCCGGGCTTGGCGAGGTCCTCCGCGATCACGTGGGCCGTGATCGAGTGGCTCGCTTGGATTTCCTTCGCGAGCGCGTCGAGCTTGTCCCGCCGGCGCGCGACGAGGACCACGTCGTGCCCGTCCTTCGCGAAGAGCTTCGCGTACTCCGCCCCGAGCCCCGCGGACGCACCTGTGATGAGCGCTGTCTTTGCCATTCTGATTTCTCCTAGCGCGGCGCGACTTGATGCCGGCGCACCGAGACGTTCATCAAGAGCCCGAGCCCGATCATCACGGTCATCACGCTCGACCCGCCGTACGAGAAGAGCGGCAGCGTGACGCCGACCACCGGGAGCATGCCGGTCACCATCCCGAGGTTGAAGAAGACGTGCCAGAAGAGGAGCGCCGACACGCCCATCGCGAGCACGGCGCCGAATCGATCGCGCGACGACTGCGCCACGCGGATGCCCCACAGAATCAGGAACGCGTAGAGCCCGACGAGCACGAGCGAGCCGACGAAGCCCCAGTCCTCCGCGAACACCGGAAACGGAAAGTCCGTGTACTGGTCGGGCAGGAACAAGAACTGGTTCTGCGTCCCGCGCATGAAACCCTCGCCGACGAGCCGGCCGGCGCCGATCGCGACGCGCGCGTGGTGAGCGTGCCAGTTCGCGCCGAGGAGGTTCGCCTCCGGGTTCAAGAACGAGGAGATGCGCTGCTTCTGGTACGGCTTCAGCAAGTACGACCACGCGAGACGCCCGAACACGGCGAGCCCGCCCGCGAGCCACGCGAGACTCCGCCACTGGATGCGCATCATCGCGGCGATCGTCGCGAAGATGAGGAGGAGGATGAGCGCGGTGCCGAGGTCGGGCTGGCGGAGGACGAGGATCACCGGCAGCGCCGCGAACGCCGCGGGCACCGCGAGATCGCCGAGCTTGCGCCCTTCGGTCTTGGGATCGTTGTGGAGCCACTTCGCGAGCGCGACGATGAGGAAGATCTTCATGAACTCGCTCGGCTGGAGGCTGAACGAGCCGATCTGGATCCAGCGGGAGCTGCCGCGGATGTCGCGGCCGAGCACGAAGACGAGCAAGAGGAGCACGACGCCGAAGCCGTAGATCGCGTAGCCGTAGCGCTCGATCCAGCGGTAGTCGATCGCCGCGGCGAGCGCGCCGAGGATGCCGCCGGCGACGAGCCAGTAGACCTGCTGCACGTACAGATCGGAGAGCGAGGCGCGGACGACGCTCGTTGCAGAATACAAGTTCACGACGCCGACCACGGCGAGCGCAGCGGTGACGAGGAAGAGCGCCCAGTCGAAGCGGTCGCGCGGCGAGTCGAGGAGGCGACGCGCGGCGCCCGCGCTCGAGCGATACGGCGTGGCGCGCGTGATCACGGCGGGGCCGCCTTGACCGGCGTCTTGGGGTGCGGGCCGCGCGTCGCCTGGAGCCGCTCGTAGTCGCGCACGATCTGGATCGCGACCGGCGCGGCCTGCGTCGGCCCCGACCCGCCGTGCTCGAGGAACACGATGACCGCGACCTCCGGCGCCTTCGACGGCGCGAACGCCGCGAACCACGCGTGGTCGCGCGAGTAGTAGGCGATCTTCTTCGGGTCGTCGCCTTTCTTCGGGATGTAGCCGGTCTGCGCGGTGCCGGTCTTGCCCGCGATGTCGAGCGTGGGATCGCGCACCGGATACGCCGTGCCGCGCGGATCGTTGACGACCGCGCGCAGCGCCTCGACGACGCGCGTGAGGTTCTCGGGCTTCACGTCGACTTTGTGCGGGCGCACGCGCGGCGGGAACTCCTGCGCGATCTCGCCGTCGCTCGTCTCGATGGCGCGGACGATCTCGGGCGAGTAGAGCGTGCCGCCGTTCGCGAGCGCGGCGTACGCCATCGCGAGCTGGAGCGGCGTGACGAGCGCGTCGCCCTGCCCGATGGCCTCGTTGAGCGTGAAGCCGATGCGGAACTGCCCTTGGTAGCGGAGCGCGTACCAGCTCCGGTTCGGGACGCGGCCCGCGGCCTCGGGATTCGTGCCGAGCCCGGTCTTTTCGCCGAGCCCGAAGTCGGCCGCCATGCGCGAGATGCGGTCCATGCCGACGGTCTCGGCGAGCTTGAAGAAGTAGACGTTGCACGACGCCGCGATCGCGTCGTGCATGTTCACTTTGCCGTGCACGTGGGTGCAGTGGAAGATGCGCCGCCCGAACATCAAGAAGCCGTCGCAGCGCTCGGTCGCGTCGGGATCGAGGAGCGTCGAGCCCGGCATGTTGGCTTCGAGCGCCGCGAGCGCGGAGAAAGGCTTGAAGGTCGACCCGGGCTGGAACGCGCCGCTCATGGTCTTGTCGAGGAGCGGGCGGAGCGGGTCGCTCGAGAGGCGCGCGTAGGTCTCGCGCACGCGCGCCTTGCCGCCGGAGCCGCTGAGGTCGTTCGGGTCGAAGTTCGGCTTGCTGTACGCGGCGAGCACGCGTCCGGTGCGCACGTCGACCGCGACCACTGCGCCGGCGTCGTACGGGCGCATCGCGCGCTCGACGGCCTGCATGAGCTCGATGTCGATCGTGAGCCGCAAGTCGCGGCCGAGGATCGGCTCCTGTCGCTTCGGATCGTCGAGCAGACGCTCGGCCTCCGGTCCGCCGTGCCAGCGGCCGTGCGCGTCGATCACGCGCTTCTCCCAGCCGGCTTGCCCGCGCAAGTAGCTCTCCCACGCGCGCTCGACGCCGGTCGCGCCGACCGCGTCGCCGACGTCGTAGTCGAGCGGGTTCAGCTTCTGCTTCTGCTCGGCGCTCATCTCGTCGTAGCCGGCGGGGCGGAGCTTCGCGAGCGTCTCGGCGTCGATCTCGCCGACGTAGCCGAGCACGTGCGAGCCGAGGTTCTTGTACGGATAGAAGCGCACCGGCGTCGTCACGATCTCGACGCCGCCGAGCTCGCTCCCGTGCTCGCGGAGGAGCGCCTCGATGTCGCGCGAGATGTCCTCGCGCACGAGCATCGGACGCCAGCAGCGGCTGCGGCGGCGATCCTCCGGCGAGTCCTGCCACGACGTCTCGCTGCACGCGTTCTTCAGGCGCGCCTCGAACCGCGCGCTCTCGTCGGGGTTCATGCGGAGCATCTCGGCGAGCTTCGACCACGTGTCGGTGAGGTCGGCGACCGACGCGGGCCGCCGCCCCGCGACCGCGGTCGGCATCGCGCGGCCCGGCACGACGGTGACGTTCGAGGACGGCCGACTCGACGCGATGACGTGCCCGTACGCGTCGCGGATCGTGCCGCGGATGGTCGGCACCTCGACGCGCCGCACGATGTTGTCGTGCGCGATCGCCGCGTACTCGGCGCCTTGCAGCGCCTGGAGCTGGAAGAGCCTCCCGAGCAGCACCGCGAACGCGAGGAACGCGAACGCGGCGAACCACTTGTACCGTTTTCGGAACTCGGAGGCGCCCTCGCGCGGGACGAGGAGGTTGCTCACGAGAGCTCTCCGCGTTCGGTCGTGGGCGTCGACTTGATCGCGTGCACGCGCCGCGCGAGTCGGAAGAGGAGCGGCGACACGGCGCCGGTCGCGAGCACGTGCGGCAGCGCGAGCGGGTAGAGCGAGCGCGGGACGTACGGATCGCGCCCGAAGATCGCGAGGAGCACGAGCACCATCAGGCTCTGCACGATCGCGAAGCCGAGCCCGAGCACGAGCTGCATGAGCGCCGTCTGCGCGGCGAAGCGCGAGCCCGCCGCGCGCGCGAGCACGAAGAGCGCGACGTACGTGAACGTGTAGAGCCCGATCGGCGCGATCCCCATGAGGTCGGTCGCGTACCCGAGCACGAACGCGATCGCCGCGCCGCGCGCGAGCCCGTACTCCGAGACGCCCATGAAGACGACGAGCGGCAAGACGAGCGACGGCACGAGCCCCGGCACGTGCATCCACCCGAGCACGCGAAAGAGGTTCGACTGAATCAGCGAGAGGAGGAGCCCCACGCCGATGAACGCGGCGGTGGGCATCTCTACTTCCCCTTGTCCTTCCTCGGCGTGGGCTCGACCGGACCGTGCTCGCCGGGCGGGGTGAGGAGGATCAAGACCGAGTCGAGGCGCGTGAAGTCGACGGTCGGCGTCGCCTCCACTTCTTGCGCGCGCCCGAGCTCGCGCTTGTTCACTTTCGTGATGCGCGCGACGGGGATGCCGCGCGGAAAGCGCATGCCCTTGCCGCTCGTGACGAGGAGGTCCCCGATCTCGACGAGGTCGCGCGAGTCGACGGCGGCGACCTTGCACGTGTGGCGCGCGGCGTCGCCCGTGCCGCGCACGAACCCGCGCGCCTTGGTGCGCTCGTCCTCGACGTCGACGACGAACGACGCGTCGACCGCGAGCTGCACGTCCGCCTCGTCCCCGGAGACGTGCTGGATGACGCCCACCACGCCGTCCGGCGCGACCACCGGCATGTTGGGCTTCACGTCGCGCGAGCCGCGGTCGAGCACGACGCGCGTCACGCGGAAGAACTCGTTGAAGTCCTTGCCCACGACGAGCGCGCTGATGGTCTCGCCCGCCGTCGTGTCGCGGAGCTGGAGGAGGCGCCTCAGGTCCTGGTTCTCCGCCTGCGCCTGCTCGAGCCGGTGCACGTTCTCGCGGAGGCGCGCGTTGTCGTACGCGAGGCGCGCGTTGTCCTTCTTCACGTCGACCAGGTAGACGTAATCCGAGACGATGCTCGAGAGCCCGCGCGCGAGCGTCGCCGCGCCGTACTCGATCGGCGCCGACACGCGGAGGAGCGCCCGGTCGAGCGCGTTGAGGTTCTCCTGCTTCTTCATGTTCGCGCGGAGCATGAAGAAGGGAACTGCGAGAAGCACCGCGACGATCGCGGCATCCCGGTATCTCTTCAGCGGTGACATGGGAGTACTGCGGGGAGGCGCGAGGGGAGCGAGCAGCTCCCGTTATCCAATAGTGACTTCTTTCAAGAGCTCCATGTGGTCCAGCGTCTTGCCGCTGCCGAGGACGACGGCGCTGATCGGATCGTCCGAGACCATCACGGGCAGGCCCGTCTCTTCGCGGAGGAGCACGTCGAGGTTCTTGAGAAGCGCGCCGCCGCCGGTGAGGACGATGCCCTTGTCGACGATGTCGGCGGCGAGCTCGGGCGGCGTCTTCTCGAGCGCGAGGAGCACCGCCTCGACGATCGCGTTGAGCGGCTCCATGAGCGCCTCGCGGATCTCGTCCGAGTTCACGACCACGGTCTTCGGCACGCCGGCCACGAGGTCGCGACCCTTCACCTCGGTCGTGAGCTGCTGGTCGACCGGGTGCGCGTTGCCGATCTGCATCTTGATGCGCTCGGCGGTCTGCTCGCCGACGGCGAGGTTGTACTTTCGCTTCAGGTACGCCTGAATCGCGTCGTCCATCTTGTCGCCGCCGACGCGGACCGACTGCGAGTAGACGATGCCGGCGAGCGAGATGACGGCGACCTCGGTCGTACCGCCGCCGATGTCGACGACCATGTTGCCGCTCGGCTCGGTGATGGGCAGGCCGGCGCCGATCGCCGCGGCCATCGGCTCCTCGATGAGGTACACCTCGCGCGCCCCGGCGCTCTCGGCGCTCTCCTTGACGGCGCGCTTCTCGACCTCGGTGATGCCGAACGGGACGCAGATGATGATGCGCGGCTTCACGAGCGTGCGCCGGTTGTGCGCGCGCGCGATGAAGTAGCGGAGCATCGCCTCGGTGATCTCGAAGTCGGCGATGACGCCGTCACGCAGCGGGCGCACCGCGCGGATGTTTCCCGGCGTGCGGCCGAGCATCTCTTTCGCCTCGCGGCCAACGGCGAGCACCTTGTTTCCGCCGCGCGCGTCGCGCTGCACCGCCACCACGGACGGCTCGCACGAGACGATTCCCTTGCCCTTCACGTAGATGAGCGTGTTCGCGGTCCCGAGGTCGATCGCGAGATCGTTCGAGAAGAGTCCGCTCAACCAATCGAAGACCATGGGAAACCAGGCCTTCTATCAACCGTGGCTCGGCCTGTCTACCCGTCACGCCCGCGCGAGGGTGGACATGCGTTCAAGCCTTCGAGATCTTGCCCTCTTTGTGCGGGAAGTGTTTCCGGCACACGGGGCAAAACTTCTTGATCTCGAACTTGTCGGTCATCGTCCGCTTGTTCTTGGTCGTCGTGTAGTTGGCGCGGCCGCAGTTGCCGCACGTCATTTTGATGAGATCGCGCATGATGGTCTCGGGGGCGCGCAATCTATCCTCACGCGCCGGGCTGTCAAGCAGTGCTATGGGAAGGGATGCGCTCGGCTTTTCTCCTCTTCTTCGCGACGGCTTGCACCCTGAACCTCGGCTCGGTCGACGTCGGGTTCGACATTCCGTACGACATCCCGTCGCAGACGGTGCCGGGCGACGCGACCGCGAACGCCGCCGGCGTCGTGATCGACGCCACGCTCCCGCCTTTTCCAGTCGACATCGACGTCGCGAAGTCGGCCCAAGCGAACGGCGTGAGCGGCGCGATCTCGACGGTGACCCTCACGTCGCTGAGCCTCTCGACGACCGACGGGAACTGCTTCGACTTCGTCCAGAGCCTCTCGATTTCGATCTCGAGCACGAAGTCGGGCTCGAGCCTCCCCGAGGTCGTCCTCGCGACCGGCTCGAACCCCGGCTGCGTGCAGACGTTCGACCTCCAGGCGAACTCGTCGGTGAACCTCAAGCCCTACTTCGACGAGGGCGCAGAAGCGACGCCGACCGTCTCCGGCGTCCCGCCCGCGACCGACATCACCTTCGACGGCCACCTCGTCGCCCACGCAAGCCTTTAACGGCTAACGGCTAACGGCTATCGGCTTAATCGTCATCGCCCCAGTCGCGCTTGTCCCACCGATCGTCATCCGGGTCCGACTTCACGCCGCGGTTGCCGCCCTTGCGAGGCGGACCGTCTTCGCCGCCTGAGCCGTGTTGCTTTCGGCGACGGTCGCTGTCGAACGTTTTGCGTCCGCCCGGAGGCGCGGGCGGACCGAAGCCGCTGCCGCCGCCGCCGCCGCTGTATCCGCCGCCGCCGTAACCGCCGCCGCCGAAACCTCCCTCGCGCGGAGGCGGGCGATCGCCCTTCGGGTGCGCGAGGTTCACGACGAGACGACGCCCGCGCAGGTCGGCGGTCTTGAGCGCTTCGGCTGCGGCCTTCGCGGTCTCCGCGCTCGACATCGTCACGAAGCCGAAGCCTCGCTTGCGCCCGTCGGCGTCCATCGGCATGTGCACGCGCACGACCTGGCCGTTGCCGGCGGTCGCGCCGTTGATGAGCGTCTCGAGCTCGGGCTGCGTGCAGTCGTACGGGAGGTTGCCGACGTAGAGCGTGCGATCCGGCGCGCCGGGTCCGCCGCCGCCGGGTCCCGCGGGCCGCGGTCCACGCGACATGGGCGGACCGCCCTCGCCACGGCGCGGCGGCTCCGACTGGAACGGGCGCACGGAGATCGAGCGACCCGACTGGAGCGATCCGTCGAGCGCGTCGCGGGCGCTCTGCGCTTGCTGCGGGCTCGACATGGTCACGAACCCGAACCCGCGCGGCCTTCCCGTCGCTCGATCCTTCGGCAGGCTCACCTGTACGACCGTGCCGCCGGTGGCCTCGAAGAGTTGCTTCAATACTTCTTCCGTGACGCTGTCGGGCAACCCAGCCACGAACAGCTTCGCGTCGTCATTCCCCATGATGATGAAACCTTGCCAACCTTATTCTCGAATTCGATGCGTAGCACGCTGCGGGGAGCAGCAACGCCTCTGCCTAGACGATATCTTGTGCGCTCTTTCCGTCAATGGCCAGGTTGGTTTCGTGGGTCTCGTCGTGCGCGACGGGGATGGTGAGCTCGAAGGTGCTCCCTTCTTTCGCCGGCGTGTCGACGACGCGCGCCGTTCCACCGTGTGACTCGGCGATGTGACGCACGAGCGCGAGGCCGATGCCGCTGCCGCGGATGGGCATTCCGCCGTCGCCCGCTTTGGCCGCGTTTCCCCGGACGAAACGCTCAAAAATCCGCTCGCGCTCTGCTCTTGCGATGCCCGGCCCGTCGTCTGAAACGCGGATCAGCACCGCTCGATCCGAACGCTCGACCCGGACGCGAACGAGCGACTCTTCGCCGGCCTTGCCGTACTTGATGGCGTTGTCGATGAGGTTGATGACGGCGAGCTGGAGGGCGCGCTCGTCGATGCGGCAGACGGGCAGGTTGGGTTGCACGTCGACCTCGAGGCGGACGTGCTCGCGCTCGGCGCGGTAGCGGAGGAGCTGCGCGGCGTGGGTCACGACGGCGCCGACGTCGCCCTCGCCGAGCTCGTACGCCCCGCGCCCGCGCTCGACGCGCGCGAAGTCGAGCACGTTCTCGATGAGGTTCGAGAGGCGTTCGCTCTCGTTGACGATGATGTCGAGGTACTCCTTGCGCTTCTCTTCGCTCGCGACGCGGCCCGACTGGAGCATCTCGCCGAACATGCGGACGAGCGCGAGCGGCGTCTTGAGCTCGTGGCTCACGTTCGCGACGAAGTCGGTCTTGAGCGCGTTGAGCCGGCGCTCGCGCTCGACGGCGAGGAGGATCGTCGCGACGCCCGCGACGATGACGACGCACGAGAGCGTGACGAGGACGATCTCGAGCGTCTTGCGGTTCTGCACGCGCTGCGCGATCTCCTCGCTCGCGGCCGGCGAGACTTGGAGGCGCCAGTTGTAGAGCGTCGTCGGGATGCGCACGCCGACGGTGAACTCGCCGCTCCGGAGCGGCGGGCCGAAGATGATGCGGCCCTGCTCGTCGACGACGTTGAGGCGGCTCTCCGCGCGCGGCTGCTGCGCGGTGGCCGCTTCGGTGAAGAGCGTGGGCAGCGTGTCCTTCACGATGCGGCCGATGTCGTGCCACGCGACGATGACGTAACGGTGCACGCGCCCGTCGCCGCCGGGGCTGAACTTCTGCCAGTAGCTCACGAGGTAGCTCTGGCCGTCGTAGACTTTGTGCAGGTGGCGCAGCTCGCCCTCCGGCTGGCGCGCGAGCTCCATGTCGCCGAGCATCCGCCGCACGAGCAGGCGCCGGAACTCCTCCTCTTCGCCCCAGGCGCCGCCGGCGCGCGAGGCGAAGGCGAGCACGTCGTGCGCCTCGTCGAGGAGGAGGATCGCGCGGACGGTCGGCGTCTCGCGCTGCGCCGTCGGCACCCAGCGCTCCGTCAGCGACGTGAGCTGGGCGGGATCGGCGATCGCGAAGACCGTGTTGTCCTCGGTGATGATGCGCTTGTCGAGGCGATCGGCCTTCTCGTTGGCGAGCGCGAGCGTGGACTCGAGGACCGACTGCTGGCGCAGTTTGTCCAATTGAAACGTGGTGCGAAAAGTGAAGTACGCGAGGACGAACGCGGCGACGAGCACGGCGGGCAAGAGCACGCGCGCGAGTGATCGATTGCGTCCGCCGTCTTCCACGGCCCAAGCTTACGCGATATGCTCGCCGCGAGCCGCTTCATGCATCGTCGCGCTTTCTTCGTTTCTCTCGCGACGGTCGTGCTCGCGGCGTGCGGCGGCTCCGATCCCGGCGACTCGGGCGACGCGTCGGGCGACGTCGTCTACGGCAAGCACCCGGTCGACGCCGGCGCGTACGAGGCCGAGGCCGCCGCGAAGACGCCCGACGATCGCATGTCGAAGCACGCCGGCATCGTGCTCGCGTCGCCGCACATCCGCGCGATCTACATCGGGACGCCCAACGTCGATCAGTCGAAGAGCTTCGACGGCTATCTCCCGTGGCTCCTCACGTCGACCGACTACTGGTCGATCCTCGCGCAGTACGGCGTCGGGCTCGGCAACTACGACGGTCGCACCGACGTGTCGACCGAGGCGTTCTTCACGCCCGGGATGGTCAACTTGGGTTTCGTCGACTGGCAGGTGCTCGACAAGCGCGTGCGCGCGGTCATCCATGCGTCGCCGAGTGACGCGGGCGCGCCCGACGCGAGCGACGACGACGCGGGCGACGGCGGCGACGGCGGCGACGGCGCGTCGACCGAGCTTCCGCCGATTCCGCCCGCCGACGCGTACGTCGTCTTCTTGCCCGACAACGTGAACGTCGATCTCGGCGACGGCACCACGTGCGAGAACGCGGCCGGTTACCACTCGTACGACGGCGCCGAGCCGTACGCGATCATCCCGCCGTGCGGCCGCTACAACCTCGTCGTCTCCCACGAGCTCGCCGAGATGTCGACCGACCCGCTCCCGGGAGCCGGCTGGTACAGCGACGGCGACGTGCAAAACGCCGGCGGCGAGGTCGGCGATCTCTGCAACGAGCTCACGCTCGTCGACGGCATCGAGGCCACGCGGCTGTGGTCGAACAAGGATGGGGACTGCGAACCGCAGTGAAGAGAGCTGTCGAGTGAAGAGAGCTGTCAGCTGTCAGCTTTCAGTATGAATCTGTAACCGCGGGCGCTGCTGACAGCTGACAGCTGACAGCTCCTCTCAATGGCTCTTCACGGCCGGCGGCTGCGAGGTGCGCTCGCGGTCCAGCAGCACGCCGCGGGCGGCGACGAACTCGGCGTATTGCTCGGCCATGTACGTGATCGCGTTCGCGTCGAGCTCGCTGAACGCGGCGCCGTCGATCGGATCGGCGATCTCGAGCACGCCGAGGAAGCGGCCGGCCTGCATGACGGGCGCAACGAGCATGTGCGTCGCGCCGCCGATCGCGCTGGCGTGCTCCGCGATCTCCTCGGGCGAGAGGAGGAGCGCGCGGCGCTTTCGCATCGCGGCGGCGACGGTGCCCTCATTCTCCGACACGCGGCGGCCGACGACGCCGTCCGGCGCCGCGCCTTGCGCGCTCACGACGACGAACTCGCGCCGATCGATGTCGTAGAGGTAGACGAGCGCGAAGCGCGACGGGAGCTTCTCGAGCGCGAGCTGCAGGCAGAAGTCGCCGCCTTCGATCGAGTCGCGGAGGAAGTTCAGGTCGTGCATCGACTCGAAGAGGACGCTGATGAGCTCGTCGCCACGCACGCGGCGCTTGGGGACGGGAGGTTTCTCGCGCGTCTGCGAGACGGGAGGCGGCTCCTGCGCGACGACGATGTTGAGCGCGGGCGGCGGCGGAGCCTCGACGACGACGGGAGCGAGGACGACGGGCGCGGGCGCGGGGGCGGCGACGGGCGCGGGCGCGGGGGCGGCGACAGGCGCGGGCGCGGGCGCGGGGGCGGCGACGGGCGCGGGCGCGGGCGCGGGGGCGGCGACGGGCGCGGCGACGGGCGCGGGTTTCTTGTGCGTGCGGCGCGGGAACTGGATCGCCGGCTCGGGCTTCCAGTCCTTCCACGTGAGCGTCGCGAGGGGCAGCACCGGCGGGCGGCCCTCGAACATGCGATCGAACGCGGCGAGGTTCACGAGCTTGCCGGCGGGCACCGAAGCGAGCGTGCCCTGGATGCGCTCGAGCTGCTGGAGGAGCGCGTTCGCCGCGGCCTCTTCCGTCGTGCTCGGCGCGAGCGCGAAGCCGTACTCGCGGTACGTGAGCGGCACCTCCGCGGTCGCCTCTTGCTCGCGCGACACGAGGATCGGCGGGATCGGGATCGGCGCGACCTTCGGCGGCGCCGACTTCGCGACGACGGGAGCGGGCGGCGCGGGCTCGGCCTTCGCCACGCTCGGACCGTTCTCGGCCACCACGACGGCCTGCATCTTCACCGTGGCGTCCGCGGCGGGCTTCGGCGGCGCCGACGCGGTCGGGCGCGGCGGCGCGGACACGCGGCGCTTCGACGGCGGCGCCTCCGCGCCGGGCGTGAGCGGCGTCGCGTCGCTCGTCCGCTTCACTTCGTAGCGGAGCTTCTTCGCCGGATCGACCGCCTTGCAGCCGTCGTTCGTGATGTCGATCGAGAAGCCCGCCATGCGGCTCTCGTCACCGCGAAGGCGCCGCGCCGATTGGAGCGCGCCCTGCCACGACTCGGCCTCGACGCAATAACTCTGCGGCGGCGCAGAAGCGCCCTCGAGCGAGCTGACGTCGACGATCCATCGCATGGTCGTTGCGCGTTCTGGTGTATCAGCCCGGCTACTCGGCGCGCAAGCCGTCGGCGGGTCTCAGGCTCGCGGCGTAATACGCAGGAAACGCCGTCGCCACGAGGCAAATCACGATCGAGACGACGCCGGTCACGGCGAATTCGTTGGGGCGGACGAGCACGGGGAGCCGCGAGATGAAATACACCTTCGGATCCAGCGGAAATCCGTAGGCGAGCAGGAACTTGCAGCAAGCCCAGCCGAGGGCGAGCCCGACCGTGGTCCCGACGAAGCCGATGAGCCCGCCCTGGTAGAGGAAGACGCGCAGCACGGCGAAGTCGTTCATCCCGATCGACTTGAGCAGCGCGATCTCTTTCTTCTTGTCGAGCACGACCATGATGAGCGTCGCGATGACCGTGAACGCCGCGACGACGATGATGAGCGCGAGGACCACGCTCATGCCGATCTGTTGGATGAGGAGGGCCGTGAAGAGGCCGTGGTTCAGGTCCATCCAGTCCATCGTGTGGTAGACGCTGTTCGAGAGCTTGGCGTCGATCGCGTCGACGACCTCTTTCGTGTGATCGATGTCGTCGACCTTCATCTCGACGCCGGTCACGCTGTCGCCCTGGTCGTAGAATGCCTGCGCCTCGTAGAGATCGGTGTAGACGAGCTTCGAGTCGTACTGATCGAAGCCGGCGTCGAACATCGCGATCACGCGAAACTGCTTGGCGATGGGCGGACGGGCCTGCGCGCCGAACGTGACGCCGATCGTGGGCGACGTGACCTGGACGCAGTCGCCGATGCCGACGCCGAGCTGCTTCGCGAGCGTCTTGCCGAGGACGGCGCCGGGGAGCGCGGCGACCTGCTCGGGGCTCTTGCACGGGTCGGGATCGATGCTGTCCGGGAGCACGTCGACGTCCGGCAGGACGCTCTTGTAGCCGCCGTCGGGCACGATGGATCCGACGACGCCCGCGTCGGTCACTTGGTTCGTCGCGACGTCGTTTTCCGGCGCGCCCGCTTCTACCGTCGCGCTCGGCGCGCCCGCGTCGCCGATCTCGCTTCCGATCTCCGCGAAGAGCGAGCGGCGACCGCCCGGGATCACGTCTCGGTGCGCCTCGGTCTGGTCCGCGTGCTCGGGCAAGACGAGGTTCGCGCCCGCGTCCTCGTCGATGTCGTGCATCGACGACGAGCTCTCGTGGCGCTCGGGCGGCTTCGCCCCGGGCCGGCGAAGCCCGACGAGGCTCCCGCCCGGCACGATGTGCTTGGGCAGGTCGAGCACCTGCGGCATCCGCTCGGGGTCGACGCCCTTGAGTAGCACGCCCGTCGCGGTGCGCTCGTTGTGCGTGATCATCATCGGCGCGATCGTGAACGGCGCGACGCCCGTGACGTGCACCGTGTCCGAGCAGATCTTGGTCATGATCGGCCAGAGCGCGTGCGGCGACGGGATGCACGGATACTCGACGCTCATGCCTTCGACGTCCTTCATCACGTCGCGGTACTCGTGGAAGTCGACCGAGTACTTGAGCACGAGCACGTGCGCGTTCACGCCGAGCACCTTGTTGCGGAACTGCTCCTGGAATCCGCCGGTCACGCTCATCACGATGGAGAGCGCCGCGACGCCGAGGATGACCCCGAGCGTCGCGAAGGCCGTGCCGACCGACACGGAAGCGCGCTTTTTCGCGCCGAGATAGCGCAGCGCGAGCTTGAGCGGGAACTCCACGGAAAAGACCTTTACACGAAATGGGCGCGGGACGCCGGCCCGCGCTATGCTCAAGGC
>Ga0335082_10004528_pt1 | contig 15167 bp, 8 predicted proteins | sample Lox_Sample_41_FD_206718 | JGI IMG/M metagenome (GOLD analysis project Ga0335082, IMG submission 206718) | Soil microbial communities from Loxahatchee National Wildlife Refuge, Florida, United States - Lox_Sample_4.1 | ecosystem: Environmental > Terrestrial > Soil > Wetlands | place: USA: Florida...
CGCGCTCGATGCCGCGCGTCGCCAGGTTGTAGAGCACCTGGTTGCTGGCGATGCGCTCACGCGTCAGCGCCTGCATCGCCGCGCGCAGCTCGTCGACGTCGAAGTTGCTCACCCCGAAAAAGCGGATCTTGCCGGCCGCGACGAGGTCCTCCATCGCCGCCATGGTCTCGCCGATCGGATGCCGGCTCGGCCAGTGCAAGAGATACAGATCGAGGTAGTCGGTGCGCAGCCGGCGCAGGCTCTGCTCGGCCGCGCGGATCGTCCCCGCGCGGCTGGCGTGGTCCGGCAGCACCTTCGACACCAGAAAGACGTCCGACCGCTGGTGCCCGCGCAGCACCTCGGCGATCGCCTCCTCGGCGCCGCCGCTGCCGTACATCTCGGCGGTGTCGACGTGCGTCATGCCCAGCGCCAAGCCGGCGCGCAGCGCGGCGATCTCCGCCGGGCGGTCGCGCGCGTCGCCCATGCACCAGGTTCCTTGCCCGATGATGGGCACCGGGACCCCCGTCCATCCAAACGGCTGTGTCTGCATCGGCGCACTCTACACAACGTGACGCCGACAGATAATGCAGCGCCACTGCATCCCTCCGGGCGTGGCGCGCCGGAGACCATTTGCCGTCCGCGACCGGGCGGAACGATCCCTGCTTGTGTACCCGAACATGCTGCGCTGCGCCGCCTTGCGTCACCGGCTGCTGCCGGCCCTCGCGGCGGCGGCGCTCGGCATCGCTGCCGCAAGCGACACATCACATGCGGCAACGTACTACGTCGCCCCGTCGCCGCTCGGCAACGACGCCAACCCGGGCTCGCAGGCGGCGCCGTGGCTGACGCTGCAAAAGGCCGGCGACGTGGCCGTCGCCGGCGACGTCGTGATGGTGCAACCGGGGACGTACCGGGGCTTCCGCCCGCGCAACTCCGGGACGGCGCAGGCGCCGGTGCGCTTCGTCGCGCAGCCCGGCGTCGTCGTCACCTCGCCGGGTCCGTCGAACAGCAACAGCGACAACATCTGGGTGCGCGACGTCGACTACGTCACCATCGACGGTTTCGAGTCGAGCGGCGCGCCGCGCGCCGGCATCGCCGTGCAGGGCGAGCCCGACGCCAACGCCACCGGCATCGTCATCCGCAACTGCTTCGCGCACAACAACAGCCGCTGGGGCATCTTCACCGGCTTCGCGCGCGACCTGCTGATCGAGAACAACGAGACCTCGTTCTCCGCCATCGAGCACGGCATCTACGTCTCCAACAGCGGCGACCGCCCGACCTTGCGCCGCAACCATGTCCACGACAACAACGCCTCCGGCATCCAGCTCAATGCCGACCCGGCGGAGATGGGCAGCGATCCGACCGACCCGATGGGCGACGGCATCATCACCGACGCGCTGATCGAGCTGAACGTCATCCACGACAACGGCGTCGGCGGCGCCGCCGCCATCAACCTCGCCTCGGTGCGCACCTCGCTGATCCGCAACAACCTGATCTACAACAACCACGCCACCGGTATCGCCGGGTGGGACGACGGCGACGGCAACCAGTTCGGCACCCAGAGCAACCGCATCGTCGGCAACACCATCATGCAGCCCGCCAACGCGCGCTTCGCGATCGGGCTCAAGGACGGCAGCATCAACAACGTCGTGCTCGACAACGTTCTGCTCGCCGCCGGCCCGCGCGGCAGTCTGGAGGTCGATCCCTCGAGCCAACCCGGCCTCCAGTCGGACTACAACATCGTCGTCGGCACCTTCTCCGACGACACCAACTTCCTCACCCTCGCCCAGTGGCACGCCCTCGGCTTCGACGCGCACTCGATCGTCTCGACGGCAGCCGCGGTGTTCGCCAACGCGGCATCCAATGACTACCACCTCACCGCCACCAGCCCGGCTCGCGACGCCGGCACGACGCTGCCCGATCTCCCCACCGACCTGGACGGCAACGCGCGGCCGCAGGGTCCGGCCTTCGATTGTGGCGCCTACGAGCTCACCGCCGCCGGGCCCTCGCCGACCCCGACGATCACCAGTCCGCCGACCGTCACCAGCTCGCCGACGGCCACCCGCACGCTGACCCGGACGGCGTCCGCGACCGCCACGCGCACCGCGTCCAGCACCGCGACGCGCACGCCGTCACCCTCCGCCACCGCGACGGCGACGCGCACCGCCACGCCGACCGCGACGCCGACGGCAACCAGCAGCGCCACGCCGACCGGCAACCTGCATGTCGCCGGCAGCGTGCGATCGGTCAGTGGCGACCATCCGCTGTCCGGCGCCACCACGCGCCTCGACGGCCCGGCGGCCCTCAGCGCGGTCAGCGACGCCACCGGCGCCTTCGATCTCTCCGGCGCGTTCGACGCGCCCTGGACGCTCACCCCGCGCAAGATCGGCGACCGCGGCAACGGCATCTCGGCGCTCGACGCGGCGTACGTGCTGCAGTTCGTCGCCGGGCTGCGCATGCTCGACGCCCAGCAGCAGCTCGCCTGCGACGTCACCGCCAACGGCACCCTCTCCGCCCTCGACGCAACGCGGATCCTGCAGCTCACCGTCGGCCTGCTGCCGGAGTTCGACGCCGCCACCGCATGCTTGTCGCAATGGATCTTCCTGCCGCAGGGCGCGGCGGACGCCAGCCGGACCCTGATCCAACCGTCGTTCAGCGGCGGCGTCTGCCAACCCGGCGCGGTCGCCTACCCTTCGCTCCCCGCCGACATGGCGGGGCAGGATTTTCACGCCCTCCTGATCGGCGACTGCACGGGCAACTGGCAGCCACCGAGTCTGGGCGGCGCCGCGGCGCTGGTTCGCCACGCGATTCCACCGGCCGCACGGATCACGCGACTGCGCCGCGCGCCCGGCGGACGTCTGCGCGCCGCGCTGGTCGTACGCGCCGGGACGTCCCTGCAAGCGATCGAGGCGACCCTGACCGTCGACCCGCGCCTGCGCCTGGTGAGCGCGCGGCCGGCGCTCGCCGCACGCCGCGCCCTGCTCGAGTTCAATCAGCCGGCGCCAGGGTCGGTCGCCATCGCGCTCGCCAACCCCGGCGCGATCGCGGCCTCCGCCCGCACCGCCGTCGTGCTCGAGTTCGCGCCCGCGAGCGCGGACGCGGTGCGCAGCACGATCGCAGTGCGGACGCTGTCGGTCGACGAGTAGCCCGGCGCCGATCTGATTCCAGAGAACGCGGCTCGCCGGGAGGCTCGCCTTCCCAGTGACTATTGCGCGTGGACAGGCGTGCGGAAGAGGCGCATCCTCGCCGCATGGATACGACGTGGCTGTGGCTGTCGGGGCTGTTCTCACTCATCGGCATGGCGGTGTTCGCTTACGGCCGCAAGCAGCGCACGGCCACGCACACGCTGATCGGCGCGGCGCTGATGGGCTATCCGTACTTCGTCAGCAGCGCATGGGCGCTGGTCGGCATCGGCGCGCTGCTGCTGGTCGGCATGGTGGTCGGCAACCGGATGGAAAACTCCTGACGCCGTCGCCGGTTCAGGATGCCTGCGCGCCGTGGCACTTCTTGAACTTCTTGCCGCCGCCGCAGGGGCACGGATCGTTGCGCCCGACCTTCGCTGCGCTGCGGCGGAACGGCTCCTGCGGCGGCCCGTGATCGTGATCGCAGTCGGGCCCGTGCTGATGCGAGGGAGGCTCGGACTTCGGCGTCGGCATCCACCCAGTTGACATCACCGGCAGGCACAGCGTCAATCGCCCTCGGCGCCCGGCGCGCGTTGCCTCGCTGCGCGTCCCCGCCTACCATACCGTCCGTGCAGCCCCTGCTGTCCGACGCGCAACGCGAGCTGCTCGAGACGGCGCGCCATCTGGCCGCGACCTTCGCGGCACGCTCCGAGCGTCATGACCGCGAGGGGAGCTTTCCGTTCGAGAACTTCGCCGACCTGCACCGCGCCGGCTTCCTGGCCCTCGCCTTGCCGGTCGAGCTGGGCGGGCGCGGGATGTCGATCTACGACTTCTGCCTGGTGCAGGAAGCGCTCGGACACGGCTGCGGCGCCACCGCCCTCGGCACCAACATGCACTGGTACAACCTCGGTGGCGGACTGCACCTGTTCACCGAGGCGTTCCGCCGCCGCGTCGCCGACGCCGTCGTGCGCGAAGGCGCCATCCTCGCCAGCAGCCTCTCCGAGCCCGGCGCCAGCCTCGGCGCGCCGCAGGTGACCGCACGCAAAGTGGAGGGCGGGTACCGCGTGAGCGGGCGGAAGTCCTTCTGCACCCTGGCACCGGTGCTGCGCTTCTTTCTCTTCAACGCCCGGCTCGAGGGCTGCGAGCGCCCCGGCCTCTCGGGCACCGTGACGCTCGCCGCCGAGCGCGGCAGCGACGGCATGGAGATCATCGAGACGTGGGACGCGATGGGCATGCGCGCCAGCGGCAGCCACGACATCGAGTTCCGCGACACCTTCATCGCCGACGAGTGCCTGGTCGGTGAAGAGGGCGCCGGCACCGAAGGCGGCATGGTCTGCCTGCCGTGGTACGCCCTCGGCATCGCGGCGCTCTACACCGGTGTCGCCGGCGCCGCCTTCGATTTCACGGTCGACTATCTCAAGCGCCGCACGCTCCACCCGCTGCCGGCCAGCCTCGCACACCTGCCCGGCCCGCAATTTGCCGTCGCCGCCATGCAGGTCCAGCTCGAGGCCGCCCGCGCGCTGATCTACAAGACCGCGTCCGAGCTCACCCGCGGCGCCGACTACGGCGCCGCGCTGCTGCCGAAGGTGACGACCCCGCAGTACTTCGCCACCAACGCCGCGCTCGAAGTGGTGACCCAGGCCATGCAAGTGGTCGGCGGTCCGAGCCTGTTCCGCCGCCACCCGCTCGAGCGCTGGTACCGCGACGTGCGCGCCGCGACGCTGCACCCGTTCACCCACACCTGGCTGCTGGAGATGCTCGGCAAGCTGGCGCTCGGCGTGCCGCTCGATACGCAGCCGCGTTGGATCTGACCGGCGATGCTCGACTCGCGGCTCGGCCGCCCCGACAGCCGGATGGCGCGCGCGCTCGACACCGCCGCGCGTGCGCTGGTCGGCGCCGGCGTCGGCGCCAACGCGCTCTCGTACGCCGCGCTCGCCTGTGGCCTGATCGCCGCGTGGTGCTTCCTCGTCCAGCACCGCGCGCTGGCCTTCGGCTGGCTGGTGCTGTCCGGCCTGGCCGACGCCGTCGACGGGCGTGTCGCGCGCCTGGGGCCGGGACCGACGCCGTGGGGCGGGGTGCTCGACCTCACCTTCGACCGTGTCGTCGAAGCCGCGGTGCTGCTGGGCATCGCCCTGCCGGAGCCGTCATGGCACCGGCCGGCGCTGGTGCTGGCGTGCACCTGGTACGTCAACCTGTGCGTCTTCCTCGCCGTCGGCGCGGCGAGCGAGCAGCGCGGCGGCAAGGTGATCCACTATCCGCCCGGCCTGCTCGAACGCAGCGAGGGTCTGCTCTTCGCCTTCGTCGTCGTGGTCGCGCCGGGCTGGGTCCCGGCCGCCGGCTATGTGTACGCCGCGCTGGAGGTGGTGACCGGCGCACAACGCTTCCTGTACGGAAAGTGGGCCCTGCAAGAGCACCGCGACGTACGGGAATAGAGTCGCCCCTCCGACAGTCGTACGATCAGAGCCGGCGTTCTCGACGACGCTGAGCCCACCATCGACCGAGGAGGAAGGCATGACGCTCGAGAAGCTCATCAATTGGATGTTGAAGCCGCCGCTCGACGGACCGCGATCGACGGTCCTGATCCGCTGCATGGCGGGAGGCGTCTTCCTGTCGGAAGGCATCCTCAAATTCGTGTACGCCAACCAAGGCGTGGGACGCTTCACCAAGCTCGGGTTTCCGGCGCCGGATCTCACCGCCAATTTCGTTGCGATCCTGGAGATCGTCGGTGGCGCGCTGCTGATCGCCGGCTTCCTGACCCGCGCGATCGCCATCCCCTTCGTCATCGAGATGGTGGTGGCGATGCTCTCGACCAAGGTATCGCTCTATCTCGGAACCTCTCCGCTGCCGCTGCCGCCCTCGCCCCCGCAAACCGGGATCTGGGCCGTGCTGCACGAGACCCGCTCCGACTATGCGCAGATCATGAGCGCGCTCTTCCTGCTCGCCGCCGGTCCCGGACCGTGGTCGGTCGACGCCGTGCTCGCACACCGGAAGCGCGGGGATCAGCCGGTCCCCGCTCCCTCAGTTCGGCGCGCCGCCGGGTGCCGATTCCATCCCGGCGAGGCGCGTCCTTCATCACACTGCGCCTCCGCATGCGGCGGCGAGCCGATGGCGAGCCTTGCGCGTCCAGCATGCATCGGCGATACCCGCCCGCATGTTCCGCCGCGCGCCGTTCATCTGGACCAGCAAGCAGCCCATCGATCCGCTCGGCTACTGGAACCAATTCTTCGGCGGCGTCCGCCGGCGCGACGACGGCTGGAATCGATGGTTCCTCTTCCGGCGCGCGTTCACCCTGCGGGCGCCGGCCGACGCCGCGACGCTGACCATCACGGTGGACGGCCGCTACCAGCTCTTCGTCAACGGCACGCGCGTCGGCCGCGGCCCGGCGCGCTCCAACCCGCATCACCTGCGCACCGACACCTACGACATCGCGGCGCTGTTGCAGCCGGGCGACAACGCCATCGGCGTGCTGGTGCACGTCTACGGCATCGACACATCCTGGTACGAGGTCACGCGCGGCCACTGGCAGGGCGTGTTCGGCGACGGCGGCCTCTACTGCGACGCGCGCGTGCACTGCGGCGCGACGACGGTCGACGTGCTCTCCGACGAACGGTGGCGCTGCTGCGAATGCCCGGCGTGGGATCCACTCGCCTCGCGCACGCTGTGGAACATCGGCTTCATCGAAGTGCACGAGGCCCGCTTCATGCCACAGGGCTGGCTGCTGCCGAGCTATGACGACACCGGCTGGGACGCGGTGCAGGTCCTGCGCAGCGGCGGCGGGCCGCCCGAGGCGCCGTTCGGCGGCATGCGCAGCGAACCGTTTCCGGTGCTGCTGCCGCGCGAGATCCCGTTCCTCGCCGAGACGGCGCTGGCGCCGGAGCGCGTGCTCGGCTGGTACGGCGTCGTCCCGCGCCCGGACGACCCGGTACACGAGCGGCTCTACCAGGAGGAGCTCGTCGACCTCCCGGCCGGGCTGGTCACCAACCCCGACGCCCTGCTGCATCCCGGCGACGGCGCGACGACGGTCGCGACCGGCGCCGTCGACGTCGCCGTGGTGCTCGACTTCGGGCGCATCCATTCGGGTTATCCGTTCATCGAGCTGGAAGCGCGCGGCGGCGAGGTGGTCGAGGTCGCGGTCGCCGAAGGCCTGCCCGGCGAGTGGGGCGATACGCCGCCGGCGCAGCCACGCCTGGTCAAAGGCCAGCCGCCCGCCGCGCAGATCTTCCGCTACATCGCGCGGCCGGGCGTGCAGCGCTTCGAGCGCTTCGAGTGGGCGGCGGTGCGCTATGCGCAGGTCACGGTGCGCGGCGCGCCGCAGGGCCTCGGCATCCGCCACGTCGGCTCGATCTTCACCCACTATCCCGCCGAACCACGCGGCGCCTTCGCCTGCTCCGACCCCTTCCTGACGCGTCTGTGGGAGGTCGGCCGCTACACGCTGCTGCTCTGCATGCACGACGGATGGGAGGACTGCCCCAGCCGCGAGCAGCGGCAGTGGCTCGGCGACGCGACGGTCGAATTGCTGGTCGGCCAAGTCGCCTTCGGCCCCACGATCAACCCGCTCAACCGCCAATTCCTGCGCCACGCGGCCGAGAGCCAGCGCCCCGACGGACTCACCCAGATGTTCGCGCCGGGCGATCACCACACCGACGGGATCCTGATCCCCGACTGGACGCTGCAGTGGATTCTCAACGCCGAGCAGCACTGGCTGTACACCGGCGAGCTCGACGTCATCGAGGCGATCTTCCCAGCCATCCAACGCGCGCTGGCGTGGTTCGAGCGCCAGATCGGTCCGAACGACCTGCTCGCCGATCTGCCGTTCTGGCACTTCATGGACTGGGCGGCCCTCGGCCGCCACGGCGAAGCCGCCGCGCTCAACGCCCAGCTCGCGGGGACCCTGCGCGCCGCGAGTCGGCTCGCCACCGCGCTCCAGTACCCGCGCGCGGCGCGGCGCTACGAGGCGCTGGCGGTGCGCATCGCCGCGGCGGTCGACGCGCGCCACTGGGACGCACGCCGCGGCGTGTACGTCGACGTCGTCGATCCCGCCACCGGCCGCCAGGAGCCACGCGTCTCCCAGCACGCCAATGGCGCGGCGATCCTGTGGGACGTCGCCCCCCAACACCGCTGGAGCTCGATCGTCGCGCGCATCACCGATCGCGACCGCCTCACCTTCACCGCCGCACCGCCGATCAAACCGGACGGCGAGGTCCTCGACCCGGAGAACGGCGTCGTCCTCGCCAACACGTTCTACAGCCATTTCGTCTACCGCGCCCTCTGCAAGGCCGGCCGCTTCGACCTCGTGCTGGGGCTGATCCGCGATCGCTACGGTCCGATGCTCGCGCGCGGCGCGACCACGCTGTGGGAGAGCTACGAGCCGACGGCGAGCCTCTGCCATGGCTTCTCTGCCACGCCGGTCTACCAGCTCTCGACCGAGGTCCTCGGCGTCGCGCCGCTCGCGCCGGGCTTCGAAACCTTTCGCATCGCCCCCCAACCGGCCGAGCTCGACTGGGCGCGCGGCGTCGTGCCCAGCGTGCACGGCGACATCGAGGTGGCGTGGGAGCGGCGCGGCCAGGAGCTGACGATCGACCTCGCCGTACCCGAGGCAACCGAAGCGGAGCTCGTCCCTCCACCAGGATTCCAGCTCACCGGCGGCGGGAATCGCCTCCTGCCCGGACGCCACCACCGTCGTGCCGTGCGCCGTCAAGCGCCCTCGTAGCGGCAGGCCTCCGCGCCTGCCGTGCTGCTCTATCAACCCGCCGCTCGCTCTGGCAGAATTCGCGGCTCACGAACGAGGAGCCCCCGATGAGCACCACCCACATCAACGGCATCGACATGTATTACGAAGAGCACGGCAGCGGCGATCCGCTGCTCTTGATCATGGGCCTCGCGGCCGACTCGACCGCCTGGATGTTCCAGGTGCCCGATTTCTCGGCGCGCTACCGGACGATCGTCTTCGACAATCGCGGCGTCGGGCGCAGCAGCAAGCCGTCCGGGCCGTACACGATCGCGCAGATGGCGGACGACGCCGCCGGCGTGCTCGACACCCTCGACGTCGCGCGCGCCAACGTGGTCGGCGTGTCGATGGGCGGGATGATCGCGCAGGAGCTGGCGCTCCGCCATCCGCAGCGCGTGCGCGACCTGGTGCTCGCCTGCACGTATGCCAAGCCCGACACCGGCGTGGAGCAGCAGTTCGAATCCTCGCTCGCCCTGTTCGGCGCCTCGCGCGGCGACAACGGCGAGGTGCAGGTCGACTTGAGCAAGATCGATCCGATGATGCTCTTTCAGCACCTTTTGCCGACCGTGTTCACTCCGCAGTTCATGATGACCGAGCTGCCCAAGCTCATGCAGGTCTTCTCCGGAGCGCTGCAGTACGGCTTCAGCATGGAGGCGATCCTCGCGCAGGTCTCCGCCACGCAGCGCCACGACACGCTCAACCGCCTCGGACAGATCAAGGCGCCGACGCTGGTCCTCACCGGCGACAGCGACATGCTCATCCCGCCCTCCTGCTCCGACACGCTCGCCGCCCGGATCCCAGGCGCCAAGCTGGTCAAGCTCCCCGGCGGCAGCCACGGCTTCAACTTCGAGACGCCCGAGGCGTTCAACCGCGTCGTGCTCGACTTCCTCGCCGGCGCGCCGAACTGAGCGGCGTCGTCACGTCAGCAGCCACCGCACCGCCACGACCGCACCGGCATAGCCCGCCAGGTCGGCGATCAGCCCGGTGGCGACCGCGTGCCGCACGCGGCTGACTCCGACCGCGCCGAAGTAGACGGCGAGCACGTAGAAGGTGGTCTCGGTGCTGCCCTGCAGGGTCGAGACGAGATAGCCGACGTAGCTGTCGGGCCCGTTGGCTTGCATGATCTCGGCCATGACGGCGTACGCGCCGGAGCCCGAGAGTGGGCGCAGGATCGCCATCGGCAGGGCTTCGGCGGGAAATCCGACCGCGCCGGTGATCGGACCGACGGCACGAACGATGAGATCGAGGAGACCGGAGGCGCGGAACATCCCGGCGGCGACGATGATGGCCACCAGAAAGGGAATGATCCGCACCGCGACCTGGAACCCTTCCTTCGCGCCGCTGATCATCGCGTCGTAGACCGCAACGCGCTTGGCCACGCCGTACATGAGCATCACCGCGATGAGCAACGGCAGGAGCCAGTGCGACCCGGCGCCGCGCAGCAGGTCGCCGAGTGTGCTGGCACCCGCCAGGCCGGCGCACAGGTGGAGGACAAAGCCGATGGCGATGGCGGCGACCACCGCCAGCGCGAGGGCGCAGCCGAGCGGCGAGGTCGGGCGATCGCTGCCGAGGCTGTCGTCGCTCGGCAGGTCAACCGCCGCGGCGCGAGCGCCTTCCGATGGCGGGTACGCGCTCGCCGGCGGTACCACGCGCTGGAGGAGCTTGGCCGCGCTCACCGCGCAGATCGTCCCCCACGAGGTCGCGAGCATCGTCGGCAGCCAGATGCTTGCAGCGTTGGTCGAGCCGAGCGAGGCGCGCAGCGCGATCACCCCGAGCGGCGCCAGGTGGACGCAGGTGGTGTTGATGGCGAGGAAGAGCACCATCGCGTTGGTGGCCACCCCCGGCACCGGGTTGAGTCGGTCGAGCTCGGTCATCGCCTTGATGCCGAACGGCGTCGCCGCGTTGCCGAGGCCGAGCACGTTGGTGGCGATGTTCATGATCATCGCGCTCATGGCCGGATGATCGGGCGGCACGTCCGGGAAGAGTCGCGTCATCACCGGCCGCAACGCCCGGGCCAGCGCGTGCAGCAGACCGCCCTCCTGCACGACGCGCATGAGGCCGAGCCAGAACGCCATCACGCCGATCAGCCCGATGGCGAGCGTCACTGCCGACTTGGCGGATTCGATCGACGCAGTCGACACCGCCTCCATGTTGCCGGTGAACGCCGCGGTGACGATCGAGGCGACGATCAGGACCAGCCAGACCGCGTTCATCATCGCCTCGACACCTCCCCGCCTCGCCCGCCTCATACACGACCGACCGGGACAGCACGAGCGGTCCGAACGATCGGACTAGCGGCGAGAACTCCCGGTGCGCGCGTTGGGGAATTCAGCCGCGGGGTTCGGGATCGGAATCGGAACGAGGGTAACGATAGTGGTTTCGATTCCGATCCCGATACCGACTACCGACCCCGTTGAAGGTGGCCGCTGTCGGTGCTTCGGGAGTGGCGGCGGCCATGGAGGGCCGCCGCCGCGGAGAGAGGGACCGGACGCTGCGCCAGCCGCTCAGGCCAGCGACGCTTTGCGGTACATGGTCACGACGGCGGCACCGCCGAGGCCGAGGTTGTGCTGGAGGGCGAGCTTGGCGCCGGCAACCTGGCGCTTGTCGGCTTCGCCGCGCAGCTGCCAGTTGAGCTCAGCGCACTGCGCCAGGCCGGTGGCGCCGAGCGGGTGGCCCTTGGAGATGAGGCCGCCGGACGGGTTGACCACCACCTTGCCGCCGTAGGTGTTCGCGCCGGAGTCGACGAAGGCGCCGCCCGTGCCCTCTGCGCACAAACCGAGCGCCTCGTAGGTGATCATCTCGTTGCACGAGAAGCAGTCGTGCAGCTCGACCACGTCGACGTTCTCGGGGCCGAAGCCGCTCTGCTCGTACACCTTCTGCGCCGCCTTCTTGGTCATGTCGGACCCGACCAGCTTGATGCAGCTCTTCTCGTCGAAGGTGCTGCGGAAGTCGGTGGTCATCGCCATGCCGAGGATCTCGACCGCCTTGGTCTGCAGGCCGTGGCGCTTGACGAAGTCCTCGCTGGCGAGGATCGCGGCGCCGGCGCCGTCCGAGGTCGGACAGCACTGCAGCTTGGTGAGCGGCTCGTACACCATCGGCGCGTCGAGGATCTGCTGCAGCGAGTACTCGTCCTGGAACTGCGAGTACGGGTTGTTGACCGAATGCTTGTGGTTCTTCCAACCGATCTTGGCGAACTGCTCGGCGGTGGTGCCGTAGCGCTCCATGTGCTCGCGGCCGGCGTTGCCGAAGAACTGCGGCGCGGGCGGGGCCGGCGCGAAGTTGCGCAGCGCCACCATCGCCTCGAACTGCTTGTCCATCGGGTTGGTGCGGTCCTGATACTTCACCCCCAGCGAGCCCTTCTCCATCTTCTCGAAGCCGAGCGCGAGGACGCAGTCGGCCAGCCCGCCCTCGACGAACTGCTTGGCCATGAACAGCGCCGTCGAGCCGGTCGCACAGTTGTTGTTGACGTTGTACACCGGGATGCCGGTGCAGCCGAGCTGGTACACGGCGCGCTGGCCGCAGGTCGAATCGCCGTAGCAGTAGCCCACTGCCGCCTGCTCGACGAGATCGTAGGCGATGCCGGCATCGGCCAGCGCCTTGGTGCCGGCCTCCTGCGCCATGTCCGGGTAGTCCCAGGCCTTCGAGCCCGGCTTCTCGAACTTGGTCATGCCGACGCCGACGACGAACACTTTCCGTCCCATAGCTGCCCTCCATGGTTCCGCGCCGCCAGGGCGGCGGTCGCGGGCGATTCGTATTCCTTATCAGGAATTAGGCGGCAGTCGAGCCCTGCCCGGGGGCGTCGATTTCACCCCCACCCCCGCCGCCCCGGCGCCAACGGAGCGGCGCCCTCCAAGTGGGGCAGACCGGAAAGGCAGGGTGCCGGTCAGCGTTTGACGCGCGAGGTCGGCGGGGCCGTGAGGGGATCCTCCGGCCAGGCGTGCCGCGGGTAGCGGCCGCGCAGCTCCCGGCGCACCTCGGGGTAGGTCGACCTCCAAAAGCTCCCGAGGTCGTCGGTGATCTGCACCGGCCGCTGGTTGGGGGCGAGCAGCTCGATGACCAGGGGGACGCGGCCGCCGGCCAGGCGCGGCGTGCCGCGCAGACCGAACACCTCCTGGATGCGGGCCGCGAACGACGGCGGCCGGCCGGCGTGGTAGGCGATCGACGCGCTGCGCCCGGTGGGCAGCGCGAACCGGGTCGGCGCCTCGCGCTCGAGGGCCTCGATCTGGCGATGGCTCAGCAGCCCCCGCAGGACGGCCAGCACATCGGCCCGGCGCAGCTCGGCAAAGCTGCGCTTGCCGTCGCACAGCGACACCACGGCATCGGCGAGCAGCGCATCGACGTCGGCGGGCAGGTCGAGCTCGGGCATGGCGCGCTGCAGGAACTGGATCCGCGTCAGGAACGTGTGCTCCCCCTCGCCTACGGCGGCGGCCCGAACGGGATCGCGCCGCGCCGCCTCGGCCAGAACCGGGCCGGCGGCGCCGCGCTCGACGTCGACCCGTACGCGCTCGGCGAGGACGAGATCGTGGAACAGCTCGCGCTCCCGTGACACGACCCGCTCCTGTTCGATGTCGAACTCGAGGACATCGTGTTTTCGGACCGCATGAGGGAACATCTCTTCGAGCCAGGCGCGATCGATCGCGCTGGCGACGCGCACGGACAGCTCGCTGTGCTGACCGCGCGGGCCGCCCTCCACTTCGACGGCGACGAACAGCTCTGCCTCGCGTACGACGCTGCGCGGGTCGAGCCGTACGCCGGTGCCGCCGACCATGACCGCGCGCGCCGAGCCCGACGCCCTCCGGCGGGCGACGCGATCGGGGAAGCCGGCGAGGACGCAGCGGAGGAGGTTATCGTCGTGCGTCGCGGCGGGCGCTCGCGGCGAGGGATACCTGGCGGAGGCCGACCCAGTCCCCGCCCGCCCCAAGGCGGGAGCAAGCTCCCGCACTCCAGGGCCGACAACGCTGCCGAGCTGACGGCGCGCGTGCTCGACCGCGCGCAGGGCGCCGCGGTCGAGGCCCAGGCGCTGGCAGGTCCCGGCATTGAACCTGGCCCGCGCCGCCGCGTCGAACAGCTCAGCGCGCAGCAGCAGGTCCGACGATCCGGTCGGCCGCTCGGCGCGTCTCTCGGCGCCAAGGGCGCGGGCGTCGAGGCAGACGTCGCGCTCCGAGGCCAGGGCGGCCAGCAGGGCGCCCGGGTCGGCGCAGCCGCGGCGCTCGGCTTCGAGAAGCAGGCGCGCCAGGCGCGGCGGAGCCGAGACGCCGAGCATGCGGCGGCCGAGGTCGGTGAGCGCGCCAGCGGCTGCGTCGACGGCACCGAGCAGGGCGAGCAAGCGCTCGGCGCGCGCGACCGCGGCCGGGTTGGGGGCATCGAGCCAGGCCAATCCGCGCGGGTCGCCGAGCCCCCAGGCGCGCAGCTCGAGCAGGGTGGCGCTGAGCTCGAGCCGGCGGATCTCGGGCACCTCGCGCTCCAGCCGCGCGGCGTGCTCGGCGGCCGTCCACAGCCGCAGGCACCGGCCCGGAGCGGTGCGGCCGGCGCGACCGGCGCGCTGCTCGGCCGCGGCGCGGCTGATCGGCGCGAGGCGCAGGGTGTTGACGCCGTGGCGCGGGTCGTAGCGCGCCACGCGCGCCAGGCCGCTGTCGATCACCGCGGTCACGCCGTCGATCGTCAGCGACGTCTCGGCGACGTTGGTCGCCAGTACGACCTTGCGCTGCGCGGCCCGCCGCAGCACGCGCTGCTGCGCATCGAGCGGCAGGTCGCCGTGCAAAGGGAGGACGAGCAGGTCATGTTCGGTCGCGAGCGGCGCGATCGCGTCGGCGGCGCGGCGGATCTCGGCGGCGCCGGGCAGGAAGACGAGGACGTCGCCGCGGTCGTCGCGCTCCCCCAGGACGCGGCGCAACGCGCTGGCGACGCGGCCGGCGAGCGGGCGGTCGTCCGATGACGCGTCGAAGTCGACCCGTACCGCAAAGGCGCGGCCCTCCGAGGTGAGCACCGGGCAGCCGCCGAGATAGGCGGAGAGCGCGTCGGTCTCCAACGTCGCCGACATGACCACCAGCTTCAACTCCGGTCGCACCGTCGCCTGCAGCTCGCGCACCACCGCCAGCGCCACGTCGCCCTGCAGATGGCGCTCGTGGAACTCGTCGAGCACCACTACGGCGGCCTCCTCGAGGAACGGCGAGCGCGCCAGCTGGCGGCCGAGCACGCCCTCGGTGAGGAACCAGAGCCGCGTCGCCGCGCCGCCGCGCTGCTCGAATCGCACCCGGTAGCCGACCTCGCCGCCGATTCGCCCGCCCCGCTCGGCGGCGACGAACTCCGCCGCGGCGCGCGCCGCGATGCGGCGCGGCTCG
>Ga0335082_10004529_pt1 | contig 15165 bp, 12 predicted proteins | sample Lox_Sample_41_FD_206718 | JGI IMG/M metagenome (GOLD analysis project Ga0335082, IMG submission 206718) | Soil microbial communities from Loxahatchee National Wildlife Refuge, Florida, United States - Lox_Sample_4.1 | ecosystem: Environmental > Terrestrial > Soil > Wetlands | place: USA...
GGGCGGCGGTGGTGGGGTGGGGGGCGGCGGTAGTGGGGTGGGGGGCGGATTCGCTGGCGGCGGCTAGGGTGGCTTGCTGGGCGGCGACACAGAAGCGGCCGATGAGCTCGCTGGTCAGGTTCTTCAGGGCGGCCACGGTGCCGGGGGCGCCGTCGTAGGAGGCGGGCCAGATGTCCAGGGCGAGCAGCGCGTCGAGGATCTCGGTGAGCTCGGCCTCGGTTACCCCGCCGGGGCAGTAGGCGATGGCGGTGCGGGAAACCTCGGCCCGTTCGGTCTCAGATTTTAGGTTCTTGAACGTGATGAGGCCGGCGTGGAACCCGTCCTCCATGTCGTGAACCGAGTAGGCCACGTCGTCGGCCCAGTCCATGACCTGGGCCTCCAGGCACGGCCGGCGGTCCGGCGCGCCCTGCCTGATCCAGCCGAAGACCTCGGCGTCCTCGGCGTAGACGCCGAACTTGCCGGGGGGGTCTGGGGGGGTGGCTCCCCCCCGGTCGCGGGGGGTTCCGGGGGGTCGCCCCTCCGGGTCAGCACGGAACCAGGGGTACTTGAGCGTGGCGTCCAGGGTGGCCCGGGTCAGGTTGAGGCCGGCGCCCTCGGTCTTGGGCTCGAGCCTGGTCAGCAGGCGCAGCGTCTGGGCGTTGCCCTCGAAGCCGCCGATGGCGGCGGCCAGTTCGTTGAGGGCGGCCTCGCCGTTGTGCCCGAACGGGCTGTGGCCGATGTCGTGCGCCAGGCAGGCGGCGTCGACCAGGTCCGGGTCGCAGCCGATCTCCTGGCCGAGCTCGCGCCCGATCTGGGCGCATTCCAGCGAGTGAGTGAGCCGGGTCCGCGGGAAATCCGCCGAGGTCGCCCTGACCACCTGGGTCTTGGCGGCCAGGCGGCGCAGCGCGGCGCTGTGCAGAACGCGGGCCCGGTCTCGCTCGAAATCACTGCGCCCGGCCCGCTTGGGTGGTTCGGCCACCCAGCGGGCCGTGGCGCTTGCGTCATACCCTGGCGTCACCTCGTGTCGGAGCCACCCGATGATAGAGCGGCCCGGCCCGCCTCCAGGCGGGCGATCGGCACGCGGAACGGCGAGCAGGACACGTAGTCCAGGCCGACCTCGTGGAAGAAGTGCACCGACTCCGGGTCGCCGCCGTGCTCGCCGCAGACGCCGATGTGGAGGTCGGGCCGGGCGGCCCGGCCTTCCCTGACTGCGATGTCGACCAGGCGGCCGACGCCGTCCCGGTCGATGGTCTCGAACGGGGACACGCCGAAGATGCCTAGCTCGATGTACTTGCTGAAGAACGCGGCCTCCACGTCGTCACGGGAGAAGCCCCAGGTCATCTGCGTCAGGTCGTTCGTGCCGAAGGAGAAGAACTCCGCACTGCCCGCGATCGGGCCCGCGGTCACGGCCGCCCTCGGCACCTCGATCATGGTGCCGATCAGCGTATGCACGTGCGTGCCGGTCTCTTCCTCGACCTGCCTGAGCACCTTTTCCGTCTCCTCGCGGGCGATCTCCATCTCCTGCACGGCCCCGGTGAGCGGGATCATGATTTCCGGTCGCGGGTCCTTGCCCGCCTGCTTGAGCTGTGCGGCCGCGTGCGCGATCGCGCGGACCTGCATATCGAGCAGGCCGGGGATAACCAGCACGAGCCGGACGCCGCGCAGGCCGAGCATGGGGTTCTGCTCGTGCAGCCTGCGCACCGCGGCGAGCAGCTTCTTGTCCTTCTCGGTGGCGTTGTCGCCGGCCAGGGCGATCTTGACGGAGAGCTCGGTCATGTCGGGCAGGAACTCGTGCAGCGGCGGGTCGATCAGCCGGATGGTCACCGGCAGCCCGTCCATGGCGTCCAGGATCTCCACGAAGTCGCCGCGCTGCAGCGGCTCGAGGGCGTCGAGCGCGTGCTGGCGCTCCTCCTCGGTGTCGGCCAGGATCAGGTCCTCGACCAGCTGGCGGCGTTCGCCGAGGAACATGTGCTCGGTGCGGACCAGGCCGACGCCGCCGGCGCCGAACCGGCGCGCCCGGGCGCAGTCCGGGCCGGTGTCCGCGTTGGCATGCACCCCGAGGCGGCGCTTCTGGTCGGCGTGGTGCATGATCGCGTGCACGGCCCGGATCAGGTCATCGGCCTCGTCGGAGTGCGGGTGCAGCTCGCCTTCGAAGTATGTCACGACCGCGGACGCCACGACCGGGACCTCGCCGGCGTAAACCTCGCCGCTGGTGCCGTCGATGGAGATCACGTCGCCCTCGTTGACGGTGATACCGCCGGGCGCGGTGAACTTTCTGGCCACGATGTCCACGTCGAGCTGTTCGGCGCCGCAGACGCAGGTCTTGCCCATGCCGCGGGCGACCACGGCCGCGTGGCTCGTCTTGCCGCCGCGGCTGGTCAGGATGCCCTGGGCGGCGATCATGCCGTGCAGGTCGTCCGGGTTGGTCTCGCGCCGGACCAGGATCACCCGCTCACCCTGTTCGGCCAGCTCGACCGCGCGGCCAGAGTCGAAGACGGCCTTGCCGAACGCCGCGCCGGGCGACGCACTCACCCCGGTCGCGATCTTGGTGACGTCGGCGCTGGTGTCGAACCTGGGGAACATCAGCCGGGCCAGCTCCGCGCCGGAGACCCGGCGGAGCGCCTCGTCCATGTCGATCAGGCCTTGATCCACCAGCTGGGTGGCGATGCGGAACGCGGCCGCGGCAGTGCGCTTGCCCACCCGGGTCTGCAGCATCCACAGCTTGCCGCGCTCGACGGTGAACTCGATGTCGCACAGGTCGCGGTAGTGGTTCTCCAGCGTCCGCATGATCTGCATCAGCTGGTCGTAGGAGGCCTTGTCGATGGTCTCCAGGTCCTGCAGCGGGATGGTGTTCCTGATCCCGGCCACCACGTCCTCGCCCTGGGCGTTCTGCAGGTAGTCACCGTAGACGCCCTGGTGGCCGGTCGCCGGGTCGCGGGTGAACGCGACGCCGGTGCCCGAGTCCAGGCCCAGGTTGCCGAAGACCATCGCGACCACGTTCACGGCTGTGCCCAGGTCGGTGGGGATGCGCTCCTGGCGCCGGTACAGGATGGCGCGGGGCGCGTTCCAGGAGTTGAACACGGCCTTGATGGCCAGGTCCAGCTGTTCCCTGGGGTCCTGCGGGAAGTCCCGGCCCGTCTGCGTCTTGATGATGCCCTTGAACGTCTCGACCAGGTTCTGCAGGTCCCCCGCGTCCAGGTCGATGTCGTTGCGGACGCCTCTGGCCTGTTTGGCGGCGTCGAGGGCGTGCTCGAAGTGCTCGCCGTCGACGCCGAGCACGGTCTTGCCGAACATCTGCAGCAGGCGCCGGTAGGCGTCCCAGGCGAACCGTTCGTTGCCAGACTGCTTGGCCAGGCCCTGGACCGACTCGTCGGACAGGCCGATGTTCAGGACGGTATCCATCATGCCCGGCATGGAGAACTTCGCCCCGGACCTGACGCTGACCAGCAGCGGGTCGGCCGGGTCGCCGAGCTTGCGGCCCATCGCCGATTCCAGCTGGTCCAGGTGGCCGGCGATCTCCTCGTCCAGGCCCGCCGGGGTGGAACCCTGTTCCAGGTAGTGACGGCACGCCTCGGTGGTAATGATGAACCCCGGCGGCACCGGCAGCCCGATATTGGTCATCTCGGCCAGGTTGGCCCCTTTACCGCCCAGCAGATCCTTGAGATCCTTGTTTCCTTCGGTGAAGTCATAAACGAGCTTCGGCACTTCCTGCTCCTCGCAGCATGCGACATCTTGTATCCACACGGGACTCTACCGGTGAACGGGCAGTGACGACATGGACCTTGGTCCTGGCGGGGCAACCAGATCGAGGTTCCCGCGTCTCTGATACGTGAGAGCCGACGCAACGGGCCTTCCGGCCCTGACCTAGCCCCAGGTTCACGCCGCTGAACGTGCCGTCGTCCCTGGGCACGTACGCATTCGGCACCTGGTGAGATAGGCATATGAGTGACGTGACGATAGGGCTGCTGCATCCGGGCGAGATGGGGGCGGCGGTCGGGAAGTGCCTGGCCGGCGCCGGGCACCGGGTGCTGTGGGCTCCGGAGGGCCGGGGCGCGGCGACCAAGGAGCGCGCCGAGGAGGCGGGGCTGACAGGGGTGGCGCTGGCGGAGATCGCCGCTCGTTCGGATGTCATTGTCTCGGTCTGTCCTCCGCACGCGGCGCGGGACGTGGCCCGGCAGGTGGCCGGCTTCGGCGGCCTCTACCTGGACGCCAACGCGATCTCCCCGGCCACCGCGGGTGAGGTGGCCGCGATCGTGGCGGCGGGCGGGGCCGGCTTTGCGGACGGCGGGATCATCGGGCCTCCCCCGGTGGCACCGGGGCTCACCCGGCTGTACCTGTCCGGTCCGCGCGCCGCCGAGGTACAGGCGCTATTCGGCGGCACCGACGTGGACGCGCGGGTGGTCCCGCCGCCGGGGTCGGCGTCGGCGGTGAAGATGGCGTACGCGTCGTGGACCAAGGGATCTGCCGCCCTGCTGCTGGCGGCGCGGGCGCTGGCCCGGGCCGAGGGGGTGGAGCCGGTTCTGCTCGAGGAGTGGGGCATCTCCCAGCCTGGCCTGGAGCGGCGGTCGGCCGCCGCGACAGGATCCGCGACGGCCAAGGGCTGGCGCTGGATGGCCGAGATGGAGGAGATCGCAGCGACCATGGCCGCGGCCGGGCTCCCTGACGGGTTCCACCAGGCCGCGGCCGAGATCTACCGCGGGTTTCAGCAGGGACCGAGGCGCTCGGCCAGGTAGCCGACCAGGGCGTCGATGCCGACGCGCTCCTGCTGCATCGTGTCGCGGTCCCGGACCGTGACGGCCTGATCCTCCAGGGTGTCGAAGTCGACCGTGACGCAGTACGGGGTGCCGATCTCGTCCTGGCGCCGGTACCGGCGGCCGATCGCGCTGGCGTCGTCGAAGTCGGTGTTCCACCGCTTGCGCAGGGCCGCCGCCAGGTCACGGGCCTTCGGCGACAGATCGGCGTTACGGGACAGCGGGAGCACCGCCACCTTCACCGGGGCCAGCCTGCGGTCCAGCCGCAGCACGGTCCGCTTCTCCAGCTTGCCCTTGGCGTCCGGCGCCTCGTCCTCGGCGTAGGCGTCGAGCAGGAAGGTCAGCGCGCCGCGGTCGACGCCGGCGGCCGGCTCGATCACGAACGGGATGAACCGCTCCCCCGACTCCTGGTCCAGGTAGGACATGTCCTGCTTGGACGCGTTCTGGTGGGTGGTCAGGTCGTAATCGGTGCGGTTGGCGATGCCCTCGAGCTCACCCCACTCGCTGCCGGTGAAGCCGAACCGGTACTCGATGTCCACCGTGCGCTTGGAGTAGTGCGACAGCTCTTCCTTCGGGTGCTCGTAGAGCCGCAGGTTCTCCTTGCTGATGCCGAGGTCGACATACCAGCCGAAGCGCTCGTCGATCCAGCGCTGGTGCCATTCCTCGTCGGTGCCGGGCTTGACGAAGAACTCCATCTCCATCTGCTCGAACTCCCGGGTCCGGAAGATGAAGTTTCCCGGGGTGATCTCGTTGCGGAACGACTTGCCGATCTGGCCGATGCCGAACGGGATCTTCTTCCGCGACGTCTGCAGCACGTTGCGGAAGTTGATGAAGATGCCCTGCGCGGTCTCGGGGCGCAGGTAGGCCAGGCCGGATTCGTCCTCCACCGGACCCAGGTGGGTGCGCAGCATGAGGTTGAACACGCGCGGCTCGGTGAAGGTGCCCCGGTTGCCGCAGTTCGGGCACGTGAGATCGGCCAGGCCGCCGGCCGGCACGTGGCCGTGCTTGTCCTCGTAGGCCTCGATCAGCTGGTCGGCGCGGTAGCGCTTGTGGCAGAACGAGCATTCGGTGAGCGGGTCGGTGAACTCGGTGACGTGGCCGCTCGCCTCCCACACCTCGGGGGCCAGGATGACCGAGGAGTCCAGGCCCACGATGTCGTCGCGCTCGGTGACCATGGCGCGCCACCACTGGCGCTTGATGTTGCTCTTGAGCTCGACGCCGAGCGGGCCGTAGTCCCAGGCAGCCCGCAGGCCACCATAGATCTCGCTGGACGGGTAGACGTAGCCCCGTCGCTTGCTCAGGCTGACGATGGCGTCGAGGCGGTCACTGCGCAGTGCCATGGCGAAGGTCTCCATCCGGCTGGCGGTCGGCGGGCGCGAATCCCGTGGTGATCCCGGCACCGGGCGCGCGCGCTCTGTGGCGGCAGCGGCCCGGCCCCGGCCCGGAAGTCCCTAGCTTAGGAGTCCGGGCCGGTCATCGCGAATTGAATTCGGCCGGCGCGGATCGGTGACCCGCCGGTCACCTCGGCCGGATCCAGGGACGGGATCGTCAGGAGGCTGGCTCGCCGAGGGCCGGGCCTGGCGCGACCGGATTCGGCTGGGCGCCGCCGTACCTGCGGTCGCGGCTGGCGTAGATCTCGCAGGCGTGCCACAAGTGCCGCCGGTCGAAATCGGGCCAGAGCGTGTCGAGAAACACCAGTTCGGCGTAGGCGGACTGCCAGAGCAGGAAGTTCGAAAGGCGCTGCTCGCCGGAGGACCTGACGAAAAGGTCAACCGCGGGAATCGACGGCTCGTCCAGATAGCGAGCAAACACCTTTTCGTCGATCTTGTCCGCCCGGACCTTTCCGGCGACCACATCCGCGGCGATAGCGGCGGCCGCGTCGGCGATCTCGGCCCGGCCTCCGTAGTTGACGCAGAATTGCAAGGTCAGCACGGAATTCCCGGCCGACATCTGCTCGGCCTGCTCGAGCTCCCGGATCACGCTGCGCCATAGCCGCGGGCGCCGGCCGGCCCAGCGGATGCGGACACCCATCTCGTTCAGCAGGTCACGGCGGCGGTGGATGACGTCGCGGTTGAACCCCATCAGGAATCGGACCTCGTCCGGCGAGCGCCGCCAGTTCTCGGTCGAGAAAGCGTAGGCGGACAGGTAGGGGATGCCGAGCTCGATCGCTCCCATGATCACGTCGAGCAACGAGGACTCGCCTTGCTTGTGCCCCTCGGTCCTGGGCAGACCCCGTTTCCCTGCCCACCGCCCGTCGCCGTCCATCACCAGGGCCACGTGCTTCGGGACCAGGTCGGGCGGTATGTCCGGCGGCTTCACGCCGCTCGGATGCGGATCGGGCGGACGTACGCTCCGGGTCCCCATCAGACGCGCTCCACATGTCGAAGCGAACGGATCGAATGCTCCAGGTGCCACTGCAGGTACGCGGCCACAAGACCGCTGCACTCTACCCGGTGCCTGCGCTCGCTGCGATCGGCCATGTCCCAGTCGCCGCTCAGCAGCGCGAGCATGAGGGCCACGGTCGGCGCCGCGGGCGAGGCCGCGCCGGGCGGCCGGCACGAGGCGCACACCATGCCCCCGGCCGCGACGGCGAAAGCCGGCAGCCGCCGGCCGCTGCCTGTCGCCCCGCTTTCAGGCGCACCGCAGCGGGCGCACTCTTGCAGGGCGGGGGCGTAGCCCGCCACCGCGAGCGAGCGCAGCAGAAAGGCGTCGAGGACGAGGCCGGGAGCGTGCTCCGCATCACCGAGGGCGCGCAGCCCGCCGATCAGGAGCAGCAGCTGGCGCAGCGCGGGCTCCTTCTCCACCGGGGTGAACCGCTCGGCCGTCTCCAGCATCGCCACGCCCGCGGTGTAGCGGGGGTAGTCCCCGGCCAGCGGCTGGCCGTAGGGCCTGATGACCTCCGCCTGCGTGATGATGTCCAGCGAACGGCCCGTGTGCAGCATCAGGTCGACGTGCGTGAACGGCTCCAGCCGGGCGCCGAACCTCGACTTGGTCCGGCGCACGCCCTTGGCCACGGCGCGGATTCGCCCGCTGGTGCGGCCGAGGATGGTGATGATCCGGTCCGCCTCGCCCAGCTTCTGCGTCCGCAGCACGATCCCGTCGTCCCGGTAGAGCTGCACCTACCCATTCTCCCGCACGGCAGGGACAATCAGCCCGGCGATGGCAGTTCGCCCGTGAGCCTCGCGCAGCAGCTCCGCGGCACGGTCCCGGTCGGTGTCGGATATGCGCAAGTCGGGCCGGTTGTCGGGCGAATCGCTCATACGCTCAACCTTAGCGATCATGAGCGATCACGAAGCGATCGCTGGTCATGCGGGCCGGGCGGAGTCAGCCGAGGTGGGGGTCAGCCGCGGCGGGCCCGGTTCACCGCGGACAGGACCGCGCGCATCGAGGCCGTGACCGTGTTCGTGTCGATGCCGACGCCCCAGAACACGCCGCCGCCGATCTCGCATTCCACGTACGCGGCGGCCTGGGCGTCGGTGCCGGCGGTCAGCGCGTGCTCGTTGTAGTCAAGCACCCGTGCATCCACGCCGACCGAGGCCAGCGCGTCGCAGAACGCCGAGATGGGGCCGTTGCCCACGCCCTCGACCTGCTGCGGGCGCCCGTCAACCGAGATCTCCGCGGCGAGAGCGTGCTTGGCCTCGATCACCGAGGACGTCTGGTGGTCCAGCAGCGCCACCGGGCCCGCGGCGAGGTACTCAGCGGAGAAGATCTCCCACATCTGCCAGGGGGTCACCTCGCCGCCCTCGTCGTCGGTATGGCCCTGGATCACCCGGGAGAACTCGATTTGCAGGCGGCGGGGCAGGTCCAGCTGGTGCTCGGCCTTCATCACGTAGGCGACGCCGCCCTTGCCGGACTGCGAGTTGACCCGGATGACCGCCTCGTAGCTGCGGCCCACGTCGTGCGGGTCGATGGCGAGGTACGGCACGGCCCAGGGGTACTCGGCGAACCGGACGCCCGCGCCGGCCGCGTCGGCCTCCAGCGCCTCGAACCCCTTCTTGATGGCGTCCTGGTGGGAGCCTGAGAAGGCGGTGTAGACCAGGTCGCCCGCGTACGGGTGGCGCGGGTGGACGGGCAGCTGGTTGCAGTACTCCACCGTGCGACGGATCTCGTCGATGTCGGAGAAGTCGATCATGGGGTCGATGCCCTGGCTGAACAGGTTCAGCCCCAGGGTGACCAGGCAGACGTTGCCGGTGCGCTCGCCGTTGCCGAACAGGCAGCCCTCGATCCGGTCAGCACCGGCCAGCACGGCCAGCTCGGCGTCGGCCACCGCGGTGCCGCGGTCGTTGTGGGTGTGCACCGACAGGCAGACGTGGTCCCGGTTCGGCAGGTTCCGGCTCATCCACTCGATCTGGTCGGCATAGACGTTCGGCGTGGACCGCTCGACCGTGCACGGCAGGTTCAGGATGATCTCCCGGCCCGGGCCGGGCTGCCAGACGTCCATCACCCCCGCGCAGACGTCCAGGGCGAAGTCGAGCTCGGTGTCCATGAAGATCTCGGGCGAGTACTCGTAGCCGAAGTCCGTCCCGTCCAGGTACTGCTCGGCGTACTTCATCACGTGGCGGGTGCCCTCGACGGCGAGCGCCTTGCACTCCTCGCGATCGATGCGGAACACCACCCGGCGGAAAATCGGGGCGGTGGCGTTGTACATGTGCACAGTGGCCATCCGCGCGCCGGCCAGCGACTGGACCGAGCGCTCGATCAGGTCCTCCCGGGCCTGGGTGAGCACCGAGATCCGGACGTCATCCGGGATGCGGTCCTCTTCGATCAGCTCGCGGATGAAGTCGAAGTCGGTCTGGCCTGAGGCCGGGAACCCGACCTCGATCTCCTTGTAGCCCATCCGGACCAGGAGCTCGAACATCTTGTGCTTGCGGGCCGGGCTCATCGGGTCGATCAGCGCCTGGTTGCCGTCCCGGAGATCGGTGGACAGCCAGCGCGGCGCCGTCGTGATGGACTTGGCGGGCCAGGTGCGATCGGGAAGATCGATGGGCTGGAACGGCGTATAGCGATGACACGGCATTCCGCTGGGTTGCTGCTGTACGGGCGACACGCGTTTATACGCGGGATCGGTTTGCATCTGACTGCTGCTTCCTCTGCGCTAGTGAGCGGCGGGCGGTGTGGTGCCTGATTGATGGCCAGCGGACACGCCAACACCCCGCGGCGAGGGAGCCGGCCTATCGGCCCCCGCCGCGGCCGCTAAGGAGGAGCAGCTCGCGCAACATTGCGAATCACCCTACCAGCTTCGGGAGCCACGGATCGCGCGGGGTGGACTGCAATGGCGCGAGCGGCAGGAGCGGCGGGAGCGGCGGAATATTAGGTGGCGCCGCGGGCCCGGCCGGGGTTGGCTGTGAGGATGAAAATCGAGCAGGTGGGCCTCTCCCCCGCGGACACCGGGAGGATCCGCGCGTGCTTCGAGGTCATGCTGGCCGCCGAGCGCGCCGATCGTCCCGAGGAGCCGTGGTTCACGGAGCAGCCGTTCACCGGCTGGATGACCGTCGGCTGGGACGGTGACCCGAGGGAGGTATGGCTGGCCACCGACCAGGGCCAGGCCGTGGGCTGGTACCGGCTGGACCTGCCCGCCAGGGAGAACCTGGATCAGGGCGGCCTGGAGATCGTGGTACACCCGGCGGCACGGCAGCGGGGAACCGGGCGCGCCCTGCTGCAGCACGCGGCGGGCCGGGCGGCGGGGCACGGGCGGACCGTACTCAACGGCGGCGCACGCGACGGCTCCCCGGGCGAGGCGTTCGCCCGCGCGGCCGGGGCCAAGCCCGGGCTGGCGGAGATCCAGCGCATGCTCGACATCGGGAAGCTGGAGAAGGGAAAGCTGGCCCGGCTGCGCGGCCCGGCCGAACGGGCGGCGGCGGGCTACTCGCTGGTGTCCTGGGTGGGACCGGTACCCGGGGAGTTCATCGAGCAGACAGCGGCGGTCTACAACGGAATGGCCGACGCCCCCCGGGACCCCGAGATCGCCCACGAGGAATGGGACGCCCAGCGCGTCCGCGAACGCGTCAACGCCCTGCGCCCGCACTACGGGATGCGCGACTACACCGTCGCGGCGCAGCATGACGACACCGGCGAGCTGGCGGCGCTGACCGAGATATCGGTGGACCCGGCCGACCCGGGCTGGGGATTCCAGGTCTTCACGGTGGTGGCCAGGAACCACCGCGGGCACCGGCTCGGCCTTCTGCTGAAGATCGCGATGATGGAACTGCTCGCCACCACCGAGCCGCAGCTGGAACGGATTGTGACCTGGAACGGCCAGGGCAACGCGCACATGATCGCGGTCAACGAGGCGATGGGCTACACCGTGCTCGGCCCGCCGAACACGGGCTACCGGCTCGATGTGGCGGCCGTGCCCGGCTGGCCGGCTTAGGGGCCGGTTAGTCGCGGCCGGCCGACTGCTCCGTCATCGCGACCACGCCGATGACCTGGGCCTGGGTCATACCGAGGTCGGCGCCGATGGCCAGCGCGGCCTGCCGCTCGGTTTCCGAGAGCGGCCCGTCCGCCAAGGCGATGCGGATCACCTCGGCCAGGTACCACTCCCTGGCCTGGATGGTGAGCTGCGTCCCCACCTGGTTCAGGGCCGGGCGGATCGCCTCGAACGGCTGCATGAGGTCGGCATTGAGCGCGGCCTCGTCATAGTCCGGCACGCCCGAGCCGATGACCGCCTCGATCGCCCGCTGCCGCGACACCGGACTGGACGGATCGCCGGACCGCAGCATGGCCGAGACGGCGGCCCGCATGCCGGCCGGCAGCGCCGCCTGCATCCGCGCCGTGGTCGGCTGGCTGAGAACCTCCGTCACGTAGCGGGTCCGGCAGGTGGTGCACTGGACGTGCTCGCCGACCTGGTTCAGCGGGATGAGCGGCAGGAAGAACACGGTGAACCACCGGCGCCCGGCCCGGTGCCGGTATTCCCGGTCCCCGCCGCACCGGCGGCAGTAGAAGATGCCCTGCGCCGTCGTCCGGTAGAACACGCGCAAGCCGAGGATGATCAGCAACGTTGGTCCCCTTCCGCCTGCCGGCCGGCACACTGCCGCAAGCACCCGTCCGCAGGCGTGCACCGTCGCCCTTTGCCGGTACGGCTGAAACCATCATGTCTCCGCCGATCCTCGCATCGCTGTTGCCGATACAGATCCGATACCTCATTTTTCGGTCCGGCCGGCGCGAGCGGACCGCGGTCAGCCTCTGCGGGCGCCGCTGGGCCCGGCGCCTGCGGGCTTCGAGACCTGGATCGGGAACTACTACGACGAGATGCTCCCGGCCTGACCAGCGGCGCGGCGGGGCCGATATTCGGTGGCGGCGTGCGGGCGAGTGCGGTTCGCTGGGGGGATGAGGATCGAGCGGTTCGGGGTGCAGGATGAGCGGCGGGCGGATGCCTGCTACGAGATCTTCCGCGCGACCAGGATGGCCGACGATCCGGAGGTCCCGGTCCTGCCGCCGCGGCTTTTCCTAGGCTGGCTGCAGGCCGGCTTTATGGGTGAACCGCGGGAGACCTGGCTGCTGGAGGACGCGGCCGGGGTCGGCGGCTGGTACCTGCTCGAGCTGCCGGACCGGGACAACGGGCACCTCGGCTTCCTGGAAATCCAGGTGGCACCCGGACGGCGGCGGAACGGGCTTGGCACGGCCCTGCTGCGCCACGCGGCCGGGCGGGCGATCGCCGACGGGCGCCGGCAGCTGAGCGGGTACGCCTACGCAGGCTCGGCAGGCGAGGCGTTCGCCCGGGCGGCCGGGGCGGCCGCAGGACAGAACGGAATCCGGCGCGTGATGGACACCGGGGCCCTCTCACCGGAACGGCTGGCCGACCTGCGGGACGCGGCCCTGGTGGCGTCGGCCGGGTACTCGCTCGTCAGCTGGGCCGGACCGACGCCAGAGGAGCACCTGGACCAGGTGGTCGCGCTCAACCGCGCGGGCGAAGACGCGCCGCACGATGCGAGTCATGAGGAACTGCTGTGGGACAGGGCGCGGGTCCGCGCAACCGACGAGCGGGCGCAACTGTACGGCATGCTGGCGTACACCGTGATGGCGCGCCACGACACCACCGGCGAGCCGGCCGGCCTGACCGTGGTCGAGGTGGGCCCGGAACCTGCGGGATGGGGCTTCCAGGCGCTGACCGCGGTGGCCAGGGAGCATCGCGGCCGCCGGCTCGGGCTGCGGCTCAAGCTGGCCATGCTCGATCTGCTGGCACGCCAGGAGCCACAGGTGAAGCACATCCTGACCGGCAACGCCGAGACCAACGCGCACATGATCGGCATCAACGAGATGCTCGGCTACCGGGTGGTCGGCCCGCCCGAAGGCTCGTGGGACCTGCCGGCTGCCCGGGCCAGGGGAACCGCTCAGTCGTAGAAGCCGAGGCGGCGGAGCTGCTTCGGGTTGCGCTGCCAGTCCTTGGCGATCTTGACGCGCAGGTCGAGGTAGACCCGGGTGCCGAGGAGCGCCTCGATCTGGCGGCGGGCCCGGCTGCCCACCTCCTTCAGCCGTGCTCCCCCGGTGCCGATGACGATGGCCTTCTGGCTGGGACGCTCCACGTAGAGCTCGGCGTGCACGTCGGTGAGGTCGTCGCGGCCCGGCCGCGGCCCCATCTCCTCGACCACCACCGCGATCGAGTGCGGCAGCTCGTCCCGCACCCCGTCCAGGGCGGCCTCCCTGATCAGCTCGGCCACCATGATCTGCTCGGGCTCGTCGGTCAGCTCGCCGTCCAGGTACAGGGGCGCGCCGGGGGGCAGGTGGGAGACCAGCACGTCGGCGAGCACGTCGAGCTGGAATCCGGTCACCGCGGAGACCGGCACCACATCGGACCAGTCGCCCAGCTCGCTCACTGCCATCAGCTGTTCGGCGACCCGCTCGGGCGGGACCCCGTCGCACTTGGTCACGACCACCACGACCGGGGTCTTCTTCACGTTCTCCAGCTCGCGGGCGAAGAACCGGTCGCCGGGGCCGACCGGATCCGTGGCCGGGACGCAGAACCCGATCACGTCGACCTCGGCCAGGGTGGACCGGACCAGGCTGTCCAGGCGCTCGCCGAGCAGCGTGCGCGGCTTGTGCAGGCCGGGCGTGTCCACCAGGATCAGCTGCGCGTCCGGGCGGTGCACGATGCCGCGGATCACCCGCCGGGTGGTCTGCGGCCGGTCGCTGGTGATCGCGACCTTGGCACCGACCAAGGCGTTCGTCAGCGTCGACTTGCCCACGTTCGGACGGCCCGCGAGGCAGGCGAACCCGGCGCGGAAGGCGGGCACTGACGGAGGATGGCTCACCCGTCAATTCTCGCGCATGTCGCGAGGGCGGGAACCACGGTACGTTAGGCCTCAAATAAAGGGCACGGCGGGATCCGGCGCTACGGTCGTGACATGCCCCGATTCCGGCCGACCGCGCGGCTGCTCGTGCTCGACCCGGCCGACCGGGTCCTGCTGTTCAGCGCGACCGATCCGCGGGGTCAGGTCTGGTTCACCCCGGGCGGCGTTCGGTCATTACCGGGTACCGCTGGTGGACGACGGCCGAACTGCGGGCGACCGGGGACAGGATCGTGCCCTACGGGCTGAGCGACCTGGTGGACCGCCTGGTCAGCGACGGGGCGCCCACGAGACCGGTGCGGCTGCCGTGGCGGCTAGGGACGTAGCGTCTGGCGCAGGGTGCCATCGGGAGCGGCGTGGAAGACGGTCGCGTCGGGGCCGAGGTCGCGGACCACGGCGAGGTCGCCGGGGTCCAGGTCGGCCTCGCTGACCAGCGCGGCCGCCTCGAGCTTCTGCGCGCCGCTGGACACCGCCATGGCCACCGCCAGACGCAGCGCGGAGAGCCGAAGCGACGGCAGTGCCACCGCGGCGGCGGTGTAGGTGCGGCCGGTCTCGTCGCGGACCGCCGCGCCCTCGGACGCCGCCACCCGCGCCCGGGAGGACCGGGCCAGCGTGATGATCTTGAGATCCTCGGGATCCGGAGTCACGTCGCTCACGCTGACGAGTTTACGGTGCGTCCTCGTTCTCGCGTTCCACCAGCACCGTGCCGATCTTGTTGCGTCGGCCGGCCAGGTTCTCCGCGGTGAGCCGCAGGCCGCGGACGGTCGCGGCGGAGCCCGCGATCGGCACCCGGCCGAGGGCCTGGGCCAGCAGCCCGGCCACCGTCTCCACGTCCTCGTCTTCCAGGTTGACGCCGAACAGCTCGCCGAGTTCGGTCGCCGGCAGCCGGGCCGTGACCCGGGCCGAGCCATCGGAGAGCCACTCCACCGGGGGCTGCTCGTTGTCGTACTCGTCGGTGATCTCGCCGACGATCTCCTCCAGGATGTCCTCGATGGTGACCAGCCCGGCGGTGCCGCCGTACTCGTCGATCACGATGGCCACGTGGCTGCGCTGCGCCTGCATCTGGCGGAGCAGCTCATCGACCGGCTTGCTGTCCGGCACGTAGCTGGCCGGGCGGATCACCGTGGCGACCTTCTCGGTCGCCTCGGCCC
>Ga0335082_10004530_pt1 | contig 15163 bp, 14 predicted proteins | sample Lox_Sample_41_FD_206718 | JGI IMG/M metagenome (GOLD analysis project Ga0335082, IMG submission 206718) | Soil microbial communities from Loxahatchee National Wildlife Refuge, Florida, United States - Lox_Sample_4.1 | ecosystem: Environmental > Terrestrial > Soil > Wetlands | place: USA...
GGGCCGCTCTACACGCGCTTGAGATTGCGACGAACTCTTTCGTGATTCCAGTCGGTGATCGATTGCTGTATGTAGTCGCCGATAATCCCACGAAGCGTCAGCAGTACGAAAAGACGGTCACGGTCACGGTGCCGATTCCCGAAACGGTCAGCGACCAGGAGTTGCAGGAAGTGGCCAACGCGGTGAAGTCCACCATGGACATTCAACGCGTCATGGTGGACAAGGACGATCACATGGTGTTGATTCGCGACCGGATCTCGAAGGTCCGGCCGGCCCAGGCGCTACTGGAGAGCCTGATGCGGCCGCATCCGCAGGTGGATCTGGAGGTGGATCTGATCAGCGTGGATAGCTCCGATTCGCTGCACTGGGGGTTTCCGCTGCCCACCAGTTATCCGCTCATCAACTTCGGTTCGATCGCGAGGTTCGTGGCGGCGCCAGCCATACCGACGGGCTACTCCAGCTTCATGACGTTCGGCGGCGGCGCAACATTCGTGGGAATTGGCGTTACGAGCGCGACCCTGTTTGCCACCTCCACAGAATCGCTGACCACAACGCAATATCGGGCGCATCTGGCGGCGTCGAACAACATGCCGGCAACATTGCACGTCGGCAACAAGTATCCGCTGGTAACGAGCACATTCATCGGGACGGTGGCCAACTCCACGGTTCCGCCGCCCACGATTCAGTTCGAAGATCTCGGGTTCCAGCTCAAGATTACGCCTCACGCGCACGGCCGTGACGAAGTGACGCTGGAAGTGGAAGCATCGTACACGCTGCTGGGCCAGGTGAATGCGAACGGCATTCCCACGCTCAATGACCGGAAGTTCCAGTCCACCGTGCGACTCCGCGAGGGCGAATGGGCTGTCGTCACCGGGCTTATGAGCGGGACCGACGCCAGGACGCTCGGTGGGGTTGCCGGGCTGGCGGCCGTTCCTTTTCTGGGAAAAGCACTGGCAGACCGCGCGCGCAGCACCGATCGCACTGAAACGATGCTGGTGATCAAACCCCGGCTGCTGAATCTGCCTCCGACGGAATTCCCGGCGCCGGTCCTGATGACCGGCACGGAGACGCGGCCGTTGTCGATGCTGTAAGTCAAGTCCGGCGGCCGCGCCGGCCCCGGCGGTTCAGAGCTGTTTGCGAACCAGCAGCTTGCCGCGACGTTTTTCCGTGCAGCCGTATTCAATACGGAAGGCGCGGATTGCCGAACCAGTCGCTTCCAGCTCGATTTCGATCTCCTTGATGGAACCCTGGTCGCCACAGGCGCGATCGAGCACTTTTACAGGGCCCGCCGAAGTGCGCAGCGCATCCCACTGCTGTTTCTGCAGATAAAGAGGACGTCCTGGGTGGAGCGCACTGCCGAACGCGTGCAGCTTGTCCCGGCCAGGCGAAACCCCAATCACAACGCCAACCTGTTTGCCGCACGGGCGAGTGCCGGTTTGCAGGAAGAATTCGGCGCTCTGGCCGTCGTGGTCGTAGTCGACGAAGTCCATCACGGTCGCCAGGCCGCGGGCCTGCGCGCGTTTTGCGAGGTCACGCGCGTCGACGGTGATGTTGTCTTCCGGAAGGCGCGGCCATTGCTGCAGAATGGGTTCGCCCCAACCGCCGTCGCGTGTAAAGAAGGGTGCCAGTGCGAGCCGCTCGATCACACGATCGCCGCGCATGCGGATCAGATTGACGTGACCCTGCTCACCGTAGGCGAAACCTGCGCACGGGCAAGTGAACGCATCGGCATTGTCGACGGCGCAGGCGGCCACGGGGGACTGTTTCCATTCCAGCTTCCAGGTCTCGGCCGCGCCCCCGACGTCGAGCGCTTTTTCTTCACGGACCAGGCTGGCCGAAAGTGCGGGAAATATCAGCAACAGGATCGGCGAAAGGTACCTCGCGGCTTTGGGGACCATGGGAGTTCTACCAATCACTATACAAACCAGCTCCTCACGGCCCCCTCATTTGCGGGTAGAAGGGGCGGATCTCTTTCAGTTTCATTAGAAACCGCGATGATCGCATGCGATAAGACTACAGCCATCACCAAGGAGTTCACAGAATGCCGCTTGACGTTCTCATCGTTGACGACTCGGCCGCGATCCGAAAGATCCTGCAGCGCGTGCTCGCGCAGGCCGACGTTCCCATCAATCGGATCCTCGAAGCCGGAGATGGAAAGGAGGCGCTGGAACTTCTCAAGTCGGAAAAGGTCAGCCTGGTTCTGAGCGACATCAACATGCCGAACATGGATGGCCTGCAGTTTCTCAGCGAGGTCCGCGCGAGAGAAGAGTGGAAGACCCTTCCGGTGCTCATGATCACAACCGAAGGCAGTCAGGCGAAGGTAATGGAGGCAGCTCAGCTCGGCGCTACAGGGTATGTGCGCAAGCCCTTCACCGCGGAGCAGATCAAAGAGAAGCTGGCCACAATCCATTTCTGATTACCAAGGAGATAGAGGATCATGATCGTTCCAGCAACCAACCGGCTCGATGAAGCCCTCGTAACTGAGAGTCTCTGCCGCGCGACTCTCGAGGTGTTCGGCACCATGCTGGGTGTGGACGCCGTCGCAGGCAACCGCTTTACGGAAGGTCAGCCACCGCATCCCAGCCACGGCCTGGTGTCTTTGGTCGGCATGGCCGGCGCCTGGATAGGAACGGGCGGCCTGACCTGCTCGGGCGAGCTCGCCTGCAAGCTGTCGTCACGCTTTCTGATGACCGAATACGATTCGGTGAACGATGACGTGCTGGACGCCATGGGCGAGCTGACCAATATGATCATCGGGAATTTCAAGAATGAAATCGAGATGCACGTCGGGAGCCTCGGATTGAGCATCCCCACGGTGATCTTCGGGCGCAATTTCGTGGCGCGCAGCGCTGCCGAAAACGACTGGATCGCGGTTCCCTTTGAGTGCGAAGGTGAAGTGCTCACCGTGAAAGTCTGTTTGTCGCCGCAGGCGAACCGCCACGTCGTACGCGGTCACATGCCGCCGCCGTATGTGGTCGATTAGACGCTCAGGGTGAAAGAAGGAGGTCCCATGTCCAGTACCGCAGTCATTCAGACGGAACAAGCGAAAAGAGCAAGCGCGCAGGCAGGCAAGTACCTGGTGTTCCAGCTCGCCCAGGAAGAGTTCGCCATTGGCGTTCTGAGCGTGCGAGAGATTATTCGCACGCAGGACATCACCCGAGTGCCGCACACGCCGCCGCACATGAAAGGCGTGATCAATCTCCGCGGCAAGGTAATTCCGGTGATGGATCTGCGCACGAAGCTCGGCTTCCCGGAGACGGAATACGATCAGCGGACCTGCGTGATCATCGTCGAGATCCAGACCGAATCGCACACCTCGCTCTTCATGGGGCTGATTGTGGACGGCGTGGCGGAAGTGTTGAACCTCGGTCAGGGGGATATTCAGGATGTGCCCGACTTCGGGTCGTCCGCGCCATCTCCGTATCTGCTCGGTGTTGCCAAGACGAAAGGAAAGATCCGTATCCTGCTCGACATCAGCAAGGTGCTTGCCAGCCACGAGGTAAACGGGCTTCAGGACATTCTCGAGGCGGCGGCCGAGCCGTCCAGACGTGCGGATAGCGTTCTCGCCTAGGCGCAGCGGGAGGGATGGCGATGCAACCGGAGACAGCCGCTCTTGAGCAGTTCGTTCAGGAGCTGGCGACCCAGTTCGTGTTGGGTGGTGACCGCGGGGACGACCCGGCTTCGACCGCGCAAATGCTGGCAACGCTGGGGCGCATTTCTGAGGCCGCACGGGCCAGCGGCTCCACGGCCGTAGTGGATGCGTCCGGAGAGCTGACACGCAAGCTTCAGCCAGCCAATGGCGGCGGACCGGAGCGCAAAGAGGTGCAATCCGGCATTGAGGCGCTGCAGAAGGCGATTAGTTCGCTGGCGGCGTCGGCATCGGCGCCGGCGGCAACGCCGAGCTCGTTCGGCAGCCTCGCACAGGACCTGGACCTCGTTTCCGATTTCATGGTTGAAGCGCGCGAGCACCTGAGCAACGTCGAGACGCAGCTACTGGCCCTCGAGCAGGAGCCAGCCGCACCCGGTCCGTTGCAATCGCTGTTTCGCAGTTTCCACACCATCAAGGGATTGGCCGGATTCCTGGAATTCCACGATGTGCAGTCCGTTTGTCATGACGTGGAGACGCTGCTGGACCGGGCGCGCAACAATGAACTGGCAATTACCCCGGAGATCACCGATCTGCTTCTGGAGAGCGCGGATTACCTGACGCGCGAGATCGGCCGCATTGAACACTGCATTCTTGGCAACGGCACGACGGCGGCGGACAACCCCGCCCCTCTGCTGGACAAGGTTCGCGCGGTGCTGGAAGGCGGGGAAGTTGAGGCAGCTCCCGAACCGGAAGCGATCGCGGAGGCGACGGCGCCTGAAGTCCGGCTGGAACCGGTGCAGGACGCCGCTCCGGAAGCTGCTCCGGAAGCCGCGAAGAGACCTGTCAGCACGCCAACAGTTCCGGCAGCCACCGAGCAAAAGAAACCGGCTGTTGAAACCGCCGGCGTCAAGCAGGTTCGCCCGGACCGTCTGGTAAAGGTGGATACCGGCAAGCTCGATTACCTGGTGGACATGGTGGGCGAGCTGGTGGTAGCCCAGTCGCTGATTCGCCACGATCCGGCATTCAAGTCAACGACGGACATGCGGCTGCAGCGCAATCTGTTGCAACTTGGGCGCATCACCGACGAAGTGCAGCGCGCCTCGATGGCTATGCGCATGGTGCCCATCGGACAGCTCTTCCAGAAGATGGACCGGCTGATTCGCGATCTTTCCCGCAAGTGGGGCAAAAAAATTGAGCTCGAAACCACCGGCCGCGACATCGAGATGGACCGCAACATGGTGGAAGAGCTCGGCGATCCGCTGATGCACATGGTGCGCAATGCGGTGGATCACGGCATCGAGACCGCGGAAGAACGCAAAGCCACAGGCAAACCTGCCGTGGCAAAGGTCCGGCTGAAAGCGCAACACCAGGCCGGTCAGATTCTCATTACGGTCTCCGACGACGGGCGCGGCATAAACCGCCAGAGAATCTTCGAAAAGGCTGTGCGGATGGGGCTGGCGGATCCAAACTCGTCGCTCAGCGATAACGAAGTCTTCCATCTGATCTTCGAGCCGGGCTTCTCGACAGCCGAGAAGGTCACCGATCTGTCAGGCCGCGGCGTCGGCATGGACGTGGTGAAGAAGCAGATCCACAAGCTGCGCGGGCGCATTGAGATCGCATCGCGTCCCGGCGACGGCACGGATTTCCTGCTAAAACTGCCGCTGACACTGGCGATCATCGACGGGCTCATCGTGAAGGTGGGCGCCGAACGCTTCATTGTGCCGCTGGCCTCGGTGCGCGAGGTGTTGCAGCCGCGCGAAGGAATGCTCACGACCATGGAGAACCGCGCCGAAGTGGCAGTGGTGCGCGATCATCTCTTCCCCATCGTGCGCCTGCACCAGCGCTTCAACATCGAGCCACGCTCGCGAAATCTGATGGAAGGGTTGCTGATGCTGCTGGAGACGCACGGGCGCACGTACAGTCTGGCGGTGGATGAGCTAATCGGCAAACAGGAAGTGGTGATCAAGAACCTCGGCGAGACATTCCGCGATGTGCCTGGCGTTGCGGGCGGCGCCATCCTTGGGGACGGCCGCGTAGGGCTGATTCTCGATGTCGACGCCCTGTACAAGGGGACGCGGAATGCCTGAAATGAGCTTCGCGGAGTTGAAGATCTCGCCGCACGAGTTTTCGCATCTTTCGTCGCTCGTGAAGGAGCGCTTCGGGATCGTGCTCGAGACCAAGGAGACCATGGTCTCCGCGCGCCTGTCGAAAAAACTCCGCGAACTCAACTACCGCAGTTTCAAGGACTATTACAAACACGTCTGTTCGGATAGCTCGGGCACGGCGCTGAAGGATATGGTGGATGCGCTCACCACCAACTTCACCAGCTTTTTCCGCGAACATGAGCATTTCGATCTGCTGCGGGACAAAGTGGTCGCCGAGCACAAAGCGCACGACCCGCTGCGGGTTTGGAGCGCGGCTTGTTCCACGGGCGAAGAGCCGTATTCGATCGTCATCACGCTTCTGGAGGCGCTTGGCGATTCGGGCCGGTCGATCGAAGTAGTGGCGAGTGACGTCTCCACTCGCGCACTCAAACGCGCCGCCGAGGCGCTCTATCAGGCTGATCAGGTCGCGACAGTGCCGAAAGCTCTGTTGCGCAAATATTTCCTGAAGGGCGAAGGACAGTGGACCGGTTGGTATCGCGTGAAGCCCTTGGTCCGCGACCTGGTTCACTTTCGCCACACAAACCTGATGGATACCCTGCCGAAGCAGGCTCCGTTTTCGGTGATTTTCTGCCGGAACGTGATGATCTATTTCGACCGCGCCGGGCAGGAGAGCGTGGTGAACCGTCTGGCCCCTCTTCTGCAGCCAAACGGGTACTTGTTCATCGGTCACGCCGAGGGTCTGGCGGGTGTCACGCACCCGCTGCGCTACATCCAGCCGGCGGTCTACAAAAATGTCGCGGGGAGGAGAAAGTGAGCACTGGCTGGACGCTCCGTTTGCGTTTTTATGAAATCGACAAAGGCGTTCGAACGCTCGCCGGGGAGAGCCGAATGAACACGGTAGTAGTGAGTACGGCGGACTGCAAAGTGAGCACTGACCCGGACGCCACACTGGTGACCTACGGGTTGGGATCGTGCATTGCACTGGTGGCGCACGACCCCTCGACGAAGGTAGCGGGCATGCTGCATTTCATGCTGCCCGATTCCATGATTGACCGCGCCAAGGCCGAAGCGAATCCCTATATGTTCGCCGACACAGGCATCCCGCGGCTGATCGGCGCGATGGTGGAACGAGGCGCTAACAAGCGGCGAATGAATATCTGGGCGGTGGGAGGCGCGCAAGTTCTGGACAAGGAGAGCTGCTTCCAGATCGGCAAGAGAAACCATCTCGCGATGCGCAAGATCCTGTGGAAGGGGGGACTGTTCCTGGGCAGCGAGGATGTCGGGGGCACGCTGTCGCGAACGGTGCGTTTGGAGATTGGCTCGGGCCGCGTGGTGGTTCATTCCGACGGGGTGCAGCGCGAGCTGCCGGCGGGAAAAATATCAGGAGGTACGACGTGTCTTACCGCATTCTAATTGTGGACGACTCTCCAGGGATGCGCGCCGTGCTTCGGCGAGTGATCGACTTGTCGGGCATTCCGGTGGAAACCTGCCTGAGCGCGTGTCACGGCGCAGCCGCGCTGGAGACACTGCGCAGCGAGCGCGTGGATCTGATTCTCACCGACATCAACATGCCGGAGATGAACGGCGAAGAGTTTGTGGCCGAGCTGAAAAAGGATCAGGCGCTGCGCGCGATTCCTGTCCTGGTGATTTCGACGGATGCGACCTCTTCCCGCATGCAACGCATGCTGGAGCTGGGAGCCGCGGGATATGTGATTAAGCCCTTCCAGCCGGAGACACTGCGCTGCGAAGTCGAGCGGGTATTGGGAGAGGTTCATGTCACCGGCTGAAATCGATCGCGCATTGACGCGTTGTACGGGCCGGGTCCTGGAAACGATGTGCTATTCGGATCCGCTGCCCATCAACGATCTGGAAGAGGGCCAGCCGGTGATTCACACCGAGCTGAAGTTCCACGGGACGTTTTCGGGGATCTTCCATCTGGACGTGACCGAGGACGCGGGACGATGTCTGGCGACGACCTTTCTAGGCGCCGACGAGGATGTGCCCGCGCAGGAGATGAACAGCGTTATCTGCGAGCTTTCCAACATGATATGCGGCTCCATGCTGAGCACGCTCGACGCGCGGGCGGACATTCAACTCGACGCGCCAGCGCTGGTGCAGGACGTTGCTCCTCGCACCGGCGACGCCCTGTACCGGGCCTTTGAGATCGATAACGGGCAGATGGCCGTAGCCATCCGATTCGATTGAGGACGCGCATGGAAACCCCGACGCGACGGATTCGCGTGCTTGTTGTGGACGATTCCGCGATTGTGCGAAAGATCCTGACGGAGACGTTATCCCGCGAATCCGATTTCGAAGTGGTGGGAACCGCGCCCGACCCTTACGTCGCACGCGACAAGATTCTCGCCCTCAATCCTGACGTTTTGACACTGGACATCGAGATGCCGCGCATGGACGGACTCACTTTTTTGCGCAACCTGATGGAGCATCGTCCGATGCCGGTGATTGTTGTGAGCTCCGTGGGCGAAACAAACTGCCGCGCCGCCGTTCGCGCGCTGGAGCTGGGCGCCGTGGACGTGCTCACCAAGCCTGGGGGGCCGTACTCGGTGGGTGAGCTGCAACATTCTCTCGCCGAGCGCGTACGGGCAGCCGCGGTGGCGCGTTTGCGCGGGCCAGCGCAGGAGACGGCCAGGCCGGCTGTTGTGGACGGGACCGAGCCCGTCGCGCCGAAGAAGCCGATCGCGGGGCGGACGGCGTCGGGGATTCCATCGCCCATCATCGCAATTGGCGCTTCCACTGGTGGCACCGAGGCTATCCGGCACGTGCTACGGGGTCTGGAACCTGGCAGCGCCGGCTTTGTTGTCACTCAGCACATTCCGGCGCACTTCTCGGCCGCGTTCGCCAACGGCCTGAACAACATTTGCTCGCTCGAAGTGAGAGAAGCAAAGGATGGGGACGCTGTGGTTCCCGGAAGGGTCCTGATTGCGCCCGGCAACTTCCACATGGTGTTACGCAAGGACGCGCGCGGGTATCGCGTGGGCGTGATGGACGGCCCGCTGGTGTGCTATCAACGGCCATCGGTGGACGTTCTGTTCTCGTCTGTGGCATCGGCGGCGGGACGCGCCGCGATGGGTATTCTGCTCACCGGCATGGGGAACGATGGCGCCGCCGGGCTGCTGCAAATGCACAAGGCCGGGTCATGGACGGCAGCGCAGGACGAGGCCTCGTGTGTGGTTTTCGGCATGCCGCGCGAAGCCATTCGACTCGGCGCCGTGGATGCCGTGATGTCGCTCGACCGCATCACCGAGACCATGGCCACCGCGAACGCAGGGGCAATGGCCGGAGTGAAATAACATCGTTCGCCCAGCGCGGCAATGTACGATGTAAGTGCACTTGCGCACGCTTCTCTTGCGCTCCACAGGGCGCCGCGTCATCGTCATCCTGGGAATGGACAGGTCCGGCACGTCGTTGTGCACGAATCTTCTACATGACCTGGGCATGCGCCTGGGGCCTGACCTGATTCCCGGCGATGACTCTAACCACCAGGGTTACTTTGAGAACCAGTGGCTGTGGCACATTCACGAGCGGCTTCTCGCCCTGCTGGGCCGCTCCTGGGACACGCTGAGCGCTGTTCGCCCATTCCCCCCGTTGTGGTGGCGGACGCCCGAAATCCTGCGTCTCAAGCAGGAATTGACCGCGTGGGCGGACGCACGCAGGCGCGAAGGTCCAACGCCCTGGGGATTCAAAGATCCCCGGACGATCATGTTGCTGCCTCTCTGGGATGAGGTATTCCGGGATTGCGGCATCCAGCCGGTGTTTGTGCTATGCGTGCGGCATCCTGGCGCGGTTGCGGCTTCGCTGGAGGTGCGAGACAAGTTCCCACAGCTGTTCTCCGAACTGCTCTGGATGGAACGGAATCTGACCGCCTGCCTGGCGATGCAATCCCGGCCCCACTGCATCGTCCACTATGAGCACTGGTTCGCCAACGCTCTGAAACAAGCGAAGCTCTTGACCGGTGTTACGGGCCTCGGTACGGTGCGCGGCGCCCGTCTTCAGGAAGTAATCGAGCGCACCGTACGACCGGGGCTGCGCCACGATCCACCGGAGGGACAGATACGATCGGCAGGTACGCGGGAGTTCTATGCTTTGCTGCGCGGTGCGACGACGGCGCCGGGACGCCCTGACCTGCGGCCATTTGCCGGGGCGCTTGAAATGGCTCGGGATTACGTAGCAGTCGCCGGGCAGCTAAATGGCGTGAATCCTGCAGGATCGGTTTTCTCGCCCTCATATGACCGGTGCACGGTACAGGACCTGGAGGACATTCTCAGGAGTGCCTCCTCTCGAGCTCAGAAGCCGGGGGTGGACGAACGTACAGTCTTCGCGCCCGCCAGAAGCGGCCTGACGGCACAGATGGCGGCATCGGAGACGCCCCCGCAGTTCAACATCGATGTGGTGGCGGGTATGACGGCTCCGCGGCAAGAGGATCGCCTGATCGTGGCGGCCCATCAATCGAACATCCGGGTGGAAGGGTGGGCGGTAGACAACCAGTCCGGCAAGCTGGCGTCGGCGGTTGAGGTTGTGATTGACGAGGTGCCGTTTTGCGCTTCTTACGGCCTTCCACGTCACGACGTCGAAGAGCGCCTGAACAGCCAGGACTACCTCAACTGCGGCTTCTCTTTCATCCTCCCAGCGCGCTTCCTGGCCTGCGGAAAACACGTGTTTTCCGTTCGTATTGTCGCGGCGGACGGCAGCCGCTATCAGAAGAGTCCGGATCTTCCCATATTCGTTGTCTAAGGCCCGCCCGGTGTCCGGAAGGCGCTCGATTTCGGTCTAATTCGGGCAAATCCCTCACGATATGAGCCATGTACTGGCCTGGTCCTGTTGAACGGCTATTTGCGCCGCATCGTTACCGCGCCGCGGAAAGCCTCGCAGGGGGCCGGAAAGAGAGGTTACCGGTTCGATGAGGAAGATGACCATAGGTGCGAAGCTGATCGGCGGGTTCTCCGCGCTTCTGCTGCTGATGCTGGTTCTGGCGTTTACGGCGATGACCACGATCCACTCCGAAGGTGCCGATCTGCATCACGCGCTGGAGTTCTCCGTGAATCGGACCGTGGCTCTTGGGCAGTTGCGCGCCGCCGTAGCGCACATGTCGTCCGCCATGAAGGGCACGATCCTCTTCTTTTCGATCGGTGACACCGCGCAGCTGGAAACGCACAAACAGGAATTCCAGGCAGCCACCGCTTCGGCTGACAAGGCGCTGAGGAACCTACAGCCTCTGTTGCAGGACGATCACAGCCACGCCATTGCGCAGGAATTGCAGAACAGCCTGGCGGCGATGAATCAGTATTACCAGAACATGTTGCAGCTCTGCGCCGAGCAGAAGCCAACCGAAGCGATCGACATGCTCTCGAAACAGGCTGTTCCGGAGGTGCAAAAAGTGGAGAAGGCCTCCACTGAGCTGCAGGATGTTCAGACCGCTGCCGACCACGAAGACGGTCAGCGAGCCGAAGCCAGCGCGTCCGTGAGCAACTGGGTGAGCTGGGGAATGCTCATTCTGGCGCTGGGCGTTGGCGCGGCGGTGTTGTACTCGGTGATTCAGGTAAGCCGCGGGCTGCGGCAGATCGCGGCGAAGCTCGCCGACGGAGCCCACCAGCTCTCCGCGGTCGCCGGACAGGTTTCCGCCGCCAGCCAGTCGCTGGCGCAGGGCGCCAGCCAGCAGGCGGCATCGCTGGAAGAGACTTCGGCATCGAGCCAGGAGATGGCGTCGATGACGCGCAAGAACACGGAAAACACGCGCTCCGCCACGGACCTGGTTTCTGATGTCGATCACAAAGTGCAGAAGGCTAACGAGAGTCTCAACCAGATGGTGACCTCGATGAGCGAGATCAACTCGTCAAGCAACAAAATCTCCAAGATCCTCAAGGTCATCGACGAGATTGCGTTCCAGACGAACATTCTCGCGCTGAATGCGGCGGTGGAAGCGGCGCGCGCGGGCGAGGCGGGCATGGGCTTCGCGGTGGTGGCCGACGAAGTACGGAATCTGGCGCAGAAGTGCGCCCAAGCTGCCAAGGACACGGCGGTCCTGATCGATGAATCGATCGCCAAGACAAACGAAGGCGCGGCGACACTTGACCAGGTGGCCACTGCCATTCACGACGTTACCGACAACGAGCGCAAGGTTAAGACGCTGGTTGAGGAAGTAAATCTGAGCAGCCAGGAACAGGCGAGGGGTATCGAGCAGATCTCGCAGGCCTTCGTGCAGATTGAACAGGTGACCCAGAAGACCGCTGCCAGCGCGGAAGAGAGCACGGTGGCCAGCCAGGAGCTGAACAAGCAATCCGAGGCGATGGCCGAAGTGGTGCTGCGGCTCCGCGAGATGGTGGGCGGGAACGTTGAGACGGTGGAGGAGCCCGTTCACCATCCTGTGCACCGCGCACCGCATGCGCCGGCGCGGCCGCTGGCGCACGTGGGTGGGCGGTCCAAGTACGAGCCAGTGAAGGGCGCCAGAGATTCCTTCCCCCTGGACGACAGCTTCAAGGAGTTCTAAAAGGGGAGCAATACGCGGCAGAGCTCAGGGGCGGGCGCAGGCTCGCCCCCTTTCTTTTGCGAATCCCCGAACCTCGCGGCGAGACAAAGCGTACTTAGCAGCAGGGCATTCTATGCGCCCAACCCGCCGAGACCTCTTCAAAGCGGCTGCCGCGGGACTGCTGCCGTCCCGCCTTCCCGCTGCGCGCCTGGATGGCGACGCTCCCGTTGTCAGTATCGTCAGGATTCCCGACGGCAACATTGACTATGCCGTCGAACACGCCATCGACCTGCTGGGTGGCATGCCCTCAGTCACGAAGGGAAAGGAACGTGTCCTTCTCAAGCCCAACCTCGTATCGCCGCAGCCAAATGCGACCACGAAGCCTGCCGTGGTTCGCGCGCTGGTCCGGCTTATGAAAGGCGCTGGGAAGGAGGTATCGATCGGGGAGGGGTCGGCGGCGGCGCCTCCGTTCAACGTTCATGGTCTCGAAGTCTTCCGCACCACAAAGAGGGAACTGCTCGACCCCATGCAGCAAGCCGTCTTCGACCAGCTTGGTTACTCGGAGCTGGCCAGGTCGCTGCGCGTCCCGCTGATCAATCTGCACACCGGCGAACTGGTTGATGTGCAGGTGCCCGGCGCATTCGTGTTCGACAAAGTTACCATCCATCGCTCACTGGTGGAAACTGATCTGCTCTGTTCGGTGCCGATGATGAAGACGCACTCGCTGGCGGGTGTGACGCTCGGGATGAAGAACCTGGTGGGCGTGTTTCCGGGCACGGTCTATCAGGCGGTGCGCGGGCGCATGCACGATGCCGCGGCAAAGGTGGAACCGTCGGGAACCGCCTCGGCGGTGGTGGATATGGTGCGCGCGAACAAACTGGGGCTGACTGTTGTGGATGCTTCGAGCGCGATGGAAGGCTTCGGCCCGACAAACGGCACACAGGTGCCGATGGAGACGATTGTTGCCGGAACGAATCCGCTGGCAACCGACATGGTGGCTGCGTACCTCATGGGATTCGAACCGCCGGAGATTCCAACGTTTGTGTGGGCGAACAAAGCGGGGATGCGTCCGGAGCGCCTCGATGAGATCGAGTTGCGTGGCGAGCCGGTGGAGAAGGTTCGCCGCGTGTTCAAACGCCCGCCGATCGTGCCGTGGTCGGTGGCCGGGAAGGGCTGGGCGACACGCGAGATCTAGCCGCTACTGGCGGACGCATTTGATTTCACCTGGTCCCTGATGCAGCACCAGATGAGTCACCGCACCTTTGTCGTCCTTGAAGAACTCGATCTGAGCATCGACGGCTTTCATGAAGAACTTCGTCTCCGATTCGGCGAACAGCGGGAACTTCGGCTGATTGGTGGCCTGCACCATGAGCTGATCGCCTTCCAGCGTGACCGCGAGATTGAATCCCTTGTTGAGCTCGTAGGTGCCGGGATACTGCGCGAGGATCTTCGATGAGACGGTGATTTCCTTGCGCTCGGCGACGGTGTCGCTGGTACGTGGCGCGTCCATGTCCCGGCCATTCTGATGAAGCACAAGATGCGTCACCCTGCCCTGGCGGTCCGTGAAGAACTCGAATACCGCGTCCACCACCTTGAGGAAGAACTTCGTGTCGGACTCCGCGAATAAGGGAAGCTTCGGCTGGCCGGATAGCTGGACCATGAGCTGGCCGCCTTCCAGCGTGACCATCACATCCATCTTCGGCGCGAGCGCGAAGGTACCGACATAACGCTCAAGGGTCGTCGGCGCCACGGTGATTTCCGTGCGCTCGGTCGGCAGATCGACCGCCTCGCCGCGTGCCGCCGCAGCCAGACGCGGCGCGATTGCGTCGGGAGCGCCGCCGTTGAGGTTACCGAGCACCACCACCGTCAGCTTGTCGTCGGGATAGTACGCGAGGTGGGTGTTGAAGCCCTCGATGCCCCCTCCGTGGTCGATCGACTTGTGTCCCTTCACCGTGTGGATGGAGAGGCCACAGCCGTAATCGTCCTTGAAGGGTGTGGTCATCTTCGTCAGCTCAACGGCAGAGAGCACCTTGCTGCCGAACAGCCCCTGCTCCCAGCGCAACAAATCTTCCGTGGTGGAATAGAGCGCTCCGGCCGAAAACGGGACGGTCATGTTGATGTAACCGGCGTTCACCGGGCCGTTGTTGCCGGGCGCGTAGCCGGCCGCGCGATGTTCGATGATGGCCGAATTGGAATCGTAGCCCGAGTCCTTCATGCCGAGCGGCGTGAAGATGTTTTCCTGGACGAACTTCTCGTAGGTCTCCCCGCTGATTTTCTCGATCAGATACCCCAGCAGCACGTAACCGGAGTTGCTGTAGGCCCATCTCTCGCCCGGCTGGAAGTCGAGTGGCTTGTCGCGGAAGCGCTCCACCAGTTTTGTGGGCGTGGTGGGGAAGGGTTCTTTGTCGGCGTAATCCGGGAAGCCGGTGAAGCTGGGGATGCCCGAAGTGTGGGTGAGCAGGTTGTAGATGGTGATTTTGTCCCAGGCGGCGGGCGCATCGGGCATGTATTTCTTAACCGGGTCGTCGGTCTTGAGCTTGCCGCGTTCTTCGAGCAGCAGAATACAGGCCGCCGTAAACTGCTTGGTGATGGAACCGAGCCGGAACTTTGTGGACGGCGCGTTCGGGATGTTCCACTCGAGGTTGGCCGAGCCATAACCCTTGCTGAACAGGACCTGGTCGCCGCGCGCCACCAGCACGGAACCCATGAAGGTTTTCTGGGAGATGTAGGACTGGACCACCTGGTCCATGCGCGCTGTGTCCTGAGCAAAAGCCGCGCTGGCCAACAGCAGGATTGCAGAAATGTGGCGGATCATGAGATGCCGACATTCTACTCCGCGCGTACGCGCGGTGCAGGCTACTTCAGCCTTTCCGCGAAGAGCTCATTCACCGTTGCCGGGTTCGCCTGGCCTCGGCTGGCCTTCATGACCTGGCCGACCAGGAACTTCAGCACCACCGCCTTGCCGGACTTGTACTCGGCCACCTG
>Ga0335082_10004535_pt1 | contig 15157 bp, 17 predicted proteins | sample Lox_Sample_41_FD_206718 | JGI IMG/M metagenome (GOLD analysis project Ga0335082, IMG submission 206718) | Soil microbial communities from Loxahatchee National Wildlife Refuge, Florida, United States - Lox_Sample_4.1 | ecosystem: Environmental > Terrestrial > Soil > Wetlands | place: USA...
TCGTGGACCAGGACTTCAACCTCAAGGGCCTGATCACCGTGAAGGACATTCAGAAGAAGCTCGAATATCCGCGCGCCGCTAAGGACGACCACGGCCGCCTCACCGTCGGTGCTGCCGTCGGCGCTACCGGCGACTTCCTCGAGCGCGCCGTCGAAATGGCCAAAGCCAAGGCCGACGTGCTGGCCATCGACACCGCCCACGGCCACACCGAGCGCGTGATGGAGGCGATCAAGGCGATCCGCCAACGGCTGCCGGAAATGCAGCTCGTCGCGGGAAACGTGGCCACGTTCGATGGCGCGCGCGACCTCATCTCTCTCGGCATTGATGGCCTGAAAGTCGGCATCGGCCCCGGCTCGATCTGCACCACGCGCATCGTCACCGGCGCTGGCGTTCCGCAAATCACCGCGATTCTCGAAGCTTCAAAAGCCGCGAAGGGCACCGGCGTCCCGGTGATCGCCGACGGCGGCATTAAATATTCCGGCGACATTACCAAGGCCATCGCCGCCGGCGCTGCCTGCGTGATGATTGGCAGCCTCTTTGCCGGCACCGAAGAAGCGCCCGGCGAAACGATTCTCTACCAAGGTCGCACCTTCAAAGCCTATCGTGGAATGGGTTCCACCGGCGCGATGGAAGCAGGCTCCGCCGACCGCTACGCGCAGGAAGGCGCCGAGCGCGGCAAATCCGTGCCCGAAGGCGTCGAGGGACGCGTCGCTTACAAGGGCCCGCTCAGCGGCCTCACCGATCAACTCGTTGGCGGCCTGAAAAGCGGCATGGGCTACGTCGGCGCGCGCACTCTGCCCGAACTCGCGCAAGTCAGCAAGTTTGTGCGCATCACCTCCGCCGGTCTGCGCGAATCCCACGTCCACGACGTGGTCATCACCAAGGAAGCTCCGAATTACCGCATGGAGTAGCTTGGTGACTAGTGACTGATGATTTGTAGGGGCGGAGCTTGCTCCGCCCTCTTCTCTTCCACCAGTCACCAATCACCAGTTACTTCTTTCACATCTCCGTTACACTATTAAAGGACACTATTTCTCGCATGCCTTCCTCCGAACCCTGGCGCAATCCGCCCCCGGCCCCGAACCTCGATGAGGTGCGCTACCGCGTTCCTCCCAAGTCCTTCATTCCTCCGTGGCTGCATGCCTGGCTTCCTGCGATTCTCTGGGCCGCGGTGATTTTCGGACTCTCCACGGACACTTTCTCGGCTTATCACACAGGCTCCTTCATCGAACCCATCCTTCGCTGGCTGATGCCTTCCCTTTCCGGCGACACGATCGAAGAGATTCATTTCTTCATCCGGAAATGCGCGCATTTCAGCGAATATTTCATCTTTTTCCTGCTGCTTTATCGCGGCATCCGGTCCGGCCGTGCGGGCTGGCGGTGGACCTGGGGACTTGGCGCGTGGTTTATCGCCGCCGTGTATTCCTGCCTGGATGAAATTCACCAGTCGTTCGTGGCGTCGCGTACCGCTTCCCCCTGGGATTCGCTGCTTGATTCCACGGGCGCCCTCGTCGCGCTGTTTGTTCTTTTTGTCTTCTACCAGCTCTTCCGCCGAAGGTCTGCCTGATCCCAGTTGCAATCCTCACCGGAATGAACTAAAAACAGTTCGCGTCGCCAGCAATTCCATCTAGTTCCGGTGCACTCATGAAACATCGCTACGCGCCATTGTTGCTTGCAATCCTGCTCTTTTCATTCACCAGTTCCACTCAGACTTCCCCGGCGGCCAAAACAGTGAAGGCCGTGAAATTCGGGAAGCTGTGGGACGCCAAAGGAAAGCTCTGGAACAACGCCATCGTCCTCATCGAAGATGACAAGATCAAATCCGTCACCACCAGCGCCTCGGAAATTCCCGCTGGCGCCCAGGTCCTTGACTTTTCGAAATTCACCGGCCTCCCTGGCCTGATCGACGTCCACACGCACCTGACGCAATACACCGACGAAACTCCCGGTAAGCCCATGCTGAAGCAGCTCGTGGACAATCCCCCGGCGGTGGAAGTGTTTCTTGCCCGCAAGGGCGCGATGCGCACGCTCGAGGCCGGCGTCACCACCGTGCGCGATCTCGGCGCCGATCAATACGAAGACATCGCCATGCGCGACCTGATCAACCGAGGCGAGATGATCGGCCCCCGCATGTTTGTCTCTGGCTACGGACTAACCGTCACCAGTACCCCCTTCAAGCCAGGCTTCAACCCTCCGCAAGGCGGCATCGCCGATGGCGTGCCGGAAGTTCTGCGCGCGGTGCGCCAGCAGGTCGCCGCCGGCGCGGACGTGATTAAGATGTACGCTTCCACGGGCACCGACGACGACACCACGCAGTTCGAAACGTATTCCTACGAGGAAGTCAAAGCGGCCGTGGACGCGGCCCACCAGTTCGGAAAGAAGATCGCCATTCACTCCTATGGACCGGATGGCGCCCGCGACGCTGTGCGCGCCGGGACGGATTCGCTGGAGCATGCTACGGACATGGACGACGCCACGATTCAGGAGATGGTGAAGCACGGAACATTTTATGTGCCCACGATCGATCACAATCGCTATTACCTGGATAACTGGCAGAAGATTGGTTACGCGGATGGATTTCAAGAGAAGACGAAAGCGTTCATCCAGCGGAATCTGGAGACCGCGCGAAAAGCGAACAAGGCCGGAGTGAAGTTCGCGATGGGCTCGGATGCGATCTACACGATGTTTGGGCAAAACACGCGCGAACTCGGCTGGTTTGTGAAGGCGGGCATGACGCCGGAGCAGGCATTACGCACGGCAACGACGAATGCCGCGGAGCTTCTCGGCAAATCGAATGAATTGGGCGCGGTTGCGCCCGGGTATTACGCTGACCTCGTCGCCGTCGAGGGCGATCCGCTGTCCGACATCAACGTGGCCATTGACCACGTGCGTTGGGTAATGAAAGGCGGGGCGGTAGTGGTGGACAGGACGCGCTGACTCGCGAGAGTGATTGGTGACTGGTGGAAGAGGCGGCAAAGGCATTTGTAGCGGCCGCCTTTTTACCCTGAGCGAAGCGAAGGGCTGAGGCGGGCGCTTTCTGTCGCAGCGCTTTGAAGCTGTGCGCCTTTCTTCTCTTCCCTCTGCACTCTGCGCTACTCAGTGCCCTCCACGTCTATGCGTTATCCTTATTCTTTTTCTCTCTCTCTTCTTCGGGTCACAGGCCACGGGTCACGAATCTCGTCGGTTCTCTCTACCTCTTCCACCAGTCACTAGTCACCAATCATCAGTCACCGGCTGTATCTTGATTGAGGCGGGAGGCATCTACTGAACATGGAATACAGACAACTTGGCTATTCGGGGCTCCAAGTCCCCGTACTTTCCTTCGGCACCGGCACGTTTGGCGGCACCACGGAACTCTTCAAAGCGTGGGGAACCACCGACGCCGCCGAAGCAACGCGCCTGGTGGATATCTGCCTCGACGCCGGCGTCACTCTTTTTGACACCGCAAACATCTATTCCGATGGCGCTTCCGAAGAAATCCTCAGCAAGGCCATCGCCGGCAAGCGCAACCGTCTGCTGATCTCCACCAAGGCCACCTTAAAAGCCGGCCCAGGCCCCAACGATCTCGGCTCTTCGCGCTATCACCTGATTCGCGCCTGCGAAGACAGCCTGCGCCGGCTGGGAACGGACGTCATTGACATCTACCACATGCACGGCTTCGACGCGCTCACACCGGTGGAAGAAGTGCTCAGCACGCTGGACACGCTGGTCAAAAGCGGCAAAGTGCGCTACATCGCCTGCTCGAATTTTTCCGGCTGGCACCTGATGAAGTCGCTCTCGGTTTCCGAGCGCTACGGCTGGGCGCGCTACGTTGGCCATCAGGTCTACTACTCGTTGATCGGACGCGAGTACGAATGGGAGCTGATGCCGCTGGCCCTCGATCAAAAAGTCGGCGCGCTCGTCTGGAGCCCGCTCGGCTGGGGCCGCCTCACCGGAAAAATCCGCCGAGGCCAGCCGCTGCCGGCCACCAGCCGCCTGCACAAGACCGCGGACTATGGCCCACAGGTTTCCGACGAATATTTGTTCAAAGTCGTGGACGCGCTGGAGCAAGTGGCAAAAGAGACCGACAAAACGGCCCCGCAAATCGCGCTCAACTGGCTTTTGCAGCGGCCAAGCGTCGTCAACGTGATCATGGGGGCGCGCAACGAAGAGCAACTCCGGCAGAACCTCGGCTCGGTTGGATGGAACCTCACGAAGGAGCAAGTGGCGAAGCTGGATGCGGCGAGCGAAGTCACACCCGTCTATCCTTACTGGCACCAACGGCAATTTGCGAATCGGAATCCGATACCGACGGCTGCGCGGTAGTGATTGGTGGATATCTAGGATTCACTTGCGCGCATAACCACACCCCATTGTTTTTCATCCAAGAAATGTACGCAGATCCTTCGGGCTCGGAGGAAGAACCGTGCGCTCCCGAATTGCCGTTGCTGTGACCATTATTCAGTCGTTTTTGCTGCTGGTGCATGTGTTTCTGTATGAGACTTGGTTGGCGCTCTACGGCGCGCCGAGCCAACCGTGGTTGAATGTGCTCAAGGTTTCCTTTGTCCTGCTTTCGGTGAGCTTTGTGGCCGCGACGCTGCTGGCGCATCGCTATTTCAACCGGCCCGTGCGCATCTTCTACCGCATTGCAAGCGTGTGGCTGGGCTTTGTGAATTTCGCCGTTCCCGCGGCCTGTCTGGCGTGGATCGCCGTGGCCGCAACGATCGTCTTCAATCTTCCCTTCAACCAGACGCAAATCGCCGTCTTTTGTTTGGGATTAGCCCTGTTCGCCGCGCTCTACGGCATCGTCAACGCTTCCACGCTGCGCATCAAGCGCGTCTCGGTGAAGCTCCCGGGACTCCCCGCTTCTTGGCACGGGCGTGTCGCTGCGCTGGTCACCGACACGCATCTCGGCCACATCAAGGGGCGCGATTTCCTGTCGCGCATCGTGACCGCCCTGCGGCAGCTTCGCGCGGACGTGGTCTTTATCAGCGGCGATCTTTTCGACGGCACGCACGTGGACGCCCATGGCCTCGTCGCTCCCTGGAAGCAGCTCTCGCCGAAATTTGGCTCGTACTTTGTCAGCGGCAACCACGATGAATTCTCGGATCACAACCGCTATCTCGAAGCCATCCGCAACTCCGGCATTCGCGTGCTGCACAACGAAACCGTCGACCTCGACGGCCTCCAGGTCCTCGGCATCCCGTATCACGATTCCACAAATCCCGAACGCTTCCACGACGTGCTCACCAGTGCGCATCTCGATCCCAGACGCGCCAGTGTGCTGCTCTCCCACGTGCCGCACAGCCTGCCCATTCCCGAAAAACACGGCATCTCCCTGCAACTCTCCGGCCACACCCATGGCGGCCAAGTCTTTCCCTTCACCTGGTTCACTTCGCGCATTTTCGGTGCGTACACTTACGGCCTGAGCCGCTTCGGCGACCTGTTGGTCTACACCTCCAGCGGTGCCGGCACCTGGGGCCCGCCCATGCGCGTGTGCACTGCCCCGGAAATCGTCCTCATCCACTTCGAATAAAACCGTAGCCCCTGTAGCATCGGCTTCAGCCCGTGCGCCGCAAACTTCTACCCCGCCCAGCCGGAAACTCGATCCCCGGAAAATCAGCACCCCAGGCACGACGCGCGAAAATTCGAACCCTTTCCTAGCTCCCGCGCGAGAGTCCTGTGCCTGCCTCCGTCTCTTCGTTCCCTCTCCAGTTGCAATCCCTTCCCAGTCCATGAAAGACTCCCTCAACCTTCATGTCCTCTTTCGAGCCCACGAAGTCTCAACCCATCCCCTCGCGCCTGCTGATTGTCGTTGTGCTGCTGGCCTTTTCCCTCTTTATCAACTACATCGACCGCGGGAATCTGTCGATCGCGGCGCCGATGCTGAAGGACGAGCTGAACATTTCGGCGTCGCAACTCGGCTTGTTGCTTTCAGCGTTTTTCTGGACGTACGCCTGCCTGAATCTCTTTTACGGGTGGCTGGTGGATCGGGTAAACGTGAACTGGCTGTTTGCCGGAGCGTTCCTCCTTTGGTCAGCAGCCACTGCGACTACCGGGCTGGTGCACACCTTTGCGGTGTTGTTTGCATTGCGATTGCTGCTGGGGATGGGGGAAGCGGCAGCGTTCCCGGCGTACAGCAAAATCCTGGCTCTGAATTTCACCGAAGAAAATCGCGGCCGCGCCAACTCAATTTTGATTTCCGGCCTGGTGTTCGGTCCCGGCTTTGGGCTGCTGGCGGGCGGATTTCTGATGGGGCGCTACGGCTGGCGGCCGTTTTTTGTCGTGCTGGGGCTGGCCAGCATGCTGTGGCTGATTCCCTGGATCAAGTGGATGCCGGAAAAGCATGAGGCCTCCCCGGCGGAATTCACCGGAGCACCAAATCTCTGGGAGTTTTTCCAGATGCGCTCGGCCTGGGGAACCTGCCTCGGGCTTTTTGGTTCCAACTACGCGAACTACTTCCTGATTACCTGGCTGCCGTATTTCCTGGTGCGCGAACGGCACTTTTCCATGAACAGCATGGCCAAGATCGGCGGAGCGGCGTATCTGCTGGGAGGCGCGATCACTCCGGTATGCGGCTGGCTGGCGGACCGGTGGATCGCACGCGGGGCCAGCCCGACGCTGGCGCGGAAGGCGTTTGTGGGCGGTGGCATCGCATGCTGCGGAGTTTTCCTGGGGCTGGCGGGCGCGGTGGAAACACGCTACTGCGCGGCGATGATCATTCTTGCTGTCCTTTGCTACAGCGTGATGTCTTCGAACCACTGGGCCATCAGTCAGGCCCTGGCGGGCCCAACGGCGGCGGGACGCTGGGTCGGCTTTCAGAATTTCTTCGGGAATCTTTCGGGGATGATCGCCCCGGCTGTGACCGGATACGTCGTGGACCGCACGGGGCATTTTTTCTGGGCATTTCTGATTGCCGCCGCAGTATGCCTGGGAAGTTCGGCCAGCTGGATCTTTCTGGTGGGCCGCGTCGAGCCGGTGGTTTGGGGCCGTCGGCCGCGTGCCGCCGCAATATAGCCTGCTTGGGCGAGTCTCTCGCGAGGCCAGACTTGTATTCCCCCTATATCCACCACGCACTTCGGGTGGTACCAATGTTGTTCCCGCGATCCTGGCAAGCTGCCGGTCCGCGGGACTTCCGTCGAACCGCCCTCGCAAAATTCCGTCATCAGAATTCCCCTGAAGGAAACATCCTATGAAACGCCACTCAAGAATCTTCGCCCTTCTTCTGCCAGTCTTGGCCGCCGCCGCATGTTCGAAAAGTTCTGCGCCCAAACCGGAAACGCCAAAACCCGCGGCCCAAGCTCCACCCGTAAACGAAGCTCCGGCCGCATCACCCGCGTCCGCCGCTTCCACCCCGGCTCCCGCCCCCGCGCAGCTCGCCGTGAAAACGCAGATGCGCAACGTGAAGTTCCACCTGACCGATCAGGCCACAGCGCACCTGGAACTCATCGAAGGAGAGCTTTGGCCTACGGGAAAGAACGACATACCGAGCTTCGACGACAAAACTTCGTTTGAGGTGCGGGTGGCAGCCGGCAAGGTGTCCATCACGCCGCGCTCCCTGGCGGCGATTTTGAACGGCTACGTGTTCGCCAAGAGCGACGCGCCGCTGAAGGACCTTGCTATCGCGATTGACAAGGACCGCCTGATCATCAAGGGGAAACTGCACAGCAAGGGCGACCTGCCGTTTGAAACCGTGGGGACGCTGAGCGTGAATCCGGACGGACGCATCCGCGTGGTGACAGAAAAAGTGAAAGCGATGCACGTCTCCGTGAAAGGCGTGATGGGGCTTTTCGGGCTGGAGCTGGCGAAGATGCTCGATACCAGCAAGATTCCGGGAATTGATACGGAGAAGAACGACCTGCTGATGGACTTGGGCACGCTGCTGCCGCCGCCGCACATTCGCGGCAAGCTGACCGCTGTGAAGCTGGAGCCTAACGCGGTGGCGACTTGCTTCGGCGATGCGGCGGCGCTGGCGAACTCTAAGCCCGTGCCGGACGCGACGGGGAGTTACATGGCGTTCGAGGGAAACTCCGTGCGATTCGGCAAACTGACCATGGCCAACGCGGACTTGATCGTGCTGGATCTTGATCCGGCCGACGAACTCGACTGGAACCAGGATCATTACGGCGACCAACTGCTGGCGGGTTCCTCGAAGATGACGTCCACGTTCGGCATGCGGGCGTATGTGAAGGACTACGACAAGCTCGCGCGCGGTGGAGCGACTCCGCCCCCGGGCGGTTTTTAGTTCATCCGGGCTTTGTCCTCTTGCCTGAGGCTTCCACTACGTGACGCACGTCACGGCATTGCTCATTACCCGCTCGTAAATTCTCCGGCATGGCTGGACCGAACGAACCTGACCGTGCCGCATGGATCCAGGGGCCAGCGGCGCGCTGTAATCCGCAACCTGCGAAAGTGGATAAAGCCTGGCGGCTGATTCTGCTAGGCCCCCCAGGCGTGGGCAAGGGGACGCAGGCCGAGCTACTGCATCAGCGGCTGCACGCGTGCCACTTGTCCACCGGGGACGTGTTCCGGGCGGCGGGCAGCAAGAGCGAATGCGACCTGGGCCCGGCGATGAAGGCGGCGCTCGAATACATGCGCCGCGGCGACCTGGTCCCGGATTCGATCGTTTGGGAGATGGTTCTGGAGCGTAGCGGCTGTCTGCGCTGCGGCGGCGGCTTTCTGCTCGATGGATTCCCACGGACGATCAACCAGGCGGAGTCGCTGAAGCGGCTGATGGAGAACCAGAATATTTCGCTGCACGCGGTAGTGAACTACGAATTGCCGATCACCGAAATCGTGCAGCGGCTGAGCGGCCGGCGCACCTGCAAGAAGTGCAAAGCCGTGTTTCACGTGACGGAGCGCCCCCCGAAGATCGCCCATCTTTGCGACCATTGCGAAGGCGCGCTTTTTCAGCGCGAAGACGACCGGCCGGAGTCGGTGAAGGTGCGCTTGGAAGCGTACGAAGAAAAGACCGCGCCGCTGATCAAGTTTTACCGCGAACTGGGCGTGCTGCTGCCAATTTCCGCGGCGGGCACGCCGGAAGAGATTTGCGAACGAACCGTCGCGGCCCTGGAAGCGCGAAAAGCGAAGACATCCACGGCCGGCGTTCCCCACTCCTGAGATCTTCGCCTTACGCACCTTTGAGCCGGCACAAAAAAGGGCGCTGTGGTGTTGCCACTGAAGCCTACCGAACGCGTGGTGCGGCGCTACCTGGATCTTATCGCCAGTGGCGCGGAGCTCACTCCCGAGGGGCGGAGAAAAGTCGCAAAGCTTTTCGCGGAGTGGTACGCGGAACCCCCCGGACAAGACTATTTACTTGATGACTACCGAAGGAGCGATTGGCGAAGACAGCTCCGACGGGAGGCAGGCGGTGGTCGGAACGAAGTGGACCGACTCGCTCGGCTACATTGATGCTTCGCTGCGCTACAAAGGCCTCCCGCCGCCGGCCGGCGAAAGGGTGATGACCGACTTTCAATTTCGTCTGGTCTTCACGGATAAACGCACGGAACTGGGGCCGAAGGGCGAGGTCCTTCGCGTAAGCTCCGGTCCGGCCGAATGGAGAATCGCGGACGCGCCGAAAATGCGTTTCGCCACGCTGGAGGGCGCGGCGGCCTACGTGGTAAAGATGCGGGACGCCAGCAACGACCCTCGAATCAAAAAAATGCAGAAAGAACACTGGCGATTCTGAAGCGTCTGGGCTTGCCCTGCGGCGCGTGTGCGTGTTGACAAGAACTAAGGTTAGATCTTGACGCCCCAGAAGGAGGCGTCCGGCTGGTCGAGGGCGATGCCGACTTCCCAGGCTTCGTGGCCGCGCCACACGACTTCCCCGCTGGCGCTGCGGCCGGTTTCTGGCAGGACAAGCTTTACCTGCCGCCGCAGGGGCACATCCGCGCCAATCACAGCCATGCACCCGGAGTGGCTGACATCTACGGTCAAGCCGTTCGCCGTGCGGCGCGCTTCGCCTTCATCCCATTCGAGGCGCAAACGGAGGCTGGCGGTTGCGCGCGGGTGAGAGCGCATGCTCGCCCAGCGCTCCATCAATTCTCGGTTGTGGTCCGTCAATTTATCCGGAGTTATGGTCGACATGGAGAACCTCGCGGGGGAACTACGGATTCGGGGCCATAATCAACGTAGTCCCGTGCGAGCGCCGCGTCAATGGTACCGTACAAAAAAGTGCGGGAGAGTCATGTGCAGGTACGAATCTTTCCCGGCGATGAAAACGCCCCGTTTGGGCGGGTCATTGGCTACCGCTTGACGACTTCCTTTTGGGGTTCCAGCAGGGGCTGGATTTTCTCCCAAAGCTCCTCGATGGTGAAGGGCTTGCGGATATAGGCGCGGGCCCCGGCTTCCATGGCGCGGAGGACGCCGGCCTCCGAGGTGTATTTGGTTACGACCACCACCGGCGTGTCTTCGGCGTGGCGTACAAAGGCGAGGGCTTCGAGGAGTTCGAGGCCGTCCATGACGGGCATATCAATGTCGGTGAGAATAAGATCGAACGAATAGCTTTGGACCATCTTTAACGCTTCGCGGCCGTTGCTGGCTTCCAGGATTTCTCCGAAGTCAAGATCGGTGCGTTGCAACGAGTGTTTGATGATCTTGCGGATGGTGGAGGAATCGTCGACGACGAGAACTCTGCGGTCGTTCTTCTTCACGGGCATACTCCTGGCAGGATGACGAGAACTCCCAAGGCGCCCGAGAGAAGGCGATCCGTCTGGTAACAGTACACCGGAAGATTTCTTCGCAGTCAATGAACCGAAGGTTTGTTTTGCGGGAGGGAGAAAGATTTGCAGGAAGGCGGATGTTCCGAAATGAAACGCCCGCACCGGGGGACCGGAGCGGGCTTTGGATCCTTGCGGAGGCGGGGTGAAGGTGTTGTCGTAGAGCCAGGGTACTCGTCCTGAGCCCTGCGCTTGCGCTCAGGGTAAACAGGAATGCCTTAGCAACAGGCTAGCTCTTGGCCTCGACGGCTTCCTGGAGCTTGGACTTTTCCTTCTTTTCCTTTTTCTTGAACTCGTAGCCGACCAGTTCGAGAATGGCGACCTTGGCGCCATCGCCGACACGGATGCCAGCGGGGATGATGCGCGTGTAGCCGCCCGCGCGATCAGCAAACTTCGGCGCGATCTCGCTGAAGAGCTTTTGCGTGACGGCGGCCGTCATCAGATAAGAGGCGGCCTGGCGGCGCGCAGCGAGCGTGTCGCGCTTGCCAAGGGTGATGATTTTTTCGGCCACGGGCCTGGTGGCCTTGGCACGCGTGAGCGTGGTGGTGATGCGGCCATGCTCAAAAAGATTGGTGACCAGGTTGCGCAGAGTGGCACGGCGGTGCCAGGGATTGCGTCCGAGTTTGGAGCCAGACTTCAGGTGTCGCATTTCTTGTTCCTCAAATTTCCGCTGCTAGAGGGACCGTCCTTTCGGACGGCCCCTAGCCGTAACATGGTGTTATCAGAAATCAGTATTCAGTAAGAGCAAGCCTTACTTACGACATGAAACTTAAGGCTCAGAGCTTCTTATAGGCCAATCGTTTCGTCGGTCGACGGCGGAGCAGTCTGGCTCGGTAGCGGCGGCCAGATAATGCGGCCGTGCTCGTCGAACTTCATGCCCAGGCTGAGGCCCATCTTCACCAGTATATCTTTAATCTCGTTGAGCGACTTGCGGCCGAAGTTCTTGGTCTTCAGCATTTCGTTTTCGCTCTTCTGCACGAGCTCGCGGATGGTCTGGATGTTGGCGTTTTTCAGGCAGTTGTAGCTGCGCACGGAAAGCTCCAGCTCTTCGACGGAGCGGTCCAGGTGCTCAAGCCGCGGATCGTGAATGATGTCCTGCGGCAGCTCGACGTTTTCGGGTGGCTCGTCGATGTTGATGAAGATGATCATGTGATCCTTCACCAGCTTGGCGGCCAAGCCGATGGCGTCCTGCGGGGTGATGGCGCCGTTGGTCCAGACTTCGATCATCAGCTTTTCGTAGTCGGTCATCTGGCCGAGACGCGCGGCTTCCACCGAATAGTTGACCTTGCGCACGGGCGAATGGACCGAGTCCACCGGGATGTAGCCGATGGGCAGGTCCTCATCGTAGTTGCGGTCGGCGGCGACGTAGCCGCGGCCGTTCTTCACGCGCATCTCGATCTGGAGCTTGCCGCTTTCGGAGACGGTGGCGATGTACACGCTCTTGTCGAGCACGGCAAAGTCGGCGTCTTCCTCGATCTGCGCGCTGGTAACCACACCGGGAGCCTCGACGTTCAGATAGATGGTCTTCGGCAGGTCGTTGTTCAGTTTGATGGGCACCTGCTTCAGGTTCAGGATGATATCCGTGGCATCCTCGACCACACCGGGGATCGAAGAGAACTCGTGCAACACACCTTCGATTTTCACTGCGGTGATCGCGGCGCCCTCGATGGAGCTGAGCAGCGCGCGGCGCAGCGCATTTCCGACCGTGGTGCCCCAACCGCGCTCAAACGGCTGGGCCGAAAAACGGCCATACCGTTCGGTGAGCGATTCGAGCTCCGGCGCGAGACGCTTCGGTTTCTGAAATCCCTTCCACATCGTGTTCCTTCCTTCTGCGGCCGTTAACGGAGGCCGCATTGCCGTGAAAAACAGAAATCAATAGAGCCGTTGGCCAATAGCCGTTAACCAACGGCAAGAATCCCGGAAGAACCGCCGCCCGCTATCGGCTAACAGCTAACGGCTGATGACCGCGTTACTTCGAGTACAGTTCGACGATCAGCTGTTCGTTGATCGGCGGCGTCTGCACGTCTTCACGCTTGGGCAGAGCGACCATACGAGCCTTGAAGTGCTCGCGGTCCTGCTCCAACCAGGGCACCGCGCTCTGGCTTTGCGCGACGTTACGCGCTTCGAGGATCATGGCGTTTTCGTGCATCTTGTCCTTGATGGCGACTTCCTCGCCCACGTTGACCTGGTAGGAAGGAATGTTGACCTTCTTCCCGTTGATGCGCACGTGGCCGTGCAGGACAAGCTGCCGCGCCTGCGCCCGCGAGGAAGCCAGGCCCGCGCGCCACACGACGTTGTCGAGGCGGCGCTCCAGCATGATGATGAGGTTTTCACCCGACGGACCCTTGAGCCGCACCGCCTTTTCAAAATAATTGCGGAACTGGCGCTCGAGGAGCCCGTAGGTGCGTTTCACTTTTTGCTTTTCGCGGAGCTGCAGGCCGTAGCCGGCAACTTTCGCGCGCCGTGACTGGCCGTGCTGCCCCGGAACGAAGTTGCGCTTTTCAATGGCGCACTTGTCCGTGAAGCACCGCAGCCCTTTTAAAAACAGTTTTTGCCCTTCCCGACGGCACAGGCGGCAGACTGCATCTCTATGTCTTGCCAACTTCTATTCTCCCTTCCACTTCAGGTGACGACCGGTTTACAGGTTGGCAACCCTTCTTCCCGGTCCAGATTGTTCTAAGTAATAAGTTCGAAGTCTCGGACTTATTGCTTAGAACTTGAAACTAACAACCTCGATCTGGCCGGTCTAAAGTCCGGCCACTACAAAACCCAAAGAAGGCGGCGTAAAGCAGTCCCTACAAATCAGACGCGGCGGCGCTTCGGCGGGCGGCAGCCGTTGTGCGGAATCGGCGTGACGTCGCGGATGGCGACGATGTGCAATCCCGCGGCGGCAAGGGCGCGCACCGCGGATTCGCGGCCGGAGCCCGGGCCCTTTACTTTCACTTCCACGCTCTTCATGCCGAACTGGTCACGCGCGCCGCTGGCCGCGGTCAACGAGGCCTGCTGGGCGGCGTAGGGGGTGCCCTTGCGTGAGCCCTTGAAACCAATGGAGCCCGCCGAAGAAATCGTCAACACACGGCCATCCGGATCGGCGATTGTGATCTGCGTGTTGTTGAAGGAAGCGGAGATGTGCACGATGCCGTGAGGCACGGTTCGGCGTTCCTTCTTCTTCTTGAATTCCTTCTTCTTGCCCTTGGCTGCCGGTTTCGCCGGCGCGCCGGTTTCGGGTGTTGCGTTTTGCTGCTGCTCTTTTGCCACGGTGACTCCAGTTTTCAGTAATCAGTAATCAGCGATCAGTAATCAGTTCGGATTCCTCGGGCCACGGGTCACGAAACACGGGCCACGGCTACTAGCCCTTCTTGCCCTTGATCTGTTTCTTGCCGGCGACGGCTCCGCGGCGCGGGCCCTTGCGTGTGCGCGCATTGGTGTGCGTGCGCTGGCCGCGGACCGGGAGGTTGCGGCGGTGACGAATCCCCCGGTACGCCTGGATTTCGATCAGGCGGCGGATGTTCATCTGGATCTCCTTGCGGAGATCGCCTTCGACGCGGCCTTCCTGCTCGATGACCGTGCGGATGCGGTTCACTTCGTCTTCCGTAAGGTCGCGGATCTTTTTCGAGAAGTCCACTTTGGCCTTTTCGGCGATCGCTTTCGCGCGCACCTGCCCGATGCCGTAGATCGAGGTCAACCCGATCCAGAGGCGCTTTTGCGGCGGAAGATCAACACCTGCGATACGTGCCATTTTTTACTCCCTCTCCTAAACTCTCTCGAACACCCTCAGGCCTGAAGACCTGAGCTACAAACTATCCCTGGCGCTGCTTGTGCTTCGGGTTGGTGCAAATTACCCGAACCACGCCGCGGCGATGGATCACCTTGCATTTGTCGCAAATCTTTTTCACGCTTGCCCGAACTTTCATGCTGCTTTGCTCCCTTCCAAACCGGCCGATCTAAAGTTCGACCCTACAAAACCTTCCCGCTATTTGTAGCGGTAGACGATCCGGCCTCGCGTCAGGTCGTAGGGTGAAAGCTCGACCGCGACCTTGTCTCCCGCGAGGATGCGGATGAAATTCTTGCGCATCTTGCCGGAAACGTGCGCCAGCACCTGATGCTTGTTTTCCAGCTCGACGCGAAACATCGCGTTCGGCAACGGCTCGATCACCGTCGCCATCACCTCAATGGCGTCCTCCTTCGGATTGCCGGAGTCGCCTTTCTTTTTCTCTTCAAACGGCTGCTTGGCCATAAGCTCCTGTTAGTTTGTAGACCGTAGCAAAACCTACCGACTACGACTCTCTTCACCAGCTCGGGCCGGTTACTTCCTTGGGCCGCGTGAGAATCCACGGGCCGTTGGAGGTGACCGCAACGGTGTGCTCGAAATGCGCCGAAGGACTGCCATCGGCGGTTTCCGCCACCCATTCGCCGCGCATCCGCACTTCCGGCCGGCCGGCATTCACCATCGGTTCGAC
>Ga0335082_10004536_pt1 | contig 15156 bp, 12 predicted proteins | sample Lox_Sample_41_FD_206718 | JGI IMG/M metagenome (GOLD analysis project Ga0335082, IMG submission 206718) | Soil microbial communities from Loxahatchee National Wildlife Refuge, Florida, United States - Lox_Sample_4.1 | ecosystem: Environmental > Terrestrial > Soil > Wetlands | place: USA...
ACAACTCCTTTGGCCGTGATACAAACTGTGCAGGTTCTAAAGAGAGTGCAGTGGAAAATCGGTCACAGATTGCGCCGCTGAGGGCCTTGTGTGTGTACGGCTGTTCCCAGCGAGACTGCGCCGAGCTGCGAATCGCACAGTGGCAATTGCGGTTGCGCGACCGGTCGCTGACAGTATCGATCAATCCGCGACGCTGCAGTTCGTTGGGAAGTTTGTCGTCAGCTTGGCAACGCGATTGCCGACAGAAGCCATCGGCATGGTGTCCCACTCCGGCTTACCACGCTTGGCGGAGTCTAAACGCGCGCAGAGGGAGTCTCGCGACAATCACTCCTCGCGCGATAGTGCCTACGTTCGCTCAGTGGACCACATTCTTGGTGAACTGGAACGCATTGATCTGTTGATCGAGGCGCAGGTCCGCCGCGCCCGGCAGGTCAACAAAGACAACGACCTTCAAGGTCTGTACATTTCCGAGCGCGAAGTCGACACCATCCTGGCGCAGCCAATCGGGTTGCCACCCTGGGCCAGCACTCCGCCGGTGGGGGCGGATGCGGACGTAGCCGCGGCGGTTCAGGAATTGGGCTTCATCCTTGAATCCCGAACGCAAGCCAGTCTGCACGCCGGGATTCCTTTGCGCCTGGTCCGGCTGGCCGAGCGATTTGGTCTGGACAGATTCGAAGTAGACACCATTCTGCTGTGTCTCGCGGCTGAACTCGATCTGCGCTACGAGAAGTTGTATGCCTATCTTCAGGATGATGTGACCAAGAAGCGCCCCAGCGTTGATCTGGCGCTCAACCTTTTGTCGGGTTCGTTTTCCGAGAAGCTGTCCGCACGCCGCAAGTTCTCGAGTTCGTCGCGACTCACGAAACACCAGTTGATCTCGATCGTGAGCGATCCGGCAAGTCCCATGCCCTCTTTGCTCAACCAGTACTTGAAGCTGGACGAGCGGGTCGTTTCTTACCTGCTTGATGGCGACGAGATCGATTCGCGGCTGAGCTCCGTGGTTTCGTTGGTTCAGCCGAATCACCAACTGAAGGACCTTATTCTTCCGGACGATCTAGTGAGCCGGCTGGAACTCTTGGTAGCCAGTCAGGTGAAACGGGGCCGTGGACTCAATCTGTACTTCCAGGGGGCATATGGTTCAGGGAGACGATCGACAGCAGGGGCAATTGGTCATTCGCTCGGCTTGAAACTGCTGGTGGTGGATTCCTCGCGAGCGGTATCCGTGGGGAGTGATTTCGGGACTCTGAATCGTGTAATCGCTCGTGAAGCGGCGATGCAAGATGCCGCCATCTACTGGCACAACTTCGATGTATTTCTTAGCGACGACCAACGATCGTCGCTGGCGACCCTGCTTCAAGAACTGGCAGGGAGTAACGGGATCGTATTCTTTGGGGCGGAAACGACCTGGGAGCCTTCCGACCTCCCGCAGTTGGCGCCGTTCATACGAATTACTCTGCCGCGTCCTGCGTACGCGGATCGGATGTCGTTCTGGACGAGTGCTCTAGCCGATACGTCCGCCGCCGACGTGGACACCACATCCTTGGCGAACAAGTTCCGTTTTACGGGAGGCCAGATTCGCGATGCTGCGGCCACCGCCCGGAATCTGGCTCGCCGACGCGATCCTCAGGGTACGTCGGTAAATATGCCGGACCTGCTCGAGGCCTGCCGGCTGCAATCCAATCGGAAGCTGGCAACACTAGCGACGCAAATCTCACCGCACTATTCGTGGCCGGACATTGTTCTGCCTGCAGAGAAACTGCGTCAATTGCGGGAGGTCTGCAATGCCATGGAATACCGGTCGCTGGTTTACGACGAATGGGGATTCGACAAGAAGCTCTCGCTGGGCAAAGGTCTCAGCCTGCTGTTCACCGGGCCGTCGGGAACGGGGAAGACGATGGCTGCGCAGATCCTGGCGGGAGAGCTCGGGCTCGATCTATACAAAATCGACCTCTCCACGGTGATCAGCAAATACATCGGCGAGACAGAAAAAAACCTGGCCCGAATCTTCGCGGAGGCGGTGACGTCGAATGCCGTGTTGTTTTTCGACGAGGCCGATGCACTGTTCGGCAAAAGAAGCGAAGTTCGTGATTCGCACGATCGCTACGCCAACATCGAGATCAACTACCTGCTGCAACGGATGGAAGAGCACGAAGGCACGGTAATTCTTGCCACGAACCTGCGCAAGAACATGGACGAGGCTTTTGTACGGCGCATTCAATTCACGATTGAGTTTCTGTTTCCCAACGCCGACCAGCGTCGCGCGATCTGGGAGAAGACGATGCCCGACAGCATGCCGCGCCGGGATCTTGATCTCGAGCTTATGGCGAACCGCTTTGAACTGGCAGGCGGAAGCATCCGGAACATTGTTCTGTCGGCGGCATTTCTGGGCGCCGAAGATGGCCGCTGCGTGACCATGGAGCATCTGCTCCGCGCCACGCGGCAGGAATATCAGAAGATGGGCAAGGTGGTAACACAGGGAGAGTTTGAAAACATGTGAGTGGGCCTGCGTTCGAATCGTGACGGTTTCATCACTACACAAGGAGGGGCGTATGGGCTTTACGGATGATTTCACTGCTTGCATTACAGGGAAAACGTTACCACCAGAGCTGGCCAGTCTGATGCCTGAGCCGAAGGTCGCACTCGCGTTTGCGGCAAAGTTGATCCGAGGGGCAACCGTGGAGGAAGCACTACTGGCCATCGGAGTGGGCGCGGAGGTGGCGGCGGAAGTGGCAGCGGCCGTTTCCGCGTTTACGGTGGGAGTCATAATCGGGGCAGTTTTGGGCTGTGCCGGCGTCGCGGCCTCCGGCAGTTTGGGGACAGCAGTTGCGCAATTGGATCCCTCTGATCAGAGTGCTTTGGAGGGACCATTGGCCGACGCGGGCTTTCCATCGAGCGCAGCGGCGTAAGGCGGCAACCAGACAAGTTGTCGACACGCATAACAAATGGCTAGTACGGGTGTAGGCGGGCTGGGGCCCCGCAAAAGAAAGCTTGAATTGCGGGGCCACAGACCAACTCTATGTATGAGCCAACGAAGATCTGTGGCAAGAGCAGAATATCCCGCCAGCTACTCGTTCGTTGGAGAAGCTGCGCGATAGGAGTAAGCCATGGCCAATCGAGACTTTGACGCTGTATCAGGCCCTCTGCCTCAAGTGCTTCCATCAAAGGAAAGTCAACCGGAGGCGGTCCAGGCGTCTATCCCGGTCGATCGCGATTCCGTGGATCGCGTCGCATGCCGAGCGGGAGATGACTCTTGCGCGCACGCGCACGCGTCGACACTTAGCCGATCCACCACCGGGCCTGCGGCGGTGAATCGGTCGCTGCTCCAGTTACAGCGGCAATATGGGAATCGATATGTTGAGAGAGTTCTCTCGTTGTCGCAAGCGACTGTCGAGCGGGAAGAACACCACGAAGCCGAGCATGGCGCGAGCGACGTGTCTCAGAACGTAGAAGGTGCCATCGAGAAGGAGCGCGGCGGCGGTCACGGCCTTGATGCTGGAGTGAAGCGCCAGATGGAGTCTTCTTTAGGTTCGGACTTCGGTGGTGTGCGCGTACACACGGACCAGCGTGCAGATTCGCTCAACCGGTCCCTCAGCGCCCGGGCGTTTACCACCGGGCAGGACATCTTCTTCCGTGAAGGCGCCTACCAGCCAGGAAGCTCCGTTGGACGGGAGCTGATTGCACACGAACTGACACACGTCGTGCAGCAAAACGGGAATGCGGTGAAGCGGGCCATGTCAGTGAGCCAGCCGGGAGATCCGCACGAGGTGGAAGCCGAGCAGACCGCCCGAGCGGTGATGCAGCAGGAACACTCTGGTTCGAACACAAAAGAAGAAGAGAAGGAGCAGATGCCCGCCCAACATCTGAGCACCGATCTTCTCCGCCAGCCCGAAGCAGCGACCGCCGACGAAGAGGAAAGAAAGAAACACCATGTGTAATATTTCTTGCTCCCCTTAAATATTTTGCTCGACCCCCGAGGGTGGTGTTGCCTCCAAAAACTCGAAGGGCCGACATCGGGCTGCGGACTGTTGACGCTGCGTTCTGCAGGAGCAGCTTAAAACGGCTGGATTGAAATTGGATGTCCGAGAGCACACGAACGACGGTTACGGAGCCTCAGGCGAAGACTGAGAGGGCTTGTGCTGAGAACAAGACGCCAGACGCCCGGCATGCGACTGGGTTCGAAGCGCAGATACTGCAGCGGCAAAAGACTGTAGGGAATCGAGCGGTACAACGGCTCATTCAGTCAGGGTCACTGCAGGCACCAGCGAAACCCGCGTCGCCCCGACGGAAGACGCCGGAATCCGTGACAGGCCCGCCGTCTCGTGTGATTGAGCGGCAGATATCCGAGGAGCTCGGCCCGCGGACCGTCTCGCGGTCTGGCACTCCTGAGTTTCAAGTTCCCCGCACGATTGTCCCGACCGTGCGCACTGCAGCGTCTGCAATCCAGAAACAAGCGATCCAGCCTACGCAAAGCGCCGGCCCCAATCAGATTCATCGCGCCTGGTACAACGTCTCGATTCCGTTTACCGACTACGAATTCGATCCCAGCATAGATGGGATAAAGACGGCTGCCGGTCTTGCCAAAGATGCAGCGGTCAGTGCATTCGATTGGATCGTCGACAAGATCAAGGGCCTAGTCTCCGACGCCTGGGATTGGCTCAGCAAAGAATGGGACAAGCTCAAGAATCTGGTCGCGTCGGCCATGACCGCTGTGGAATCGGCGCTGGGGAAGATTATTAGCTTCTTCATGAGCCCACTCAACGCACTGGCCGACGCAATCATGAGCTTTGACTCTCAGGCTGTAGACAAGGCCTGGAAGGTGTTGTCGGGGATCGTCACTTCGGTATCGAATGGATTCAAGGCAACGATCGATACGATTCTGTCGCCAATCAAGGCGGTTTGGAGTCTGATCGGAGAATCCGTCGGCTCCACAATCGATGCGATTTCTTCGCTATTTGACAAGCTACCTGGAGCCTTGCAGAAGATTGCGCAACCCTTTGTCGACAAGATCAAGGGTCTATGGAAAAGCGTCAACGACTGGTGGACTGAGAACTTCAACAAGCTGAAAGCCTGGGCCGACAGCGCGATCGACAAAGTGACCAATTTTGTTCGGCGGATGCTGTCGTTTGGGTTCAATGTCGTTGTGCAGAGCATTCTGCAATTTGGCAAGCTGATTCTGTTCATCAAGGATTTCATTGCTGATCCGAAGAAATACATCGTTCTACTGGCTCAGAAGTGCGTGAAGGCCTTTGATGGCCTGGAAAACAAGTTCGGCGACCAAGTCCATAAGTATTTCGGCAGTTCATCGAAAGCGCAGGCCTCGCCAGCAACGACGACCAAGGTTCAGCGCCAGCCCGAAGCGGCTTCGGCGGAAGCGAAGTCGTCGGCGTCGTGGAGCGACATCGGCCTCGGCGTCTGGGACATGATGAAGAAGAAGTGGAACGAGTTCAAATCGAATCCACTTGCGATCGTCATCAGCTTCGTGATGGATTTGGTGCTTCCGATCGTCGGGAATGTCAAAGACATCATCAAGCTGGTCCAGGACATCAAGAAAATCGTTACAGGTCCGCTGAGCGCTGGGTCGCTCGAAGATCTTTGGACCAGCATTCTTCAAATTCTCGACATTCCGATTCTGATTTACCAGACAGTGGTCAGCATTCTGATGCGGACGCTGATGGTGCCGTTGTTTATTTCGACATTCATCCCTCATCCATTGGTGGAGGCGATTGCGGCCGCTGTGGGAGAAGCTCTCCTGGGAGCTTTCATCGAGTCAGAAGTTCTGAATATCGGGCACAAGTTGTTGTTGCTCAAGACTGGGGCCACAACCAAATCGCAGAAGGAAGATGCCTACAACCGCGTTGCCGACAGCCTGATCGCGGGGGCGATGGCTATCGTCGCGGTGATCATCGAACTCATCATTCATTTCATCGCCAATGTGGTGAAGAGCATTTTCAACTTTGTGAGGGGCAAGATATTCAAGGTAGGAGAACTAAAGGGCGAGGTGCCGAAGGAGACGCCGAAGGGAGAGGGAAAAGGAAAAGGCGATGACGTCACGCCGGCGGATGCGAAGGGGCAGGAAATCCCGAGCGAGGACGGCAAGAGGAAACTCAAAATAGACGAAAAGGGTAAGTGCGAGGTCTGCGCTTCCCCCTGCGACGACATCAGGGAGAGATATGACCTAGACATTACTTCGGAGATCGAGGCGAAGATCAGAGCGATCGAGGACGATCCCAAGCTCTCAGACTTGGAAAAGGATGAGAAGCTGAAACCGATCGAACAGGAATTAGCGGATGCTGAGGCGAAAGCAAAAGCAAGCAAAGACCCGGTTAAGCCGAAGGGGGACGGCAAGGACTACAAGAGAATCCAGGATGGGCGATTACTCGATCTCACCGACTTCACGAACGATAGTGGGAATCAACTGCAGATTGATCCCGACTATCGATCACCCCGAGACGCGAAGGGACGCTCGAACGCCGAGCGCGCAAAGCAGGGATTGGCCTCCATCCTGCCGAATGGAGAAGGAGTAGAACTTCACCACACCGGGCAGGACTTCTTCAGTCCGCTTGACGAACACAGTCGCGGCTTTCACCAATCCGTTCTCAACGATCCGGAATTTCACCCAATGAGTGACGACCCGGCCTATATGAGCTGGCGCAATGAGGTGGCTTGGTACAAGGGCGAGGTTCGATCGTTGGGCAGCATCTACGATCTGATCCGCGGGAGATATTGGAGGGCCAGATTCAAGTAGTCCGACCCACAATCAGCTTCGTGGCTAAGACTCTGTAACGACTTAAAAAGATGACATTCCAACAGGTACAAGAAGCGATATCACAACTGAAGCAGACGGGCGCGACTGTGGAAGAAACGTTGTGCGATGATCCGCCACAGGTAGCAAACCTGGAAAAAACATTGGGCCTTGAGTTTCCGGATTCGCTGCGAGAGTTCTATTCCTATTACGACTACTTGCAGGTGGGCCCTTACGAGTTTGAATGGGTGCGCAACCTTCCGGACCTGGTTGACAAGGTGCGAAAGACACTTCAAGTTCCGGAGAACTATGTTCCTATTCTGTGGGACGGAATGGGGGGCTACTACTATGTCGTCTGTTCTACGAGAGAAGGCGGTCGACCGGGAAATTTTGGGGAGGTTGTATATCGTCCCCGCGGATCGCCCAAACCGGTAGAAAGCGATTGCGGTCAGCTTTTCGAGTTCTTGGTCTCACGTATAGAAAATGCAAAAGAATGAATCGCAGAAGAAAGAAGAATTCACATGCCGCAACAAGTCTGTAACGGGGCAACGCTGCAATGCACTATGGGGATGGCGCCGAGCAGTCTGGTCGTGCTGCCGGTGAATCGCGTGAATACGGGGAACCAGCCGGACGCGAACATCATGGATCATGTGCCGATGGTGAACATCATGCCGTTTGGGATGTGCATGTCGCCGTCGAATCCGTCGGTTGCGGCCGCGACTGCGGCGGCGTTTGGAGTGTTGACTCCGATGCCGTGCATTCCCGTGACGACCTCACCTTGGACGCCGGGTGCTTCGACGGTGACGCTGGGAGGGAGTCCCACACTCGACAGCACCTGCACGCTGATGTGCATGTGGGCCGGAACGATTCAGGTGGTGAGCCCGGGTGAGATGACGGTGACTGTGCCGTGACCATGATTGTCGACGCGAAGGGGGCGAACGTCACATAAAGGAGTATGGACAATGCCTGACGATGATTTGGATGAAACCACCACCACTGACAAGAATCCCTGCACACATGCCGGATGCGGCTGCCCTGATTTTGTCCAGAAACCGGACATTGGGAGTTCGATTTTTTGCGTCTGCAACCATGAAGCAAAAGAGCATGGCATCAACATCTAGCAGGGGTTGAACCAGAATCGCAATCCTGAAGTGAGAAAAACGGGGGAATCTCACTCGCGGAAGAGGTAGGTTGGTCCGACAGGATTCCCCCCGCTTTACGTTAGGACCACTTGAACTTGTCGCTGCAAAAGGGAGCAAAGAGGAGCTTAGAGGCCCCGATTAGGATTTCATCGTAGGGCTTTAGTTCCTGGTGCGTCAGGACAGCCTTTCCGTTTAGGTAAACCAGGCTCTTTCCCTCGCCTGGCGATAGATAAAAAATGTTGTTTTGCGGGTCGAAGGTGATGACGGTGTGCCGGGAGCGCGAAATCAGGTCGTCTTTCTCGATGCGGATATCCATGTCGGGCGAACGGCCGACCATGTTGTTTTCGCTGTGAATGCGGTAATCGCAGCCGCGCTCTGGTCCGTGGATGCAAACCAGCCAGCCGACGACGGGATCAACTTCTTCCGGCCTGCTGCGCAACCCGATTCGCACCGTGGCCTTGTCGCCGTCTTCGACGGCCCCATTGGTGATCGGAACTGTGCCGCCCTTATCTGAGGGGGGCTGCTTAGCCTCGCCGAAGTCAATGCTCTCGACGCCGTCATACGGGCAACGCGTGAACTTTGAGGAATCGTAGAAGTGTCCCTGCGGACAACGTACTAGTCCGGCCCCCTGTCTCCTAGGTTCCTCCTTCCAACCGTTCGTCATAGATTTAGCCTCTCGCTTGTTGCTGAGGAATCAGTCTTCTTGTCTCGAAACCAACGGTCTCGACGGCGCGAGTGTAGAGCAAAAGCAAGAAAAGTCAAGCAATTGATCGCGCCCGCACTTGTGAGTTGAGGAAAACTTTCGGGGAAAGAACCGGTGTTTGAGTTCAGGCCGGAGTTCTCAGATTTCCCGAGGGCACGATCTTGTACCTCGCCATCTTCCGGTACAGCGTCATGCGTGACCAACTTAGCTTGGCGGCAGCCTTGCTCTTGTTCCAGTCCGTCGTGGATAAGGCCCACATCAGGCGGGCGCGCTCGTCTCCGGACACGGATTTCAGTTCCATCGCACGGCGCCGGAACTGCATCGGCAGATGCGCCAGGGAAATGTCCTGTTGGGGCCCCTCGACAAAGACCGACTCCAGCAAATGCTTCAGTTCGCGGACGTTTCCGGGCCAGTCATAGTCGTGCAGGCACTCAAGGGCGTCTTCAGTGATTCGCCGGATTTTCAATCCGAACCGATGGTTGAAAAACGAAATGTAGTACTGGATGAGCGAGACCAAATCCTCTTTCCGTTCGCGCAGCGGAGGAAGGTGAATGCGCGCAACGTTGAGGCGGAAGAAGAGATCGCTCCTGAACTTGTTCTCTCGTGCGAGTTGGTCCAGGTCGTGGTTCGTCGCTGCGATGATGCGGACGTCGACGCGAGTTCCGCGCGTGCTGCCGAGTCTTTGAATCTCTTTTGTCTCAATCATGCGGAGGATTTTCGCCTGGCCATAGGCGCTCATATCCCCGATTTCATCCAGAAAAACGGTGCCCCTGTCAGCCGCCTTGAGCTTGCCGTCATGGCTGCCGTCGGCTCCGGTAAATGCACCTTTTGCGTAGCCGAAGAGTTCGCTCTCCAGGAGAGTGTCCGGGATTGCGGCGCAGTTGATGGCAATGAACGGATGGGCCCGTCGCTGACTTTGGTCTTTCACGACCTGCGCGAGAAGTTCTTTCCCGGTCCCGGTTTCGCCGGTAATCAGCACATTGCTGTCACTTGCGGCAATTCTGGGGATGCGCCCGCGAATGTCACGCATCGCGGGGCTGTCGCCGATGATTCCGCCAAGCGGGCCGTCTTCGGGTTTCGGGACGAGGCAAGGACCGCTGTCGGCATTGATACAGCGAGTAACGGCGCCGCGCAACTCGTCGTGGGATAACGGGTATCTTACATACGCGTTGATGCGCGCTTGCATCGCGGCGATCACAAGTCCCTCTGAGCTATTAGCGACCACGACGATCAAGGGAACTGCGCCGGCAAATTCGCGGATCTTGTAGGCAAGATCGAAAGGTCTGGTTGGATTGATCGTGGATGGTCCGAGCACAACCGCGTTCACGGAGCGTGAGTCCAGCAAGCGGATCAGGAGATTCTTCTCCGCGACGCGGACGACGTCAAACCCGGATCCCAGCAGCGACGCAGCGATCGCATCACGGATGGATTCCATCGGCTCGAAAATGAAAGTCGCTGGCTGGTCCATTCTCGACATTCCCAAAAACGCCACTCCACCATCTACCGGACGCTTTAACCGATAGTGCTGGCAGGGCCGCTAGCGTTTCACAAAGCGTTCCGTAGCTTCGTCACGCAGCGTGCGCAAGACTACTTACTTGAATGGGGGAAGTAGCCCAAGCGTTGCTGGTACTCAACTTTCCTACTCGACACTGTTCGGACAGGGGAAGAGTGTGGCGAATTCTACGACCCAATCGAAAATTGCATCCCAAGACATTGGATCTTGTTACGATTCGCGAACTCGGGTCTTGTTTTCTGTGTGGGCCTACCTCTACAACCCTTGTCGCTAGCGGCGCTCAGGAGAGCACCTTCACGCCAGTTTCACAGACGACGGGGCAGGATTGTCTTGTTGCGCTTGTTACGAAACTGGAACAGAGCTGCAGGGATAGCATCAGGTCATTCAGTTCGGTGGATCAAACAACTAATTCGGGTCGAGCGACTCCGCCGGATTCAGCCTGGATGAAGCGAGATAACGAATGTCAGGTGTTGCCAATTGACATGGATCTGCTTCGAGTGCAACCATGCGCCACGGGTGCACGCCATGCGGACCATGATAACTAGATCGTTATCTTTGACGGTGATCTCCGTTGTCCTTTTTATCGTCCTCGGAACGAGAGCGTCGGGTCAGATCCCCACGGAAGGCTTGTGGAAGGCGCAATGGATTACCTCGGCCAGCGCTCCGCAACGCGACAGTGTAGTGCTGCGATTCCGGAAGGTGATCGAGATTCCTTCGGCTCCAGTGCATTTCATTGTGCACGTGAGTGCCGACACCCAGTTCATTCTGGCTGTGAATCACCAGGAGGTGGGACGGGGTCCTGCGCGCAGCGACTTGGCCCACTGGAGATACGAAACGTACGATCTCGCGAAAGTTCTGCATGCAGGCACGAATGAGATCGCCGCCACGGTTTGGAACTTCGGGACAACTCCGCTGGCACAAATTACCGATCAAACCGCGTTCGTACTGCATGGTGATAGCGCTAGTGAAGAGGTCGCTGATACCAACAGCAGTTGGGAAGTCGAAGAGGAGAAAGGCATACAAGCATTGCCGACCCCGCCGGAAGTGCAGATGTTCTATTACGTGGCCGAGCCGGCGGAGCGTATAGATGGAACGGTGTTGGATTGGTCGTGGAACGATGCTGCATCCTTACACGGCAAGTGGGAGAAAGCCGCGTCGATCGGGAACGCGATTTTGCGGGGAGCGGCACTTCAGAACAACAACTGGCAACTGATGCCGGATCCGCTGCCCGCGATGCAGATGGAGGTTCAACCCGTGGGGCGAATCGTGCGTGCAATCGGCATGCCCCAGCCCTCGGAGTTTCCCAACCATCCGATCGAGATTCCGGCTCATTCCACCGTCAGCCTGTTGCTGGACCAGTCCCATTTGACGACCGCGTACCCTGAGCTGACTTTGAGCGGTGGCGGCAAGAGCACGATTCGACTGACTTACGCGGAGGCCCTGGTCGACAACAACGGCAACAAGGGCAACCGCAATGAAATCACAGGCAAGCAGATTGCCGGCATCTATGACGAGTTCGTTCAAGATGGAGCGCAAGGACGTCGTCTCATGCCGCTGGTTTGGCGGACGTGGCGGTATCTGCAGGTCGACATCAAGACCGCAGACCAGGCGCTCCTCGTCGACGACCTTCGTGCCTGGTTCACTGCGTTTCCATTCGAAGAGCACGCCCGGTTTGCGGCTGATGATCCCGCGCTCAGTCAGATTTGGCAGATCGGCTGGCGGACCGCCCGGCTCGATGCGCACGACACTTACATGGATACGCCGTATTACGAGCGGATGCAGTACATCGGGGACACGCGCATCCAGGCATTGCTTTCTTATACGGTGGCAGGCGACGATCGGCTGGCACGGCAGGCAATTCAGGCTTTCAACGACTCGCGAATTCCTGACGGCATTACGCGTAGCCGATATCCGTCGTCGGTGACGCAGATTATTCCGACTTTTTCTTTGTTGTGGGTCGGGATGGTGCATGATTTCTGGCGCTATCGCGGGGACGAGGAGTTCGTCAAAGCGCAGATTGCAGGCACAAGAACAGTGCTGGACTGGTTTCTCGATAGGCAGAGACCCGATGGGCTTCTCGGCGAAATAACGTGGTGGCCATTTCTCGATTGGGGGCAAGACTTCCAATTCGGCATGCCGCCGCAAGAGGTGGATGGCGGATCATCGCCGCTTACGCTGCAATTTATTGAAGCGCTGCGCTATGGCATGGAACTGGAATCGACTTTCGGAGACCCAGGGCGCGAGCAGCGCTATCACCAGGCTGAGGCTAGCGCGGTGAGCGCGATCCGGAAGCTTTGCTGGGATGTGAAGTACGGTCTGATCGCTGACACGCCGAACAAGAAGCATTACAGTCAGCACGCGAACCTTCTTGGCGTGTGGCTCGACGTGGTACCGCGGGACAAGCAGAAGGATGTTCTCGACCGAATTCTTTCGGCGAGCGATGCCGGATTCACGGCATCCGGGCCAGTTCCGCCAATGACGAAGGCCACTTACTACTTCCGCTATTACTTGGCGCGTGCGCTGGAGCACGCGGCCATGGCAGATCGATACGTCGACCTGCTCCAACCGTGGCGGGACATGGTGGCTCTAGGGCTGACCACGTGGGCTGAGCAACCCGAGCCGACGAGGTCAGACTGTCACGCATGGAGTGCGCATCCGAATTACGACCTTCTGACACTGGTCGCGGGGATTCGTCCGAAGGCGCCGGGATTCTCAAGCGTCCTCATCGAGCCTCATCTCGGGCGATTGCGGAATGTTGACGCTGCGGTTCCAACTCCCAAGGGAATGATCGAAGTGAAATATGCGGCGAACAACTCGGGAGTGAATGCGGAGATCCATCTGCCTTCCGAGGTGACGGGAGAGTTGGTCTGGAAGGGGAAGACGATCAGCCTGCATCCCGGCCGTCAACAACTGGTTTTGCCGTAGGGTTAGGATTCGCGGCGCGCTTTGCGCGTTGAGGCAATCGCTGTATCGTGTTGAGTCGTCGCTGCTGGAGTGAAATCGAACCGAGGCTGAGGGAGACGAACCGCCATGTATCAACCGGAAGCGTATGCCGTGGCATTGGCGTTCATGATCACGAGCATGATTTGTTGGGGGTCGTGGGCGAACACGATGAAGCTGACGTCGGGGTATGCATTTCAGTTGTTCTACTGGGACTACGAAATCGGCGTCGTGCTGGGGAGTCTGTTGTGGGGATTGACTCTGGGAAGTATGGGCGGCGGGCCGTTGTCGTTCCTGAGCAGCATTCATCAGGCGGACGGAATGCACATCCTGTATGCGCTTGCGGGTGGCGCAGTCTTCAACGTGGCGAATCTGTTGCTGGTCGCGGCCATTGATATCGCCGGGCTGGCGGTCGCGTTTCCGGTAGGGATTGGATTGGCGCTGGTTGTCGGAGTGTTGTTGAACTATGCGATTTCTCCGAAAGGGAATCCGCTGCTGCTGTTTGGGGGGATGGCGTTGGTGGTGGTGGCGATCATTCTGGATGCGCTGGCGTACCGGCGTCGCGAGGCGCAGCAGCGGTCGGTGAGCGCGCGCGGGATCTGGATCAGCATTGCGTGCGGCGTATTGATGGGGACGTTCTATCCGCTGGTGACGAAGGCGGAGGGTGGGGCGGGAGCGCTGGGTCCGTATTCGGTGGTGTTCTTCTTTGCGATCGGGACGGTGCTGTGCGCGATTCCGGTGAACTATTTGTTCATGAAGAAGCCGCTGACCGGAGCGCCGCCGGTGAATATGTCGGGATATTTCAGCGCGAAAGGTTCGTGGCATTTGTGGGGCGTGGTGGGCGGAGTGATCTGGTGTACGGGGATGAGTTTCAATATCGTGGCGTCGCACGCGAACATCGTGGGTCCGGCAGTGTCATACGCGATAGGGCAGGGCGCGACGATGGTGTCGGCAGTGTGGGGCGTGTTCATCTGGAAGGAATTTGCGGCAGCACCGGCGGAGTCGCGGAAGTTGATTCCGGCGATGTTTGTATGCTTTCTGCTCGGGTTGGGGGCGATTGCGATCGCGCCATTGGTAGGGCAGTAATCAGAGGCCAGGGGAGCCTTGTTTGTCGGGAATTATGTGGTTCTCACACAGGTTCCCACCACAACAAAAAGCGCGTTGTGTGCGCCACTCCACGCGTTCCCGCGGAATTTGAGCTCGTGATTTTCTTCTACTGCACCGTGCGGAGTGTCAGCAGTTTCTGGACGAGATCGAAAAGGGGCTGAGTCTCGGATCCGCTGTGACGAAATGACAGCGAACGTTCCTGGCCGCCATCGTACGTCCAAACCTCATACTCCAGCAGGTCGGCGCCAGTGGTTTGTTTCTGCGCCTTCCACAATGGCGAACGCAAGATGCTGTCGACCACTGCGCTCTGCTGGGGCGAGAGTGTTTCCGTATCGATGGAGGCCAGTTCGGAACTCAGCCCCGCGAATCCACCCTTCTGGATTACTTTGATGTGCATATACCAGGGTGCATCAACGAGATCATGCCGCCTTGATTACGGCTTTCAGATCTCTGGTTTCTTTCTTAATGTACTCCTCCACATCGAGATACTCCGGCAGCTGCATGGTTCCGCAGCATCCGGCCCGATTCTGGCCATATTCCGGATCGATCGAGACATGGTCCATCGCTTCTAGTTTCTCGCCGACTTTGTGATCCTTGGTAAACGGTGCGGCCTGGACCACAATTTCCCGGCGGGTGAACTGATTCCGAATCGCGTTGCGGTACTCGACTGGCAGATTCAGAGTCGCGCAAATGGTGAGCATCTGATTGGCCACGTCGGCGAAGGTGGCTGACGCGGCAGGAGCTGCGGCAATGGCCTTCAGCAGGATCATGCGCAGTTCTGCCGCCGTCTCATAAAGCAGGAAGGCTGGATCGACATTCGGCCTGGCGGCCTTCACAGATTGGAACCAATCCGCCAGTATGTCGTAGATGGTTCCAGTGAAACACTGCGACAGATCATGGACTTCATTGGTGACCTGACTCAGCTTCAGGTCGTTGTCGGCGTTGCGCAGGCCATTGGTGCGGCCGAGTGCAAGGCCGAATTCCTCCGCCAGATCGGAGAGGAACGTCT
>Ga0335082_10004537_pt1 | contig 15155 bp, 15 predicted proteins | sample Lox_Sample_41_FD_206718 | JGI IMG/M metagenome (GOLD analysis project Ga0335082, IMG submission 206718) | Soil microbial communities from Loxahatchee National Wildlife Refuge, Florida, United States - Lox_Sample_4.1 | ecosystem: Environmental > Terrestrial > Soil > Wetlands | place: USA...
GCCGGCGGCCTTACTCGATCCCGCCCATCAGCTCCGCCTGATGGAATTGCTGCGCGAAGAGGCCGGGCGCGGCGCGGCCATCGCCGTCACGCTGCACGATCTGCCGCTGGCGGCGCGATGTTGCGACGAGGTCCTGGTGCTGCACGAGGGCAGGGTGGCGGCCCGCGGCGCCCCCCTCGAAGCCCTGTCGGACGAAGCGCTGGGCCGCGTCTTCGGCGTTGCGGCGACCTGGCTTGACGGCCCCTCCGGCGGCCAGCCCATGCTTGCGGCGCTTCGGCACGCTTAGCGCGATTCTGGTGTAATACGTCCTATCGGTTGTGCTACAACGCCGTGGCGAAACCGGCTGGGGGCGCTGCCATGGCCGAGAAGGACTCCGACGAACCCAAGAAATCGATCAACGAAGGCAACTGGCCGAGCCTGCTCGCCATCATTCTGGCGAACCTCGGCGCGTTCGCCGTCGTCGTCAGATTGAACATCGATTTCAGCGACGCGCTGAAGCGGCTCGACCTGCTGCTGCCGGCAAGCGTCGGGCTGGTGATCGTCAGCGTGGTCAACGGCCTGGTGCCTGCGATGTACAAAAACCGGCTGACGTTCCTCAGGTGGAATCATCCCCTTCCGGGCTGCCAGGCGCGCAAAGTCGCCATCCAGGACGATCGGATCGACGACAAGGCGCTGCAGAAGCACAAACCGATCCCGACGGACCCGAAGGAGCAGAACGCCTATTGGTACGCCCTCTACTCGAAGATCTCCGACCTGCCGTCGGTGATTCAGGCCAACCGGAACTTCCTGCTGACGCGGGACTACGCGGCCATCAGCTTCATGATGATCTTCGTGTTGGGCCTGGCGGCGGCCTGGATGATTCCGGACAAGCCCGGGATCGTCACCCAATACGTGAGCGGGCTCGTCATCCAGTGCGCGCTGGTGCGCTGGGCGGCGCGCAATTACGGCATCGAAGTGGTCTCCAACGTGCTGGCGCGGACGGCGGCAGGCTTGAGCGAACCCCACAAGGCGCACGGCTCGTGAGGCCGTCCGCCCCTTGAGATGAAGCGGGAAAAGGTGTGCTAATCGCGGCCGGAAGCCGACTTTCGGCCGGCGGGAGAACGCGCCATGCACGAAGACGATGTCGTACGGGACAAGCACTATGCGCGCGAGCTGGAAAAGCTGCAGATCGAGCTGGTGAAGCTGCAGCACCGGCTGATCGCCGAAGGCGCGCGCGTGCTGGTCGTCCTCGAAGGGCGCGACAGCGCCGGCAAGGACGGCACCATCAAGCGCCTCACCGAGCACATGAGCCCGCGCGAAACCATCGTGCACGCGCCCGGCAAGCCTTCCGACCGCGAAACGACGGAATGGTATTTCCAGCGCTTCATTCCCAGCCTGCCGTCGGGCGGCGAGTTCGTGGTGTTCAACCGCTCCTGGTACAACCGCGCCGGCGTCGAGCGGGTCATGGGTTTCTGCACCAAGGCGCAGGCGGAAGAGTTCTTCCGCATGGTGGTGCCGTTCGAGGACATGCTGGTTCGCGACGGCCTGATCCTGCGCAAGTACTATCTCGACATCACCAGGGACGAGCAGCGCAAGCGGCTCAAGGCGCGCCGCGCCGATCCGCTCAAGCAGTGGAAGGAATCGCCGATCGACGATGCGGCGCTGGCCAACTGGAAGCCCTATACCAAGGCGCGCGACGAGATGTTCGAGCGCAGCAGCCACCAGCGCGGCCCGTGGACCGTGGTGCTCGCCAACGACAAGAAGACGGCGCGGCTCGAATTCCTGCGCGATCTGCTCGCCGGCTTCGACTATCCCGGCAAGCATCAGAAGCTCTGCCGGCCGGACCGCGCCATCGTCTTTCCCTGGTCGCCCAAGAAGGCGGGCCGCCTGGCGTCCTGATTGCCGCGCTGTCGCCGCGCCGCAAACGGCGTAAGATACGCCGTCCGGGAGGGGATCATGGGCAATTCGGAAAGCACGGTCGCATTGCCGGCGCGCAAGCGTCCACTGTCGGTCTGGCTGCTGGCGCTGCTCAACGGCCTGCTCGCCATCCTGCTGATCGCCACCTACTTCAAGGGCGACGACTGGGGCATCCCGGCCGGCCAGTCCACCTTCTGGGGCCTGCTCGGGCTCGGCATCAGCCTCGCGGCCCATACCATGTGGTTCGGCAGCCGCATCGGCCGCAACCTACTGTTGGCGCTGATTACGGTGTATTTCGCGCTGCTGCTGGCCCAGAACCTGCGCGACATCGCCTGGGCCTCCGACTACAACGGTTCCGAGAACTACATCCTGATCGAAGGCGCCCGGGCGCTGTTCGGCCTCGTATGGCTGTTCGTCAATTACTGGTACCTGCTGGGAGGACGGGCGCGCAGCTTCTTCGCGTGAGGCGGCGGCGTCTGCAAGCTCACGAACTGCGGAAGGACTGTCGGGGACGATGCAGCCGGTGAACGTCGCGCTCGTCGGATACGGCCTCGGCGGACGCGTGTTCCACGCGCCGCTGATCGCCGGCGTCGAAGGACTGCGTCTCAAAGCCGTCGTTTCGAGCCGCAAGGCGGCGATCGCGAAGGAACATCCCGAAGTGGCCGTGCTCGCCACGGCGGACGAGGCGATACGCGATCCCGCCATCGGGCTTATAGTGGTCACCACGCCGAACGACTCGCATTTCGACATCGCGGCGAAGGCGCTGGCCGGCGGCAAGCATGTGGTTGTCGACAAACCCATGACCTGCACCAGCGCCGAGGCGCGCGAGCTGATCGCCCGCGCCCGGCAGGCGGGACGCCTGCTCACCGTCTACCACAACCGCCGCTGGGATTCCGATTTCCTCACGCTCAAGCGGCTGATTGCTGAAGGCGCGCTGGGCGAGATCGTCGCTTTCGAGTCGCATTTCGACCGCTATCGGCCGCAGGTCGGCGGCGGCTGGCGCGAACGCGCCGGACCCGCCACGGGCACGTGGTACGATCTGGGTTCGCACCTGATCGATCAGATGCTCCAGCTGTTCGGGCGGCCGCGCGCCGTGACCGCCGAGCTCGCGAACCAGCGCGAAGGCGCGGTGACGACCGACGCGTTCCGCGCCACGTTCGATTACGAAGGATTGCAGGCGGTGCTCGTGGGCAGTTCGCTTGCGGTCTCCCACGATCTTCGCTTCATCGTGCGCGGCACGCGCGCCAGCTTCGTCAAGCACGGCCTCGATCCGCAGGAAGAGTTCCTGCGCGCCGGCGGCAGGCCGCAAGACTGCGGCCCCGACCCGCGGCCCGGCCGTCTCGTCCTGCCGGACGGCACCGAGCAAGCCGTTCCGCCCGCCCGCGGCGACTATCGGCGCTACTACGAAGGCCTGCGCGATACGCTCGCCGGCTGGCGGCCGGTTCCCGTGATCGCCGACGAGGGACTCGCGGTACTTGAGCTGCTGGAAGCAGGCGAAGCAAGCTCAACGGGCCGGTCCACGATCGCGCTCGGATCGTGACGGCAGCTTCATGTTTGCGAAGTGGACTGCGTCTCAGTGTCACAGGAAAACTAGGGATATTTACGATCGGATTCGACAAGCGGGATTCCGGCACACGATTTCGAATCCGACCGGCAAACGAGCGCGTCGTGCGGGGCCGAGCCGCACCGCCGACGCTCCGACCTCCGGCGGTGCACAACCCGCCGGCGGCACGCGGCGTGTGGCCGGGCTTGCCCTCACGACGCCGTACGGGTCGCCGCCGACGGAATAATGACGCCTCCGTCAAGCATTATAACGGACCGACAGAGCCCCGTGGATGCTTGTGGGACCGGTCTCAACCGCGGCACGACACCGGTCGCGCGAAGCGATTTGCGGCCATAGAAACCGGTGTCGTCCGCCGCGAATGTCTGCACTGTCAACCGATGCGCCGGTGCAATCGACACGGGAAATGGATTTTCCCATATGCGTTTCGGCGGCCTCACGACTGGCCAAAACGCGTCGCATGAACGATTGCATGGATGCGATATCGGACATATTGGCAGCGCCGATCTGCCGTTCGCGTGCCGCCCGATCGGCCGGTCGAACGGCGCATTGGTGATGGCGGCGTCAACGACGGCGGCGACATTATCCGCGCCGAGGGGTTTGCCGAATGCCGCAAGCGGATTATCGTGGTTTGCCTGCAAGGGGATTTTGACGTGCTGGACAAAAACGAGCGGTCACGTACAAAAGGCGGCGCCGGAAAGGCGGCGCAGGGCGCCGGTTCCACGGAACGGCGCAAACGCTCGCGCCTGCTCGACGCCGAAGTGGGGCAGTCGATTCGATTCCATCGCAAGAATGCGAAGATGACCTTGCAGGGCCTGGCCGACCGGCTCGGCATCGCCTATCAGCAAGTCCAGAAATACGAGACCGGCGTCAACCGCGTGGGAGCGGGCCGCCTCATGGAAATTGCGGAAATCCTGGACATTCCGGTGGCGAGCTTCTTCGAAGGCGTGCGCGCGCGCGAACAGCCGGCCGCCGACGCTCCCGATCCCGAAACGGTCATGCAGGGCCGGCTGGTGCAAGCGTCCTTCCTGCGCATCAAGGACCCGCACAAGCGCCGGACCGCCCTGAACTACATCCGCTCGCTGGGCGAATCCGAGGAATCCTGACCTTCCGGCCCAGACGCGCCGCCGCCCGCATGCTATATTCCGTCTACTGAATAATGATCCGCGGGCGCGCCGGAATGCCGGTGCCGGCCGATCAGAACAAGGTCGGCCGATCCTTGGACGGGTCCGGTTTTCCGGCCTTGCGCATGTCGAGCGCGCGGGTCGAGGGGCGCAGCATCGCTTTCAATTCCTCGGCGCTCGCCGGCTCCTCGCCCAGCCATTTCGCCCAGTCGCGGTCCTCGATCAGCGCCGGCATGCGGTCGGTGATGGTGCCGATCAGCCGGTTCGGCGGCACCGTCACCATCGCGAACGACAACAGCGAGCTGCCCTGCCGTTCGCACCAGCGTTCCCAGATCACCGCGATGGCGACCGGCCTGCCGTCGAGCGGCGTCAGGATATGCTGCTCGGTCTTGGTCGGCGTGATTTCGCGGCCCTCGTTGAACGTCGTGGCGGCGATCAGGCCGCGGCGGTGCCGGAACGCGTCGCGGAACGTGGGCTTCGCGTCGAGCGACTCCGCCCGGGCATGGATGTGCGGCTTGGCGCTCATGGGGTCCTTGGCGCCGGGCGGCACCAGGCCCCAGCGCATGCGGACCGACCGGCGGCGGCCTTCGCCGTCGAGCGCGATGACCTTGGCGAAGCGCATCGGCGTGACGGTCTCGATGCCGCCCGCGGGAGCGCCCTGCAGATCGGCCAGCTCGATGAGCTCGCCCCACGTCATCATCTGGGTGAATTTCCCGCACATCGCACGTTTCCGATTCGCGACCGGAGGGACGCGACCCCGGCGTGACTCGAACACGCGGCCCTCGGTTTAGGAAACCGATGCTCTATCCGGCTGAGCTACGGGGTCTGCGGCGGAAAACTGCCCCTTGGCGCGTTGCATTGCAAGCCGGCGGTCCTGCCGCGGCGTCCGCTCGCCTCGGCGGCGGTCGTGGCGTATCATCGGCGGAAATCACAGGGCGTTCTTCGAGGACAGGTTGATCCCGATGAGAAGATCGAGCTTGGCCATTCTGGCCGCGGTTCTTATTGCCGTTTCCGCCGCGCATGCAGGCCCCAGCGAAGCCATGGCGTTCGCCATCGGCAGGTGCTCGGCCGAACCGGACCCGAATGCGCGCCTTGCCTGCTACGACAAGCTTGCAGCGTCACTGAAGGCCGGCGTTCCGCTCGCCTCGCCGCCGGCGGCGCAGGCCTACGTTCCGCCGCAGCGCACCTACACGGCCCCGGCGCCGCAAGCCCAGCCCGCACCGGCACCCGTGCAACAGGCCTACGTGCCGCCGGCTCAGCCCGCCGCACCGGCCTACACCCCGCCGCCGGCCTACAACCCGCCGGCCCAGCCGGCCTACGCACCGCCGCCGACCTACGCTCAGCCGCCGCAGCCGGCCTACACGCCGCCCGCCGCGCCGCAGCCCGCCGCCGCGCCTCCCGCCAGGGATCACGCCTGGTACGATGTCGCGAACTGGTTCGGCTGGGACGACACGGCCGAGACGTCGAGCGACAAGCCGGGGAATTTCGGCGCCGAGAACCTGCCGCCCCCGCCGGACAGCTCCGGCGCGCCGGCGCGTCCCAAGCCGCTCGACCACATCACCGCCACCGTGACCGCGGTTGCGTACGACATGTTCGGCCACTTCACCGTGACCCTCGACAACGGCCAGGTCTGGCGTCAGCTCGACGGCGACACCGGCAAGGTGCGCTTCAGCAAGAAGGGGAAGGAAGCAGTGACGATCTCGCGCGGCGCGATCGGCAGCTACAACCTCGAGGTCGAAGGCCATACCGGCATCTTCAAGGTGAGACGCATCAAGTAGAGCGCCACGGGATTTCGCCGCGCCGCCCTACCTGGATTTGGCGAGCCAGGCCTGCCAGAGCGCGTCGATGCCGGCGCCGTGCCGCCGCCACCATTCGTCGTCGACCGCAAACGCGGTCTCGAAATGCGAGGTCGGCAGGTATGGCGCCATCGCGATCCTGAGATCGGGGTTGAGACCGACGCGGCGCCCGGCGCTCCGCCGCGCCGGCCCGTAGGGGACCCAGCTCGCCATGACGGCGAGGTTGTCCGTCCGGGTCGCGAAGCGGACGAAATCCGACGCCAATTTGCGCCTGGGGTCGCCGCGCGGGATGCCGAAGGCTTCCAGCTCGTACAACTGCCGGTCCCAGATGATGTTCAGCTTGCGCAAGGCGGCGGGCGTCCGGTTGTCGGCGTCGAACACCGCCCAGTTCGGCATCGCGGCGAAGACCGCGCGGTTCTCGGCCAGCATCCGTTTCGCTTCATCGACGTTCGAATACCACACGAGATCGCCGCGGATGGTGTCGAGCTTGGCCAGCGCGCGCGCCACGCCTTGCGGCGTCGACAGCACGGCATAGATCTCCTCGGGCGCCGCGCCGTCGGCCAGCAGCGCCATTTCGAGGGTGAACTTGGCGCTCGAACGGTTCAGCGCGCGCTTGCCGACAAAGCGCTTCACATCGAAGAAATCGGCGAGCTTGGCGGGAGCGGTGTCGCCGAAAAAGACCGGCGCGACGGCAACGACCTGGCTGTAGACCACGCTCGCCACCCAGCAGCGGCCGATCGCGCCCGGCACGAAATCGTCGGCCGCCGGCATGCCGCCCGCGCCGGCGGGCAGCGTCGCGGCATCGACCGGTTCGAGCAGGCCCGCATCGCAGGCCGCGACCGCATCGGGCAGTTCGAGATCGGCCACGTCCCAATCGTATTTGCGGGAGGCGACTTGGCGCGCCAGCTCGTCGGTTCCTCCGTCGTAGACGGCCAGGCGCACATCGGCGCCGCTGGCGCGCGCGAACGGCACGATCTGCGCGGTGGTCTGCGCGTGGCCGTAGGTGCCCGACCAGGTCGCGACGGTCAGCACCGGCGCGCGTCTGGCCGTCCACAGATAGCCGAGCGCCAGGAAAGCCATGACGAAAATCGCGGGCAATGCCGCGACGGATGCGCGTTTCATCTTCGGTTTCTCAATCGATGCCGGGGACGTCGTCCAACCTATCGCCGACCGCCGCCACGGCCGCAACCGCGATCGCGGCGTTTGGCAGGATTTTGTTCATGGCCTGGCATCATAACGCGGCGGCGGAGTGACGCCACCCCGGCGGAGCGGCGCTGCCCCGGCGGAGCGGCGCCCCGCCCGGGCGGCTTGCATTTGCGCCGCGCGAATCCTAGTTTCCCCGCCCCGGCCGTGCAGGCGTAGCTCAGTTGGCCAGAGCGCTGGATTGTGGATCCAGAGGTCGGTGGTTCGACCCCACCCGCCTGTACCAGCTTCGCGGAACCAAGGTCTGCCTTCCAACGAAAACCCGGCCTCAAGGCGTATCGGAGTATGGGCGAAATGCGCCGATGGTCGCCACGCCTCATTGCCCGACGTTCTCGACAGGAATGCCGCCAACGGACGGGGGCGCAATGCGGCGGATTGCGTGGCTTCTGCGATCAAGCGCGGCGTGTCGTTTACGCGTGATCCGCCGGCCGCCCGGCGAGCGCGACGGTCCGGATGGAGTGGGGGCGGGAAAAAAGCAAAATCGCCCTCAGGTTCCTCAAGCGGAAACTGCTGCGGTGTCTTTCACCGCTCGTATTGCCAGCACGCTTATTGCATAGGCGAGCACAGCCGTTACTGCGAATCCAATAAGTCCAACATGCAGCGGCCACAACTGCGCGGGCAAGGGCATAGGGATGACCATCTAATAGAGCGAATTGGCAAGCCAGAACGCCGCCATCGCAATCAAGATGCCGTAGTCGCAACGGCCAGACCGGCGAAATGTCCTAAGCGCGACAAAACTCAGGACGCCTCCGACCAGGAGCAGAAAGCTGAAGAAGAAGTTGATGGAATGAAGCGCCCACGGAATCGGCTGAGGGATCTTTGTAAGCAACGCGCTCCATTGAAATTGCCAAGGCAAGAAAAAATGGTAAGCGCCCATCGAAGTGGACAGGGATGCGCCGATTGCGAGCGATATGATTGCGGTGCGTCTCAGAACCATGCTGCACCTCATATCGCAAGCCTGCCATAAGCGGGCGTGGAAGGCTACGTCCACAACGGGTGCGTTCCTGCCATTCCACAAACGTCCCTTTGGTATCCGAACTCGCCATCCCTGGCGTCGCCACGACGACGCCCGGAAGAATCGAACCGTCTGATTTGGAATGGCAATTCGGTGCGGCCATCCAGTTTGTGGGTCCGGAGGTCGGTGGTTCGACCCCGCCCTGCTGCACCAGCTTCGCCGCGAAGCGGCGCACGTGCCCTCCGAGACCTCGGCGAAGGCCCCACCCCCGGACTGCAGCGGGCCCGGCGGGTCGGAACGGCGCAGACCTGCTTGAAGCCGGTCTCGCTGCGCCCGCTCGGAATTCAGCTTGGCGGGACAATCAGCGGCGCCGGCGGCAACCCATCGCACCAACGCTGCCACATCAGCCGATAGGCCGATCCGATGTCCCGCGCCTGGCGCGCCATGTCGAACAACGGCGCGTTGCGGGCGCGCAGGCGGGCCCGCGCCGCGGCGAGCCGTTCCGGATGACGGGCAAGATCGAGCGCCGCCGCTTCGTATTCGTCGAGCGAAGCGGCGATGAATTCGGGCAGGCCGGCCGCCGTCAACAGGCTTGCCGCCACGCGTCCCGCAAACGTCTCGCCGGCGCAGGTGAGCACGGGAAGGCCTTCCCACAGCGCATCGGCCGCGATGGTGTGCGCATTGTAGGGCAATGTGTCGAGGAAAAGGTCCGCGCACGGCAACCGCGCCAGGTGTTCCGGCATGGCTAGCCGCGGCGCGCAAACGATCCGCTCCGCCGCGACGCCGCGCTCGACGGCCGCCTGGCGGAGGTTGTCGACCGCACGCCCCCGCGCCAGAAGCCAAAGAACGCTGTCGGGAACGGCCCGCAGCAGCCGCATCCATATGTTGAAGATCGCAGGAGTGATCTTCTGGACGGTGTTGAAGCAGCAGAACACGAAGCCTTCCGGCAAGCCGAGCGCGGCGCGCTCCGGCGCCGGTCCGTGCCGGTGCCGCTGCGAGTCGTTGGGCAGGTAGCACAACGGGAGTTGGACGATGCGCTCGTCGTAGTACTCCTGCCGCTCCATGGGCAGAACGACCGGATCGCCAAGGATGTAGTCGACGAACGGCGCGCCCATGCTGCCCGGATAGCCGATATAGGAGACTTGCACCGGCGCCGGACGCAGGGCCGGGATTCCCACCCGGGCGCCGCCGGAATAGCCGTTGAGGTCGATCAGAATGCCGACGGCATCGGCGGCGATGCGGCCGGCGGCGTCGCGGTCGCCAAAAGCCGACAAATCCACCACGGCGTCGAAGGCCGCGAGAAACGCGGTCCGCTCGCCGCTCCCGTCGTCCTTTCCGATGTCGTAAGCGACGACTTCAAACGCGCTGCGGTCGATCCGCTCGAGAAGTTCCCGGATGAGAAAACCCATGGCGTGCCGGCGGAATTCGGCGCAGAGATAGCCAAGGCGGATCTTCTTCGCACCGCGGAGGGCGGCCAGGCGGTGAACCGGCCGTTCGGCGGGCATCGGCGGCGCGTAGCACCGGGCGGCTTGGAGAAGCTGGCCTTCGGTTGCGGACGACAACCATGCGAGCACGATCGGCGCGACCTTGAATCCCTCGCGAACCGCTCGGCTGAACCAGGCTTCTTCGGCGTCAAAGCCGCTCCAGTCGGCCAGGAGCCTGCGGGCGAGGATGAGCTCGCCGCGCACCTCGTGCCAGTCCGGGTAGCGGTCCAGGACCTTCCGCAATGCCCGTTCGGCGTAATCGGGCCGCCGGTAGATCATCGCGCGGCCGATGCGGCCGGCATCCCGGGCGGCGCGGTCTCGGTCGGGTCCCTCGCTGGTCGTCATCCGTTGCATTCCTCCGGCGACAGCCGCTCTCGTCCGCAATGCGACAGCCGAACCGGCCCGACGCTCGAGGCTCAACTTGCCGGGACGGCGAACGGTGCCGGCGGCAGCCCGTCACACCAGCGCTGCCACATCATCCGATATGCTGTTCCGACGTCCCGCGCCTGCCGCGTCATGTCGAACAGCGGAGCGGTGCGGGACTGCAGGTGGCGCCGCGCCGCGGCGAGCCGTTCCGGATGGCGGACCAGATCGAGCGCCATCGCCTCGTATTCATCGAGCGAATGGGCGATGAATTCGGACAGGCCGGCCGCCGTCAACAGGCTTGCCCCCACCCGTCCCGCGAACGTTTCGCCGAGGCAGGTGAGCACGGGAAGCCCCTCCCAGAGGGAATCGGCGGCCAGCGTGTGCGCGTTGTAGGGCAGGGTGTCGAGGAACAGGTCCGCGCACGGCAGCCGCGCCAGATGTTCCGGCATGGCAAGCCACGGCGCGAACACGATGCGCTCGGCCGCGACGCCGCGCTCGACGGCCGCCTGGCGGAGATTGTCGACCGCGCGGCCGCGCGCCAGAAGCCAAAGCACGCTGTCGGGAACGGCCCGCAGCAGCCGCATCCAGGCGTCGAACATCTTCGGCCCGATCTTTTGAACGGTGTTGAAGCAGCAGAACACGAAGCCTTCCGGCAGGCCGAGCGCGGCGCGCTCCGGCGCCGCTCCGTGCTGGTGCCGCCGGGAGTCGTTGGGCTGGTAGCAGTACGGCACCTGGACGATGCGCTCGTCGTAACAAGCTTGCCGCTCCATGGGCAGCACGACCGCATCGCCGACGATGTAGTCCATGTACGGCGCCCCCAACGTGCCCGGATAGGCCAGATAGGAAACCTGCACCGGCGCCGGGCGCCGCGCCAATATTCCCGGCCGGGCGCCGCCCGTATGGCCGTTGAGGTCGATCAGGATGCCGACCGCATCGGCGGCGATACGGTCGGCGGCGTCGCGGTCGCTGAGGGCCGACAGGTCGACCACGCCATCGCAGGCCGCGAGATAGTCCTCCCGCTGCTTGGTGCCGTCGTTCTTGCCGATGTCGTAGGCAATGACTTCGAACGCGCTGCGGTCGATCCGTTCGAGAAGTTCCCGAATCAGAAAACCGACGGGGTGCCGGCCGTATTCGGCGCTGAGATGGCCAAGACGGATCTTCTTCGCGTCGCGAAGGGCGGCCAGGCGGTGAACCGGCCGCTCGGCTGCCGGGGGCGGCGCATCGCGCCGCGCCGCCTGCAGAAGCAGGTCCTCGCCCACCGACGACAGCCACGTGAGCGCCAGCGGCGCAATCTTGAATCCCTCGCGGACTGCCCGGCAGAACCACGCCGCTTCGGCGTCATAATCGCTCCAGTCGGCCTGGTATCTGCGGGCGAGGATGAGTTCGGCACGGACCGCGTGCCAGTCCGGGTGGCTTTCCAGGACCTTCCGCAACACCCGTTCGGCGTAATCGGGCCGCCGATGGAGCAGTTTGCGGCCGATGCGGCGAGCGTCCCGGGCGGCGCGATCCTTGCCGTCGGCATCTTCGCCGGTCGTCATCTGTTGAGCCGCTTCGGCGACTGCCGGTTCGCGACCGCCATCCGACGGCCGGGCCGGCCCGGCAGGATCGGCGGTCCGCGTGACGTGACGGTCAACCATCGTGGTGGCCCTCGACGAAGCGGATGAAGCGGGCGGTCGTCAAAGCCCGCGGCACCGCGGCCACAAGCGTCGCGGCGCGGGGGGAACCGGGAGGCGGGCGGGTGCCGTCCCACGCGACGAGCGCCGCGCGCAGCCGGGGAAAATCGATCCGCGCGGCCATCGCAGGGTCGGCGGACAGTCGATCGATCTCTGCGATCAGCGCCTTGCGTTGCCGCCCCAGGCGAATCGGCCAATCTGCCGCCTGTTCGCCGCGCCGACGCTCGCGAAGCACCATATCCGGCAACTTGCCGGCCAGCAGGCGCCGCGCCAGCCGGCGCGAAACGCCGTCCTTGACGTACTGGTCGTCCGGGATCGCCGCGCAAAACTCCACCAGCGGGCGCCAGCCGGTCGGATCGCGTTTGGGGATGCCATGCATGAGGTCCAGGCCCTGCTGCACGTCGCCGCCTTCAAAGGCGCCGCCGGTCGGCGCGATTCTGCGGGCCTGGGCGGTCGAAGGGATCGGGCAGTAATACACGTCGACGCCCATCTGGCGAGCCCGCGCGGCAACATCCATCTCGCGCGCCCAACCCGGATTGAGGGGGCACCATGTGTCGAAGGGATCGGCCGGGACGGTTCCCTTAAGGCGACCGAGCATCGCCTGAACCGAGCGCGGCAACTGGGGACGGACGGCTTGGCGGGCGAAGGTCCCGAACCAAGACCGCCCGGGCTCGCGGCCAAGCGTGATTTCCCGCGCCAGCCGCCGCCACGCGCCGCGGCGCAGCAGGGTGGGCAATGCGCCCATGCCGGAAAAGCTGAACGTCAAATTGCCCGAGTCCCCGCCCAGAATGACGTCGCAACCGCGGCTCCTGGCCCGGTCGTTCAATTCGTGGATCCAGAAGATGTTCATGGCGTTGCGCGGCGCCACGCCGGCCATCAGGAACATCTCGTCGAGCCGGTGATCGAAGCCAAGGCCCGCGGCGTCGATGAACTCGGGGTTCAGCCTGTCATGCATGGCCGCGAGGGCACGCACGTGGGCGCTTTCGTCGCCGAAATCCCCGGGTGCATCTACGCCGTCCCATCCCGGCTCGGGCACGCGCGTCAAGCCGAGGAGCGTGGCGTCCTTGGAAAGCTCCGCCAGCGCGTAGACGGCGACCGCTTGCGAGTCGAATCCGCCGCTCAGGCTGATCGCGGGGCGAGAAAACCCCGCAAGCGTCGCCTTCGTGGCCTGCCGGAACAGCGCGTCGGCGGCCTCCACATAGTCCTCGTCGCGTTTCAGCCGCACCGGCGCGACATCGGCGATGGCCCAGTAAGGCCGCAGCGTAAGGCCGTCGCACGAGAGCAGGCCGTGGCTTCCGGCGGGAAACCGCGCCACATCGGCAAACCAGCCGCGCTCCGCCTCGCCGTAGTTGAGATAGAGGGAATCGGCGATCTTCTGTTCGTCGACTCTGCGCTCGACGCCGCAGGCGAAGATGGCGCCCGCCGTCGAAGCGACGACGGCGCGTCGGCCGTCATGCCACACGTGCAGCGGCGGCGCCCTGAACGGGCTGCACGCCAGCCGCGCGACGCGGCGGTCCGGATGCCAGATGACGGCCGCGTAGTTGCCGATGAGCTTGAGGTCGCAACCATCGCCCCATGCGCCGTAGGCCGCGGCGTAGAGTGCGGCGTCGTCGAACGCCGGAACGGCCGGCGCGCCAAGAGCGGCGGCAATCTCGGCGCGGTTGTCGATGCGGCCGGTGAAGAGAACCGGGCTGCCGTCCGGCACGCAGGCAGGCGGCAGGTGCGAAGGGTTTCCGGTTGGTGCGAGATGTCCGTTGCCGGGGCGCGACACCAGGACGGCGCCGCGCGCTTCCGCGGCTACGGCGGGGCCGCCGTGACCGATGCTGAGGGCCGCCGCGAAGCGCTCACCGAGGCCTGGCGCCATGGGTTGAGCGGCGTCGCGGGAAAAGCAAAGGCCGATCACGGCGCCGCTTCCTCAGCCCTGGGTGAGCACGGTGCAGCGGCGGTACCGCCGCTCGGCGTGCAGCCCCACCAGAACGCGCCCCTCGCGCTCGACCCAGGCGTGAAAGGCGTGACGGCCGTCTTTGCTCTCCGTCCCCGGCAGGACGCCTATGACCAGCGACGAGCCGAGGCCGCGCCGGCGCAACATCCACTGAACGGCGATGGCCCGCGGCAGGCAGACCAATTTCACCGGCAGCCGTGCGCAGGCGCTGTAGACGGCCCTGCGCACGTCGTATTCGATCTGCGGGGCGGTGCCGGGAAACTTGGTTTCGTGGGCAAGCACCGCCGCGCCGGGCCGGCCGAGCGAGCCGCGCCACCATCGCAAGGGCACCCAGCGGATGAGGGCCTGCGCCAGGAGGAGGAGCACCGCCGCTTCGGCCACCCATGCCCGGTGCTTGAGTTTCCGCGCGTCGCGCGGGTGTGCGTGCTGTCGGTTACCCACGCTCGACGAATCCGGCCTCGACGAGGCGCGCGAGGAACAAATCCACATCCTTGCGGCAGGTCGCTTCGTCGATCGCATAACGCTCGCACAAGAGGCCGACGAGGCGATCGGCGTCGCTCGCTTCGTCCATCAGCCTCCAGATCGCAAGTCCGGTTCCCTTGAGCGCGTGGAACGATCCGCTGTTGGCGTTCATCAGCACCACTTCGCCGTCCAGTTCGGTCTCGAAAAACCGGTCAGTGCATTTGCGAATGACTGCGCTCATCGTTCCCATCACAGCCTTTTTGCCCCGTTATTCCAGCGATACTCGCTATCCCATTGCGTCTATCGTTGTAGTTGCATTCGTTTTTCTAGCTGCAGTCATCATTCCGATTGGCGACACCGCTATGGTTGCAGTCGCCGTCTTTTATTTATCGCAACGTATCGAGAAGTGGCCTTGACTCGCCATATCCTATCGATCATCCAATTATAGCATAGCGCATGCCACTGCGTGAACATGGTGCGACGTAGCGGCATGGCAAAAGGGGGTACGTAATGCATACTAATTCAACGGTCAGGGATGTGTCGGGCAGGACCGCTGGTCAAATCGATACTCGCGTTGCATGGCAGGCGCCGGAACTCGTCGATCTCAATTGCGACCTCGACCAAGTGGGTTACACCATTCACGGCACGCACTTGGACGGTTCCACCCTGATCAGGGAAACCAGCTAGGGCCTT